>Ga0207708_10001845_pt1 | contig 15606 bp, 6 predicted proteins | sample KBSK5101metaG_FD_184340 | JGI IMG/M metagenome (GOLD analysis project Ga0207708, IMG submission 184340) | Corn, switchgrass and miscanthus rhizosphere microbial communities from Kellogg Biological Station, Michigan, USA - KBS K5-10-1 metaG... | ecosystem: Host-associated > Plants > Roots >...
CCTGGCTGTCGCGCGACATGGACCTGGCGGAAGAGGCGGTGATCGCCAACGGCATCGTGTTCGCGTATGCCGGCGGCGAAGACGCGACGCAGGTGGTGGCGGATCGCGCGTGGAACGAGCCGGGCGGGCCGGTGTACGGCGGCGGCCTCAGCTCGGGGCCGGCGCGGCGCATTCCGAATTCGCGCCGCGCGGTACTTTACGCGCTCGACGGACAGACCGGCAAGGAGCTGTGGTCGAGCGGTACGCAGATCGAGTCGTGGAATCACTTCAGCGGACTCACCGTCGCCAACGGCCGCGCGTATCTCGGCACGTTCGACGGCGTGCTGTATTGCTTCGGAGTGGCGAAATAAATGTCGAAGCCAACTGCGGCGGTGTCGTCGGCGCTGGTCATCGTTGCCATCGGCGCAACCATCCACGCCCAGGTCGGGCGCGGCGGGTCGGAGTGGTTGACGGCGCGCGGGGATGCGCAGCGCACGTCATGGATCCGCACCGATCCGAAGATCTCGGTCGAGTCGATGTCCAGCCCCGGTTTCGATCTCCAATGGACGGCGAAGCTGGACACCCGCGCGCGGCAGGTGAACGGCCTGACGCAGGGGGTCACCGCCAACGGCGTCACGCTCTTCGTGCCGATGTCGATCATCGGCGGCAGTGCCAACACCGTGTACGCGATCGACAACGACACCGGCTACCTCGTGTGGCAGCGGCACTTCGACGTCGCGATTCCGGCTTCGACTCCGGGCTGTCCGGCCGGGATGACCGCCGCCGCCACGCGGATCGTTCCGCTCGTGCCGCCGCCCATCACCGTTCCGCCCGCGGGCGGGCGCGCGGCGCAGGCGTATCGCAGCGTGATTGGTGAACCCGGACAAGGCGTGCCGCTCGAAACGCGCGGCGGCGGGCCGGGTCGCGGCCCCGCCGCACCGGGCGCGGCAAACCCGGCCGGCGCCGCGCCGCCGGCGGCCGGACCGCAGCGTCAGGGCGGCGATCCGGCCGGCCGCGGGGTCGCGCCGGCTCCCGCAGGGGGCGGCGGTGGCGGGCGCGGCAACGCCGGTCCGTCGATTCCTGGCGCGCCGCCGATCAGCGCTGGCGGACTCGGCCGACCCTCGGGCGTCGTCTATGCGATCTCGAGCGACGGCGTGCTGCACGTCATGGGCCTGCAATCGGGCAAGGACATCCAGCGGCCCGCGGAGTTCTTCCCCGCCAACGCGCGATGGTCCGATGCGATCGCGGTCAACACGACGCTCTATACGTCCACGTCCGGCCACTGCGCGGGCACGCCGAACGGTGTCTGGGGAATCGATCTCGACAGCGACGCCAAGCCGGTCGTGTCGTGGAAGTCGAAGGACGATCTCGTCGGTACCCTCGCCTTCACATCGGAGGGAACCGTCGTCGTCGCCGAGACCAGGGGTATCGTCCTGCTCGATGGCAAGACGCTGCAGGAAAAGGGCTCGTTTTCCGCGAACGGCGCTGAACTGGTCACGGGACCGACCGTGTTCCGCCATCACGACAAGGAGATCGTCGCTGCGGGCACGAAGGACGGACGGATCGTGCTCCTTGATGCGACGGCAGCCGGCGGCGGCACTCGCTCGACGCCGCTGTACGTGTCGAACCCTGTCGCGGCCGGCAGCTCGATCGTCGACGGCCTGGCGACCTGGCAGGAGATGACCATCGTGCCGCCGCCGGCGCCGCCGCCGGTATCGGCGGCAGCCCCGCCGCCAGGGCCGGCTGGACCGCCCGCACCCGCCAGCGTGACACTCGGGACTCGCTGGGTTCTCGCGCCCGTCAGCGGTGCCGTCGTAGCGCTGAAGGTGACGGATGCGAACGGCGCCCTGGCGCTCGAGCCGGCATGGACGGCCGGCAACTTCTCAACGCCGACGACTCCGATCGTGGTGAACGGCGTGGTGTTCGCGTTGTCGTCGGGACGTCCCGCCACGGCGGCGGGCGCGGGCACGCCAGCGGCGCTGCGCGCGTTCGCAGGGACGACGGGAAAGCTGCTCTGGGACAGCGGCACCGCGATGAAGGCGTCCGCGTCGCCGGGCAGCTTCTGGAGCGCGATGGGCCAGCTGTACGTCGGTACCGCCGACGGCGCGGTCTACGCGTTCGGCTTCACCGACGAGCGGCGTTGATCGGCTAATCTTTCGCCGGCGGCAGCGTCAGCACGATGCAGACCAGCCGGTCGCGCCGTTCGTCGATCTTCGCGAACGGCACGCCCGGAACGTTCTTCAGATCGTCGAGCGACTTGCAGGGACCGTTCTTGCTGCGCCACGCGATCAGCGCGGCCGATTCCTTCCTGAGTAGCCCGGCAACGCTTTCGAGCTCCACCGCCGTCGCGGAGTTCAGGTTGATCGGCTTCGGCGCCTCTCCCTTGAAGTTCGTGGACAGGTAGGCGGTGATCTGCGCGAGCTCCTCCTGCGAGGCGCGCGCGCCGAGCCCGACCATCTTCGCGACGACGCCTTCCCATCCTTCACGCGTCAGCCGCAGCGAGGCGGCGCGCTGGGGCTCGTGGCACGGCGCGCAGACGCGGACGGTGACGTCGCGGGCCTCACCCGGCGGCATCGTCGCGGCCATGGCCGCGAGTTCGTCCGGTGTGAACGTACGCAGCGGCGCCTGCGGCGCCGCTGGAGTCTGAGAAGACGCGCTCGTGGCCACCGCCCCGGCGGCCCAGGCAGTGATGGCCACGGCGACGAGCATCGATGTGGCGGCGTGGGTCTTCATGTTGGTACCAGGCGAAGTATCCCACGCCGCCGCGGCCCGCGCATCAGAAGGTGAACCGCAGCGCCAGCTGGATGCGTCGTGAGTCACGCGCCGCCGTCACCTGTCCGAACGCCGCATTGGTCTGCTTCCCGCTGGCGTCGAACTGGGCCGTGGTGTTGACCGTCGACACCTGCATCGAGTTGAACGCGTTGTAGAGCTCGGCGCGGAACTGCAGCGCGCGCCGGCCGGCGAACGACACGTTCTTGAACAGCGAGAAATCGTGGTTGATGTAGCCCGGCCCGAGGTACTCGTCGTTGCGCGCGTTGCCGACGCGGTTGGGGTCGGCGGGCGGCTGGATGCACTCGGTCTTGAACTGGCGCAGCAGCGTGCGTTCGCCGCGCGGCAGGTTGGGATCGCACACGACGTCGACGCGGCTCGCCGGCCCGCCGACCGAGCCGTTCACGTTGCTGACCCCGGTCAGCGCCAGCGTGAACCCCTGGCGGGCCCCGCTCAGCACCGAGGTGATACCGGAGATCTGCCACCCGTCGAGCACCGCCTTGCTGACCGCGTTGTTCCACAGGTCCCCGGGAATCCGGTACGAGTAGTTGATCGACAGGTTGTGCGGCCGGCTGCCGTTCAGCGTGTAGTTGCGCAGCACGTTGTCTTCGATGAACGGATCGATGGCACCGAGGTTGCGGCTGACCGACGCGGTGTACGACACGCCGAATGCGAGGCGGGTCGAGGTCCGGCGATTCGCCGACACCTGGATCGCGTGGTAGTCGCCGTAGCCGGTGAACTCGCGCTGCGTGATGTTGCCGTAGCCGCGGTACGGCCGGATCAGGTCGTTCGGCAGCGGCTGGTTGTTGTTCGTCGGATCGAGGAACTGCTGCTGGAACGTGGAGCCGTACGGCAGGCCGTTCAGCTCGCGGCTCACCAGCTGGTTGCGCGCGGCGTTGCCGACGTAGGCGACGTCCCCGATGAACTGCCACGGCAGCGTCCGCTGTACGCCGATGCTCCAGTTGTAGACCGTCGGCGTCTTGTAGTCGCCGAGGGAGCGGACGTTCTGCGGCGTCTGCGTGAGCGGCGAGGCGAAGAGCGCAGAAATCGTGGTGTAGTTGGTCGTGCGCGTATCGAGGAGGGGCGGCTGCTCGATCGCCTGCAGGACCTCGTCGTCCTGGTAGCGGTCGTAGAAGACGCCGAAGCCGCCGCGCACCGCCGTGCGGCCGTTGCCATTGACGTCCCACGCGAACCCGACCCGCGGCGCGGGCAGAAGCCCCGAGCCCGGCCAGACCTTGTCGTTCGTGACGACCATCCCGTTAGTAACGTCACCCGTGCCCGGGACGATGCGGCCGATGAACACCGCGGGAAGCGTATTGCCGTTGACCGGGTTCTGCGCCACGCGGACGCCGTTGACGATCGCCGGCTGATAGAGCTGCGGCGCGCTGCCAGCCGTCCACTGCGACGGATCGAAGTTGGCGACCTGCTGCCCATGGCTCATCGCCGGGCCGACGTAATAGAAGCGGACGCCGCCGTCCAGGGTGAAGCGCGGCGCCAGCCGCCAGTTGTCCTGGAGGAAGAACTCGACGTTGGTGAAGCGACCGTTCGCGCGCGGCGACGCGTTCGACTCCGTGTACTGCGTCACCGCCCCCGTCAGCGCGTTGGCGAAGCCGTAATTCGTGTTGAACGGGTTGGCGTTGTCGCCGTTGAAGCTGAAGGTCCCGTTGAACGACGAGGCGCGCGTCGCCGGGCGCAGCGTGCGCTCCATGAAGATGCCCGACTTCAGGTTGTGCCGCCCCAGCACCTTCGTCACGTTGCCCGAGACGTTGTAGAGATCGTTCGACGCGTCGAAGTAGAAGCGATTCTGCACGCCGATCGAGGCGACGTTGGCCGGCGCGTTGGTGCCGCCGAAGCTCGCGTTCGGCACGATGTTCAGCGGATTGGCCTCCGGAAAGAACTGCGGCAGGTTGTTGAGCGCCACGCTGCGCTGGTTGCGCGTGAGGTCGTCGGGCGTCAGCGCGTCCACCTGCTGGTGCGAATGGTTCACGCCGAAGGTGAACTCCGAGAAGGTGCTCGGGTTCCACGTGTGCAACAGCGTGTTGACGATGCCGAAGGTCGGGATCTCGTACTTGACCGGGAACTGCGGCCAGCCACCGGTGCTGCCGAGCAGCTGATAGACGCCCCCCTTGAACGCTTCGTAGCCGAACTGCACGCGCGAATAGAACGTCGTGTCCCGCGCCGCGTTCCAGTCCATCCGCAGCACCTGGTCGGTGCGCGGGCGGTCGAGCGCGGTCTGGTAGGTGTAGTTGTACTGCCGCGTGCCGGTGGGATCGACGGCGTTGGGCAGCGGCATCAGGCCGAGAATCGCCTGGCCGACCGGATCGATGCGATTCGACGGAATGATGTTGCCGGGAAAGCACGCCGGGCCGCCGGTGACGACGTTGCAGGTCCCCGGGGCAAGAGGATCGCGGATGTTGATCAACCGTCCCTGGCTGTCGAAGGTCTGGGAGAAATCGCCGCGCCGCTCGCGCTCGGACGGCATGTTGCGCGTGTTGAGCGCGCCGGGATCGGTGCGCGGCAACAGGTCCTGCGACCAGAAGAAGAACAGCTTGTCGCGGCCGCGGTTGAACGAACTCCCGGGCAGGAGCACCGGCCCGCCGATGGTGTAGGCGGTGTTGTCGTAGCGGTAGATCGGCTTGGGCAGGTCCTGGCGGTTGCGCGCCCACTCGTTCGCATTCAGCGATTCATGGCGCTTGTAGAACGCCGCGCTGCCATGAAAGTCGCGCGTGCCGCTCTTGGTGACGACGGTGATCGTCGCGCCCGAGCTGCGGCCGTACTCGGCCTGGAAGTTCGAGGTCTGCACGCGGATTTCGCCGATCGAGTCGAGGCCGGGCGCCGAATAGTTGCCGCTGTTCGATCCGGTGTCCTTGTTGGTGACGCCGTCGTAGGAGAAATTGAACGAGTTCCTCCCGTTGATGGTGATGCCGGCGCTGACGGTGCCCCAGCCGGGCGCGTCGCGGCCGTTGGTGTCGACCACCCCCGGCAGCGTCCTCATGATGCCCATGAAGTCGCGTCCCTTGATGCCGGTGTCTTCGATCTGCTGCTGCGTGATCAGCGCCGACCGTTCACCGGTCGTCGTCTGCACCTTGACCGATTCGGCCTGCACCGAGATGGTTTCGCTCAGGCCGCCCACCTCCAGGTGAATGGCGCGAAGCGCGACGCGCTCGGTCGACGACAGCACGATGCCTTTCTGCTCGTAGGTCTTGAACCCCGAGAGCGTGGCGGTGAGGTTGTAGGTGCCGGCCAGCAGGTCCGGAAAGACGAACCCGCCATCCGCGCCCGTGGTGGCGACGCGCGCGGCTTGCGTGCCGGCGTTGGTCAGGGTCACGGTCACGCCCGGGATGACGCCGCCGCCGGCATCGGTGATGGTGCCGCCGATCTGCCCGGTCAAGCCCTGGGCGCCCGCGCTTGCGGCCATCCAGGTGCTCCACGCCACGACGAGAACGGTTGAGAGGACGACGGTGAAAGGTGCACGTCCCACAGGACTCCTCCTCCTGGACGGCCGGGTCGGATCCCCGGCGCCGTGTCGGAGGCTATGGCCGCGCCATATGGGAGTCAAAAGCGACTCGCATCGCAGCGCGTTTATCGAAATGTCAAACGTCGTCTCAGTCCGATAAGTGACTGATAAAATTAGTCTTAGCCACACTGACCGAATGGCGCGAATGCAGTCTGTGACAGCGGCTTGTTTCACATTGTGAAACGCATCCGCCGGTAGCGCCGGGCCGCCGTCCGTCGTATCACTGCGGCATGGCCACCACCTACCGCGGCCGCCGCGCGGCGTCGATCGACAACGGCGCCCTTCGCGTCACCGTCCTCGAAGGCGGCGGGCACATCGCCGAGATCTGCGACCTCGCGTCCGGCATCAACCCGCTGTGGACGCCGCACTGGCCGTCGATCGAGCCGTCGGCGTACGACCCGGGCCGTCATGTCGAGTACGGCGGCGGCGCAGACGCGTCGCTCTTGGCCGGCATCATGGGCCACAACCTCTGTCTGGACATTTTCGGCGGCCCGTCGCCTGAAGAAGCCGCGGCCGGATTCCCCGTGCACGGAGAAACGAGCGTCGCGCGCTTTGCGATTGAAGCGTCCGCGTCGACGCTGCGGATGCAGGCGATCCTGCCGTCGGCGCAGCTGCGCATCGAGCGCCGGATCCGCCTCGACGATCGCGTGGTCGTGATTGACGAGAGCGTCGAGAACCTGACTGCGACGGACCGCGCGGTGGGCTGGACCCAGCATGTGACGATCGGGCCGCCGTTTCTCGAGAAGGGGCGGACCGAGTTCGCCATCTCCGCGGATCGGTCGATGGTGTTTCCGGGCACGTTCGGGCCCGCCGATTATCTGCAGCCGGGCGCGCCGTTCGACTGGCCGCTGGCGCCGCGCGCGGACGGCGGCGTCGCGGATCTCCATCGCTACACCGCCGCCCCGGCGTCGAGCGCCTATACCGTGCATCGCATGGACGTCTCGCGCGACGACGCGTGTTTCATCGCCTTCTCGCCGGCGGCGCGGCTCGCGTTCGGCTACACCTGGCGTCGCGGGGATTTCCCGTGGCTCGGGCGATGGGAAGAGAATGACAGCCGCACGGGCACGCCGTGGGACGGGCGCACGCTGACCTGCGGAATGGAATTCGGCGTCTCGCCGTTTCCGGAGTCGCGGCGTGAGATGATCGCGCGGCCGCGCCTGTTCGACACCGCGATGTTTCGCTGGATACCGGCGCGGACGCGTGTCGAGGTCGAGTACCGCGCCAGCCTGAGATCGTCAGACTCGCTGCCCGTGATCTGACGATCCTGTCTCAGACAAATCTGAAACACGGTCTTGTGTAGTGCGAACACGGTATTCGTGGCGCACGAGGAAGCGAGGCTCGTAGTCACCGGCACTTAGCGGCGGCATCCGGATTGAACTGCCTGCCGGGCCCCCGGCACGCAGGAGCGCTGTCATGACCGCACGCGTTGCCGCTGTTCTGACCTTCGTTTTCGTCGTCACGGCCGGCGCCGTCGCCCTGGCCGCGCAGGCAGCCGCACCGGCGGCGCCGGCAGCCCGAGTGATCGTCGAGCTCGCCTTGCCGGCGGGACGTCACGTCCCCGAAGGCAGGCTGGCGAGTCCTGCCGCCGTTGCGGCTCAACGACGTGCGATTGCCGACGCGTCCGATCGCGTCGCGGCGCGGCTCCCCCGCGGCGCGCGCGGCGTGCTGCGCCGCTTCACGACGCTCCCCTACGTCGTCGTGGAAGGCGACGCGGCGACGAGGGCCGCGCTGGCCGCATCCCCTGACGTCGTCCGCGTGATGGACGACAAGATCATGCGGCCGAGCCTCGCGCAGAGCGTGCCGCTCATCCAGGGAGATCAGGCGTGGGACGCCGGCTACGACGGCAGCGGCACGGTCGTCGCGATCCTCGACACGGGAGTCGACTCGAACCACCCGTTCCTGGCGGGGAAAGTCGTCGCCGAAGCGTGCTTCTCGACGACGCAGGCCGGGATCAGCCAGTCGACCTGTCCGAATGGAACGAGCCAGCAGTTCGGCGCCGGCGCGGCGGCGCCGTGCTCGATCGAGAGTTGTCTGCACGGAACGCACGTGGCGGGCATCGCCACCGGCAGCGGCGCGTCGGCCGGGCAGTCGTTCAGCGGCGTGGCAAAGGGCGCACATATTCTCGCCGTGCAGGTGTTTTCGATCGTCACCGACGCGACCAGCTGCGGCATCGGGGGGACGCCGTGCGCGGGCGCCTACAATTCGGACATCCTCGCCGGCCTCGACTACGTCTACTCGGTGGCCGGTCCCTTGAACGTCGCGTCGGTCAACATGAGCCTTGGCGGCGAGACCTTCACGGCGGCCTGCGACGGCGAGCCCGAGAAGCCGGCCATCGACAATCTCCGTTCGATCGGCGTCGCGACGGTGATCGCCGCCGGGAACGATTACGCGGGCGACGCCATCGCGTCGCCGGCGTGCATCTCCTCGGCCATCAGCGTCGGGTCGATCAACAAGAGCAACAAGATCTCGGTCTTCTCCGACATCGCGCCGTTCCTCTCCCTGCTCGCCCCGGGCGAGCAGATCAATTCGTCGGTGCCCGGCGGCGGCTACGCGACGCTCGACGGCACGTCGATGGCGGCGCCGCACGTCGCTGGCGCGTGGGCGATCCTGAAACAGGCGGTGCCCGGCGCCAGCGTCGATACGATTCTCAACGCCTTCCGCACGACCGGCATGCCGATCGCCGACGACCGTGTCTTCTTCGGCGGCGGCGCGGTCGTCCCCCGAGTCAGCATCCTTCAGGCGCTGGCGTCTCTCGTGCCCGTGACGAACCCTGTTCCGGCCGTGACCACGCTGTCGCCCTCACGCGTGCGCGCCGGGATGGGCGCCGCGACACTCTCCGTGACGGGCACCGGCTTCACCGGGCTCTCCGTGGCAACCTGGAACGGAACGCCGCTGCAGACGACCGTCGCCAACACCAGGACGCTTCAGGCGACGGTTCCCGAAGCGCTCATCACCGGCACGTCGGCACAGGTCGCTGTGACGAATCCGGCGCCAGGGGGCGGGACGTCGGCGACGTCCACCGTCACCATCGATCCGCCCGCCGTGCTGACGGTCAGCGCGACGGCGGTTGCGCCGTCGACGCCGGTGACCGTGACGCTGACCGGAGGTTTTGGCGGCGCGAGCGACTATCTGGCCCTGGCGCAGGTCAATTCCTCCAACCTGAGCCTGGTGGCGTACACCTACCTGGCAGCCGGCGTGACGACACGCACCTGGACGGTCGCGATGCCGGCGACACCCGGCCAGTACGAGTTCCGCTATTTCCCGAACAACGGAAACATCCGCGCGGCTACGAGCCCGGCGGTGACGGTTGACGCAGCGCTCACGCCCGCTCCGACGGTCGCGTCGCTCTCCCCCGCCACCGCGACGGTCGGTGGGCCGGCATTCACGCTGACCGTGAATGGCGGGTCGTTCAGCACCGCGTCGGTCGTCCGCTGGAACGGATCGAATCGGACCACGACGTTCGTCAGCGCCACGCAGTTGACCGCGGCGATTGCCGCCGCCGACATCGCCGTCACGGGGACGGCGCAGGTGACGGTCTTCACGCCGGCGCCGGGAGGCGGCACGTCGGCGGCGCTCGCGTTCGTCGTCGGCCAGCCGCCGACGCTCACGATCAGCGCACCGTCGGTGGAAACCGGCGCCCCCCTCACCGTCACGCTGGCCAACGGCCGCGGCGGCGCAGGCGACTGGCTGGCGTTCGCGCCGGTCGGCTCTCCGGACACGACGTACGTCGCCTACACGTATGTCGGCGGCGGCCTCACGTCGCAGACCTGGACCGTCACGCCGTCGACGACGGGCGCGTACGAGTTCCGGCTGTTCCTCAACTTCGGCTACACGCGAGCGGCGACCAGCCCGGCCGTCACCGTCACCGCGGCGACAGCGCCTCTGCCTGTTCTGACCTCACTGTCGGCGTCGAACGCCCTGGCCGGCAGCGGCGCCTTCTCGCTGGCGGTGAACGGATCCGGCTTCACGTCCGCGTCCGTCGTCAACTGGAACGGCACGCCGCGCGTCACGACGTTCGTGAACGCCACTCAGCTTCGGGCGGCGATCAGCGACGCCGACGTCGCTGTGGTCGGTACGGCGCAGGTGTCGGTCACGACACCGCCGCCTGGCGGCGGCACCTCGGGATCGCTGACGCTCCGGATCGTGCCGGCGCCGACGCTGTCGGTGAGCCCGACGACCGCGGCTCCCGGAGCGATCGTGACTGTGACGCTGACGGGCGGTCTCGGCGGCGCGCTGGACTGGCTGGCGTTCGCGCCCGTCACCGCGCCGAACACGACCTACTCCACCTACACCTTCGTTGGCAGCGGCGTCACGACGCGGACGTGGACGGTGGCGGCCCCGGCGACGCCGGGAGCGTACGAGTTCCGCCTGTTCCTCAACAACGGCTATACACGCGCCGCGACGAGCCCGGCGGTGAATGTGATTTTCGTGCCGCCGCCCGTGCCGACGGTGACGTCGCTCTCGCCGTCGTCCGCGATGGCCACCAGCGGCGCCTTCTCGCTGACGGTCAACGGCACCGGCTTCACCTCCGCGTCCGTCGTCAACTGGAATGGCAGCCCGCGCGTCACGACATTCGTGAGCGGCACTCAGCTTCGCGCGGCGATCGGTGACGCCGACGTCGCCGCGGTGGGAACGGCGCAGGTCTCCGTCACGACACCGGCGCCGGGTGGCGGCACCTCCGGATCGCTGACCTTCACGATCATTCCGGCGCCGACGCTGACCGTGAACACGACGACTGCCGCGCCCGGGACGAGCGTGACCGTCACGCTGGCGGGCGGCCTGGGGGGCGCGTCGGACTGGTTGGCGTTCGCGGCGGTCGGCTCGCCGAACACGAGCTACCTCACCTACACCTACATCGGCGGGGGCGTCACGACGCGGACATGGACGGTGACCGCCCCGGCGACACCTGGGACGTATGAGTTCCGCCTGTTCCTCAACAACGGCTACATCCGCGCCGCCACGAGCGTGGCGGTGACCGTGCGGTAGAGGAGCGAATAGAGGACCTCAGTCTGCCGGCAGGCAGACTTTGCGGCGGCCGGAGGCGAATTGCTGACGGATCCGTGCGGCGCCAGTGGCGCGGCTCTTGCCCCCGGGGCCTGGATATTCCGCCATGCTCCGCGCTGCTATCTGCGTTCTGTCGCTTGCGCTCGTCGGCGCGGCCCTCTGCTGGTCCGGCGGACGTGACACGGTAGGCGCGGCGGGCGGGGACGGCCGCAAGGTCCTCTATTACCAGGACCCGATGCATCCGTCCTACACCTCCGACCGCCCGGGCAAGGCGCCCGACTGCGGCATGGCGCTCGTCGCAGTCTACGAGGACCCCGCGGACCCCGCCGTTCGCGTGGAGCCTGAGCTCCAGCGGATGGCCGGCGTCCAGATCGAGACCGTCGGCCGCTCGCCGATGACCGCGAAGCTGCGCTTGTACGGCCGCGTCACGCCAGACGAGACGCGCATCTACCGCGTCAACGCCGGGCTCGAAGGCTACGCCACTGAAATCTCGACGATCACCACCGGCAGCCGCGTGGAAGGCGGCGAATGGCTCGCCACGCTGGCCGCGCCCGACGCACGCACGCCGGTGCAGGCTTATCTCGTGGCGCTCGACGCCATGGACACCGGGACACAGCGGCCGATGGACACGCCGGGGCTGACCGACAGCGGCGTCGGGCAGGCGGCCGATCGACTGATGACCCTCGGGATGTCCCGGGCGCAGATCGAACAGATCAAGAAGACGCGCCTCGTGCCTTCGTCGATTCGCCTGACGGCGCCGGCCTCGGGCTACGTGCTGTCGCGCAGCCTGACGACCGGCCGGGTCGAGGTCGGCGAAGAGCTGTTCCGTATTGCGGACCTGAGCAGGGTCTGGGTCGTCGCCGACGTCCCGGCGCGTGACGCGGAGTACATCACCGCTGGCGCGACCGCGGAGGTCACCCTGCCGGGACGTGCTGCGATCCTGCACGGCACCGTCAGCCGCGCCGTTCCCCCGCAGGCCGATGCCTCGAACCAGTCGGTGCGCGTGCGCCTGAACGTGGACAATCCCGGGGCGCTGCTGCGGCCGGACGTCGCCGTCGACGTGCAGCTGTCGATCGCGCTGCCGGCCGCCATCTCGGTTCCCGTTGACGCGGTGATCGACGGCGGACTCACCAGGCGCGTGTTCGTCGCTCGCGGCAACGGCACGTTCGAGCCGCGCGAGGTCGAGACCGGCTGGCGCTTCGCCGATCGCGTGCAGATCGTCAGCGGGCTCGCGGCGGGCGAGCGGGTGGTCGTGGCGGGCACGTTCCTGCTCGACTCCGAGACGCGCCTGCGCCGCGCGCCGGGCGCCACCCCGCCGGCGCCATGATCGATCGCGTCATCGAGTGGTCCGCGCGCTACCGCGGGCCGGTCATCCTGATCGCGCTGGCCGCCGCGGCCGCGGGATGGTGGTCGCTCCGGCACGTGCCGCTCGACGCGGTTCCCGATCTCAGCGACACGCAGGTCATCGTCTACACACGGTGGGATCGCAGCCCGGACCTGATCGAAGATCAGGTGACGGCGCCGATCGTCGCCTCGCTCGTCGGCGCGCCGCACGTCCGGACGGTCCGCGGCATCTCTGACTTCGGATCGTCGTTCGTCTACGTCATCTTCGAGGACGGCACCGACATCTACTGGGCGCGCTCGCGCACGCTCGAGTACCTCTCGCCGGTGCTGCAGCGGCTGCCGCAGGGGGCGACCACGGAACTCGGGCCGGACGCCACGGGGCTCGGCTGGGTCTTTCAGTACGTGCTCGCGGACTCGTCGGGCACGCACAGCCTCGCCGACCTTCGCTCGCTGCAGGACTGGTACCTGCGCAACCACCTGAAGTCGGTACCCGGCGTCGCCGACGTCGCCTCGATCGGCGGCTACGTGCGGCAGTACCAGGTCAACGTCGACCCGCGCCGCCTGCGCGCCTACAACCTGCCGATCGGCCGCGTCGTCGCCGCGGTGCGCAGCGGCAACAGCGAGGTCGGCGGCCGGGTGATCGATTTCGGCGGCGCCGAATACATGGTGCGCGGGCACGGCTACGTCGCGTCGCGCACCGATCTCGAGAACATCGTGCTCACCGCCGGCGAGGGAAGCACCCCGATCCGGATCAAGGACGTCGCCACCGTCGCGCTCGGTCCGGACCAGCGTCGCGGCGCCGCCGATCTCGACGGCCGCGGTGACGTCGTCTCCGGCATCGTCATCGCCAGGCACGGCGAAAACGCGCACGACGTGATCGCGCGGGTGAAAGAGAAGCTGCGGGCGGTGCAGGGCGGGCTGCCGGCCGGCGTCAGCGTGGTGCCGATCTACGACCGCTCGCAGCTGATCGAGCAGTCGATCTCGACCATCCGCCGCACGCTGATCGAGATCATGCTCACCGTCACGATCGTGATCCTGCTGTTCCTGTGGCACGTGCCCAGCGCGGCGATCCCGGTGCTGACGATTCCGATCGCCGTCCTGATCTCGTTCATCCCCTTCCGCCTGCTCGGGCTCAGCGCCAACATCATGTCGCTCGGCGGCATTGCCATCGCCATCGGCGCGCTGGTCGATGCCTCGATCGTCGTCGTCGAGCAGACGCACAAGAAGCTCGAGCTGTGGCAGGAGACCGGCGAGCGTTCAGACTACCGGCGCGTGGTGCTCGATGCCGTGAAGGAAGTCGGCGGGCCAAGTTTCTTCGCGCTGCTCGTGATCGCGGTGTCGTTCCTGCCGGTGCTGACGCTCGAGGCGCAGGAAGGACGGCTGTTCCGGCCGCTCGCCTACACGAAGTCGCTGAGCATGATCGTCGCCGCGATTCTCGCGATCACCCTGGACCCGGCGCTGCGCCTGTGGTTCACGCGGCGCGAGGCGTTCCGATTCGGCCCGCCTGTCCTGCGCCGCATCGCGAACGCCTTCGTCGTCGGCCGCATCCGGGCGGAAACCGATCACCCGCTCAGCCGCGCGCTCACGCGTGCGTATCGTCCGGTGGCGCTGTGGGCGCTGCGCCGCCCGGGGATCGTGATCGGCGCGGCCTGTCTGATGATGGCGGCGACGATACCGGTCTACACGCGCCTCGGCTCGGAGTTCATGCCGCCGCTCGACGAGGGCACGCTGCTCTACATGCCGTCCACGGCGCCGGGCATCTCGATTGCGAACGCGCAGAAGCTGCTGCAGACCACCGACCGGATCATCACGCAGTTTCCCGAGGTGGATCGCGTGCTCGGCAAGACCGGCCGCGCCGAGACGCCCACCGACCCCGCCCCGCTCTCGATGCTCGAGACGGTGATCACGCTGAAGCCGACGTCGGCATGGCGGCGCGTGCCGACCTGGTATTCGTCGTGGGCGCCGGGATGGGCGGCCGCCCTCTTCCGCCACGTCACGCCCGACCATATCTCGCAGGATGCGCTGATTCGAGAGATGGACCAGGCGCTCGAAGTGCCCGGCGTCGCGAACGCGTGGACGATGCCGATCAAGGGGCGCACGTCGATGCTGACCACCGGCATCCGCACCCCGGTCGGCCTGAAGATCACCGCGCCCGATCTCGCCGCGATCGACGCCGTCGGCGCGCGCGTCGAAGCGGTGCTGTCGCAGGTCCGCGGGACGCGCAGCGTGTTCGCCGAACGCAGCACCGGCGGCTACTTCCTCGACATCGACTGGAAGCGCGAGGAACTGGCGCGCTACGGGCTGTCGATGGACGAGGCCCAGACGCTCGTCCAGAACGCCGTCGGCGGCGAGAACGTGAGCACCACGATCGAAGGGCGCGAGCGCTACCCGGTCAACGTGCGCTACATGCCGGACTTCCGCAGCGAGATCGGCGACATCGGCCGGCTGACCGTGCAGGCGCCCGACGGGCGGACGCAGGTGCCGCTGTCGCAGCTCGCCGCGATCACGACGAAGACCGGGCCGTCGATGATCCGGAACGAGAACGGGTTCCTGACCGGCTACGTCTACGTCGATCTCGAAGGGCGCGACGTGCGCACCTATGTCGAGGAGGCGAAGCGCGCGGTCGCCGCGCAGGTGCAGCTGCCGCGCGGGGCGGCGATCGCCTGGAGCGGCCAGTACGAAGAGATGATCCGCGTCCGCGACCGGCTGCTGTTCGTCGTGCCGCTGACGCTCGGCGCGATCGTCCTGCTGCTGTACCTGAACACCAGGTCGATCGCCGCGACGTCGATCATTCTGCTGGCGGTGCCGTTCTCCGCGATCGGCGCGTTCTGGCTGCTCTACCTGCTCGGCTACCAGATGAGCGTCGGCGTCTGGGTCGGCTTGATCGCGCTGCTCGGCGTCGACGCCGAGACCGGCATGTTCATGCTGCTCTATCTCAATCTCGCCTACGCGCAGGCGCAGCGCGAGGGACGGCTGCAGTCGGCGGCGGACCT
>Ga0207708_10001847_pt1 | contig 15600 bp, 16 predicted proteins | sample KBSK5101metaG_FD_184340 | JGI IMG/M metagenome (GOLD analysis project Ga0207708, IMG submission 184340) | Corn, switchgrass and miscanthus rhizosphere microbial communities from Kellogg Biological Station, Michigan, USA - KBS K5-10-1 metaG... | ecosystem: Host-associated > Plants > Roots >...
AGTCCGAGGAGCCAACCACTGTCCCGTCGTCTGCAGCGGTTAGCGCATAGCGCAGCAGCGGTCAGCGCCTAGCAGAAGTAGTTGCAGTTGTTCGCATCCGCAGCTTTCAGATTTCCATTTGCGCGCCGAGTTCCACGACTCGATTGGGCGGAATGCCGAAGAATTGGGTTGCGGGTCTGGCGTTGCGCGACATGATGATGAAAATCCGCTTGCGCCACGTCGCCAGCGGCTTGTTTCCGGTTGGAAGCAGATTCTCGCGCCCGAGGTAGTAGGTCGTCTCGCTCGGCTTGGCGATGATTCCCCGCTCCGTGGCGAGCGAAAGAATCTCGGGAACGTTCGGGGTCTGCATGAACCCGTACTTCGCTTTGATGCGCGCGAAGTTGTGAGGGAAGGTCGTCACCTCGACGCGCTCTGTGATCGGGACCTCGGGAACGTTGGACGATATGATCGACAGCAGGACGACATGCTGGTGCAGAACCTTGTTGTGCTTGAGATGGTGCAGCAGAACCAGCGGTGCATCCTTGGACTCGGACGTCAGAAAGACTGCCGTGCCGGGAACGCGTGCCGGCTTGAATCGCTTGTCAGGGTTCTCGTCGCCCAGATCCTTCAGCAACGCGTCAAGCGGTATCGACGCGTCGACGAGGAGTCCGCGCACGATCAGTCGCCCACGCTGCCACGTCGTCATGAGAATGAAGATCATGAGCGCGATGGCGAGTGGCACCCAGCCGCCATCCTTCACCTTGAGCACATTGGCGCCAAAGAACGCCGCGTCGATGATGAAGAACGGACCAACGAGCGCCAGCGTCCGGGGCACGTTCCATCCCCACCATGTACGCGCGACGGTGTACAGCAGCGCTGTCGTCATGAGGAATGTGCCGGTGACGGCGATTCCGTACGCTGCCCCAAGCGCAGTCGACGAGCGGAAGCCCAACACCACCAACAACGTTCCGACCATCAGCGCACTGTTCACTTCGGGGATGTAGATCTGTCCGGCCTCCTGCTTGGAAGTGTGGACGATCGTCACCCGCGGACTGTAGCCGAGCTGCACGCACTGCTGGGTGATCGAGAAGGCTCCGGAGATCATCGCCTGCGACGCGATAATCGCGGCTAAGGTGGCCAGCGCGATCAATGGGTAGAGAATCGCCCGTGGAGCAAGCAGGTAAAACGGATTCGACGCGGAAGCGGGATTGTGGAGGATCAGTCCACCCTGACCGAAGTAGTTCAGGACCAGCGCCGGGAATACGACCGCGCCCCAAGCCAGCCGGATCGGCCTTTTCCCGAAGTGACCCATGTCGGCGTACAGCGCTTCGGCTCCCGTTACCGCCAACACCACTGCGCCGAGAACCACAAACGAGTGCAGGCCGTGCAGCGCAAAGAAGTCCAGCGCGTACCACGGGTTAGCCGCGCGCAGAATCCTCGGCTCCTTCAGGATCTCCATCCCGCCCAACACGGCGATCACCACGAACCAGACAAGCGTGATTGGACCAAATACTCTGCCGACTTTCGCCGTCCCCTTCTTCTGGAAGAAAAAGAGGGTGAAGAGGATGAGCACCGTCAGCGGTATTGCGAACTTCTCCAGAAAGGGCTCGACGACACCGAGACCCTCGGTGGCGCTGAGGACCGAGATGGCGGGCGTGATGACGCCGTCGCCATACAAGAGAGCCGCGCCGACAAGGCCGATTGCGGTGATGACGACTTTTGTTCTTCTGTCGGCATCACGATTCAGGCGCTGCTGGACCAGCGCCACCAGCGCCAGGATTCCCCCTTCGCCGTGATTGTCGGCGCGCATGACGAACGCGATGTACTTGATGCTGACGATGCTGATCAGCGACCAGAGAATCAGCGAAAGAACGCCGTAAACATTGATCTCCGTAGCCGCCAGGTTGTATTCAGGTCTGAAGCATTCTCGCAGCGCGTAGAGCGGGCTGGTGCCGATGTCACCGTAGACGACACCCAACGCGAGAAATGTGAGTTTTGCGAGACGGCGGCCGCTCGGACGAGCTTCGGGGTGAGTGCTGATTGGGGCGACCTATAGAGGGTATTCAGCCGACGGAAGAGCTATCGGCGTTGACTCGGAATTTCCGCAAGCGCCGGGGGCTTTGCAAGGTCGATACCGGCTTTGTGTAAGAATCATACGTCGCCGTGGGCATATCGCTTGCTCTTTGTAACCACCGAAAAGGGAGAACACTTGCAGTGCCGCGCAACGCGGCGTGAAGGAAAAAGTACCTGACTATTAAAGGAGGACAAATGAAGGATCTGAATGACAGGGGTCTCGAAAACCAGGTGAAGGGAAGCGCGAAGGAAATGAAGGGACAGATTCGCGGCGACCTGGGAGACGCCACCGACAACACCAGCGAGCACATCAAAGGGCGCGCTGAGGAGTTCAAGGGTAAGGTCCAGAAGAACGTCGGCAAAGCCGAAAGAGACCTCGATCCCGATAACGTCTAACCCTTAAAGACAGATACTGAAAACGCCGGTGCATTGCACCGGCGTTTTTTTATTGGCCGCTAGCCTCGTCCGCCACAGCCTTCAGGGGAACAGATCGACTGTCAGTACGGAGCCTGTCGAGCCGACCCCGGCGTCCGCGGCAGCGAATCGTCCCCTCTGCGCTCGCCGAGCTCTTTCCGGGCGGCAGCCCGCATTCGATCGAGTCCCTCTTGCTGCTCCGGGTTGAGCAACCGCTTGATCTGGGCGTGGGTGCTGTCGCTGACGACGCGCGCCTGCAGCGCAATTGAATCGAGCTGGGGCTTTACCGGTTTGTACAGCGCGACGATCTGGCGATGCTTCTGCTCGATAAGCGAATCGACCGAAGCCTGCTGCTGCGGCGTCAGCTTGAGCTCCTGCGCCATGCGCTGGCGATACGCGCGAGGCCCGCGCTCATGACCACGCTTGTCCATGACGCGATCTGCGGTGAAGCCCAGCGCGCCACCCGCGATGAACGCACCGAGCAGAAACATTACGGCGTAACCTTTGGAGCGTTCCATGTCGATCCTCAGTGTGACAGGACGTAGCGGAACGTCGCCTCGCGCTGCGACGAGCCGTCGCGAGGAGCGATGACGACTTGCTCCGCGCCGGGCAGGACGTCGGGGCCAAGCGACTCGGTCACAGCTTCGTAGGTCGCGCTCATGTCATCGTCCTTCTGACGCGACCATATGGCGCCCGCGACGACGAAAAGGAGAGCGGCGGCCGCAAGCCCAGGGGCAGCCCAGTCGGCCAAATCGGTCCACCAGTTGACCGGGATTGCCACCGCGCGATTTGCGCGCATATGCGCAAGGATACGCGACTCGAGGGAGCTCCAATACGCGCCTTCGGCCGGTGGTGCGTAGATCTCCCGAAGAGCCTCGGTGATCTTCGCATCGCCTTCGTCGTCGAGCCGCAAATCGGTGCGTTCGTCCATTCGTTCCTAATCCCTCAGGTTCCCAAGAAGTACGCGCAGCTTCTGTCGCGCGTGGTGCAAATCCGAGCGCGCCGTACCACCCGGTATACTCAACATCTCCCCGATTTCAGCGTGGGTAAAGCCCTCGATGTCGTGGAGGACGATAACCGCACGCGCCCGATCCGGAAGCTCCGCCAGCGCCGCCTGCAACCGCTCGCGCAGCTCGCCGCCCTCTGCCGGATCACGGAATGTTGCCGGGATCAGATCCGTCAGCTCCTCCGTGTTCCTGACCTTCCGTCGCCTTGCCAGGTCCAGTGCCGCATTGGCCACGATCCTGTTCAGCCAGGCGCCGAAAGTCTGGGCGGGATCGAATCGATCCAGCGCCTGATACGCGCGCAGAAACCCTTCCTGCACCGCATCCTCGGCGTCCTCGTGTGTCAGCACAATTGCCCGAGCGACTGAATACGCGCGGCGCTGGTGCAAACGCACGAGGCCGGCGAAACCCCGTTCGTCTCCCTTCCTGGCAAGACTGACGAGCTCCCGCTCCTCGTCAGAAATACGGGCAGTCTGGGTTAAGTGTTGGCCCTGGGTCCCTGGCTCGGAATCCAAGGCCTCAGTCCTCACGGGGGAAATACCCAACGGAAGACCTCGTCATGCTAATGGGCGGGTCCCATAGACCCGCGCGCCCGGCCGGTTCTGAAAAGGAGCAGTAAGGGCAGGGCGAAGATCAGAACCAGCCCGCTGTACAGATAGATCTTGGAGAAAGCCAGCATGCTCGATTGAACAGTTACCTGCCGGTCGAGGATTGCGAGCGCCTGTTGCTGCGCGGTAATGGGATTGATCCCGCGCGAGATCAGTCCGCGGGTGATCATGCCGATTCTGCTCATCGTCTCGGGGTCGTTCGCGCCGACATGTTCGACCAGGACGGCCTTTTCCATGGCCATGAATCGCGCCAGCAGCGTCGCCATGACAGCGATGCCGAGCGATCCGCCGAGCTGTCGCATCAGGTTGAACATACCCGTGCCCTGAGCCAGGTCCTTCACCTTGAGGTCTGCCATAGTTGCATTGGTAAGCGGCACAAAGATCAGACCGAGTCCAACCCCGCGCAGAATGAGCGGCCAGAAAAGATCGTGCTGACCACTCACCGACGTCAGGTGGGACATTTTGAGCATGGACCAGAAGAACAGAAACGCCCCCGCCACGACCGTATACCGTGCGTCGAGACGCATCGCGTTCCGACCGACGACAGCCATCGTCACCGCGGATGCTATCGCTCCGGGCAGGATGATCTTTCCCGTTTGCCACGCTGTCATCTGCAACAAGGACTGCAGGAAGACCGGCAGGATGAACACCGACCCGTAAAGAGCGAAGCCGAGCAACAAGCCCATACTCACTCCTGCGGTGAGCTGCCTGCTCTTCAGAATGCGAAAGTTGATGATCGGCTCGTCGGTGGTGAGCTCGCGCCAGAGCAAGGCGATGAATGACAGCAGTGCAGTCACTCCAAGCAAAGTCACGAAGCGCGACTCCCACCAGTCGTACCGCTCGCCGCGCTCGAGCATCCATTGCAGAGAGCCCACGCAAAGGGTCAGCAGGATGATCCCCAGGTAGTCGATCTTCTCGGCGCGCTCCTGGTGCTCGGCGTCATGCACGTACGTCACGGTCAGGATCGCCGCGATGATGCCGAGTGGGACATTGATGTAGAAGATCCACGGCCAGTTGTAATTGTCCGTGATCCAGCCGCCGAGTGTAGGGCCAAGCGTAGGACCGACCATTACGCCGACGCCGAAGATCGCCATACCGGTTCCCGCTTCTTCGGGCGGGAATGATTCATAGAGCGTGGCCTGCGCCGTCGAGAGCAGCGCGCCGCCTCCAATGCCCTGGATTACGCGCCAGAAGATGAGTCCGAGCAGCGAATGGGAGGCCCCGCAGAAGAAGGACGCTGCGGTGAAAAGAAGAATCGAGCCCGTGAAATAACGCTTGCGTCCGAAGTAGGCCGACAACCACCCCGACATCGGGATGATGATGACGTTGGCGATGATGTACGAAGTCGAGACCCAGGCGATCTCGTCGAGCGTCGCGCCGAGGTTCCCCATCATGTGTGGGATGGCGACGTTGACGATCGAGGTGTCGATCAGCTCGAGCATCGCCGCCATGGTGACAGTGGCGGCGATGATGTACTTGTGGGCGTACCTGTCCTCGTGCGGAGTCGCCGCCGAGGACCGGAGTACGGCGGTACTCACCGCGAGGTGTCCACGTGAACGTTCGCCGACAGGCCGGGACGCAAAGGATGATTGCCCGGGCACGGCTTGGTGACGGCGATGCGAACGGGCACACGCTGCACGACCTTCGTGAAATTCCCGGTGGCGTTATCGGGCGGCAGCAGGGCGAACTTGGCTCCCGTCGCACCGCTCACGCTGGCGACTTTTCCTTCGGCGACGCATCCGCCATAGGCGTCAACCTCGAACTCTACCGGCTGGCCGGGGCGAATCTTGGCGAGCTGGGTCTCCTTGAAGTTGGCAGTGACCCACACGCCGGTGTCGGCGACGATGCTGAGTAGCGGCTGTCCAGGCGCGACGAGCTGCCCGACTTCGACCTGTTTGCGCGAAACCTCGCCTGAAGCCGGCGCAGTAATGCGGGTGTAATCGAGCTGCAGCTGCGCGTTGGCCGCGGCAGCGCGTGCGGCCAGAGTGCGGGCGGTGGCGACGCGAACGCCAGCTTCAGCGGTGTTCACCGTTCCGCCTGCCGCGGAAGCCTGCCGCTCGGCCGCGAGCAGATTTGCATGCGCGATGTCAGCCGATGCCTGTGCGGCGTCGAGCTGCTGCCTGGAGATGATCTGCTTGTTGGCGAGCTCTTTGGCTCTGGCGAGATCTGCGTCGGCTTTGTTGACGTTGGCGCGAGCGGCGCCGATCTGCGCGTCGAGCGCGGAGCGCTGGCCGGCCGCGCTTTGCACCTGCGCCTCGGCCTGGCCGGAGAATCCGCGTCCACCGGCCGTCGCTTCGGCCGCTGCCAGATCGGCCTGCGCCTGTTGAAAGCGCACGGCGTAGTCAGCGTCGTCGATCTGAACCAGCTGCTGTCCGGCGTTGACGTGATCATTTTCGTTGACGCTCACGGTCTTCACGTAACCACCGACCTTGGCCAGCACCGGAACTATATGGCCGTCTACCTGCGCGTTGTCCGTTGACTGGTGCGAGCGACCGTAAGTCCACTTCTGAAATGCCCAGAACAGGATCAACACGCCGAGCACGGCGACGATGGGAAGAACGAATTTCTTTTTCGTCGAGGTCTTCACCGTCTCACTCTCGACGGTCACTGTCTCGCCGTTTCGAGAACGCATGGGAGTTGGGGGAGATTCAGTTTCGGTTGCGGTAGCCATAGGAGTTCCTGATTCTGTCCATTGTGACGTAAAAAATTGATACCGTTATCTGAGAGACGTGACGCTTCCAGTCGCCTTAGCCAGCGAGACGCGGGCAAGCTGATACGACGCTTCCGCATCGTTGAGAAAAGTCTGCGAGAGCGTGAGCGCCAGGGAAGCGTTGACGACATCGGCGTTGCTTGCCACGCCGGCTCTGAAGCGGTCACGCGCCTGGGAGAGCTCCTGCTCGGCGAGTTGAAGTCGTTCGCTGGCGGCGCCTAGCTGCTCGCGCGCGGCCGCCAGATCGAGCAGCGCGCCACGCACATCGGCCTGAGCCTGCTGCTCGAGATCGTGGCGGCGGATCTCCGCTTCTCTTACCAGCGCCTGCTGCTCCTGCACGCGCGCCTCGCGACGGAAGCCGTCGAAGATTGGAAGGGAAACCTGCAATCCCCACGTATAAGTGTTGAGCATGTTCGCGCCATTCTTCCCGATCACGCCGTCGTCGGCAACTAAACCAAGGGAGGGCAGCCGCTCGGCTTTGATCGCCGATACCCCCTGTTTCGCCGCGTGGATGCGCTCTTCCTCGGCGAGCAAATCCGGACGTTTCCTCAGCGCCTGGGCGATGAGAGTCGGTTCGTCCAGCATCTCCGTGATCGGGGTCGGTGATAGCGAATCGGTTAGCGATACCTCAGTGCCAATCGGCAGCGCCAGGGCGCGCACCAGGTCGAGATGAGCGTGGCCGCGCGCGTTGCGTGAGGCGATCAATGCAGCGCGAGTAGAAGCCAGCTGGGCGCGCGCGCGCGTGACGTCGAGACCGACACCCGTTCCCGCCTGGAGCTGCGATTCCGCGATGTGGAGCAATTCGGTAGCGCGCAGAGTATCCGCCTGACGCGCGCGAAGATCGGCGTCGGCACGCATGGCCAGGACGTAAGCGTTGCTGGCTATAGTAGCCGCCTGCTCGGCCACATTATCCGCGTCTGCACCGGAAGAGCGGACCTGGGCCTGCGCCTGCCGGACTCGACCCACCGCGCTCATGTCCAGGAGGTTCTGCTGGACGTGGCCGCGGAAATCGAGAGTGTTGACCGGACCCAGGACCTCGCCCTCGGGATCGAAAACCGGCGGAACGCCGGGCGCATGAGGGAACTCGATGCCAAGGGTTGCCGTGTTGAAGGTGCGGCCTGCCTGCTGAACGAAAGCGTTCAGGTTCGGAAGCAGGTCAGCGCGGCGCTGGCGGACGCGAGCCTCCGCCTCGTCGACCCGAAGTCGGGCGTTCTGAGCAATCGCGCTCTGCCGGGCGGCCAGGCGGGCGGCCTCACCAAGGCTCAAGGCAATGGCGCCGCTCTGCGTCGGAGCGACGCTGACTTCGGTTTGTTGCGCAGTGATTGTGGTCGGCGCCAGCGAAAGCGCTACCGCCGCGGCGAGCGCGAGGAGTGCGCTCGAGGATGTATCAGTCATTGTTCAAAGGGATTAGCGAAGCTGCGTCCGAGGAAGCGCCATCCGCCTGTGCGTGCGCGCCCCCGGTTGTGGTAATCGAATGCAAATAGAAATGAGCCATCTCACGGAACACATCCTCGTCCTTCTTATGGCAGAGGAGGGGGACGCCGGTGTGCTCATCGCGCCAGATCCCGTTCATGATCGTGAGCGCGGCGAGCATGCGTGCGGCGATCATCGGGTCAATCTCGCGGAACTCCCCGGCGTCGATCCCCCGGCGGATGATCCCGCTGAGCAGGTTGAGGCCGCGGGCAGTGACCTCGTTGGCGTAGAACTCGGCGAGGTCAGGGAACTGGTGGAGCTCGCCGAGCACCAACCGATGGATCGTGCTGAAGACGGGAGACCGCACGAACTTCCAATAACCGCGCATAGCGGCGCACAGCTGTTCGGTTGGTGTCCCCTGACTGACGGCTTTTTCGCCCATTGCGATGTTGGCGACGGCCGTCTGCCGGATCATCTCACGGAAGAGCTCTTCCTTGTTGGGGAAGTAGAGGTAGATGGTGCCCTTGGAGACGCCGGCGCGGGCGGCGATGTCCTGGAGTCTCGACTTGGCGAGCCCGCATTCGCCGAAGACTTCCAGCGCGGCCTCGATGATCTGTTGGGGGCGATGCTCCGGCCGCCGCCGCCATTTAGGGGGCTTGGACTCGAGTGAGTTTGGGGCTGTGGACTTGGACCGGGGCATTAGCGACTTGTAGTAACTGACCGGTCAGTAAGATAATGCCCCTCGTCGAGTAGTAAAGGGGATGGCCGCTAAGAAACCCTAATGGACCCGCAGGAACACCTCAACGCTCCCGCCAGCTTTACCGGGTCTGCGCGGCGGGTGCCTCGTGGCCTTCCTTATCCCGGTAGTGCGCGTTCGTCAGCAGCACGATCGAGGTCAGAATCAGAAAAAGCGTCACCGCACCCAGTATGAAGCCGGTGAGCGCAGCGCTGAGGTCGGTCTTCTGCTTGGTCGCCATCATTTCGCTCCGGGCTCGCTGGTGACTCTCGCCTTCGAGACGGTGTCGTTTTGATTGATCTTGGGGACGACGTCGGTGCCCTCGATCACTTTTCCGAACACGGTGTGGACTCCGTTCAGGTGCCGAGTGTTTTGCTCGTTGAGAACGATGAAGAACTGACTGCCGCCTGTGTCCTTGCCGGCGTGCGCCATCGACAACGCGCCGACCTCATGCTTGTGCGGGTTGCCCTGCGTCTCGCACTTAATATGGTAGCCGGGGCCACCAGTGCCGACCGGACCTTTGGCCGCGTCGCCGCCCTTGGAGTAAGGATCCCCGCCCTGGACGACGAAGTCCTTGATGACGCGGTGGAATTTCGTTCCGTCGTAGAAGCCGGAGTTGGCGAGCTTCTCGAAGTTTGCGACGGTGCCCGGTGCCTCCTTCTCGTACAGCTCGGCGCGCATCGTTCCTTTATTCGTTTCGATCGTTGCGATTTTCGTCATCGTTGTCAATTCGGGTTGGTCGGAAGTTAATCGGCCTCTCGGTTGGTCGAAACTCGGGCCATTTGACTAACTGAACGGCAGAAAGCTATAAGCACCCAAAGTCGCAAGCGATAAGCGCAGGACGTCGGGACGTTTCTGGGTGGAGTTGCGGTATAGGCGGGTGATTTTCTATACCGAGAGTGGAACGTCCCGACGTAACAAGCTTGCGACTTGAGACATTAGTCGCTTGGAGCTTTCTGCCGTTCAGTTGCCTTTGCTGTTAACCGACTGTCAGACCAAGCTCGACGGACATATGTCCGCCAGACTGCAGATCTCGCACTTCGGCGCGCGCGCGTCGCATACCCGCCGGCCGTGAAAGATCAGCACGTGAGCGAGCATCGCCCACTCATCGCGCGGGAATAGCGGCATCAGCTCCTGCTCCGCCTTTACCGGGTCCGTTTGACTTGTAAGACCAAGTCGTACGCTCAGCCGGCCGACGTGTGTATCCACGACAACGCCTTCGTTTTTTCTGAAAGCATTACCGAGGATGACGTTGGCCGTTTTGCGACCGACGCCAGGAAGAGTGACAAGAAGCTCCATCGTATCCGGCACTTCGCCGTTGTGCCGCTCGACCAACGCTTTGCCGAGGGCGATCAGGCTCTTCGTCTTGTTACGGAAGAAGCCCGTGCTCTTGATCATTTCCTCGAGCTGGTCCGGGTTTGCGTCGGCGAGAGATTGCGCTGTCGGATACGTCTTGAAGACGTGCGGGGTCACCATGTTGACCCGCTTGTCGGTGCATTGCGCGCTGAGAATCGTGGCCACGAGCAGCTGGAGAGCCGTCTCGTGATCGAGCTCGCAGTGGGCGTCGGGGTGCGCCGTTTTCAATCGCGACAGCACCTCCGTCGCGTGGGTCGCGAGCAATTCAGCCTTCTTTGCATTCCCTGTTGTCAACGTCGCATTGGCTCTTGTCGACTTCGCGCTCCTCGACTTCACTTTCGTCGAGTTCGCGTTCCTCGACTTCGCCTTCGTCGATTTCCTGTTCGTCGGCTTCACAGGCCGCGACGCTTCCTTGCGAACGCGACGATTTCGTCCGCGCTGCGAGTGTTCAGGATGTCGCCGGCCGCAAGCCACGCCTTTCGCGCCAGACCGACTCCAACGTGAACGTTATCCAGGCCCGCCGGAGAGTGTGCGTCGGGACCAATTTCGATTGTCACCCCCAGCTCGCGCCCCTGCCGGCAGTAGCGCCAATCGAGGTCGAGGCGGTGGGGATCGCAATTGAGCTCCACCGCCACTCCCACCGCCAGCGCCTTCTCGAGCACCGCTTCAATATCCAGCGCGTAGGGCTCGCGCGAGAGCAGCAGCCTGCCCGTCGGGTGGGCCAGAATGGTCAGATGCGGATCGTCCATAGCCGCCAACACACGCTTTGTCATCGCGTCGCCGTCCATGCTGAAGCGCGAATGGATGGAGCCGATCACGTAGTCGAACATCTCCAGGATCTGCGCGTCGTAGTCCACCCGGCCATCGGCAAGGATATCCGCTTCGATTCCTTTGAGCACCCGAAATCCCGTCAGGCGCGAATTCAGCTCGTCGATTTCCTCGAGCTGCCTCATCAACTTGTCGCGCTTGAGACCTCCCGCATAGAACGCCGATTCGGAGTGATCCGAGATGCCGATGTAGTCCCAATCGCGAGCCTGCGCCGCCGCTGCCATTTCCTCGATCGACGCCACGCCGTCCGAGTAATCGGAGTGGCAGTGGAGAATCCCTCGTATGTCCTCGAAGGTGACGAGATCCGGCAGCTCCTTTCGTGCTGCCGCATCGACCTCACCCATTCCCTCGCGCATCTCCGGCGGAATGACCTGGATGTCGAGAGCTCTGAAAAGGTCGTTCTCCTCCTCGAGCGGCACGCGCTTGCCGTCGCGGCGCAGGGAATTGCCTTTGATCTCAAACCCTCTCTCGTTCGCCAGCGCGGTCATCTCTTCTACATGAAGATTGCTTCCCGTCGCGCGCCAGAGTGCCAGCGGGTAGTCAGCCTTGCTCACACAGTGCATGTCGAGGTGAGTACCATCCACGAATCGGATGTGCACCGATCCCGGGTCCTCCTTCGTCGTCGCCTCGCGTACACCCGGCGATCGCGCAAATGACGCCGCTACCTTTGCTGGATCCGCCGAGCATTCGGCGACCATGTCGATGTCGGAGACGAGCTCGTTATGGCGGCGGACAGAGCCTGCGATCTCAGCGTGGGTAACCTCCGGATGCTTGACCACGTTGGCGAGTATCATCGCCGCTTCGACAATTGCAGCCGGAAACCGCTGCAGATGAGCATCGCGACGCACGATCTCGATCCCGCGGAGAATCTTCTCCGCCGTCTTCTTCCCGAACTTTGGCAGCTCCGCCAGCTGGCCTTCGCGGGCGACCCGCTCGAGATCATCGAGATTCTCAACGCCGAGTGTGTCGTGAATCAGCTGGATTCTGGCTGGAGTGAGACCGGGCACATCCATCAGATCCAGCATGCCCTCGGGCATACCCTCGCTCAGCTGATTGAGGTAGCGAGACTCCCCGGTTTCGACGAGATCCCGCACCACAGAGAGCGTGGCCGGCCCAATTCCGGGCGTGTCGGCGAGCTCGCCGGATTTGAGGAGCGGGCCCAGATCATCGGTGTCCAGCGCGATCAGCGCGCGGGCCGCGCCGGCGTATGCCCGCGCCTTGAATCGCTGTTCACCTTTTGCCTGGAGAAGCGCGCCGATCTGGTTGAGAACGTGCGCGGCCGACCGCGAATCCATGCCCTCAAAATTAACGGAGGGCGGTTCGAAAGCTTGTTAAGGTGTTTTGTAGACGCGAGATCGAATGGTGCTACGCAATTTTCAACATAGGACCACCGCGAAGGCGGCCCTGCTACGCAGTTTCTTCGATGCCCGCGTGGAAGGGGAGGGTCTTAACGATCTCCTCTATCTGCTTCTGAATCAGCTCCAGCTCCTGGCTGGCCCCTTCGCTGTCCAGCATTCCGTGCCGCATTGTCACCGCGACGCGGTTCATGTACTTGATCTTGGTAATGATCTCTTCGGTCGCGCGGCGGAGGCGAATGTAGCGTCTCTTGTCGGCGAGAGCGCGGTGGCAGCGGCGCTCCAGATCCTGGGGCGTGAGCTTGCGGGCGACTTCGACGGCTTCAGCGATGGTGCGGCCAGGCACTGCGCCGTGATCAGGGATGCCCATCTGATCGCTGTTCGGATCGCTAAACCAAAGCCTGCCAATGTATTCCACGCCGTCGTAAGCCAGACGGAGCGCCACCCTGTATTCTTTGCCGTCGACCGTGATCGAGCTGATCGCGTGCTGTGTAACGCCGGAGTCTGATGTCATAGCTGCAATTCAGCTTCGTGCGGGCGGATTAGTCTCATTCAGGAAAGGATCGAGTGCCGCAAACAGCTCGGACGGTTGTTCAACGTACGGCACATGCCCGCACTCGTCCAGAACCACCAGGTTCGTGCCGAGCGCACGAGCAGCTTCACTGGAAGACGCTAGTGGAATCGGATCGTCACGCCCGTGGACGATTATCGAGGGGATTCTGATCCCCTCCAGGTCCCTGATGAGGTTGAAATCCCCCAGGCTTTCCCATACCGATTGCTGCACTCGACCGACGACCCGGAAGGGAGTGAGGTCAGTCGCGTTGCGGGGATCGGAGAAATACCCGGCGACCCCGAGCTCGAAAGCACGCTGGCGGTATGCCTGCGGATCACGCTCGCGGAGGCCGGAAGAAGCGAGCTCGTCGCGTAGCTGCCGGATTTCCGGACTTTCCTGGCGGCGGGAGAATTCTGCCTCGAACTGCCGGCGGTACTCTCTGGTCAGCGGTGCCGGATTGATCAACGCGATGCTCTTTATCTCACGTAGCTCGGGGTTTGTCCTCCGCTGGATCAAATAAAGCATCGCCAGCATCGCCCCCCAGGAGTAGCCCACGATCGAGAGCGGATTCAGGTCGAATTCCTCCGCGATTGCGCGAAGATCGGCGACGTGGCTCTGCCAGGTTACCGGAATCCGTGCATCCGATTTTGATTTGCCGCCCCCACGCTGATCATAGAAAAGCAGGTCGAATCGCTCGCCGAGGTGCAGCATCTGGGGCAGCAGATAACAGTGATCTGCTCCGGGCCCACCATGCAGTACGAGCAGACGCGGCGCGCCGGCCATACCGTAGCGCGCCCAATACAGGGGCACTTCAGTAGTAGTGGTGAATCCTTCTTCCCGCGGCGCGGGAATCGGTTTTGGCACTGGAAGCGGGAGGGGGGAGGCGGAAGGCGGAAGGGGGAAGGGGGAGGCGCGGAGCGAGCGAGAGCTCGAAGGCGTGCCGTCGGTCAGCGCGCGGTGAAGTCGGTCTTGGCCGTCACCGCGCGACAGGTGTCAGCAATCAGCTCGGCCGCATGATCGAGATCCTGAATGCTCACCAGCTCGTTAGGCGAGTGCATGTAGCGGTTCGGCACCGAGACGAGGGCGGTCGCAACGCCTTCACGCGCGATGTGGATCGCGTCGGCGTCGGTGCTCGTGTCGCGTCCGGCCGCATGAAGGGAGAATGGAATCTTTTTCTTTTCCGCGGTATCCCGTAGCAGACCGAACACCACCGGCGAGATGATCGAGCCGCGGGTGAGAACCGGGCCGCCGTCGATCGCGGCTTCACCGTATTCCTTCTTCTCGACACCGGGATGATCGATGGCGAAGGTTACGTCGACGACAATCGCCATCTGGGGCCCAATGCACGTTGCACAGACACCGGCGCCGCCGCCGCGATAGCCGATCTCTTCCTGAGTCGTCGCCACCGCCACCACTCTCGCCGCGCCGGGCTTCTCGCTGTAACGGCGAAGCGCCTCGAGCACCACGAACGCGCCGATTCTGTCGTCGATGGATCGGGAGACAAGGCGCCCATTCGGGAATTCCAGCGTACGTGAGTCGATGACTCCAGCGTCTCCGACCGACACTGCCTTCTCGGCCTCTTCCTTCTTCTTGAAGCCGAGGTCGACCCAGAGGTCAGTGAACTTGGCGGCCTTCTCGCGCTCGTCCTGCTTGATCAGGTGAATGGGCTTCTTGCCGACGACACCGAAAACATCGCCGTTGCGGCCGCTGAAGCGGAGACGCTGGCCGATCAGAACCTGGGGGTCCCACCCGCCGATCGGCTGGATGTAGGCGTAGCCCTGGTCGTCGATGTAGCTGACGATGACGCCGATCTCATCGATGTGACCAGCGAGCATGATCGTCGGTTTGCCATCACCGTTGACTTCGGCGATGCTGTTGCCAGCGACATCGCCCGAAACTTTTGCGAATTTCTTTGCCTGTTCGCGCCAGACCTTTGCCGGCGCTGCCTCGAAGCCTGACGGACCGGGTGTGTCGAGGAGCTTCTTGAGGAATTCGAGAGATTGTGAGGAGATCATTTTTCGAGTGGGAATATAGCACTGCCTGAACGGCGGGAACGAGGCTAAACGTTTCGCGCCACAACGCAACTCGTCAGCAGCCCTCGCCGCGAACGACTCTTGCACTCTATTCGCGGCCATCGGCGGAACCTCCCGCGCAATCAGCTCATGAAATCGACTCGCTTTTCTTTTCTTTTCCTGTACGCGGTAGCCACGATGCCGGCGCCGGCGATTGCACAGGCTGTTGCGATCTCCGCGCCAATCACCGGCGTCGGATACGAAGTGACGTTCACCCGGGCCAACGCCCAGCGTCGGCAGGTGACATCAGCCATGACTTTCACCGTCGGCGGCACCGAGCCGGTATTGCTCTCGCTGCCCGCGTGGACTCCAGGGGCGTACGAGATCGGCAACTTCGCGCGGGACATCTCCAACTTCTCGGCAGAGGAGGAAGGAAGCTCGCTCGTATGGGATAAGCTGGATCCCGACACCTGGCGCGTCCGCCCGCGCGGTGTGGGACAGGTGACGGTCCATTTCGATTATCTGGCTGACAGCCTCGACAACGCCAACACCTGGGCGA
>Ga0207708_10001848_pt1 | contig 15597 bp, 9 predicted proteins | sample KBSK5101metaG_FD_184340 | JGI IMG/M metagenome (GOLD analysis project Ga0207708, IMG submission 184340) | Corn, switchgrass and miscanthus rhizosphere microbial communities from Kellogg Biological Station, Michigan, USA - KBS K5-10-1 metaG... | ecosystem: Host-associated > Plants > Roots >...
TCCCGGAATGGTCTTGCCGGTGCGATCGAGCAGCTCGACGCGAAGAGATCCCTGCACGTTGGCGTTCACGAACGCATGCGTGCCGGAAAAGCGCACCGGCCTCGTGATCAAGGCGGACGCATGACGCATCACCGGGCTCGTCACGGCCGCGGGCCACGCGTCGGTGACCGATGCGAAGCCATCACGCCGCAGCGTGGCAAGTCCGGTCGAACACCGTCCCGGAAGGCTGGTCCCCGCCACGCCGGCGCGGCCGCTCACGTAGAAGTACAGTCGATCACCGGCGACGATGCAGACACCGCCGGCCGATTGGACGTTCGCCCAGTTCCAGTCACCCTGACGCTCGGAAACGCCGATGAAAGCGTCCCGCGACGGCCGCGACCAGTGGAAGCCGTCCCGGCTGAACCCGACGCAGAGATCGTTGGGTTTCTCGCGATCGGACGACTCGCCGCGGAAGATCGCAAACAGTCCCAGCATCACGCTCTCGTAGGCCACGGCGTCGAGGTTATAGAGCTCGGCGGGGACGTCGCCGCCTTCACGAACCGCGTCGAGCGAATCGGCCGCCGCCCAGGCAACCGGTTCGCCGGCTGCCCAGCGCGCGCCGGCAAACTCCGGTGCCTCGACATAGCGCCGGATGCGACGGAGCAGCGGGTCGGTGTCGCGAATGCTGAAGCACCAGCGGCTGCGGAAGGGATTGTAGAAACACGTCGTGCGGTCGCCGGCCGGGCCCGCGTCGCCGCGGTCGGTCCAGTGAATGCCGTCCGGCGACGCCGACAAATGCAGCAGCCCGTTGCCCTCCATCGCCGTCCACGCCATCTTGAAACGCGCCGCGCGATCGCGTTCGTTGAGGTCGAGCCACACGGTGCTCGAATCGCGGCGATGCTTGCGAACGATGTTGGTGCCGGGAATGACGTTGGCGGCGCGTCGTGTCCACGAGATGCCGTCGGTCGACGTGGCGAGTGCGGTGTGCTGCTGATAGCCGGCCATGTACCACATCTTGAACAGCCGGTCTTCGGGATCGAAGAACACGCCATCGCTGAAGACCATTGCCGCCGTACTCGGCGCGGTCTTCGTCGCCGTCGCGTACGGATCGTCGATCTCCCACGGCTGCTGCGGCGTCAACAGCGGGTTGGCGGGGTGATAGTCGGCCTTGTGAAAGTCGCGATGCAAGGACGACTCTTCGATCAGGAAATCGTCGACGAAGAGCTGGCGTCCGACGTCGATGCTGACGACATCGGGCGGACTGGCGAGGTACGGTGGACGTTCCGGCGTTCTCGACAACCGGGTGCGTCGCGGCGGCCACGGCTGCGCGAGGGTGATGCCGTTGTAGAGAACTTCGCGCGATGGCTGCGCCGAGATGCGCGCGCCAAGAGCGGCGCCCGCCGCCGTTGCCAGAAACGCACGGCGTGTGAGGCCAAAGCGGTGGCGAAACACCGCCACTATACTAACGTAGTGCGCTTCGCGCTCACCGCCCTCCTCACCATGCTCACCGCGGTTTCAGCCTCGGCCCAGTCGAGCGGCGCCGGGGCCGCGGCGCGATCGGCGGCGGGCATCGGCCTCGAGTGGCTCGGTGCGCATCCCGCACCCAATTCCGATCTCACCGTGCGTGAGCCGCTGTGGCAGGGCCCGGGCGCAATGGCTGTGGAGCAGCAGGTGGCCCAGCGTGTGATTCGCAGCTGGTGGCCGCAGCCGATCGCGGACGCGAACGCGAATCGGATCGTCGACGGCTTTGCCGCGTATCTGCAAGGCATTGTGATCGAGCACGAATTCGATCTCCGCTACCTTCGTCTTGCCCACAGTGCCGAGTCGAAGCCGTATCTCGGCAATCACGTGATCTGGAGCTTCCCGCCGCTGCGCCTGCCGCGAGGAGCCGTGCTCACACGCGATCGGTATGCCGCGGTGTTCATGGCCCTCGAGCGATGGCTGGGCATGCCGACGCTGCAAGCCGCGATGTTTGAAGTGGCGCATCTTCAAGATGATCAACTGACCGCTGACGTGATCATCAAGACCATCTCTGACGCGGCCGGGCAGGACGTGTCCTGGGCGTTCGACGCGGCGTCAACCGACGTGAACTACGCCGTCGATGCGATCTCAGGAGGCTCGGTCACCGTCTCACGACGCGGCAGCGGCATGTTCACCGGCCGCTCTGCTCAGCGCGTCGGCGCATTTGATTCCGGCGACGGCGTTCGCCTGAAAGTCGTGTTTGCCGATGGATCATCGAGCGTCGCGACCTGGGATGGGCGCGATCAGACCCGCACCTTTAGCTTCAGCTCGACACCGGTGGCGGCGTATCTCGATCCCGATCGGGTGATCACACTCGATCGCAATCGCCTCGACGACGCCATCGTCACGCCGTCGCCCACCAACGTGCCGGTGCGCAAGTGGGTGGCGCGCTGGATGGTCTGGCTGCAACACACGATGTTGTCTTACGGATTTCTCGCCTGATGTGCGGCATTGCCGGTGTCGTTGACTTCGACGGCCGTCACGCGCCGGAATCGCTGGTGCGTGCGATGTGCTCGGCGATGAGCCATCGCGGCCCCGACGATGAAGGCGTGATGTCGATTCCGGGCCACCCGGCGCCGCAGGAGCCTCGCGCCATCCTCGGCAACCGCCGCCTGAGCATCATCGATGTCGCCGGCGGCCACCAGCCAATCGGCAACGAGGACGGCAGCATCTGGGTCGTCCAGAACGGCGAGATCTACAACTTCCAGGAGTTGCGGGCGCGGCTCGACGCGTCGGGCCACGCCTTCGCCACCCACAGCGACACCGAGATCCTCGTGCACTTGTACGAGGAGCTGGGTGATGAGTTCGTGCGCGAGCTTGACGGCATGTTTGCGCTGGCGTTGTGGGACGATCGCCGCAAGCGGCTGTTGCTGGCGCGCGATCGTTTCGGCAAAAAGCCGCTGTTGTATGCAGAGGCCGGCGGCCGGTTGTGGTTCGGATCGGAGTTCCAGTCGATCCTCAGCGATCCGGCGGTTCGCCGCGATATCGATTACGACGCGCTCGACGAGTACCTGTCGTTCATGTCGATCCCGGCGCCGCTCACGATCTACCGGCAGATTCGCAAGCTTCCGCCCGCGTCGCTGCTCGTGCGTGACGCCCAGGGCACCCGCATCTCACGGTATTGGTCGCTGTCCTACCTGCCCAAGCTCGACATCGACGAACACGAGGCGGCGAGCGAAGTGCGGCGGCTCCTGACCGAAGCGGTCCGCAAGCGCCTGATCAGCGAGGTGCCGCTTGGCGCGTTTCTGAGCGGCGGCGTCGACTCGAGCGCGGTGGTCGCGATCATGGCCGGCCTGATCGGCGATCGCGTCAAGACCTTTGCGATCGGCTTCGACGATCCGCGCTTCAACGAGCTGCCCCACGCGCGCCGTGTCGCCGCGAAGTACGGCTGCGACCACCACGAATTCGAAGTCAAGCCGAGGGCCATCGACGTGGTGCCCACGCTGGTCAGGCATTACGGTGAGCCGTACGCCGATTCCTCGGCCATCCCGAGCTTTTATCTGGCCAAACTGACGCGGCAGCACGTCACCGTGGCGCTCAACGGCGATGGCGGCGACGAGGCCTTCGGCGGTTACGGATGGCACCGCGGCAGCCGGCTCGCGGAGCGATGGCAGCGGGTGCCTGCTCCGCTTCGCGCGCTCGCCGAACGAATGGCCTCCGGCCTGGCGCCGCTGTCAAGCAACCGGCGCTCGTCGATCGCGCGCCTCGCGCGCTTCATGTCCGCGGCAAGCCACCCGCGCGCGGCGCGCTATCGCCGCTGGTTGTCGGTCTTCACGCCCGACCTGAAATCCGAGATCTATGCAGCCCCGCGTCCGCATCCCGATGCGCTCGAGGGGATCTTCGCGTCGGCGCCATCGCTCGACGCCGTCGACGCGATGCTGCGGGCCGACGTCGAGTGGTACCTGCCGACCGACCTCCTTCCGAAAATGGACATCGCGACGATGGCCAATTCGCTCGAGGCGCGATCGCCGTTCCTGGACTGGAGGTTGACGGAATTCGCCGCCCGCCTGCCGAGCCGCTTCAAGGTGAAGGGCAACGTCTCGAAGTACATCCTGAAGAAAGCGGTCGCCGATCTCGTGCCCGGCGGCAACATGCACCGTCCCAAGCAGGGCTTTGCCGTGCCCGTCGGGCCGTGGTTCCGCGGCGAGCTGAAGGAATTCCTTGCCGATCACGTGCTCGGTTCGCGCTTCCGGGAACGAGGCCTGTTCAGAGCGTCCGCCGTGCAGCGGCTGTTCGACGATCACCAGCGCGGCGCCGGTGATTACGCGCACCAGCTGTGGACGCTGTTGATGCTGGAGCTGTGGTTCCGGGAGTTCATCGACAAGGCGCCGGCGCAATCCATCAAAGAGATCAGGACCGCGTGACGCAGCACGACGTGATCTGCATCTCGTCGATCGACTGGGACTTCATCTGGCAGGGTCACCAGGAGATCATGAGCCGCCTCGCGGCCAGCGGGCACCGCGTGCTGTTCATCGAGAACACCGGCGTGCGTCCGCCCAGGTTCGGCGACCTGCCGCGCGTGCTCAGCCGCCTGCGCAACTGGCGGCGCGGCACGAAGGGCTTTCGAGAAGAGCGGCCCAACCTCTTCATTCATTCGCCGATCGTGGTGCCGCTGCCGTATTCACGCATCGCGCAATGGCTCAACAACCGCATCTTGATGCGCGGCATCAATCGCTGGATGCGCGCCGTCGGCGTGACGCGGCCGGTGGTGTGGACGTTCCTGCCGACGCCGCTGGCGCGGGCGGTGATTGCCGACATCGATCCGGCGCTGACGATCTACTACTGCATCGACGATCTGGCGTCGAGCTCGCGCGAAGCGCGCAAGATCGTCAAGAGCGAACAGGCGCTGTTCAAGTCCGCCGACCTGGTGTTCGTGACGTCCGAGCGGCTGCGCGAGCGCGCCGCGCAGTCCAGCTCGCGCGTGCACCTGTTCCCGTTTGCCGTGAACCTCGGAGTCTTCCAGCAGTCGCGTGAGCGCGGTGACGCCGTGCCCGCCGATCTGGCCGCGCTGCCGCGCCCGGTGGTCGGCTACGTTGGCGGCCTGCATCAATGGGTCGATCAGGATCTGCTCGCGGCGCTCGCCGCGAAGTTGCCGAAGGTCTCGTTCGCGTTGATCGGCCCGGAGCAAACCGATGTGTCGCGCTTGAAGGCGCTGCCGAACATCCATCTCTTCGGCCAGCGGCCGCATGGCGAGCTGCCCGGCTACGTGCGCGGCTTCGATGTCGGCCTGGTGCCGTACCGGATTACGGAATACACGGCCAACGTCTATCCCACGAAGCTGAACGAGTACCTGGTGATGGGCAAGCCGGTGGTCGCCACCGATCTTGCCGAGATTCGACGCTTCAATGCCGAGCACGGCGCCATCGTTCGCATCGCGAATTCGACCGACGCCTATGCAGGCGAAGTCAGCGCCGCCCTTCGCGAGACGGCGCCGGCTGCCGAAGTGGCGCGCCGCATCGCCGTTGCCGAATCGAACAGCTGGGAGCGCCGGCTCGAAAAAATGTCGCGGCTGATTGAAGGTGAGCTCCACGCCGGCGCCGCGAAGACGACTGGCTGGGAAGCGCGCATCCGTCGCCTCTACGGAGCGCCCCTGAAGATCGCCGCCGCCGTGCTGGTCGCGTATCTCGTGGTGTTCCAGACCAACGTCGTGTGGTGGCTCGCCGAGCCGTTGAAGATCTCCGCGCCGCCGTCCGCAGCCGATGCGATTGTGGTCTTTGCCGGCGGCGTCGGGGAGTCAGGGCGCGCCGGCGTTGGCGTGCAGGAGCGCGTCGCCAAGGCGGTCGCGCTGTTCCGCGACGGTGTGGCGCCGCGCGTGATCATCTCATCGGGCTTCGTGTTTACCTTGCAGGAAGCCCAGATGATGCGGGCGATTGCCGTCGACAACGGCGTGCCGGCCGACGCCATCATCCTCGAAGAGCGCGCCACGAATACCTACGAGAACGTCGCCTACACCTCCGGGATTCTGCGCGAGCGGGGCTGGCAACGCATCGCGCTCGTCAGCTCGCCGTACCACATGCGCAGGGCGATGCTGACCTGGAAGAAAGTGGCGCCCGCCGTCACGGTCGTGGCCTCGCCGCCGGAGAATTCGTTGTTTTACGCGCACGACCGCGGCGCCAGCCTCGAGCAGATTCAGGGACTTCTCCAGGAATATGCCGGCATCGTTTACTACTGGTGGGTCGGCAGGATTTGATCAGCACGCGATTCAAGAAACTGCTCGCCGTGCTGCTGGCCTCCTGCGTGGCCGGCGTGGTCTGCGCGATCGCAATCGAGATTTGGGTGCGAAGCACGTGGGATGAGTCGCGCGGCCGGCCGGGTTTTTTCATCAGCGATCCCGTGCTCGGGCAGCGTCTTGCCGCCAACTACGATGGCTGGTTCGCCGGTGTGCCGGCACACACCAACTCACTCGGGTTTCGCGACACCCGCGAATACTCGTTGCAGAAGGCGGCGGGGACATTCCGAATCCTCGTGCTCGGCGACTCGGTCACGTTCGGCCACGGCGCCGTGTACGAGACGTCCTATCCGTACGTTCTCGAGCAGCGGCTCCGCGACTGGCGTCCGGACGTGAAGTGGGAAGTCTGGAATCTTGGCGTGCCCGGCTACAACACGGCCCAGGAGCTCGCCTATCTCAACGAAGTTGGCGGCCGATATCAACCCGACCTGGTGATCGTCGGATTCTTCCTCAACGACTTCACCGGTCACGAACCTGATGTCACTCCAGGGCTCGCGGCCCGGTTCCGCAGCTCGATCATGCGGACGATGCAGCGCCACTTTTATTCCACCGAGTTTTACAAGCGCGCTTACCTGACGCTGCAGTTCAGGCTCTCCGAGTCGAAGCAGAATCAGCAGCGGCTGGTGCATCTCGAAGAGGAAGATGCGCTCCTGGGCCGGCCCGATGCGGCTCAAGCGTCCGAACAAACGCTGAGCGATGCCGCGCGGGTCAGCGACGACGAGGTTCGCTCGTTCGAGTGCGTCGGCACGGGTCCGCCGGGGCGGGCGGAGCTGTCAGCGGATTTGCGCAGCCGCGCGCCATGGCTCGCGAAGTGGTTCGAGGCGGTCGAGCAGTTTCACGCGCTCAATCGCTCTCGCAAATATCGAATCGTGTTCTTCATCAACATGGCGCCAAAAGAATGCGGCAGCGCGGATCGCTTCTTCGATTTCGGCACCGGCGCCGACAACGACGCGTTGCTGGAGATCCTTGGCCACGATACGCCGGCCGTGAGCTCATGGCATGAATTCCTGTACTATCGACCGTCGCAGATGCCTCGCGCAGCAGGACATTCACTCGGGAATTCCAACGTGGTCAAGGCCAAGGCGCTGTTCGAGTTCCTGAGCGGCTCCGTGCTGCCGCCACTGTTGCCGGACGTGGCGCCGCGTTGACCACTCCTGCTTTGATCACGCCGATCGTCGAAGCGATGCTGGTGTCGTTCGCACTGGCCATTGCGCTCGTGCCGCTCGCGAGACGGCTGGCGATTCGCATCGGCGTCGTGGCGCATCCGCGCGCCGACCGATGGCATCGCACCGTGGTGCCGATGCTCGGCGGTATTGCGATCGGGCTGGCGACGCTTCTGACCAGCCTGCTGTTCGGGCTTGGCGCGTCGCTGCCGACGGTGTTGTTCCCATCCATTGCTATGTTCCTGATGGGACTCGTCGACGACATCCTGCAACTGCGTCCGGCCACCAAGCTGGTGGCCCAGATCGCGGCGGCCGCCGCGCTGGTGTATTTCGGCTTTCGTCTGAACTGGCTCGAGTCACGCCTGCTCGACAGCGTCCTGACCATGGTGTGGGTCGTCGGGCTGACCAACGCGTTCAACCTCCTCGACAACATGGATGGCCTGTGCGCCGGCACCGCGTTCATCGTCGCGATGATGCTGCTGGCGGGATTCCTGACCGGTGTCAGCCGCGAAAACGCCATGCCGGAGATGACGCTGCTGGCGGCGCTGTCGGGCGCGGCGGCGGGCTTCCTCGTCTACAACTTCCCACCGGCATCGATCTTCATGGGCGACTCAGGGAGCCTGCTGTTTGGATTCAGCCTCGCGGCGCTGACGCTGGGGCACGAAGGCGTGCGCGCGAGCCGTTCCGACGTCCTGTCGGTGATCGCCGGTCCGGCGTTCGTGTTGATGATTCCCATCTTCGACACCACGCTGGTCACCGTCGCGCGGTTGTGGTCGGGCCGGTCTCCGGCGATGGGCGGCCGCGATCACTCATCGCATCGCCTCGTCGCGATCGGGCTCTCCGAGCGGAACGCGGTGCTGGTGTTATGGCTGCTCGCGTCCGCCGGCGGCGCGATTGGCCTGCTGCTGAGGAATTACAGTACGCAATGGTCCTTGCCGGCCGGGGCGGTCTTCCTCGTTGGCATGTGCATATTCGCGGCGTACCTGGCACGCGTTCGTGTTTACGAAGATCAACCGGGCGGACAGTCCGCCAATGGCTTCACGCTGTTGCGGTCGAACTTCATGAACCGTCGTCGCGTCGTCGAGGTGCTCGTCGACGCCTCGCTGATTGGCGCGTCGTACTACGCCGCGATGCAACTGGTGTTCAGGGATCCCGAAGAGTACCTGCGCCAGTCCGAGGTGTTTTACCAGTCGCTGCCGATCGTGGTGATCACCCAGCTGGTGTCGTTTTTCGCGCGCGGCCTCTATCGAGGCATCTGGCTGCCGTTCGCGCGGCGGGACGTCAACAAGGTGCTCGAAGCCGTGCTGGCCGGCGCGGCGATTGCGCAGGTCTTCCTGATCGCGTATTACGGCGCGTTCGCCGTGTCGTGGAAAGTCGTACTGCTCCAGGCGGCGCTGCTCGCTGCCGGTGTCATTGTCTCCCGGCTGGTCGGCCGGATGTTTCCACCCTGAGCGAGCTAGGACGCGCCGCCGGCGCGTCCTGGCGAGTCGAAGGGTCCCGCCTCGGGCCGTCCCAGCTTCAACAGGGCGGCCACCGTCATCGCCACAAATACGAACATCAACGGCTGCACCGTAATGGTGTAGCGCATGTTCGTCAGCACGAAGCAGATCGTCAGCGGCACGTAGACGATGGGGATCAGTGCGTACAGGAAAAGCGATCGCCTGCGCCAGGCGATCGCCACGCCGGCAAGGAACGCCGCGAAATAGGCGATCGACGCCAGCATCGCCAGGTCGAAGACCAGGCGGCCAAGCGGGAACTGGTGCGTCGTCATCCGGTCGCCGGTGCCGCGGACGATGAAGAGCCGCACCAGGCGGTAGGCGGATGCCGCGATGAAGCCGCCGGGATCGCGCCTGATATTGTCGAATGCCAGTGCGGTATAGCGCTGCATCTCGTGCGGCTCGCGGCGGTAGAACACGCCGTTGATCGCAATGCCTTCCATTGCCGCGCAGCGCGGCTGCGATGGTTGGATCGACGACATCGTGCGTGATCGGGACACGAGCTCGCTGGCGAGGACGCCGTCGAGGCCAAGGTCGGTCTGCCGGGTCATCGCCGGCGGTACGCTGATCCACGACCCATCCGACAGGTGCACGATCACCTGATCGCCATCGCGCGAGAGGCCGGCAAAGGGCGTGACGTGGCGCGCGACCACTTCCGGCAGCAGCAGTCCGATCGCCGTCGCCAGCTCCGCTTCGTTCAGCTGGCGCGCCAGCCGCGACACATCGAAGATGTCCAGCATCTCGCCCGCGCCATCGAGGTCGCCGAGGTGATCGTTGGACACGAAGTAGATGAGCGGCCGGGCGGCGCCCTCGGGCGGCGTCGCATCCTCGCCGGTGTCGAAGTAGTAATAGATCGTCGTCGGAATGGCCTGGGCCGGAACCTCGAACTGGAACGCGAGTGGTGCGGTCTTCACTCCTTGAATCCAGCGCCACGTCGTCTCGCGGTTGGTCTTGTATGCCAGGCGAACGTGACGACCGGGACCGCAGCCGGTCGTGCCGGTGATGACGATCGGCTGTTCGAGACTGGTGTAGGGAAACGCCGCTGACGCGAATGCCGATCGCGGATTGTGGGCGCGACTCTCGAGATATGGTCCGGTCTGCAGCGTGCCGTACCACAACTGGATGCCGCCGTGCGTGCTGGTCGGCAGCAACGCGCCCGTGTAGTGATAGTTGCGCACGATCCATGGCATCAACATCGCCGTCATCGCGACACCGAACACGGCGCACCGCATCAGCCGGCGGATGCCTCGCCGCCGTCCGCCTGCGCTCGCGAAGTTCCTGTCGAGCTCCGGCGAGACCGCGCCGGAGCGGCCTTTGGCCGCGAAGGCGGGCCACAGCGCGTATCCGGCAATGACGATCACCGGCAGGAGGATCATGTTCGGACGGAACTGCGGAACGATGCCCGAGAGCGCGCCGGCGGCGGCGAAGGCGGCCAGGCTCGAATGCTGGTGGCCGCGCACGAAGCACAGCAGCGACAACAGGAAGAGCACCGTGCAGATCGCGTCCGACGACTGCGTCGACGCGTAGACGGTGTTGAACGAGAAGATCGCGGTGATCCATGCCGCCAGTGCGGCGATGCGTTGGCCCACCGCAGGACGCGCCAGCCAGAACAGCAGCACCGGCGTCAGCGCGTTGACGAAGACCTGAATGGTGACTGGCACCCAGGTCCGTTCGCCAAACAGCTTCAGGCACGCTGCCAGGTAATAGGTGTAGCCCCACGGCACGTCGGTGGTGGAGAAGGGCTCCCCGCGCGCCAGCTCCCGCGCCAATTGATCGTATTGATCGATGCCGCGCCATCCCCACGGATGCGGCGCCCAGACGAACACGAAGAACAGCCCGATGGCGAGCGTGGTCAGGGGCGCGAGGAGCGTGGCGCGCGGCGAGTCAAGCCATCGTTGCAGAGCGGTTCGCATGCGGGCGCACGTGCGGCACAGGCGCAAGCGCCGTTGTACTATATCGCGCAGTGCAGAACCGGCGTCGAGGAGCGGCCACGATCGCGTGCCAGTTTGCCGCCCTTGTGCTGCTGACGTCGTCGGCCGCCGCTCAATCCATCGACGGCTTTCCTGAGTCGCGTTTCGTGATGCAGGCCGGGCGCCTGCCGCGCGACGGCGGCGCCATCGAGGTCAGGTATCTGACGGCCCGCGAGTTATCCGCGCAGGCGCCGCGCCTGAGCACGGCGGCCACGGCCGCCGTGACGCTCCTCCAGGATTGGTTCGGTCCGTTTCCGGCGGAGTCACTCACCGTCGCCGGCACACCGTGGCGTGGTTCGGACCACGGCACCGCTCTCCCAGGTCTCGTGACCGCGCCGCTGCGATGGATTGCGCCCGTTCGCGATCAATCGATGGAGCGGGCGATCATCGGCGCACTCGTCCGGCAGTATTTTGCGCCCGACGTTGCGGCGTCCCAGCCATTCGTGGACTCGCTGATCACCTACGCGGCGACCCGCGCTGTTCATCATCTGCTGGAGGGCAGCAACTTTGCTGCGCCCCGATTCTTTGGCGGCTTCGTCCCGTTTCCGTTGAGAACAGTCCTGCTGTCGCCGCCGGTGGGCGATCCTCGTCCGCGCGTGGCGGGGTTCGCGGAACTGGCCGTGCGCACCGATGGCCGCGATCTGCGCGGCGTGCGCGCGCTGGAATCGCTGGAACGCTACGTTGGCTGGCCGACCATGCTGGCGGCCTTGTCGCAATTGCGAATGCGCGATGCATCGGAGTGGACCGCGCTGGCACTGGCAGATGCGTTGTCGACCCTCAGAGGCACTGACATGCGCTTCCTGGTCCAGGAATGCGTGCGAGCGGACGCAGTCTTCGATTACGCGATCGGCGACCTCCGCAGCCAGGCCGTCGCCTCAGGACAGGTGGAAACGACGGTCACGATCGTGCGGCGCGGCACCGGCCGCTTTGCGATTCGCGACAATGGCGGCGCCGCAGCCGGGACGCTGCCCGTTGCCGTGCGGTTCGCGGATGGCCGCGAGATTCGCGATGTCGTCGACGGCGGCGCGGAGTCTGCGACGCTGGTCTATACCGCACCGGCGCCGGCGGTCCGCGCCGTGGTGGATCCGGACGTGATCCTGCTGCTCGACGCCGATCGCGCGAACAATGCCGTGGTGCGTGACGCGAAGATGTCGAAGCTCGGGATCAGGCTGGCGATGCATTGGCTCGCATGGTTGCAGAATACGATGTTGAGTTACGCCGCCCTGTCATGACGCAGCCGTCGTCGCCGATCCGTGCGTTGACCGCAGGCATGGCCGACGTGGCCCGCGCGCCGCTGTTGCTCGCGGGCGTGGCGCTGATCACCCTGGTCATCGCCCTGCCGTTCGCGGCCGTGTTGCAATCGCGGCTCCAGGCATCGCTGTCGGTACAGCCGCACGTCTCGCTGAACGAGACCGAAATCGATCCGGAATGGTGGATGGAGTTCCGCGCCCATGCGCGCGGGTTGGCGGCGTCGTTCACTCCTGCTGTGCTTGGTTTCGCGGCGACGCTCGACGGCATCAGCAACGTGCTTGATGGCCGGCCTGTCCCGGCGGCGATCATCGCGCCGCTGGTGCTATCGATGGTCGCGTGGGCGTTCATCTGGGGTGGTGCGCTGCAGCGCTTTCGCGCCGGCCGCGGCATCGGTTTCCGCGGATTCCTTGCCGCCGGCCGCGCGCATGTTGGCCGCTTCGTGACCATTGCCGTCGTGGCGGCGGCGATCAACTTCGTGCTCTACCTCACGGTCCACCGGCTGTTATTCGGTCCGGTCCACGCATTGCTCACCGGATTCACCGGCACCGAGCGCGATGCGTTCCTGGTGCGCATGTTTCTCTACCTGATCTTTTTCGGGTTGATCGCGACGGTCAGTCTCGGTGCCGACTACGCGCGCATCGCGACGATCAGCGGCCGCAGTGCCTCGTCGATGGACGCGTTGCGAACGTCGGTGGCGTTTATCGCCAGCCACGCCGGCGCCGTGGCCGTGTTGTTCATTCTCACCGGCCTGATCTTCGCCGCCGCTACGATTGGCTATGGGACGCTGGAAGTCGTCGGCGGATCCGAAGTGGGCGGATGGCGCGCGGTCGCGATCGGCCAGCTCTACGTGCTGGTCCGGCTGGCGCTCAGGCTGACGTTTGCCGCCTCAGAGTTGCGCCTGTTCACGGCGAACCAGGCCGCGGCCGCCGAATAAGGAATCAGCGCAAAGTGCACGGGGACGACGAGCCGTTCGCCCTTTGGATAGATCACCACGATGGCCATGAACTGCGTCAGCGCCACGATTGCCGGAATGAGTAACGGCCAGATCGACGTGCGTCGACGCCTGACGACCAGCCAGGCACCCGCGATTGCGCTGACCCAGGTGGCGACATAGACGGGCGAGTACCCCCAGCCCGGCGCATATCGCTCGTAGAATCCGAGCACGAACAGCGCCTTGTTGAACAGATTGATCGCGAACAGCCGCGGCTCCGCAATCGCGTAGTCGATTACCGTCGCAGTTGGATCGCTGATGCCCAACCGTTGATAGCGGGCGGCACGGGCGGGATCGATCGCAAAGCCGGCCGGCGGCTCGTTGCCGCCCAGCAGCGTGATGCCGAGCTCCGTCGGGGTAGGCGCAAAGACGTGCGCCACGATCGCGTTGCGGAGTGTGATCACCGAAAACACCACCGCAAACGACATCCCCAGCACCATCAACATGCGAGCTCGCGCCGGCCGGCCACGCCAGGCGAGCCAGATCACTGGTGCCGACAATAACCACGCCAGCAGCGCCGTCGATCGCGTGATGGCCGTCAGTCCGCAGAGCATCCCGGTCCAGGCCGCGCGGCCCGCGCGAGGCTCGTCGCAGAAGCGAATCAACGCCGCCATCGAGCCGGCCAGCAGCGGAAGATAGAGCGACTCATTGAGCGGTTGCGCGGAGATCCGTCCGAACTTCCACGCCACAAACGCCGTGGCAATCGGCAGGGCGACGATCCAGGCGCGCTCGGCCGTGAATCGAACCGCGATCTCGACGAGCTTGAAGATGGCATAGACGGCGAGCAGGCGTTGGATGAGCACGACGCCGAACATGAGCTCGCCGCCGATCAGGTGTTCGAGCGCGAGAAAATATGGATAGAACGCCTGGTAGTAGAACGGCTCGCCTTGTCCGAGCGGCTTACCACCGCTCATCAACACGCCGTTGAAGAGAATGTCGCGCGCGAACGTCTCGTAGGTTGCCGTGTCATCGCCGGGCACGAGGAGCATCATGCGGGTAGCCCAGGGCCAGGACACGCGCAGCGCGTCGATCGCCGCGACTGCGGCAAACACCGCCATGGCGAGCCGGCGGCGTCCGGCGGCATCCGCCGCGGCGAGCAGTGCCTTGATGGTGCGCGCGACCGCCGACGCGAACGTCACTCCCACGACGAGCAGGGCGAAGATGTCGAAGAGCAGACGCGCGACCCGCAACACGGTCGCAGCGGACACTTGCCAGTTGCGGATTCGCTGGGTCATGACCTCGGATCCGTCGAACGGGTGACGCACGCCGGCGCGGACCGTGCCCGCGGCGAACTGGCGTGACGCGCCGAATGGCGACGACAACGAGACGTCGAGACGATGCCAGCCTTCCGTCAGCGACAGCGGCACGACGGAGTCGCCGTCTTCGTCGGCCGGGCCGACCGAAGCGGCCAATGCGCCATCGATGAAAATATCTCCGCTCGCCTTCGGCGCCTGGACATAGAGCGCATCTACGCGGCTCGCCACCCACCACTCGCCGCTCCACCGCGCCGCGAACGGCAGCTGATCGTGACGCGTGTAGGCGACCTGGAACAGGCTGTAGCGGGTGTTGTCGTTGAAGAAACTCAGCGGCAGGTCGGGCCCGCCGCGAACGAAGTGCAGTCGTGTGTCGATGCGCGTGAATGCGCTGGTGATGAATTCAGCGCTGCGCTCCGGCGCGCCGGTGCCCTCCGCATTGGCGAAGTAGCGCGCACGGAAGCCCGGACTTCCTGGAATCAGCGCGGCGGCAACGCTTGACACGATCGCCACCGACGCGGCGAGTGCGGCGAAGCGAAGCCGCCCTTCGTAGAGCGCGAGCCAGCCGATCGCGAGCAGGGCGGCCGCTTCGATCGGCCCCACCGCAATTCCATCGACCAGACCACCCGCGTCGTTGGGAATCAGGAAGTAGGCCGCCCACACCAGCAATGGCACGAGTCGGCGCTGCCCGGCAGTCAGTGCGCTCAAGAAACCACGAGTCTATGACATCCTTGACTCGCTCGCATGCCGTCTTCCTTCCATCTCATCGACTGGCTGATCGTCGGCGCCTACCTGCTGTCGATGGCCCTCGTCGGCGTGTATTTTTCGCGCCGGCAAACCAGCCTGAATCAGTACTTGCGTGCCGGGCAGAGCATGGGATGGCTCCCGGTTGGCCTGTCGCTGATGGCCGCGTTGAACAGCGGCATGGACTACCTGATGCAGCCGTCTTCGACGATCAAGTACGGCATCGTGCTGGTCGCGGGCATCACCTCATGGCTGGCCTTGTACCCGTGGGTCGCGCGGATCGTGTTTCCGTTCTATCACCGGCTGAATTTCTTCACGGTCTACGAGTATCTCGAGGCGCGCTTCGACGTGCGCGTGCGGACGCTGGCCGCGGTGATCTTCCTGTTGTGGCGGATCGGCTGGATGGCGACCGCGATGTATGTGCCGAGCCTTGCCGTCAACGCCGCGACCGGCGGCCAGGTCGATCTGAACACCATGACGATCATCGTCGGCGTGCTGGT
>Ga0207708_10001851_pt1 | contig 15578 bp, 13 predicted proteins | sample KBSK5101metaG_FD_184340 | JGI IMG/M metagenome (GOLD analysis project Ga0207708, IMG submission 184340) | Corn, switchgrass and miscanthus rhizosphere microbial communities from Kellogg Biological Station, Michigan, USA - KBS K5-10-1 metaG... | ecosystem: Host-associated > Plants > Roots >...
CGAGCGCCGGCAGGAAGAGGTGCTGGACGACGTCCCAGAAGGCGTTGAGATCGCCCTGGATCAGCGTGTCGATCAGATAGAAGTGGGTGACCTTGTTGAGGTCGAACTCGACGATCGGGCTCGCCCGGCCCGAGGTCGGCCAACCGACCTGTGAGGCGAGCAGCTGGAAAAGGAAGCCGAGGAAGAAGACCGGGAAGGCGTAGATGACGATCCCGTAGAGGCGACCGCCGATGTCCCACGGTCCGTCGCGATATCGCCCGGCTAAGAGCCCGAGCGGGATCCCGACGAGCAGGGTGATCGTGAACGCGGCCAGGGTCAGCTCGAGGGTCGCGGTGCCGTTCTCGGCGAGGATCGAGGTGACCGAGCGGTTGTCGGTGACCGACTCGCCGAGGTCGAGGGTGACGACCTGGCCGAGGTACTCGCCGTACTGCTGGAGGATCGGCTTGTCGTAGCCGGCCTCCTTCTTGCGCTTCTCGAGCTCCTTCGCCGGCAGCCGGGCGCCGAGCGCGGCCGTGATCGGGTCCCCCGGCGCCACCCGCATCAGCAGGAAGACGACGGTGAGGAGGATCAGGACGGTCGGGAGCGCCAGGCCCAACCGGGTCAGCACATAGGTGCGCAACCCGCTCGAACCGGACGACTCCTTCAAATCGCTCTCCCCGCCCCTGCGCGGGCCCGGTCGCCTACTGGTCCTTCGAGATCAGCCAGAACCGGAAGATGAACGACGGGTCGAACGTCTCCTCGACGCCGTGGACCCCGTCGCGGACCGCCGCGACCTGGTCGGCCTGCCAGATCGGGATCGTCGGCGCGTCCTCGGCACCGATCTCGCCGATCCGGTCGAACGCCTGCTGGCGGACCTGCGGGTCGGCCGAGGACTTCTCCTGGCCGATCAGCTTGTTCATCTCGGCGTTGTTGTAGTGGATGTTCAGGAAGCTGTCCGGCAGGTAGAACGGCGACGTGTAGTCGTCGGCGTCCGGGTAGTCCGGGAACCAGCCGAGCTGGTAGGTCGGGTACTTGTCGGTGAACGCGGCCGTCGAGTACTGGTTCCACTCGGTCGACTTGAGCGTCACGTCGAAGAGGCCGCTCTCGTCGAGCTGGCGCTTGATCTCCGCGTACTCGTCGCCGGAGGCGGCCCCGTAGTGCGACGGCGTCCACCAGACCTCGAGCGGCACCGGTGTGTCGACGCCGGCGTCGGCGAGCGTCTGCTTGGCGGCATTGACGTCGGGGGCCTCGCCGTACTTGTCGGAGAACCCCTGGTTGGCGAACTCGACGCCCTGCGGGATCATCGAGTAGAGCGGCTGGACGGTGCCGTTGTAGACGTTGTCGGCGATCGACTGGCGATCGATGGTCTGAGCGACGGCCTGGCGGATCGCCAGCTTCTGGGCGTCGTTGTCGCCGGGCTGGAGCTTCGTGTTGAAGACCAGGTAGCGGATCTCGGTGCCGTTGCCGGAGATCACGCTGAGTCCGTCGGCGCCATCGAGGCTGTCGATGTCGGTCGGGCTCAGGCTCCGGTAGGCGATGTCGACGTCGCCGTCCTGGACCGCGAGCTTCAGCGCCGAGGCCTTGTCGAAGTACTGGATGATCACCCGGTCGTTCTTGGCCGGGTCGGCGCCGTCGTAGGAGTCGTTCTTCTCCATGACGGTCTGCTGGCCGGGCTGGTAGTCGGCGAGCGTGTAGCGACCGGAGCCGACCACCTGGTCGCTCGGCTGCAGCTTGTCGGCGGGATAGACGTCGGACGGGACGATCCCGAACGAGCCGGCAGTGAGCAGCAGCGGCCAGGTCGCGTCCGGCTGCTTGAGGTTGAAGACGACGGTTCCGTCGCCCTTCGCCTCGATGCTCTTCATGTTCGCGAGCAGTGAAGAGGCGCCGTTCGGGTCGGCGATCTTGACGTTGCGCTCGAACGAGAAGACGACGTCCTCGGCCGTCAGGTCGGAGCCGTCGGAGAACTTCAGGCCGTCCCGCAGCGTGCACTCGAAGACCTTGTTGTCCTTGTCGGTGAAGTCACAGCTCTCGGCGGCCTCCGGGACGGCCTTGTTGCCGCCGGGCTCGATCGTGAGCAGGTTCTGGTAGAAGGAATACGTGCCGTCGTAGGACGGGAGGTCGTAGGCGCCGGCCGGGTCGTAGGAGATCGGCTGGTCGGTCGTGCCACGGATGATCGTGCCGCCGGAATCGCTGCTCGAGGAGTCACTGCCGCAAGCGGCGATTACGAGCGCTGCAGCCAGCATCGCTCCGAGCACGAGCAGCGAACGGACCTTGGTCATCTGGGTGTTCTCCCTTGTCGAACTCTGTCCCGGCGCGGCCGGGATCCTCCTGCGCAGCGAACCCTACCCGTCCCGGCGCCGAAGGGTCTTGCGGACGTCCACGGCGCGACCTATTCTGCCGCAGTCAATTCAACCCACCCAGTAGGGGGAGCACCCATGGAGATGAAGAAGCTGCGGCGCGCCGCAGGGGTCACGGCGGCGGTCGTCGCCGTCGGCGCCGGTGGCATCGCCGCGATTGGCGCTTCGGCGTCGGACGCCGGCAAGGCCGGCGGCGGTCACGTCGCGAAGATCAAGATGGAAGTCAAGGGGAAGGGCAAGCACGCGGACCTCTTCTTCCAGGGTCCGAACAAGGTCGAGAAGGGCTCGAAGCTGAAGATCATCAACAAGACCCTGCCGAGCAAGGTCGGCCCGCACACCTTCACGCTGGTCAAGCAGAACCGCCTGCCGAAGAGCAAGAAGGCGATCAAGGACTGCGAGAACCTGAAGCTCGCGGTCTGCGTGAACGCCTTCAAGGCGCATGAGGTCGACCCGAACACGTTCGAGGTCAACAAGCCCAAGGTCGAGGTCGGCAAGAAGGGCTGGGACAAGTCGTTCGGCAAGACCGGCGACTCCGTCTTCCTCGGCACCCAGGGCGCTCACAACACCCGCAAGGTGTCGGCGAACGACGGCAAGACGCTCTACTACTTCTGCCTGGTCCACCCCTTCATGCAGGGGAAGATCAAGGTCGTCAAGTAGGAGCGGGCTGCTGCCCGAAGACGAGGACTCGCGCCTGACGCGCCGGCGGCTGCTTGCGGCCGCCGGCGCCGGCGCGGCCGCGCTCGCACTTCCCGCGCCGCTGCGCGGCGTCGGGGCAGGCTCGACGGCGGCGGCAGCGAAGGCGACTCGATTCGCCGCGGCGCTGCCGATCCCGCGCGTGATCGACGCCGCGGCATTCGACCTCGACGTCGTCGAGGAGGAGATCGCCGTGCTGCCGGGAGCGAAGACGCGGATGTGGACCTACGGAGGCGACTTCCCGGGCCCGACGATCCGCAGGCCGGTCGGGGAGCGGACCCTGGCGACCTTCCGGAACAAGCTGCCGGCGAAGGCCGGCGAGCTGACCGTGCACCTGCACGGCGCCCACAACACATCGGCCGACGACGGGCAACCGGGCGGCCTCACCAACAACCTTCGAGCGTCGATGTACTGCGACATCTCCAACCGTCTGACGCCGGCGGAGTCCGGCAACGACCTGCTGATCGAGCATGGCGGGCAGCGCACCTACACCTACGACTTCGTCGAGGGCGGCCAGCCGGAGCGCGCGGCGATGCACTGGTACCACGACCACCGCCTCGACCGGACCTCGCGCAACGTCTGGCGCGGTCTCGCCGGGATGTGGATCAGCGACGACGCGCTTGACGCATCGCTGCCGCTGCCACGCGGCTCACGCGACATCCCGCTGATGATCTGCGACCGCTCCTTCGACCGTAAGAACCAGCTCACCAACCCGTTCTCGGACTCGGCCCATGCGCCCAACGACGGGATCGTCGGCAATCGGATCCTCGTCAACGGGGCGGTTCTCCCCCACCATCGGGTCCACGCCTGTCGCTACCGGCTGCGGATCCTCAACGCCTCGCAATTCCGCAACTACAACCTCGTCTTCGAGGGCGGCGTCACGGTCACGCAGATCGGAACCGAGGCGGGGCTGATGCCGAAGCCCCTGAAGCGGCGCCGGATCCTGATCGGCGCGGCGGAGCGGGTCGACCTGATCGTCGACTTCAGCCGCGCCAAGCACAGCAACGTCGTGCTGAAGAGCGTTCGCCGTGGCAACTCGCCGGGCGGAATCGGATCACGCGCCTACGCGGGGCCGCTGATGCAGTTCCGGGTCGGAAAGCCGATCCCCGACTCGACCTCGGTGCCGGCCGCGCTGCGACCGCTGCCGGGCTGGGTCGAGAGCGCTCCGCAGAGCCCGAGCAAGACCTGGACGATCTCGATCGGCAAGGGGTTCGCGCCGCCCTGGCTGATCAACGGCCGCACCTTCGATCCCGCCTACGTCGAGCACCGGCCGAAGCTCGGCACGGTCGAGACCTGGCGGCTCGTCAACAAGACGACCGCGACTCACCTGCTTCACATCCATCACACCGACTGGTACCTGCTCAGCCGCAACGGCAAGCCGCCGCCGCCGTGGGAGGACTGCCTCAAGGAAACCTTCCTGATGGACCCCGGCGAGACCCTGCTCGTCGCCGGCCGCTTCAGCGACTACCCCGGCAAGTTCGTCATCCACTGCCACATGCTCGACCACGAGGACCACGGGCTGATGTCGCAGTTCGAGACGGTCGCCTAGCCCGACCGGGACGGCGTAGGCACCCCCGCGCTGATCGAGGTCACCATCTCCGGGACTCGGCGCTGTTAGGGCCCGGGCACGAGGGGTAGCGAGGATGAGAACGATGCCGGCCTGGGTACTTCAAGCAATCAGCGCCGTTCGGAAAGTGCCGTGGCGCAAGGTCTTGGCCGCGATCCTCTGGCTGAACACGGAAGGACGCAAGTACTGGAACCGGCTTTCGCCGGACGAGCGCCGCGAGGTCCGCGACCTCGCCATCAAATCGAAGGGGAGCCGGTCGAACCTGACTCCCGAGGACGAGGACCGTCTGATCGTCCTGTTCCGCAAGATTCGCCGGCCTGGCCCCGGCGAAGCGTCGGGCCCAAGCGATGCTCCGGCCTGACCTGCGCTCGTTGTGGCTTGTTCGAAGCACGGAGGATCTCGACATGCTTCTGCGGCATCGCTTACTCCGAGAGCCCGACCGCTTTGAGTGCTTCTGAGCGCTCGCGAAAGGTCTCGAACCGAATCGCTTTATCTCCGCGGAACGACCAAACCGTGAGGTAACGGAACTCGGTGGCGGCGTCGCTCTCCCTGCCCGCCCCCTGTTGATGAACGGCGACGACCACGCTGTCGCCCGCTGGGATGATCTCTTCAGCTCGAATGGTGACGCGTTTCCAGGGTTCGAGGAAGCCCCGCATGTACTCGGCGACGCGTTCTGTTCCGAAGTAGATCCCGCTCTCGGGGAACCCGAACCCCATGATGAACACGATGTGAGGGTCGAAGTAATCGCCGGCCTGGAAGTCGCCTTCAGCCCACCGGTTGTAGACGCGGCGCACGATCTCCACACTCGCCTCCGACAAGACCTACTCCGACAGCGCTGCAGTCTCGAGAGCTTCGGCCTTGCTCGCGTGGACATTCTCTCCCGACATCGCCTCTCCAGTATCGCCGCTTCAGACCGGCTTCGACCAATAGGCACTTCCGTCTGAAGAAGGAGGCGCGCGGGAGCCTTGCCCTGCGAGCTGACATCCAACGGACCGCAAGAAAGCTTCGCCTCGTATACCGCTGGGATGACCAAGATGACCCGATCGCCGCGGCACACACTGGCGAGGGCAACCATCTCGATCGCCCTCGTTTCGCTCGCCTTGGCTCGCGCGGAGCCAGCCGCAGCGGACATCGGGGTATGGAGCGTCAGCGAAACGAGCGGCGAGCCCGGCGAGCGCGTTGATCTCTTCGTCGCCTGCGGTGGCTGCGTACCCGGAATACCGGGTGGGGCATTGGTTGGGCCGCGACTACCGGTCGCGCTGCTTCCGCTGAGGAATTCCCTCTATCGCCGTCAGTGTCCGTCGGGACTCTGTACGCCGACCGCCCCGGCCCCGCCGGCTACTCCCCCCTACCTGCCTTTGGGAGTCGCCCACCCCTTGCAAGGCGATGAACGGGCCCCGGAGACAGCGGCGCGATTTAGCATTCCCGTCCCAAGCGCAGTCCGGGACCGCGGCGACAGCGCAATCCGAGGATGGCTTGCGAACATGAACCGACTTCGATTCCAGATCCCCGAAGCAAAGCCCGGGCGCTACAAATTCGTCATCTACTGCAGGGGCTGCACCGAAGGGCCCGACGGCTCGTTAATCCAGGCCCCCTCAGCCACACCGCGTCAGCGAGCCCTGCTCCGTCGTCGGTACGACGAAGAAGTCTTCCGCATCATGCCCTCAGCATTTCACCCAGTTGAGGATCAAACCGGGGGGACGAAGCAAGGCCCGCGCCAGCGGATAGCCACAACGCTCGTTGCGGCGGGTTTCGCAGCGGTTTCGCAGCACTGACAGCAACGAGGAGCGCTCGGGGGCTAGGCTCGGCGTCCCATGGCCACGATCATCGTGTTCGATAAGGAAACGACGCTGCGGGTCGACGAGACCATCGAAGAGGCGATCCATCAGCTCAGCGAAGCCAGTAGGGGCGGGCGGTTCGCCCTCGTTCACCAGGCCGACCGCCCACACCACATCAACCCTGCCGCCGTTGCTTACGTCACCGAGGCCGCGTTGGGAAGTGGCCCGGTGGCCGCGCCCTGAGGCTTGCGCGCGCCGGTCGCTGAGGTCAATCGAGCGCTTCGCCGATCAGGACGACGCTGCCGAACACGAACGCCGCGAGGGTGATCGCGCCGACGAGCCGTGGCGAGGGACCGCCGTGGATGCCGGTCCGGTGAACCGCGGCATGACCTTTGCCGCGGGAAATCAGCCAGCGGTTGGCCGGGACAGCGAACACGAAAGCGATCGCCAGCGCAAACGAGAGGCTTCCCCAGAAGAGCAAGTCGCCCAGCCCAGCGTGGAGGGCGCCGGGAATCACGACCATGATCACGTTGTCGACGATCTCCATGATCAGGATGCTGAGCGTGTCGGAGGCGAGGGCGATTGGGATCACGGTCGCGAGGGCCAACCCCGCACGGAGCAGCGGCAGGCTGGTCAGCGCGTAGCCGAATAGGAACGCGAGCGCGACCGAGATCGCGATCGTGAGCCCGTTGGACATCCCTGCTGCGGTGCCGATCGCCATCCCGCTGATCTCGCCGATCGCGCAGCCGGTCAGACAATGCAGTGTCGCCGACACCGAGACTGCAGTAAGCGCCCGCCCCTCGGTCGGCAACTCGTGGTGGCCCTCAAGGTCGTCGTTGCCGGCTTGCCTCGCCATATTCGCCACCATTATGCGACCGTAACCTCAACCTGACAGGAGGGATTGCAAAGAACCCGCTCGTCGCTGGTTCGGGGCCACCGAGTTACTGCCCCATCCGCTCCCCGGAACGCGCGAAACACCCGCGCCGACCGGGGTTCCGTAGGTACCGCTACGGGGATTCGAACCCCGGTTTCCGGACTGAGAATCCGGCGTCCTAGTCCCCTAGACGATAGCGGCGAGGGACGGGCAGTCTAGCAACGGGTAGATCGCGGGTGAAAGGGAAAAAGAAGGCGTCCGATGCCGCGGGGGAACGACACCGAACGCCTAGAAACGGAACATAGCATCCCGGTTACGTCGGGTCACAGCAGACGGCCATATGATCGTTGATGCGAATGGAATCGGACGCGGCGCAGCGCCGCGACGCGGTGCTCAACCGGCAGGCGGTCATCGATGCCGCCGCTGCGTTGCTGCCCGCCGATCCGGACGCGGGCATGCAGGAGATCGCCGATGCGGCCGCCGTCGGCCGCTCGACCGTTTATCGCCACTTCGCGAACCGTGAGGAGCTGTTCGACGCGGTTGCGGCCGATGTCATCGGTCGTGGCATCGCCGAGGTCGAGGAGATCCTCGCGAAAGCTGACGGGGTCGAGGATGCGCTCTGCGCGATCGGCGAGCTCGGCATCGAGTTCGGCCTCCGCTACCGATTCCTGTACTCGCACCGAGAGGAGGCGAGAGCGGCCGTGATGCGGATGACCGGCGACCGTGGCGCGCCGCTGTGGGATTTCCTCAACGCGGCCCAGGAGCGCGGCGAGATCCGCGGCGATCAGCCGGTCGCCTGGATCGCCAAGGCCCAGTTCGAGGTGATGACCGCGATGATCGGAGACGTGCTCGCCGGTCGGATCGCCCGCGAGGATGCACCGGAGCTGCTGGGGGACACTCTGGTCGCGATGGCGATCCCGTCGCGATGAGCTCCGACGAGCAGCTCCGCAGCGACGCCGAGCGCAACCGCCGGCTCGTCCTCGAGATCGCCACCGAGCTGTTGAGCCGCGACCCGCAGGCGAGCCTCCAGGAGATCGCCGATGCCTGCGGCATCGGCCGGACCACGATCTACCGGCACTTCCCGAACCGCGAGAACCTGCTCGAGGCCGTCACCGCGGCAATCATCGACACCGCCCGCGTGGAAACCATGGCCGCAGTCGCCGATCCCGACCCGGAGATTGCGATCCGCGGCCTCGGCGCCGCCTCGATCGACCTCGCGCTCCGCTACGGGCGCCTGTTTGCGGACCGGGACGGACAGAGCGCGACCTATGAGGCATTCAAGGTGGACGACACGAGCCCCGCACGCAGGTTTCTCACGACCGCCCGCGAACGAGGGGCGATTCGTGCCGACATGCCGGTCGAATGGCTCCGCAGCGTCATCCAGGCGGTCACGTTCACCGCAATCAACGAGGTCGATGCCGGGACGAGCAGCATCGAGGAAGCAGTCCAGCTCGCTGGCGACACCCTTGTTGCGGTCCTGCTGACCGGATAAACAGGCCCGCACGATGATCCAGATCGCCGCCGAGCGCGGATTCGCATTCGCCGACCTCTACGCGATCGGCCTCGTCTTCTGCGCGATCGCGCTGTTCGCGGCGATCGGCGCCCTCTCCCATCAGGGCGACCGCGCGTTCTCCGCGAGCATCATCTACCTCGGGCTCGGCGCCGTCGCCGCGCTTGCGATCGAGCTGATCGGCATCGACTGGCTGAAGCCCGTCGAGGATGCCGAGCTGATCGAGCGGATCAGCGAGCTCGCATTGATCATCGCCCTGTTCGGCGCCGGCCTGAAGCTCGACCGCGCCTTCACCCGCCGCTCGTGGTCCGGCGTCGCTCGCCTGCTGCTGATCGCGATGCCGCTGACGATCGCCGGGGTCGCGATCTTCGGCCACGAGGTGATGGGGCTCTCGGTCGGCGCCGCCGTCGTCCTCGGCGCCGTCCTCGCCCCCACCGACCCGGTCCTCGCAGGCGACGTCGGCGTCGGCCCTCCCGGCGACGAGGAGGAGCAGGAGCCGAACTTCTCGATCACCGGCGAGGCCGGGATGAACGACGGCCTCGCCTTCCCCTTCTTCTTCGCCGGCCTGTTCATGCTCGATCCCGGCGGGACCGACTGGATCGGCGACTGGCTGCTCGCCGACGTCCTCTACGCGCTCGTCGTCGCGTTCCTGATCGGCGGCCTCGTCGGCTACGGCGCCGCGGCACTCGCCGTGCGCCTTCGCGAACGCCGGCTCCTGTCGACGACCTTCGACGGCTGGCTGGCGATCCCGACCGTGCTGGCGATCTACGGGCTGACCGAGGCCGCCGGCGCCTATGGCTTCGTCGCCGCCTTCGCGGGCGGGGTGGCGTTCCGGCGCTTCGAGCGCACCCACGAGCTCAACGGCCCCGTCCACCAGGGCGCCGAGACGGTCGAGAAGGTCGGCGAGCTGACCGTGATCCTGCTGTTCGGCAGCATGCTCTCGCTCAGCGGCCTGCAGGCGCCGGGCTGGTCGGGATGGCTCCTCGTCCCTGTCCTGCTGCTCGTGATCAGGCCGCTCTCGGTGGCGATCGCGATGGCCGGATCGCGGAACGTCCCGACCCGGGAGCGCTTCTTCCTCGGCTGGTTCGGCGTCCGCGGCATCGGCTCGATCTACTACGCGGCCGCCGCCGGCGCCGCCGTCCAGCTTCCCGGTCCGGCAACCGACGTGATCGTCTGGACCGCATTCGTCTGCGTTCTCGTCTCGATCGTCGTCCACGGCACGACCGCGGCGCCGTTCACCCGGGCGCTGCTCCCCGAGCCGGGATCCGACCTGGCGAAGCGGCGACTCCGCTGGACGAGCCGGGGCGGCGGCGGCAAGGAGCCGCGGCCGGAGCCGGAGGGCTGACCGCCCCCGCCGCGCCGCTCAGAGGACGCCGGCTTCGCGGGCGCCGCTGACCGTCTCCCGCATCGTCGCCTCGGCGTCCCACTCCGGCGTCCAGCCGAGCTCGTCGCGTGCCTTTCGTGTGTCCATCATCGTCGGCGCCCGGAAGGCGTTCAGCCATTCGACCTCGGGGGGCAGCCCCGGGATCCGGTTGGCGACCTCGCTGAGCGCTGCGACGGCGGCGCCGGGAACGGGAACGGACCACCAGCCGCAGGCGCGCGCCATCCGCGCGATGCTCATCGACCCCGGTCCGGCGAGGTTGTAGCGGCCGGGCGGTCCGGCGCCCTCGACCGCGGCCCGCAACGCCGAGGCGACATCGAGGGTGTGGACGAGCTGAAACTCGGCGCCGGGATCGGGCAGCACCGGGCCGAGGAACGGGATCTGCTCGAGCGCCCGGCGGGCGAGCCGGAGCTGGCCGTAGATCGGCAGCAGGCGAACGGTCGTCTCGATCAGGGTGAGCGCTCCGGCGCCGGCGACGATGCAGGGACGGAAGACGTACGCCTCGGTGCCGGAGCCGGCGATCGCATCGTCGAGGACACGCTCGAGCTCGGCCTTGTGCGCCGAGTAGTAGAAGTCCTCGGAGCCGCGCGGCGGCACCTCCTCGGTCAGCGGCTGCGGGTTGTCGGCGTGGAACCCGTAGGCGGCCACCGACGAGGTGTAGACGAGGCGCTTCGCCCCGGCACCGACCGTCGCGTCGAAGACGTTCCGGCTGCCTTCGGTGTTGATCCGCTGCGCCTCGTCGGGGTCGCCGATGATGATGAATGCGAGGTGGACGACGACGTCGGCGCCGTCGACGAGCGCGTCGACGGAGGGGCGGTCGAGGACGTCGCCGCGCTGATAGACGACCTTGTCGGAGAGGCCGTGGGCAGCCGGATCGAACGGACGGCGCGCCATGCCGATCACCTTCGCGACGGCCGGCGAGGCGTCGAGCGCCCGCAGCGCGGCGATGCCGATGTCGCCGGTCGGCCCGGTCACCGCGACGGTCAGATCCGAGGCAGAAGCTCCGGCCACGATCTCAGCCGGCGAGGATCGCCCGGGCGGTCCGGTGGGCCAGCGACATCGTCGTGAACATCGGGTTCGTCCCCGAGGCGGTCGGGAACGCACTGGCGTCGCCGATCCAGACGCCGCCGGCGTCGTGGAGCTCGCCCCATGGACCCGCCACCGAGCTCGCCGGGTCGGCACCCATCCGGCAGGTCCCCATCTGGTGGGCGCTGAAGAGGCCGATCTCGCGGTCGGGGATCGACAGGTTCCCGACCGCGGCGATGAACTCCTCGAGGTCCTCCCCACGCCGCCAGACCGGTGCGAGGCGGCTCAGCGCCTGCATCTCCTCGACCCCGCTCGCCTCCATGATCCGCGCCATCTCGGCGATGCCCCGATGCAGGTGCGCGACATCGAGCTCGTCGCGGACCGGGTAGTGGAGGACCGGCCGCCCACCGGCGTCCACCGTCACCCGGCCGTGGCCGCGATCGCGGGTCAGGTTGATGAAGCCGGCGCCCCGCGGGTACTTCGCCATCCCCTCCTTGTGGTCGCGCCCGGACCGCCATGGCAGCGCCGCCGCGGTCAGGCCGGTGGTGTGCTGAGCACACTCGATCAGGAAGCCGTAGCCGTCGTCGAGGTCCTCGAACTCGTGCGAGAGCGCGGCCTGCGGCGGCCCCCACCAAGGGTCCTGCGGTTCCTCGTGGTAGCCGAAGACGACGCTCGTCGGGTGCAGGCGCAGGTAGTCGCCGGCGGCGGGGCCGCCGATCCCGCTGCGGAGAAGCAGGGCCGGCGACTCGACCGAGCCGCAGGCGACGACGACGGTCGGCGCCCGCACCGTCACCGAGGCGGTCCGCCCGTCGGGGTCGAGGTAGACCGCTTCGACGCCCGCCGCCCGCCCGTTCTCGACGAGGATCCGCTCGACCCGGCAATGGACGACGAAGTCGGTGCCGTTCGCGGCCGCGTCGGCGAGGTAGGTCTTCGCGGTCGAGCGCTTCGAGCCGGATTGGTCGCCGAACCCCATGTAGCCGGCCGTGACCGGGTCGTAGGTGGCCGGGTCGGTGTTCCTGGTGGTCCCCCGGAAGTCGAGGCCGCGGGCCTCGCAGCCCTTCTGGAGGAGCCGATGCGGCCCGTTCAGGTCGCTGCATTCCCCGTTCACCCCGAGCCGCTCCCAGACCGAGTCCATGTCGGCGTCGTAGTCGGCGCCGTCGATCCCCTCGAGGCCATGCGCCGCCCACTCGGCGCGGACGTGGTCGGTCGTCCGCAGGCAGTTCGTCCAGTTGAGGACGGTGCCGCCGCCGAGCGCCGATCCCGCCTGGATCGAGACCGAACCGTCGGCGGTCGCGAACGGACCGCCGTTCAGGAAGATGTTCCGGTAGGCCCAGAGCTCGAGGCCGTTGAACTCCGATTCGTCGTGGTAGCCGCCCATCTCGAGGACGCAGACCTGCTTGCCGGCGGCGGCGAGCTCGGCGGCGATCACCCCTCCCCCTGCTCCCGAGCCGACCACGACCGCATCGGCGCTCAGCGTCAGGTCCTCGATCGGGACGACCGGGGTGATCGGCCGCTCGACGTCGGCGGCCGGCTTCGGCAGCGCCTGCGGCCCCGGATAGCCGATCCCGGGCCAGTTCGGGTTGATCCCGGTGCCGGCGTCGGGGAGCGCGTAGTGGAGCGACAGGCAGAGGCCGCGGAGGCCGTCGAGGCCGGCCGTCGCCTCGGGGTCGGCCATGAAGGCGGCGACGATCGCCTCGCGCGCCTCCTGCGGGGCGACGGCGTCCATCCCCTCGGCGGCGAGCGCGTCGAGGAGGCCGCGCAGGCCGGCGAGCTGCTCGGCCGGCGCTCCCGACTCGAGCAGGCCGAGCTCGACCCCGATCGGGACCGCGTAATCGCTCGCCGAACGGGCCCAGAAGCCGGTCGGGTCATCGCCGTCGGGCGCCTCGAGCGACGGCACCCAGGTGTCGCAGAGCGCCGCCAGGGTCGCCCGCTGAGCATCGTCGAAGAGCTCGCTCGCCGCGTAGGCGGAGAGCGCGTCGGAGACCTCGGCGGTGACCGCACCGATGTAGGGGAGCATGTGGACCTCGCGGGCCGGCGCGTAGCCCGGCGTGACCAGGATCGACTGCCGGCGCGTGTACTTGCGGATCCCGTCGGCACCGTGCCGTGAGCCCAGCCCCGACTGCTTCCAGCCGCCCATCGGCAGCTCCAGCGCCGAGTAGTTGAGCTGGGCGTCGTTGACGCAGGCGACGCCGGCCTCGATCCGCCGCGCAAGCGCCTCGCCGCGGGCGGTGTCGCGGGTCCAGACCGATGCCTGCAGGCCGTAACGGCCGTCATTGGCGAGCGCGACCGCCTCATCGGCATCGGCGACCCGCATCACCGGCAGGGTCGGCCCGAACGTCTCCTCGTTCATGCAGAGCATCGAGTGGTCGACCCCGGTCAGGACCGTGGGCTCGTAGAAGCGGCCCGGCCCGGCGCCGGCCCTGCCGCCCGTCCGCACCTGCGCGCCGCGCTCGACGGCGTCGCGGACGTGGGCGTCGATCAGGTCGAGCTGGGGCGGGAAGATGATCGCCCCGACGTCGACCGTGCCGAGCTCGCCCGGCGGTCCCTGCCGCAGCGACCCGACCGCCGCCGTCAGCCGCTCCACGAACTCGTCGTGGACGGCGTCCTCGACGTAGATCCGCTCGACCGAGATGCAGACCTGGCCGCTGTTGCCGAGCCCGTAGGTGATCGCGGCGTTGACGGCCCGGTCGAGGTCGGCATCGGCGAGGACGATCATCGGGTCCTTGCCGCCGAGCTCGAGGCTGACCGGCGTCAGCGTCTCCGCCGCCTGCGCTATCACCTTCTTGCCGGTCTCGACCGAGCCCGTGAACATCACGTAGTCGGCGAGGTCGACGAGCGCCGCTCCGGTCTCGCCACGCCCGGTCGCGACCGTGAAGACGCCCTCGGGAATGCCGGCCTCGGCGAGCATCTCGGCCATCAGGAGCGACGTCAGCGGCGTCACCTCCGACGGCTTCAAGATGACGGCGTTTCCGGCCGCAAGCGCCGGGATGCAGTCGCCGAAGGAGTTGATCAGTGGGAAGTTCCAGGGGCCGATCACGGCGACGACGCCGGCCGGCTCGTAGCGGACCTTGAGCCTGCGACCGCCGCGGACCGACGGCGCCGCCGTCTCGACGATCTCGTCGGCGAGCATCTCCGGCGCCCGCTTCGCCCAGAACTCGAGGGCCGAGACCCCGTAGCCGAGCTCGGCGAACAGCGTCTCGTCGGCCGTCTTGCCGGTCTCGCCGCAGATCGTCTCGACGACCCGGTTGCCGTTGGCGACCAGCCAGGCCCGGGCCGCCATCAGGACCCGCGCCCGCTCGGCGAACCCCGCCCCCCACCAATCGGGCTGGGCGTCGCGGGCGGCCGCGACGATCGCCTCGACCGCGCTCCGGTCGAGGTCGGGGACCTCGGCGAGCGTCGCGCCGGTGGCGGGGGCCTCCACCGCGATCACGCGTCCGTTCGTCGCCTGGGCCTCGCTGCCCGCTGACGTCACGCTCTCCATTTCCCGATCGGCGAGTCTACCCTGCCGCAGCGGTGATCCGGCCGCGGCTGCGGGGCGCCGGAGTTGCGAGGATTCGGGCTGGATGCCCACCACCGTCCTCATCTCCGATCTCCATCTCGGCGCCACCTCCGGTCACGACGTCCTGCGCCGGCCGGCGATGCGCGAGCGGCTGCTCGAGGCCGTCGAGCGGGTCGACGCGGAGCGGATCGTCCTCCTCGGCGACATCGTCGAGCTCCGCGACGGCCCGCTCGGCGAGTCGCTGCTCGAAGCCCGCGAGTTCTTCCGCGCCATCGGCGCGGCGTTCGCCGGCAAGGACGTCGTCCTCGTTCCCGGCAACCACGACCATCGGCTGCTCGGATCGTGGCTCGAACGCGCCGGCGAGAGCGATGAGCCGGTCGCCCTCGACGAGCTCATCGCCGACCCGCATCCGGCCGTCGAGACGATCGCCGGCTGGCTCGGGGAGGCGCGGCTCGAGGTCCGCTACCCCGGCATCTGGGTCCGCGATGACGTCTTCGCCACCCACGGCCACTACCTCGACAGCCACGTCACGCTGCCGACGATCGAGCGGCTCTCGGTCGCCACGGTCGACCGGCTCGGCGGCAGGCCGACCGGGCGACGTCAGTCCGCCCACGACTACGAGAACGTCCACGCGCCGGTCTACGACCTGATCTTCAGCCTCGCCCAGGGCGGGCGAACGGTCGGGGGCAAGGGCAACGGCCGCTCTCCGGCCCTGCGGATCTGGGAGACGATCGGCGGCGCCTCCGGCAAGGCGCGGACGATCCGCGGCAAGCTGCTCGGCTCCGCGGTGGTGCCGGCGACGCTGCTCGGCCTCGAGCGGGCCGGCCTCGGGCGTTTCAACCGCGACTTCTCGATTGCCGAGATCGGCCGCGCCGGTGTCGAGGCGATGCACGTCGTCGTCGAGCGGCTCGGGA
>Ga0207708_10001853_pt1 | contig 15571 bp, 7 predicted proteins | sample KBSK5101metaG_FD_184340 | JGI IMG/M metagenome (GOLD analysis project Ga0207708, IMG submission 184340) | Corn, switchgrass and miscanthus rhizosphere microbial communities from Kellogg Biological Station, Michigan, USA - KBS K5-10-1 metaG... | ecosystem: Host-associated > Plants > Roots >...
CGGCGGCCAGGCCAACGGCATCACCTACATCATGGACGGCGGGACACACAACGATCCGTTCAACAACCTGAACCTCCCGACGCCGTTTCCCGACGCGCTGCAGGAGTTCAAGGTCGAAACGAGCTCGCTGCCCGCACGCTACGGGCATCATGCCGCCTCGGCGGTGAACCTGGTGACGAAGTCGGGCACCAACACGTTCCACGGCGATGTCTTCGACTTCGTGCGCAACTACCGGGTCAACGCCCGGAATTTCTTCGCGCCGGAGAAAGACATCCTGAATCGCAACCAGTTCGGCGGCACGATCGGGGGACCCGTCCTCCCGGACAAGCTGTTCTTTTTTGGCGGCTACCAGGGCCGGATCGAGAAGAGCAATCCTCCCGAGACGGTGAGCTTCGTCCCGACGGCCGCGATGCTGGCCGGCGACTTCACGGCCGTCGCCGGGCCGGCGTGCGGCGCCCGGACGCTGTCGCCGGCCGCGGGCTTCGTGAACAACACGATCAACCCGGCGCTGTTCAGCCCGATCGCCCTCGAATTCCTCGAGCACGTGCCCGTCTCGACCGATCCGTGCGGCCGTCTGCAGTACGGCATCCCGAACAACAACACCGAGCACCAGACGCTGACCCGCGCGGACTACACGGTGAACACCAGCCAGACCCTGTTCGCGCGCTACATGTACGCCGTCTACGACAACCCGGGGACCTACGACGGCACCAACGCGATGACCCTGAGCCGAACGGGACAGAACAACCAGGTCCACTCGCTCGTGACCGGCCACAACTGGATCCTGTCGCCGAGCATGGTCAACGCGCTGCACGTCACCTGGAACAAGACGCTGAACGATCGGCCGATGCCGTCGTACTTCTCGCCGACCGACGTCGGGTCCACCGTCGTCGGCGCGGTGCCGGCGTTCATGGGCGTCAGCGTGACCAACGGCTTCAACTTCGGGACCGGCGGCACCAATCCCGGCTTCTTCAATTCCAACGGCTTCCAGATCGCCAACGATCTCGACTGGCTGCGCGGCAAGCACCAGGTGTCGTTCGGCGCCAACTGGATCCACACCAACATCGAAACGGTGAACAACCGCCCGAGCAACGGGCAGTTCACGTTCAACGGACAGTCCACGGGCCTCGGGCTCGCCGACTTCATGCTGGGACGGCTGAGCAACTTCCTGCAGGGCAACCCGGTCCTCGACTACGACCACAACAACTACGTCGGCGCCTACGTGCAGGACGAGTGGAAGCCGCGCGCGAACCTCACGATCAACGCGGGCGTGCGCTGGGAGCCGTATCTGCCGATCAAGAACTCGCTCGATTACGTGAGCAACTTCGATCTCGCGCGCTTCGACGCCGGCGTCCGCAGCACGGTGTATCCGCAGGCGCCTCCCGGGCTGTACTTCCCCGGCGACCCGGGGTTCCCCGGCTCCGCCGCGATGAAGAACACGTGGGCCCAGTTCGCGCCGCGCACCGGCGTGATCTGGCAGCCGACCGAGAAGACCGCGCTCCGCGCCGGCTGGGGGCAGTTCTTCGACACGCCGCAGCTGTTCTTCAACACCCGATTCGCCAACAACCCGCCGTGGGGCGCGCAGATCACGCTGACCAGCCCTCCGGGAGGGCTCAGCAATCCGTGGCTCACGTATCCCGGCGGCAATCCGTTCCCGGGCCTGCTGACCGGCTGGCAGAACCAGGCGTTCCCGACCGCGGGCGTCTACGTGGACGCGCCCATCGACACCAAGCCGACGACGCTGCAGCAGTGGAACGTCGGGCTGCAGCACCAGCTTTCGAGCTGGCTGCTGACCGCGAGCTATCTCGGCAACCACTCGTCGCATCTCTGGCGGGCGACCGAGTTGAATTACGCCGTCTTCACGCCGGGCGCGACCACCGCGACGACCAACGCGCGGCGCGTGCTGGTGCTGCGCAACCCGGCCTACGGCGCCTTCTACGGCACGATCGGCCAGCTCGACGACAGCGGCCGCGCCAACTACCACGGCATGCTGCTGTCGGCGCAGCGCCGCCTGAAGACCGGGCTGAGCGTGCTGGCCAACTACACGCTGTCGAAGTGCATGAGCGATCCGGCGACGACCGAGCTGACCGGGCCGACCATCACCGATCCGAACAACCCGGATCTCGACTACTCGGCGTGCGACTCGGATCGCCGCCACGTCGTCAACACGTCGGTGGTGTGGCTCTCGCCCGCGTTCTCGAACAAGGCCCTCGATGCGGTGTTCGGCGACTGGCAGATCGCGCCGCTCATCCGGTGGCAGAGCGGCAGCCCGTACTCGGTGACGACGGGCGTGGACAACGCGCTCAGCGGCATGGGGAACCAGCGCGCCGTCCAGGTGAGCGACGACATCTACGGCGATCGCTCGGTCAACAACTACCTCGACATCAACGCGTTCACCTCGCCGCAGGCGGGCACCTACAGCACGCTCAAGCCGAACGCGTTCTACGGGCCGTCGCGGTTCCAGAACGACCTGGCGCTGACCAAGAACTTCCAGCTGCAGGCCCACCGGCTGCAGTTCCGCTGGGAAGTGTTCAACGTGCTGAACAAGGCGAACTTCAACAACCCGACGTCGGCGCTCAACAGCACCAATTTCGGGCGGATCCTCTCGGCGGGCGATCCGCGGATCATGCAGTTCGCGTTGAAGTACGATTTCTAGTGAGGTTCGCGGGCGGGCGCGTGGCAGGCGCGCCCGCCGTCTCATCATGAACATGCCGTTCCGCTCGTGCGCCGCCCTGGTGCTCGCCCTTCCTCTCGTGCTCGCGGCGGCGGACGGCAAGGACTGGCCGTCCAGCCATCGCGATCTCACCGGACAGCGCTATTCGCCGCTCAAGCAGATCACCCCCGCGAACGTCGCGACGCTCGAGACGGCCTGGTCGTTCGACACCGAGGCCGGGCCGCTGCAGACGATCCCGATCGTCGCCGGCGGCGTGATGTACCTGACCGGCGGACGCAACGTCTTCGCGATCGAGCCGGAAACGGGAAAGCTGCTCTGGAAGTACACCGCGCCGAGCCCGGTGAGCCGCCGCGGCGTCGCCTACTGGGAAGGGGACGGCACGCTGCCGGCGCGCATCTTCACCGGCGCCGGCGATCGGCTGATCGCGCTCGACGCGAAGAGCGGCAAGCCGATCACCGGGTTCGCCGACGGCGGATCGATCGATCTCGCCGCGGGCATCAAGGGGGACGTGGCCGGAAACATCAGCCTCGCGTCGCCGCCGATGATCTACAAGAACATGATCATCGCCGGCGGCAACAACGGCGAGCAGCAGCCCAGCCTCGGGTTGTACGGCGACATCCGCGCGTGGGACGCGAGGACCGGCACGCTGCTGTGGACGTTCCACACCGTGCCGCGTGCGGGTGAGCCCGGCGTCGAGACATGGGAAGGCGACAGCTGGAAGAACCGATCCGGCACGAACATGTGGTCGTACTTCACGATCGACGAGCAGCGCGGCCTGCTCTTCGCGCCGATCGGATCGCCGACCTCCGACTATTACGGCGGCGACCGCAAGGGAAAGAATCTCTACGGCAACTCGGTGGTCGCGCTCGACGTGAACACGGGCAGGCTGAAGTGGTACCAGCAGCTCGTGCACCACGATCTGTGGGACTTCGACCTGCCCGCGGCACCGGCGCTGTTCGACGTGAAACGCAACGGCCGCACGATTCCCGCCGTCGGCGTCATCACCAAGATGTCGACGCTCTTCATCTTCAACCGCGAAACGGGAGAGCCGATCTACGGGATGGAGGAGCGGCCGGTGCCGGCCAGCGACGTGCCCGGTGAGGCCGCCTGGCCGACGCAGCCGTTCCCGGTGAAGCCGCCGCCGCTCGGTCGGACGACCTTCGATCCGGCGAAGGACTTCAACACCCTGACGCCGGAGGTCGAGGCCTTCTGCAAGGATCTCTGGACGAAGAACAAGCTCTATACGAAGGGCATCTTCACGCCGGCCGGCGTCGACGGCTTCATGGTGACGTTCCCGTCGACGATCGGCGGCGGCAACTGGAACGGCCTCTCCTACGATCCGACGCTCGGCTACGTCTTCACCAACGTGCTCGACATCGGGCAGGTGGGGAAGATGCAGAAGGGGACCGATCGCGGCGGACAGGCGTCGTGGCTGCGGACGACGCCCTGGGGCGGCCCGGTCGGACGATTCTGGAATCCCGCCGACAAGATTCCCTGCTCGGCGCCCCCGTTCGGCGAGCTGGTCGCGGTCAACGTCAACACCGGCGAGATCGCGTGGAAGGTGCCGCTCGGGTTCATCGAAGAGCTGAAGAGCGCGGGCTTCCCCAACACCGGCGCGCCGAATCTCGGCGGCAGCATCACCACCGCGTCGGGGCTGATCTTCGTCGGCGCCACCAACGATGCGCACTTTCGCGCGTTCGACTCGAAGACCGGCAGGATGCTCTGGGACACCGAGCTCGAGGCGAGCGCGCACGGGCTCCCGATCACCTATCTCGGCAGGGACGGCCGCCAGTACATCGCGGTCGCCGCCGGCGGCGGCAGCTACCTGGGATCGCCGTCGGGCACGAAGCTGGTCGCGTTCGCGCTGCCGGCCAGGGCCGCACCGCGCAAGCACGTGCTCGCGTGGGCCGACGTGCGCAACGGCTACCAGCACGAGGCGATCTCGCACGCGATGGCGACGATCGAGCGCCTCGGCCGCGAGTCGGGCCTCTACGACACCTACATCCGCACCGACTCGCAGCTGGTCACCAAGCACCCGATTACCTTCAAGACCGGCACCGGCATCGCCACGGGCGAACAGTTCCTCGCCCATAACCTCGACTACTTCGACGCCATTTTTTTCTTCGGCGTACGCGAGATCGATCTGACCGACGAGCAGAAGGCCGACCTCCTGTCGTTCGTCAAGGACGACGGGAAGGGGTTCGTCGCGGCGCATTCCGGCGCGACGGCGTTCTTCTCGTGGCCGGAGTTCGGCGAGATGCTCGGCGGCCGCTTCGACGAGCACCCCTGGGGGATCACCGACGCGACCGTCGTCGTCGACGATCCGGCGTTCCCGGCGATGAAAGGCTTTCCGGCGACATCGGTTCGCCTCGACGAGCACTACCAGTTGAAGGACTTCTCTCGCGAGAAACTTCGCGTGCTCGCGCACCTCGACGCGTCGAAGCTCGATCTGCACCAGCCCCTCGTCCATCGCACTGACGGCGACTTCCCGGTCGCATGGGCGAAGAGCTACGGCAAGGGCCGCGTCTTCTATTCAACGCTCGGCCACGTCGTCGAGTCCTGGGACGATCCGGTCCTGCAGCAGATGTATTTCAACGCCATGAAGTGGGCGCTCGGGCTGACGCCGGGCGACACCACGCCGCGGCCTCGCCCGACACAGACACGATGAAGAAGACACTCGTCGCCGGCGCGCTCGTGCTCTCGGCCGCCTCGGTCTCCATCCACGCGCAGAAGGACTGGGCCTACTACGGCCAGGACCAGGGGGCGACGCGCTTCTCGACGCTCGCGCAGATCACGACCGACAACGTGACGACCCTGACGCGCGCCTGGACCTTCCATACCGGCGACACATCGGGATTCTTCGAGAGCACGCCGCTGGTGATCGACAGCGTGATGTACTTTGCCTCGGGCAGCGCGTTTTTCGCGCTCGATGCCGTGACCGGCCAGCAGATCTGGAAGGTGCCGGCGGTGCGGACGACGCGCCGGGGTGTGTCGTACTGGGCGGGTGACGCAAAGACGCCGCCGCGCATCATCGCGTCGGCCGGCACGGAACTGTTCGCGCTCGACGCGAAGACCGGCGCCGCGATCGCCGATTTCGGCGACGAGGGCAGCGTCGAGCTCGACGACTCGATGAATTCCCCCGCGGCGATCTACAAGGACCTGGCGATCGTCCAGGGCAACAAGCCGTGGATCCGCGCCTTCAACATACGCAGCGGCAAGCTCGAATGGACCTTCAACCTCATTCCGCAGCCGGGTGAGAAGGGGCACGACACCTGGGACGGCGAGAGCTGGAAGACAGCCGGCGGCACGAACGTCTGGGGGCTGCTCTCGCTCGACGCGCCGCGCGGGCTGGTGTTCCTGCCGGTGTCGATGCCGGGCAACAACGACTACTACGGCGGCGACCATCACGGCGACAACCTGTTCGGCACGAGCGTCGTCGCGGTCGAGGCCGCGAGCGGCAGGCTGCGCTGGTACCGTCAGCTCGTGCATCACGACATCTGGGACTACGACCTCGGCGCCGCGCCGACGCTGGTCGATGTCGTGAAGAACGGCAGGACGATCCCGGCCGTCGCCGAGATCACCAAGATGGGGCTGATGTTCGTGCTCGATCGCACGACCGGCGAGCCGGTGTGGGGGATCGAAGAGCGCCCGGTTCCGCAGACCACCGCGCCCGGCGAGAAGACCGCCCCGACGCAGCCGTTCCCGGTGAAGCCGCCGCCGCTCGCGCGCAATTCCATGACGAAGGCGGAGCTGGCGACGATCACGCCGGAGCACGAGGCCTACTGCAAGGCGCTGTGGGACAAGTACACGCTGCAGGACTCCGTGCCCTACCAGCCGTGGAACGACAAGCAGGACATCGTGCTCTTTCCCGGCGCGGTCGGCGGCGGCAATTGGAACGGCGTCACGGTCAACCAGCCGCTCGGGCTGATGATCACCAACGTGATGAATGCCGGGCAGTGGGGCCACCTCGAGCTTGGCGCCGGCGGGCGAGGCCGCCGCGGCGAAGGGCGTGGCGCCGCGCCGCCCGCAGCGGGGCGAGGCGCCGTAACTAATACTAATAATGACGAGAGTGCCCCGCCCGCGCAGACATGGCGCAAGGTGACGCCGGAAGGCCGTCGCTTCTGGGACCCGAAGACAATGTATTCCTGCCAGGCGCCGCCGTGGGGCGAGCTGATCGCCGTGAGCACGAAGACCGGCGACATCGCGTGGCGCGTGCCGCTCGGCTCGTTCGACGCGCTCGACGCGAAGGGGATCAAGACCGGCACGCCGGGTCTTGGCGGCGCGATCACGACGGCCGGCAATCTCGTCTTCATCGGCGCCACCGTCGACAGTAAATTCCGCGCCTTCGACGCGCGCAACGGCAGGGAACTGTGGAGCGACAAGGTGGAAGCGCCGGCGCACGCGATTCCCTCGACCTACATGGGCCGTGACGGCAGGCAGTACGTGGTCATTGCCGCGGGCGGCGGCGGGTTCCTGCAGAGTCCGACCTCCGATACGGTGGTCGCCTACGCGTTGAAGTAGATCCCTGGAGTCACGAGTGAGACACGATTCGCGAAGGATGGGCGTCGCGCTGACGTCGGTGGCGGTGCTGCTGTGCAGCCTGTGGCTGTTCGCGCAGCCCCCGGAAGGCCGCCCTTCGACAGGCTCAGGGCAGGCGGGCGCGCGCGGCAACCGCGGCCCGCGCGTGCGCAAGGCCGTGCTCGCCTGGGCCGACACGCGCAACGGCATCGCGCAGCACGACTCGGTGTCGCACGCGCTCGCGGTGATCGAGCGGCTCGGCTACGAGTCTGGCGCCTACGACACCTACATCCGCACCGACTCCAACATTGTCGCGAAGGCGCCGCTGATGACCACCGGTCAGCCGGCCAGCGGCGGTCCCAGCCTGAGCAACGTCGACGCGATTTTCTTCCTCGGCCATCGCGACGTGCCGCTCGACGACAAGCAGAAGGCGGAGCTGGCCGGGTTCGTCCATGACGAGGGAAAAGGGTTCGTCGCGGCGCACATCGCGCTCACCGCGTTCGAGTCGTGGCCCGAGTTTGGCGAGCTGCTGGGCGCGCGCTACGACGGCCACCCGTGGGGCAGCGCCGCCGGCACGGTGATCAACGAAGACCCGGCCTTCCCGGCGACGAAGCACTTCGGCGCGATGCCCTTCGCGTTCACCGACGAGTTCTACCAGCCCAAGGCCTTCTCGCGCGAGAAGGCGCACGTGCTGCTGCGGCTCGACGTGTCGAAGATGCCGGCGAACGGAGAGCTCCATCGCACCGACGGCGACTTTCCGCTCGCCTGGGCGAAGACCTACGGCAAGGGGCGCGTCTTCTATTCGTCGCTCGGCCACGCCGCGTCCACGTGGGACAATCGCGACGTGCAGCAGATGTACCTCGAGGCGATCAAGTGGGCGCTGGGCATGACGGAGGGAGACGTCACGCCGCGGCCCTACCCGGGGGCGACGAAGTGATCGTGCCGCTGCTCCTCGTGCTCGGATCGGGATTGCCGGCGATGGCGCCGGTGCCGGCGCATGCGCCGGCCGGCATGCAGCAGCCGGCGCCGACCCTGCCGTTCGAGATGCGGGAGCTGAACGAGGCGGAGAACGCCGCGCTGCCGCAGGGCGAGGGTCGCGACGCGGTCGCAACGATGTGCGTGCCGTGCCACGGCGTGCTGGTGGCGGTTGCGGCGCGCAAGACGCCGCTCGCGTGGTCGGCGAGCGTCGAGGACATGCGCGTGAAGGGGGCGAAAGGGACTGACGAGCAGGCGCAGGCCGCGGCGAAGTACCTGTCGACCTGGTTCGCGGCCGTGGACGTGAACCGGGCGACGGCCGAGGACCTGGTGAAGATCGCCGAGTTCACCCCCGAGGAAGCCGCCGCCATCGTCGCCTGGCGCGAGGCGGGGCACGCGTTCAAGTCGTACACCGACGTCAAGAAGGTCCCCGGCCTCGACGCGAAGCGGCTCGCCGCGGCCAAGCCGCGGCTGGCCTACGCTCCGAAGTAAGCTACTGCGTCTTGCGCAGCGTGCGCACCACCTTGCCGACCGGCTTGCCGTCGAGCGTCACGGTCGCGCGCATCAGGTAGTCGCCGGGCGGCAGGCTGGCGATGCTGAAGCCGCCGATCGCGAGCCGCGCATCCTCGCCATTGCCGGTGCCAATCTGCGTCGGCGCCGTCGCCAGCGGATCGCCCTGCGGCGTCGCCACGACATCGAGATCGACGCTGACCGTGGCCCCCCTGGGCACGCCGTAGATCTCGAGCAGCCCGATCGCCACCGGTTCGTTGGTGAACTGCAGCCGCGGCGCGAACCCCGCACCCTGCTGCTGCGTGCCGATCACCAGCGCGCTCAGCTTCAGCGGATCCGCGCGCACGACTTCAGCGTTCAGGTCGTAATCGGTGGTGCCGGCGCGGCCGGCGGCATCGACGGCCGCCACGCGCACGCGGTAGACGCCCGGCGGCGCCTGCAGATCGGCGCGCACCGGGTGCTTCGCCAGGTCGTCCTTCTGCGCCGTCCACTGCTTCTTCAGCGTGTTCTTCTCGTCGAACAGGCCGACGCTCGCCGCGGTGATCGAGCCCGGATCGACCCCCTCGAAGAGCGTGACCACGCGCAGCTCCTCGCTGCCGGGCAGGCGCGAGGTGTAGGCGGTCGCGCGCAGCGGCAGGGCGAGGTACTCGGTCGAGGTGCGCAGCATGTCCTTGGGCGACGCGCCGCTCTTCGGCACGTCCCCCTTGGGAATCGCGATCGACGGCCGCGAGCGCAGGCGCACCTTGTCGCGCGTCGCGTGCATCTCGAGGCGCAGCGACTGGCCGCGCTCGGACGGATCCGCCTCGAACGACGCCGTGTAGTACGCCGCCGTCTCGCGCAGCAGGCGCGAGATCGCCGCCTGCGGGCTCGCCGTCAGCCGCACGAACTCGGCGTTGGTGACGCCGGCCAGGCTCTCGAAGCCGGCGTCCTGCGCGCTCGAGCGCGTCGCCATCGCCTCGGTCAGGTGGAACATGTAGATGTCGGCGTGCGCCGTCGAGGCGAGCATGCCGATGTTCGAGAACGTGTCGGGCTCGATCGGGCACATGTCGTTGACGCCGTTGGGCGACGCCTGCGATCCGCCGATCGCGGTGCGCGTGCGCGCGCCGAGCTGGAGCTGCTTCACCGCCGGCGGGCTGATGCCGCCGGAGAAGATGACGATGGTCGTCGGGTCGCCGTTGGTGAGCGCCAGCGTGGACCCGAACGCGGCGAGCAGGCGGGTGGTGCGGCACTGCGCATCGGCCTCGCTCTCGGTGCTCGGCGCGTGCCCGGTGAGCTCGTCCACCGCCAGCCGCACCTTGGTGAGATCCTCGGCCGGCCGCATGTTCAGGACGCCCTGCGTCGTCAGCACGCCCAGGCGATCGCCGGGCGCCATCTCCGACGCGAGCAGCCGCACCGCTTCCTTCACCTGGCCTTCGCGTCCGGGAGAGATCGAGTCGTCGTCGATGATCAGGTGGACGTTGCGGCTGCCGCGGCTCTCGGCGTTGCTCGCGAACGGGGGCGGCAGCGCGGCACCGCCGGGCGCGGGCCCGGCGTTGCTCTGCACCAGCGACAGCGACTGCAGCTGCCGCGGCTTGCCGTTGACCTTGATCGATACGTCTTCCGGTCTCAGATCGGCGACCTGCTGGCCACCCTCGGTCAGCGCACGGAAGTCGATCCGGACCGGCAGACCCGGCTTCTGCTCGGGCCCCGAAGCCCCCACGAAGGCGGCCGGGGCGATGAGCAGCACCACGAGCGCCGACGCGAGGATCTTCATTACGGCTTCTCCTGCATGGTCGCGGTCGACGTCGACCCCTTCTTCTTGAAGAGCGGCGTCACGTCGCGCCGGCCGCGATCGAGGTACGAGACGCCCTTGTCCATCCACTCCGGCCGCGGCTTGCCGAGCAGGTAGTGGTCGAAGAACTCGTCCATGTGGACGGTCCAGTACTTCATGTTGTCGCGGTTGCGGAGCCCGTGCTTCTCACCGTTGAAGGTGAACATGTAGGACTCCTTGCCGAGACGGCGCATCGCGCTGAACCACTCGATGCCCTGGTACCACGGCACCGCGTCGTCCTCGTCGTTGTGGATCGTCAGGTACGGCGTCTGCACCTTCTTGACCCAGAAGATCGGCGAGTTCTCGATGAACTGCAGCGGCGCGTCCCACGGCGGAGCGCCGATGCGCGACTGCGTCTTCTCGTACTGGAACGCGCGCGACATGCCCGTGCCCCAGCGGATGCCGCCGTAGGCGCTGATCATGTTGGACACCGAGGCGCCGGCCTCCACGGCCGCGAACATGTTGGTCCGCGTCACCAGGTAGGTGATCTGATAGCCGCCCCACGAGTGCCCCTGGATGCCGATGCGCTTGGGATCGATGAAGTCCATCGCCAGCACGGTGTTGACCGCGGGGATCACGCACTTCTCGGCGCTCTGTCCCGGGTAGCCGGTCTCGTAGACGATGTCGGGGCGCAGCACCACGTAGCCGTTGCTGACGTAGCGCGGGATGTTGATGCTGGTGCCGACGTTGGGCGCGCTGTAGCCGTGCAGCCCCTGCGTCAGCTCCTCGTAGATGTAGACCATCAGCGGATACTTCTTGCTCGGGTCGAAGTTCTCCGGCTTGGTCAGGATCGCGCGCAGTTTCTTGCCGTCGGCGTTGACGTAGTCGATCAGCTCCGACGTGCCCATGAGGTAGTCGGCCGCCTGCGGGTTCGCGTTCGACACCTTCTTCATGTCCTTGAAGCTGGTGTCGCTGATCCACAGATCGGGGAACTCCTCGAAGCGCGACAGCGTGAAGACCACGGTGTCGGCGTTCTTCGCCTTCGCGGGCGCGCCGAACGCCTTGTCGAGCATCACGACCTTTTCAGGCGCGGCGGTCGTGGTCAGGCTGGCAATGCGGTAGAAGCCGCTCGCGCGCGTCGCGTCGTTGACCGTGGAGAGCAGGAGCGGCTTGTTGGCGGGGACGACACGCTCGTCGGGATCCATCGAGCGATAGCGGAAGATCAGCGCCCGCTTCTTCCCCTCGCCGTTGGTGATCATGTGCGCGCCGCTGCCGTCCGGCTTCACTTCCCAGATGTCGAACTTGTCGTAGAGCAGCACCGACTTGTCGTCAGCGGTCCAGCCGCCGCTGCCGTGCGGGCCGGGCAGATCGGGCGTGTTGTTCTCCTGCTGGAACTTGCTGGGGATCTTCTCGGTGAGGTTGACGCGGGCGCCGTCGCTGACGCGGTAGCTGAACCAGTGCCCGTTGCGCTCGTCGAAGTAGAGCACGTACTTGCCGCCGGGGGACATCGCCGTCGCGTTGCTGCCCCAGTGCTCGAGCACCTTCTTCGGCTTGCCGCTCTTGAGATCGAGCAGGTAGACGTCGTTGTAGTCCTGGTCCCAGGAGATCTCCTGGCGATAGGCCATGTCCGACAGGCCGATCGCCTGCGTCGGATCGTCGCCCGGATTCACCGTCGGCAGGTCCTCGGTCGCCAGCTGGACGAACTTCTTGTCGGCAATATGGACGACGGCGCGATAGGTGCGCTCGCGCTCCTGCTGTTCGCGCACCTTCTGCATCGGCTGGATCAGCGGGTCCTTGTAGTTCCACAAGTCCACCTTGGTCGGCGATGGCGTCTTGTCGTCGGGATCCGCCGGCGGCGCCGGCGGCGCGCCGGTGCCGAGGTAGATGCGCGCGCCGTCCTTCGAGAAGCGCGGCGCGGCGAACTCGCTGACCACCATTCCCTTGGCCACGCCCGGCGTGGACGCGGACGCGATCTCGGTGGCGGCGTCGCCGCCCTGCCCTGAGCCTGTCGAAGGGGCCTTCCAGTAATAGAGCCGATACGGGGAGACCTTCTGCGCGTACTCGGCTTCGTCGCTCAGGAAGGTGAGCTGCGTGCCCCCCTCGTCGAAGGCGAGGCTCTTGTAATGGCCGCGGCCGGTGTGCAGCGCCTTGACCGCGCCGTCGGCGATGTGGCGCACGAACGCGCCGTCCTTCGCCGCGTCGGCCGACGACACCGCGTACGCGATCCAGTCGCCGTGCTTGTTCCACTCGTACTCGTTGACCTCGGGGACGGTGACTTCGTCGCCGGTGACGAGATTGCGGATGATCAGGTCGGCGCCGGGATCCTTGCGCTTCTCGCGCGACGCGGTCTGCCGCCCTTCCGCCGGCTGCGCGGCGCCCGCGCCGCGGCCCGCCGCCGCCGCGCCACCGCCGCCGCCGCGTCCGCCGCGCCCGCCGCCGCGTCCGCCGCCACCGCCGCCGCCGCCGAGCCCCTTGTGATAGGCGAGCCACACCGACGAGGTCTCAGGAAGACTGAAGCTGCCGACCTTCTCGAACGTCTTCACCTGTCCGTCCGGCAGCGTCATGATGCCGAGCCCGGTGCGCGGCTCGCGCGGGCGGCCGTTGCCGCGGCCGCCCCGTCCCTGTCCGCCCGGTGCCGGCTCGGCGCCGGGCTCCGCGTTGGCGGCGGCGTTCGCGTTCGCCGCGTTCTCGCGCTCTTCCTCCGCCTTCGGCTGCGCGATGGTGAAGACGACGAACTTCGCGTCCGGCGTGAAGGCCGGCGCGGTGCCGCGCGGATGCTTGAATTCCTGGCCGGTGCGCAGGTTGCGCACGACGAGCTCGCCGTCGTCCCCTTGCGCCGACGTGGCGTAGGCCAGCCATTGCCCGTCCTGCGACAGCTCGGTGCCCTGGATCGATTTCCAGGAATCCATGACGTCGTACGGCAGCGGACGTTTTGCGGCGGGCGACGGCGTCTGTGCCGTCAGCGTCCATTGCAGGGCGGCGATTGCGCCCACCATGATCCAGATTGCGCGGCCGCGCAGCGGCTTTCGCATGCTCTCCCCCTCCAGAAGTGCCGACATTCTACGCCACTGGCTGCGCCGCTGGCGCTCCCGGTGTCGGTCCCAGGCGCGCTCCTATTTGCCGCGACCGTACTTCTTCAGGATTGCCGTCAGCGCGTCGATCGGCAGGGCGCGGATGGTGCGTCCGTTCGCGGTGACGTCGGTGGCCTTGAGCAGGGAGTTGTCGACCGCCTCTTCGGTGGCGTCGAGGACGGCTTCGAAGAGCCCCGACACGCCGTCGGTGGGGAGGACGCTGCGCGGCTGCGGTCCGGCGGCGCCGGTCACGCGCTGCGACGGGTGCGTCGAGAACGCGATCGCGAAGTCGCCGCTGCCGTTGGAGTAGGTCGAGCCGGTGCGCGCCAGGGCGAAGATCGCGCGCGCGGCGAGGCGCTGCAGGTTCTTCGCGTCGAGCGGGGCGTCGGTGGCGACGACGATCATGCAGGATCCGTCTGCCGAAGCGTCTTCCGCCTGAAGGCGGACGCCACGAGAACGCGCCGATGCGGCGTCTTCTACCGCGCTCGTGTGGCTTCCGCCTTTCGGCGGAAGTTCGCCAGCGCGATCGCCGCGCGGCGTCAATTCCTTCCACACGGGAACGCCGTCGACCACGAGCTTCCCGCCGTAGTTGCTCTGGACCAGCACGCCGACGGTCCACGTGTCGTTGTTCAGCGGCCCCTGTTTCAGCGTGCGCGACGAGGTGCCGATGCCGCCCTTCCAGCCGAACGCGACCGTGCCGGTGCCTGCGCCGACGGCCCCTTCGGCCACCGCGCCGCTCTTCGCGCCGGCGATCGCGGCGGCGACGTGCTCGCGGGTGACGTGCAGGCCGCGGATGTCGTTCAGCGTGCCGTCGTTGGTCTCGCCGACCAGCGCGTTGACCGATCGCACGTTCTCGTTGCCCGGCTGCGCCACCGTCCAGCGCACGACCGCGTCGACGGCGGTCCCCACCGACAGCGTGTTGGTGAGCACGATCGGCGTCTCGATGGTGCCCAGCTCCTGCACCTGCGTGGATCCGGCGAGCTTGCCGAAGGCGTTGCCGACGAACACCGCGCCGGCGACCTTCTCCTGGAAGAGATTGCCGGCGTGGGGAAGGATCGCCGTGACGCCGGTGCGGACGGTGTCCCGCTCGATCACCGTGGTGTGCCCGACGCGCACGCCGGCGACGTCGGTGATCGCGTTGAGCGGTCCCGGCGTCAGCCCCCCCGGCGCGATCCCGAGGTCGCGCGCCCGTGGCCGTCCGGTGGATTGTTCGACCAGTGCAGAAACTGCGATCAGGGACGCCAGCGCCAGCCACCGCATCCCCGCATCATACCCACGCCCGCGAGTTCGGGGTCAGGTCTGCAAACCTGCACTTCGCGGTGCCAGGCCGTTCGGGGGTCAGGTCTGCAAACCTGCACTTCGCGGTGCCAGGCCGTTCGGGGTCAGGTCTACAAACCTGCACTTCGTGGTGCCAGGCCGGCGAAGGTCGGGGGTCAGGTCTGCAAACCTGCACTTCGTGGGTGCCAGGCCGGCCAGCCAATGGTGTCAGGCCTCGGGGCAATCTACAGACCTGACCCCCGAGGCGCCGGTCTACAGACCTGACCCCCGAAGTGTCGGTTTGCAGACCTGACCCTCCTTGAGGTGCCGGTTTGCAGACCTGACCCCGAAACGCGAACCGGCGGACCTACTCCGTGCGCAGGGCGGTGAGCGGGGTGACGCGCGTGGCGCGGCGCGCGGGGATCAGGGTCGCGACGAGCGCGGCCAGCGCCAAAGCGGCGGGCGCGGACAGGAAGACGATCGGATCGAGCGGCTTCACGTCGTAGAGCAGGCGGCTCAAGAGGAACCCGAGCAGCGCCGCCAGCGGCAGACCGAGCGCGACCCCGGCGGCGGAGAGCAGCGCGCCTTCGCGGAGCACCATACCGAGGACGTCGTTGGGGCGCGCCCCCAGCGCCATCCGGATCCCGATCTCGCGCGTCCGCTGCGAGACGATGTAGGACTTCACGCCGTACAGCCCCACCACCGCGAGCAGCAGCGCCAGCAGCCCCACCGTCAGGAACGCCCGTCCGCCCGATCGCACCGCCCACAGCTCGAGGCTCCGATCGTGGAACGCCTGCATCGTCGTCGCCTGCACGA
>Ga0207708_10001856_pt1 | contig 15567 bp, 15 predicted proteins | sample KBSK5101metaG_FD_184340 | JGI IMG/M metagenome (GOLD analysis project Ga0207708, IMG submission 184340) | Corn, switchgrass and miscanthus rhizosphere microbial communities from Kellogg Biological Station, Michigan, USA - KBS K5-10-1 metaG... | ecosystem: Host-associated > Plants > Roots >...
CCCCTTGGTGTGGCGGGGCCGGTGATCGGGACGGCGACGGCGTCGGCGGCCATGACCGCGGCGCAGGCACGGTGGCTGCGCCGCGACCTGCACGGGTCGCTCCAGGGCCGGGCGACGCTCGACGCGGTGGCCCGCATGCTTGTCGCGGCGTTCGCCCTCGGCGGCGTAGCCTACGGCGTCTGGGCTTCGCTCGACGCCGCGCTCGGGACCCGCCTCGTGGCCCAGATCGTCGCCGTCGGCGTCGCCATCGTCCTCGGGCTCGCCGTGTACGCGGGCGCGGTGCTCGCACTCGGCATCCGCGAGGCGCACCAGGTGCGCCAGTTCGTGGGAGGGGCACTGCAGCGCTTCCGCTGATTTCGCGCAAACATCCGACGACGCGGTAACCGCGCGTGGCCGTCACGCAGGAGATGCCGTTGCTGCCCATTCCCGTGTCGGAGTTCGCACCGGTTTTTGTTGCTTTAGCTCAAGAACCGGAAACGTCGCCATGCCTGCTTTGAAGTTGGTTGAGAATCTGCAACCATTCAGGCGTCCTGCACCAAACGGGCGCTCTGGGAGGAGGAGTCTCCGGATGCTGCGCTTTGCGCTGCTCCCAGGCGTTGTCGTCGTCGGCCTGCTCGCGTTCGCGCCCGTAGCGGCTGCGGGGGACGTCACCTTCGGCTCGCCCCTCAACGACTCGGCCACCATCGTCCCGTACCAGAACGGCTGGGACCAGACCGTGTTCAACACCGCCGGCCCGGCTGGCTTCGCCGCCCCGGTCGGGGGCCTGGTCCACCAGCTCAAGCTGCGCGGCTACGCCGCCGACGGCAAGCCGTTGGACGTCAAGTTCCGCGTCGTGCGCCCCGTGGCGCCCGGGCAGTGGAAGGCGATCTCCACCCCGCTCGAAGCGACCCTGCCGCCGACCGACGGCGTGCACGTCTACGACGTCCCCGACCCGCGCACGTTCCGGGTGGCGGCGGGCGACTACGTCGCCGTCTTCCAGGAGGGGTTCGGCGGGGCCGGCCGGCGCTGGCAGATCTTCTCCTCGAACAACGGCTGGACAACCCAGAAAGTCGCGACGGACAAGAACCTGCCCGGCATCGAGACCGGGTTCAACGACGGCGAGCTGTCGCCGCAGCATCCGGTCGACCAGGAGGGCAACAGCACGGTCAGCTACTCCCACGTCGAGCTGCTGCTGCAGGCGGTCGAGACCCCTGACCTCTGCCCGGGGACCGACCTGCCCCAGCAGCCGTGCCAGTCCAAGCTCTACCTGGGCGCCCGGGTGCACAAGACCGGGCACTCGATCCACTACCTGTGGACGCTGCGCAACGGGGGCCCGCACGTCGCCGGCGGGCTGACGCTCGTGGTCAACCTGCCCGCGCGCACTTCCGTGCGCCAGCTGCCGCAGGGCTGCACGGCCACCCCGGGTCCGCCCGAGACCGTGACCTGCGACGTCGGCCGGCTGCCCCCGCCGCAGGACGGCAAGGCGGTCGAGCGGGTCGGCTTCGTCGCGGTGCCGCACAAGGTGACGCGCCACTTCCGCGCCGTCGGGCAGATCGACGCGCCCAACGTGGACGACCCCCAGGGCACGGCGCGCCACCTCAAGACCGTGAGCACGAGCACGCGCGGCATGTGACGGGCCGCAAGCGAGGTCCTAGCCTTGACCAGCGATGGACCAGGACCGCATCCGCAACTTCTCGATCATCGCCCACATCGATCACGGCAAGTCGACGCTGGCCGATCGCATCCTCGAGCTCACCCACACGGTGGAGGGGCGCCAGATGCGCGCGCAGGTGCTCGACTCGATGGAGCTCGAGCGCGAGCGCGGGATCACGATCAAGGCCCAGGCGGTGCGCGTGCTCTACGAGGCCCGCGACGGGCAGACGTACCAGCTCCAGCTCATCGACACCCCGGGCCACGTGGACTTCACCTACGAGGTCTCGCGCTCGCTGGCCGCGTGCGAGGGGGCACTGCTCGTCGTCGACGCCTCGCAGGGCGTCGAAGCCCAGACCGTCGCCAACACCTACCTGGCCATCGACGCCGGCCTCGAGCTCATCCCGTGCCTGAACAAGATCGACCTGCCCGGGGCCATGCCCGACGAGGTCGCGGCCGAGGTCGGCGAGCTCATCGGCGACGACCCCGGCGGCGTACGGCGCATCTCGGCCAAGACCGGGGAAGGCGTCGCCGATGTGCTCGAGGAGCTCGTGGCCCGGGTCCCGGCACCCGACGGCGACCCCGACGCACCGCCGCGCGCGCTGATCTTCGACTCCGAGTTCGACCAGTACCGCGGCGTCATCGCCTACATCCGCATGGTCGACGGCAGCTTCGCCAAGGGTGAGGCGATCCGCGCCATGCAGGCCGGCACCGAGGCCGACATCGACGACATCGGGTTCTTCACTCCGCGCATGACGCCGGCCGACCGGCTGTCCGCCGGCGAGGTGGGCTACCTGATCACCGGCCTCAAGGACGTCTCCCGCCTGCGCGTGGGCGACACCCTCACCGCCGCGGCCCGCCCGGCCGTCGAGCCGCTGCCCGGCTACCGCGACGTCAAGCCGATGGTGTTCTGCGGCCTGTTCCCGACCGACTCCGACGACTTCCCCGAGCTGCGCGACGCGCTGGACAAGCTGTCGCTGAACGACGCCGCGCTCTCCTACGAGCCCGAGACCTCGGACGCGCTCGGGTTCGGGTTCCGCTGCGGCTTCCTCGGCCTCCTGCACATGGACATCGTGCGCGAGCGGCTCGAGCGCGAGTACGACCTCGAGCTGCTCACGACCATGCCCTCGGTGGAGTTCGAGGTCACGCTCACCGACGGCGACGAGGTCGCGGTGCACAACCCGACCGACTTCCCCGACCCGGCGCTGATCGCCGAGGTGCGCGAGCCGTTCATCCGCGCGTCGATCCTCGCGCCCAAGGACCACGTGGGCGCGATCATGGAGCTGTGCCAGGAGCGTCGCGGTGAGCACGCGGGCATGCACTGGCTCTCGCCCGAGCGCGTGCAGATCACCTACGACCTGCCGCTGGCCGAGATCGTGCTCGACTTCTTCGACCAGCTGAAGTCGCGCACGCGCGGCTACGCCTCGCTCGACTACGACCTCATCGGGATGCGGATCAGCGACCTGGTCAAGCTCGACATCCTGCTGGCCGGCGACCCGGTCGACGCGCTCTCGATGGTCGTGCACCGCGACAAGGCCTACGCGGCGGGGCGCACGCTGGCCGAGAAGCTGCGCGAGCGCATCCCGCGCCAGCAGTACGACGTGCCCATCCAGGCCGCCATCGGCTCGCACGTGATCGCGCGCGAGACGATCAAGGCCTACCGCAAGGACGTGATCGCCAAGTGCTACGGCGGCGACATCAGCCGCAAGCGCAAGCTGCTCGAGAAGCAGAAGGCCGGCAAGCGGCGCATGAAGCAGGTGGGGCGGATCGAGGTGCCCCAGGAGGCGTTCCTGGCGGTGTTGGAGCTCGGGGAGTAGGCGCTGCCCGCCGCGGTGGCCAGGAACTGGCCGTTGGGGTTCGTGGTCGCCGGCCTGACCGCGCTGGTCGCGGCGGGCATCTTGAGCCTTGCCGGCGTCTCCTCGCACTCCGCGCCGCCGCGCGTGCCCCCGCGGCCGCCCGCGCCGGTGGCGGCCACAGCGCGCGCGGCCACGGTGGCGGGCGGCGAGGGCGAGGCGTCGTTGTCCCACGCCCACGGCGCGCTCGTGCCGCCGCCGCCCGAGAAGGTGCGCTCGGCCACCGCCCACTACCCGGCCGTCCACTGGCGGCACTCCACCGCGGTCGGCCTGCCCTGGCACGGCCTTCTGCGCGACGGCGTGCTGCTGCCCGCCTACGGCCGCGACTACGTGACCTGGGACCCGGTGCTCTCGCGCTACCCGAACCGCGACGACCGCCGGTGGGGTACGGCCCGCCTGATCCAAACGCTGTTCTACGTGCTCGACCGCTACCGCCGCGCCCATCCGGGGGCCCCGCGGGTGCTCATCGGGGATCTCTCTCGTCCGCGTGGCGGCGCCTTCACGGGGCAGTACGGCGGGCTCGGGCACGCCTCGCACCAGAACGGCCTGGACATGGACATCCTCTATCCGCGCAAGGACCGCAAGGAGCTGCCGGCCACGCCGGCCACCATGGACCGCCGGCTCTCCCAGGAGCTCGTCAACCGCTTCGTGAACGCGTACGCGCAGTTCGTGTTCGTCGGCCCGCACACGGGGCTGAAGGGACCGCGCGGCGTCGTGGAGACGCTGGTCAACCACGACGACCACATGCACGTGCGCATCTACCCTCGCTAGGCGCGCAGGTGGAAGAGCACGCCGTGCTTGACGCCGGCGTGGCGCCCGACGTCCTTGCCGTGCGTGCAGATCCAGCGGGTCACGGGGATGCGCGAGTAGGAGCGGCCGTGGCGGTGCGAGCACGGGCGCCCGAGCAGCGCATAGCGGACCGCGCCGCGCCGGACCAGGCGCCGGAGCGTCGCCGTCGCGACGAGCGGCTTGTGGTCGAGACGCGTGAGCACGAGCACGGGCCGTGCGTCGTGCACGATCAGTGGCCCCGCCGTCGCCGCCGCCGGCGTGGCGAACTCGTAGCGCTGGCGCTGCGTGTGCGCCTGCAGGTACGCGCTCAGCCGCGCGACCTCGGCGGCGGGCAGGTTCCCAGGCCGGCCGGAGTCCGACCGGTCGGCGGAGACCAGGCGCAGGGTCGCGCTGGTGGGGGCGATGAGCAGCAGCGCCGTCGCGGCCACGGCGAGCGGCCAGCGCAGCACCCCGAGCGGGCGCACCGCGGTGCCCAGCCCGACCCCGAACACGCCGGCGACCGCGGGCGTGAAGGCCTCCAGGTAGCGCGGGTGCAGCGTGCGCGCCACGCTGAAGAGCACGAGCCCGAGCCCGAGCCACGTGGCCAGCGCGGCGGCCACGCCCCAGCGGCGGCGGTCGGCCTCGCTGGGTGCCCACGCGCCCGCGCGCAGGCGCGCGAGCCAGCCCAGCAGCGCCACCACCAGGCCCAGGGCGCCCAGGACCAGCGCGGGCAGCAGCACGCTGCCCATGCCCAGGCGGGCGGCCAGCAGCCGGGTGGGACCGGGCGCGTTCGCGCGGGCACGCCTTGCGCGCGCCCGCATCACCGCGAGCCGGTGGTGGCTGGGCGGGTGGTGCAGGACCGGCGTCGCGCTCTCGCCCGCCTTGCCGTTGAGCCGGTCCAGCCCGTCCCACACGAACATGACGTTCCACACCGTCCCGTCGGTCGACCCGATCGGGAACGGGCGGTCGCGTGCGGGCGCCAGGGAGACCGCGGCGGCCCACGACACCGACACGACGACCATGAGCACGCCGGCGACGACGAGGCGCTCGAGCCGCCGGGCAGCGCCGCGTGGGCCCGCGAGCCCGTACAGGAGGACGACCGGCGGCACCACGAGCAGCGCCTCGAACAGCTTGACGTTGAAGGCGAGACCGACCGCGACCGCGGCGAGATAGAGCAGGCTCGCGCGCCGCTTCTGCGCACCCACGAGCGCCAGCCAGAGCGCCGCCACCATGAGCGCGCTCATGACCGAGTCCATCGTGTCGCTGCGCGCGGTCAGGACGGCGACCGGCAGCACCGCCAGCGCCGCCGCCGCCGCCAGCCCGGCGAGCCGCCCGAACGCGCGCGTGACCAGCCCGTAGAGGAGCGCCACGGCGGCGGTGCCGCCCAGCGCCTCGGGCAGCTTGAGCGCGAACGGCGTGAAGCCGAACAGCTTCACCGACGCAACCTGGAGCCACAGGTCCAGCGGCGGCTTGTCCACGGCCAACCGCGCCGACGGGTCGAAGGCGCCGAAGAAGAAGTTGTGCAACGACAGCGACATGCTCCGCACCGCCGCGTCGTAGAACGGGTTGTCCGGCACCGACCCGAGGTGGGCGAGGCGCAGCGCCGCCGCCACGGCGACGATGAGGACGGCCGGCGCGGCGCCGGCCGCCGCCCGGGCCGCCCGCGCGACCGTCGGCCGCGCGGCGGGGAGCGACAGCCCGGCGCTCTCCACTACGTCGGCCCGAGCGAGCCGCGCAGGCGGACGAGCTCGCGGAGCGCGAGGATCACCACGTGCGGGCTGGCGCCGCTCTGGTCCCCGTTCGTGCGCCGCCGGTGGTCGACGCCGGTCTCGGCCAGGGTGGCGCCGGCCAGCCGCGCCTTGACCAGCAGCTCGGTGCTGATCATCGCGCCGTCGGAGGTCAGCTCGAGGCGCTCGAGGAGGTCCGTGCGGGCGAGCTTGAAGGCGCAGTCGACGTCGCGGACGTCGAGCCGGAACACGCGCCGCACGAGCCAGTTCCAGCAGCGCGCGTTGAGCCTGCGGCCGACCGGGTCCTGGCGCCGGCGCCGGTAGCCGACCACGACGTCGGCGCCATCGAGCAGGGGCACGAACCCGCCGAGCTGGTCGAGGTCGAACTGGCGGTCGGCGTCGGTGAGCAGCACGTAGGGCATGCGCGCGGCCGCGATGCCTGACCGCAGCGCCGCGCCATACCCGCGGTTGGCGCTGTGCACGACCAGGCGCACGCGCGGGTGGCGCTCGACCAGCGCCGTGGCCAGCGCGCGCGTGCCGTCGGTGGAGCCGTCGTCGACGACGATGACCTCGCCGGCCGCGGCGTAGCGTTCGCACGCGGCGAGCGCGTCGTGGACGGCGCCCACGACGTTGCCCTCCTCGTCGAGACACGGAAGGACGATCGAGATGCCGGGAAGCGGAGCGGGCATGGATGCGAGGCCATCGTGGGCCCGACCCGGTTGCCGGCGGTTGCCGCTTTATGTGCAGTCGGTTAGGCCGGCACGCCGCTAACCGAACGCCAATGTTGCCGCCCTCGGGCGTAACCGACGCGGCGGGACAGTGGCGCCCATGCTCGCTGCCGAACGTGACGCCATGCTCGCCCTGGACGAGCGCCATTGGTGGTACCGGGGACGGCGCCGGATCGTGCTCGGGTTCGCCGAACGCCTCGGCCTGCCCGCCGGGTGCTCCATCCTCGACGCCGGCTGCGGCTCGGGTCGCACGATGCGCGACCTGGCGCGCCTGGGGACCGTGTGGGGCGTGGACAACGACGCCACCGCCGTGCGGTGCGCGCAGGACCGCGGCGGCGCGCGTGCGCGCCTGGCCAGCGTCGATCAGCTCCCGTGGCGCGACCCCCGCTTCGACCTCGTGACCTGCCTCGACGTGGTCGAGCACCTCGACGACGACGTGGGCGCGCTGCGCGAGCTGCTGCGTGTCACCGTGCCCGGCGGCGCGCTGATCGTCACCGTCCCCGCCTTCTCGGCCCTGTGGTCGCGCCACGACGAGGTCAACGGCCACCGGCGCCGCTACCGGGCCGGGTCGCTGCGCGCGGCCCTGGTCGAGGCCGGCTGGCACGTCGAGTCCGACACCTACTTCAACGCGATCCTGCTCGCTCCGGCGGCGCTGGCGCGGGTGGCCACGCGTCCGCTGCGGCCCGACGGGCGCTCGGACCTCGAGCTGACGCCGGCGCGCCTGGACCGGGCGCTGGAGGCGCCGCTGCGCCTGGAGGCAGCCCTGCTGGCCCGCGGGGTGCGCCTGCCCGCCGGCCTGTCGCTGCTGTGCGTGTGCCGACGGCCTACCGCGGTGTCGCATCTGCGATCGGCAGCGCCGGGTCGGGTGCGTCCTCCAGCGCTACGACGAAGCGCGCCCCCCGTTGTGACTCCGTGAGGTCGAGCCGTCCGCCCATGCGCTCGGACAGCTCGCGCCCGAGCGCCAGCCCCAGGCCGAACCCGGCCTCGGCGTCGTCGCCGCGCCGGAAGCGCTCGAAGATCACGTCGCGCTCGGACGCGGGCACGCCGGGCCCGTCGTCGCTGACGACGATGCGCACGCCATCGCCGCCCCGGACGGCAACGCGCACGCGGCCGCCCGAGGGCGAGTAGCGCAGCGCGTTGTCGACGAGGATGCGGATGATCCGCGCCAGTGCGCCCGGGTCGGCGATCACCCAGCACTGCGCCGACGGCAGCTCCACGTCCAGGCTCGTGTCGCGCTCGCCGGCGCGGACCGCGAACTCCGCCGCCACGGCACGCGCGACCTCCCCGGCGTCGATGAGCTCGCGCCGCAGCTCGACGCCCGCATCGAGCCGGCTGAGGTCGAGCAGCTCGGCGGCCAGGGCGCTCAGGCGGCGCGTGTGCTCGCGCAGGCTGTTGACCTGGCCGACCGCGTCTTCTAGGTCGGGCGGGTCGGCGGCGAGGTCGTCGCGGAGCAGCTCGAGCATGCCGTCCAGCGAGGCCAGTGGCGTGCGCAGCTCGTGGCTGGCCGTCGACACGAACGTCTTGCGCGCCTCCTCCTCGCGGCGCAGGCGTGCGCTCATGGCCGCCAGTGAGCGGCCGAGGTCGCCGACCTCATCGCGCGACGCGTCGGCCGGCACCGCGTGCGCGCCCGCGTGGGGGTCGAGCTCGACGGCCGCGCGCCGCAGCCGCCGCAGGCGCCGCGCCAGCGTGCTGGCCAGCGCGACCCCGACGAGCAGCGCGGTGGCCAGGCCGGCCAGCGCGGCCACCAGGATGGCCCGCTGCACGACCCCCACCGCCGTGGCGACGTCGTCGAGCGACTTGGCGACCACCACGACGACCGAGGACGGGTCGCGCCCCGTGGGGACAACGGCGGTGGCCTGGCGCTCGCCGCCGACCTGGCGCACCTGGGAGACCGGCGGCCCGATCGTGCGCGGCACCGGGACCAGGCCGGAGCGGGCCTCGTCGGGGTCGGTGTCGTAGAGCACGGTGCTGCCGCGGGCGACGACGACCACGCGGGCGCCGGTGCGGCGGCCCAGGCCGCGGGCCAACCGCGCGACCGAGCGGTTGCCGGGCTGCAGCTGGCGGCCGTGGAGCTCGGCGAACGACCCGCGCGCGGCCACGGTGGTCGCGGTCAGGTTCTTGACCTCCTCGCTGCGCAGCCGCTGCTCGAGCGGCGAGAGCAGCGCCAGCGCGGCCACGATCAGCACCACCGCCGCGGTGGTGACCAGCGCGGCCACGAGCTTGATGCGGAGCCCGATGCGGGGCCGCCGCCCACCCATCACTCGGCCCGGAAGCGGTAGCCCACGCCGCGGACGGTGAGCACGAGCCGCGGACGGTGGGGCTCCTCCTCGATCTTCTGGCGCAGGTGGCGGATGTGGACGTCGATGGCCCGCGGGTCGCGGTAGGCGCTGTCGCCCCAGATCTCGCGTAGAAGCTCCTGGCGGTTGGAGAGCCGCCCGGGGTCGCTCATGAGCCGGTGCAGGAGCTCGAACTCCGAGAACGTGAGGTGGACCGGCTCGCCGCGGGCGGTCACGGTGCGCGTGCGGCGGTCGAGCACCACGCCGGCGGCGCGCACGACCTCGCGCTCGAACGACCGCGTCCCGGTGCGCCGCAGGACGGCGCGGATGCGGCTGCGCAGCTCGGCCTGCCCGAACGGCTTCGTGATGTAGTCGTCGGCCCCCGACTCGAGCCCGAGGACGGCGTCGGCCTCGGAGTCGCGCGCGGTGAGCATGATCACCGGCACCACGTTGTGGCGGTGGCGCAGCGTGCGGCAGACCTCGTAGCCATCGGGCGTCCCGCCCAGGGCGACGTCGAGCAGCACGACGTCGAACTGCTGCGTGCTGGCGTGATCGATGGCGGCGCGGCCGTCGGCGACGGCCAGCACGCGGTGCCCGTCGCGGGCGAACGAGCGGCGCAGGATCTCGCGCAGCTCGGACTCGTCGTCGACGACGAGGATGTCCAGCGGGGCGGTGGGCTCGCCGTCCATCGCTACCGTCGGGCCTCGTGACCTCGGCACCGGGCCCGCGCCGCGCCGTCGCCGCCGCCCTGCTGGCGGTGGGGCTGGCCGCGGCGGCCTTCGCGGCCTTCGACGGCACCGGGCACGCCACGCGCGGCACGATCGCACCCGCCGCACCCGCCGCACCCGCCGCGCGCCCGTGCAGCCACCCGGTCGTGGCCGGCGGCACGACCCTCACGCTCCAGAGCGGCGGCCGCACCCGCACCGCCGTGCTCCACCGGCCCCCGGGCATCCGCACCGGCGAGCGCATCCCGCTCGTCGTCGCCCTGCACGGCGCCGGCGGCAGCGGCCCGTTCATGCAGCGCTACTCGGGGTTCTCCGTGCTCGCCGACGCCAAGCGCTTCGCGGTGGTCTACCCGAGCGCGGTACCGCCGCATCCCCGCTGGACGCTCAACGACGACGACCCGACGGCGCCGAACGACGTGCTGTTCATCCGCGACCTGCTCAACACGGTCGAGCAGCGGGTCTGCGTCGACCGCAACCGGGTCTACGCGGCAGGGGTCTCGAACGGCGGCGGCCTCGCCGCCCACCTGGCCTGCCGGCTGGCCAACCGCTTTGCCGCCATCGCCACGGTCGCCGGCAGCTACGCCAGCGTCACCACCTGCGAGCCGCAGCGCCCGGTCTCGATCCTCGAGGTCCACGGCACCGCCGACCAGACCGTGCCCTACGACAGCATCAACGACTTCCTCGCCAGCTGGGCGCTGCGCGACGGCTGCTCCGGCGACCCCACCTACGGGCAGCTCCAGCCCCGCGTGTCGCGGCTGGACTGGGCCACGTGTGCCGCCGGCACCGAGGTCGAGCACCTCCGGATCGAGGGGGGCACCCATGCCTGGCCCGGTGCCACCCCTCCCGATCCCGGCCCACCCGCCCCGATCTCGGCCACCCAGGAGGCCTGGCGGTTCTTCGCCGCTCACCAGCGCGCAAGCGCGGCCTGAGGCGTGCCGGGGCACGTCGTCATGATCAGCGCCGCACCCTGAAGGGCGCCTGAATACATAGACTCCGGCGCCGCCCATGCCGGTCAACGCAGAAGCCGTCGGCAAGGAGTACGCGCCCGTCCTCTACGCGGTCGGGCGGGAGAAGATCCGCGAGTACGCGGCCGCGACGGGCGAGACGAGCCCGGTCTGCCTCGACCTCGAGGCCGCGCGGGCCGCGGGCTACGCCGATGTCGTGGCGCCGCCGATGTTCGTCGTCGTCTACTCGGCGCCGGCGCTCGGGCCGGCGATCCTCGACCCCGACGTGGGGATCAACTTCGCGACCATGGTGCACGGGGGCCAGGAGTTCGTCTGGGGCCCGCCGGTGGTGGCCGGCGACGAGATCACCACGACGGCCTCGGTCAAGGAGATCTCGGAGCGCGGCGGGATGGGCTTCTACGTCTTCGCGTCGGTCTCCCAGAACCAGCGCGGCGAGACCGTCTGCACCGCGACCTGGACCAACATCGTGCGAGGGGTGTGATGCAGCCCGGCGACCAGCTCGAAGAGCTCCACGTGACGCCCGACAAGTACCTCACGATCCGCTACGCGGGCGCCTCGGGCGACTTCAACCCGATCCACATCGACGAGGAGTTCGCCAAGGCGGTCGGGCTGCCGGGCAAGATCCTCCACGGCCTGTGGATGATGGCCCAGGTCGCGCGCGCCCAGACCGAGGCCGGCGGCGGCCCCGAGTCGCTGAAGCGGCTGTCGGTCCAGTTCCGCGGCATGGGGCTGCCCGAGCAGGAGCTGGTCGTGCGCTCGACTGTGCGCGCGGTGGAGGACGGCGTGGCTCGCATCGACACCTCTGCCGAGCAGTCGGGTAAGAAGATCATCCGCAACGCCGAAGCCGAGGTCGAGATCGGCCGCTCCTAGAATCGGGCGGGCGATGACGACGCCCTCGACCCGACAGCAGCGCATCCTCCGCAAGGTCGTGGAGAGCTACATGGCCACCGGTGCCCCGGTGGGCTCCAAGGCGCTGGCCATCGAGGCCGAGCTCGGGGTCGGGTCGAGCACGATCCGCAACGAGCTCGCGCTGCTCGAGGAGCAGGGCCTGCTCTCGCACCCGCACACGTCAGCCGGCCGCGTGCCCACCGACGCCGGCTACCGCTACTTCGTCGACCAGCTCCTGCGCGAGGAGCCCGACGACGAGCGCCCGCTGTCGCTGCAGCTCATGCGCCGCGAGGTCGACGCGGCCATGCGCACGACCACGGAGACGCTCTCGCAGGTCACCGACCTCGTGGCCATCGTGACCGCCCCGCCCGTCCACACGGCGACGATCAGGCACATCGAGGTGCTGGTCCTGCAGCCGCAGGTCCTCATGGTGGTCGTCATCACCTCGACCGGCGGCGTGTCCAAGCGCATCTTCACCTTCGAGCGGCCGGTCGACGCCGGCCTGGCCGAGTGGGCCGCGTCCTACCTGAACGAGCGCCTGGTCGGCATGGGCCTGGGCGCCCGCATGCTCGACGCCCGCCTGCACGATCCGACCCTGCCGGCGACCGAGCGCGAGTTCCTCCAGGGGCTGGCGCCGGCCTTCGGCGCGCTGGCGGAGACGGCCGAGCAGACGCTGTACGTGGACGGCGCCGCGCGGCTCGTCGACGAGCACCGCTGGGACGACCTCTCCGAGCTCAACGCCCTGCTCGAGATGCTCGAGCGCCGCGTCACCCTGCTCGGGGTGCTGCGCGAGGTGCTGTCCTCGCGCGACGTCTTCGTCCGCATCGGGCGCGAGAACGAGGCCCCGGCGCTGCGCTCGCTCGCCCTGGTGGCGGCGTCCTACGGGCTCCCGCAGCGCTCGCTCGGCGCCGTTTCGGTGATCGGCCCGACGCGGATGGACTACCCACGCGCGATCGCGTCCGTGCGCTCGGCTGCGCTGACGCTCTCGCGCTTCGTCGAGGACGTCTACGAGGATGCCTGAGCGCACGATGCCCCGCGACTACTACGAGGTGCTCGGCGTGGACCGGTCGGCCGGCGAAACCGAGGTCAAGAAGGCCTTCCGCCGGCTGGCGCGCGAGCTGCACCCCGACGTCAACCGCCACGACCCGCAGGCCGAGGAGCGCTTCAAGGAGGCGGCCGAGGCCTACGAGGTCCTGTCCGACCCCGAGCGCCGGGCCACCTATGACCGCTACGGGCACGAGGGGCTGCGCTCGGGCGGCTGGTCGCCGAACTTCGACGACATCGGGTCGTTCGCCGACATCTTCGACGCCTTCTTCGGCAGCGGCTTCGGCGCCGCCGCCAACGGCCCCATGGCCGGCGGCGACGTCGCCGTCTCGGTCGAGGTCGACCTCGTCGACGTGCTGCACGGCGCCTCGGTCGACGCGCCCTACCGCGTCGTGGCGCGCTGCGAGCACTGCCACGGCAACAAGGCCGAGCCGGGCACGCCGATCACCACCTGCCCGCGCTGCGGCGGGTCGGGCCAGCTGCAGGCGGTCAGCCGCACGCCGTTCGGCCAGGTCGTTCGCACCGCCGCCTGCGACCAGTGCGGGGGCGACGGCAAGATCCCCGAGCAGCCCTGCTCGGTGTGCCACGGCGAGGGCCGCATCGCCATCCAGCGCACGCTGTCGGTCGACGTCCCTGCCGGTATCGGCGAAGGCCAGCGCATCCGGGTCACCGGCAAGGGCCACGAAGGCGACCGCGGCGGGCCGCCCGGCGATCTCTACGTCCTCGTCCACGTCCGCGCCGACGACCGCTTCGTGCGCGACGAGCAGGACCTGGTCACCGTCGTCGACGTGCCGGCGCCGCTGGCGGCGCTCGGGGCCAAGGTGCCGGTGCCGACGCTCGAGGGCGACACCGAGGTCACGATCGACGCCGGTACGCAGCCGGGGGAGACGCTGCGCGTGCGCCACCAGGGGCTGCCGTCGCTACGGCGCAGCTCGCGCGGCGACCTGCGCGTCGTGGTCAACGTCGTCATCCCGCGCCGCCTGAGCGGGGAGCAGAAGGAGCTGCTCGAGCGCCTCGCCGGCACGCTCTCCGAGGACAACCTGCGCGCCCCCGAGGGCGTGATGAGCAAGCTCAAGCGGTTGCTGTCGGTGTGATGTACAATCGTCCAAAGTAGACCATCGCAGGAGGCACGGCCCATGTGCGGCTATCGGCACTACCACCAGGAGCAGCACCACCCGATCGCCCACCAGCAGGACCGGTCGCTACGGGTCTCCGATGCCGAGCGCGATGAGGTCGCAACGCTGCTGCGCGATGCGGCGGCGGAGGGCCGGCTGACCCCGGACGAGCTCGACGAGCGGGTCGAGAAGGCGCTGTCGGCCCGCACCGGCGCCGACCTGGACGCGCTTCTCGCCGACCTGCCGCGCAAGCGCGTCGTACCGGCGCCGCCGAGCGGCGAGGGGATGCGCAACGTCAGCCTGCTCGTGGGCGTCGCCCTGCTCGTCACCGGCGTCGTCCTGGCCGCCGGCGTGGGCCACATCTGGGCGGTGTGGATCCTGGGCTTCGTCGTGTTCAAGGTCGCGCGCGGCGGCCGCACGCGCGGCGCGCACTGGATCTGATCCGGCTCGCGCTCCGGGTCCGGCGCACGGACGCGGAGCTGGTGCTGGCCGAGCTCCTCGACCTGTTCCCGGCCGGGGTCGAGGAGGTCGACAAGGGCGACGAGGTCGAGTACGCCGTCTACGGCGCGCCCGGCGAGCTGCCCTCGCTGCCCGACCTGCAGGCGGCCGCGGGCGGCGCGCTGGTCGACGTGAGCACGAGCGAGGTCGCCGACGACTGGGCCGACCGCTGGCGGGCCTTCCATCAGCCCGTGACGATCGGCGGGCGCGTGCGCGTGCGCCCGCCGTGGGCGCCGCCGGCGTCCGCGGGCCTGGTCGACGTGGTCATCGACCCCGGGCGCGCGTTCGGCACCGGCGCCCACGCGAGCACGAAGCTGGCGCTGGAGCTGCTGGTCGACGTCGCGCCCACGCGCCTGGCCGACTGGGGCTGCGGCTCGGGCGTGCTGGCCATCGCGGCGCGCAAGCTCGGGTTCAAGCCGGTCGAGGGGGGCGACAACGACCCGTTGGCCGTGCAGGCCACGAAGGCCAACGCGTCCGCCAACGGCGTCGGCGTCGAGGCGTGGCGCGCCGACCTGCGCACCGACCCGCTGCCGACCGCGCCGACGATCACGGCCAACCTGCTGCGCCCGCTGCTGCTCGTCGTCGCGCAGCGCCTGCCCGCCCCGCCGCCCGACGTGCTCATCGCCTCCGGGCTGCTGGCCAGCGAGGGCGACGAGATCGGGGCCGCCTTCGCAGCCCACGGGCTGCACGAGGACGCCCGCCGCGCCGAGGGCGAGTGGGCGGCGTTGCGGCTCAGGTCTTCCTGAAGCGGCTCGTCGTCCCCACCGGCGCGAAGCCGAGCTTCGCGTAGAGCCGGCGGGGCCAGTCGTCCTCGTCGGCGATGATGAAGGTCAGCGCGTGCCCGGCGTCGCGGGAGGCGGTCACCGCCGCGCTCACCACCGCCCGCGCGTAGCCCCGGTTGCGGAACGCGGGAAGGGTGGAGACGTCCTCGACCTGGCCCACGGCGTCGTGGCTCATCAGCCGGCACATGGCCACGAGCGCGTCCCCGTCGCGCACCGCGAACCAGCGGTCGTCGAGCACCGCGCCCACTGCGGCGTCGGCCACGAGCTGCTGGTCGACGAGCTCGGGCGCGGGCGGCGGCTCGTCCGACTTCCAGGCCAGCGCCATGTGCGGGCGGCGGTGCGGTCGCACCCCCGCGTAGTCGAGCTCCGCGACCACGTCCTCGGGCGGCCCGGGGTGCGTGCGCGAGGCCATGAACACGAACCCCTCGCGCACGTAGCCGGCCGCGCGCAGCGCGTCGCGGAGCTGCGTGACCTGCGCGGGGTCGGCGATCGCCACCACCGGCGTGCGCAGCCCGCAGGCGCGGGCGGCGTCCTCGACGGCGGCGGGGAAGCGCTCGGGGGCCGCGTCC
>Ga0207708_10001858_pt1 | contig 15556 bp, 11 predicted proteins | sample KBSK5101metaG_FD_184340 | JGI IMG/M metagenome (GOLD analysis project Ga0207708, IMG submission 184340) | Corn, switchgrass and miscanthus rhizosphere microbial communities from Kellogg Biological Station, Michigan, USA - KBS K5-10-1 metaG... | ecosystem: Host-associated > Plants > Roots >...
CGAAATCTCCCACGTCAGGATGTTCACAGGAATATCCAATTTCGGCAGACCCATCTCGTAGAGTCCGGTCTTCGCGAATCGATCGCCTGCGCTAAGGTAGACAAAAGAAACCGTGTAAGCCCCGGAAGAGTTCAAACCAGTGCGCAGCAAAGGCACCCTGTTCCCGTCCGTACCGACCACGGGTTTCACTCTTTGTCCGTCAACCTCAGCCGAAAGCAGTTGCGCGCCGGCGGGTAATTCAACTTTCACAAACGGTTGCGCATGATTCCGCACACGGAGCGTCACTTCGGTTAACGACTTGCCTTCGATATTCGTGAGCGTCGTCACTGTCGCGCGCTCGGCGATCGCCGAGAGTACGGTGGTGTCCGGAAACTGCGTCCAACTAAGTTGCAGCTTTGGTGTGTCGCCTGGCCGGCGGTTGTAGCGGAATGCAGCCTGTAGAGGGAACCGTGCGAGTGAGCGTGCTACTGCACCGACTTCGCGCACGTCCATGCGTCGCAAGCCTCCTGATTCTGTTGGCGTCAATTCCATCGAACCAATTCCCTCAATCAACAGTTCGCCTGTTTCATGCTGTGTACCGGAGAATGCGAGCACTGGTGCTTCCGCTTTCGTGTCGCGGTTCGTTCGTTCGATTGCGACAAGAAACTGATGATTGCGTCGCGCAGGTTCACGGACACGCAGGATTAGCTCTCCATTTTGCACTTCGCTGGAGTCGAGGGTGCTGCCGGTCACTTCCGTTAGTTCGAAGCCAGCCGGCAATGGCATCTTGAACTCCGAAGCGTCACCCTGAACCACTGTTACGTCACACAGCGCAATCGCTCGCAGCTGTGAATCGCCTACAGACACCACACTCTTAACGCTCGAGAGAAACCGAACCTCACGTTGCGTCACTGGCGCCGCGGCTTCGCGTGTGGTCCACCAGAGACGAGCCGGCTTTCCAGGCTCAAGCGTTGCCTCGATCAGAGTGTTTCCGTTCAACGTCGATCGATTGGTGATCAGCCCGGGCTCGACGCGAACATTCGCATGATTTCCCGGCAGCTCAAGAGATAAAACTGAACTGCTCGCCGCGGGCACTGCCAACACCAGCGTTGCTCGACCTGCTTCAACGTGTAGAGCAGAAGCCACTGATAGGGATACCGAGAAATTACCTGGTCCGTTGATAACCGCGGCGTGGGTTGGTCCTTCCTGTAGCAAGGGAAGAAAGTTGCCGGCCTGTTTTGCTTCCAACACAGTCAGGCCATTCGTCAACGGCACCTTTGTCGCCCCCTTTTCGAGCACTGAACCGTCTAGATCGACCGAGCCAAGAACTGTTTGATTCTCGACTCGAAGTTTGAATGCCGTGCGTGAAAGTACGAACGAACGAGGTGGCGCGTCTGACTTCTTTGGTTTCTTCGTAGCGGCCTCCGACAAGCGGTTGTACTCAGCCAGTGTCAACGTCACCGATCCCGACGAACCCGGAACCGGCTGCGGCAGTGGCATGCTTGTTTTCACGTCGCGTTGTTGCCCCCAGGCGGGAGTGGCGAGAAGTAAAAGAAAAACTAATGCGCGTTTCATTGGACACCTCGTTTCTTATCGCGTTGATAATCCAGATCGATCACTGGTGTTTGGTTTTCACTTGTCAGCTCCGACATCAGAAATAGCGACGGGCCAAAATGTGGGAACGCAACTCGAAGTGGCAGATTTCGCATTGGCGTGCCCGGCCGTTTGCTGTCGCGAAGTTTTGAGACGAGCTCCCTTGTGCCTTCGCTGACTGTTTCTGTTGGGGTTGATGCAGGTTCATTCGATGTCGCGATGCCCGGTGCTGTTTGTGCCAGCTGTAAGAGACCTTCCGACTCCGACGGAGGTACGACTCGAAAACTGCCGGTTAATCCTGGTGGGGTTGTGAGTCGAAAAATTGGCGAGTGGTGAACTAAGAGATGCGACTTCGAGATCGGAAGATCCACGGACGCGAGCGATAGTCGGACGCGACCTCGGTCCGTCCACGGTGTCGTGTGGTCCATGTAGGCAATCTCGACAATAAACGCAGCCGCCTCATCACCTGACTTCGTCTTTTCGAGCGGCAAGAGGAGTGATCCATCAGGCGAACGTCCGGGTCGGATTGGTCGACCGGCGACTGATGCGCTCCACAATGTCGCGCCGGCCGGCAAGTTGATCTTGAGAAAGTTTCTTTGATTGTTACGAACAGCGAATCTCGACTGCACGAGCATCTTGCCGTCGGTGGTAATCAATGTGCTGTAGTTTGCTTCTTCAATGTTTGCGGTCAGCACTGCCTGGGGTGTATAGCGGGCGACACCGATAGAAAGAGACCGGGTTGATTTTCCTTCGGCTGGAGGAAAGCGAAATGCAACCAGCGACGGTGATTGGCGGCTTGAAATCAGCTGGCCCAGTTCAGCCGCTTCAGCTTCTTCCAAACCATTCGCTTGTCGTTCTTTGATCTCCCCGGCGCCAAGCACTTCAACCGCGATGCCGCCCGTCTCACGCTCTGCGGCAGGTAGCCGAATCAACGGCACATCCAATTTCCCCGAGCGAGGCAAACGCAGTTCGCCGCTCAAGGTGAAACGCGCTGATTGTTGCACTGGCTCGATGAAGACGACCGTTAATTCACGCTGCTTTGTTTCCCAATCTGTAACCGTTGCGCCTGAGACCTGGTTAACAATGAAGCCGTCGGGAAGTTGGAGCCGAACCTCCTGGGCCATTCCCTGGAGCACGTCGATTTGAATCTCGGCGCTTATCTGCGTGGAGTCTTCGCCGAGTCCGACCAATTGCGATACCGCGCCGCGCAATCGGAGTGGTTGCAACGATCGCGCTTCATCAATTTTTCGACGCCATGCAAACGTTAATGGTTCTGTGCCGCGGCCATTCGCAACCCAACGGCTGCCTGTTGCTGTATCTGCGTGATCCATCAAAAGACCGCCCGTGATCCGCACATCGACACCCTGGCGCGCCACTTCAACAATTGCGCGCACAACTGCGGAATTGCTCGCGGGAAGTTGCAGCAGGTCAGTTCCGGCAACCGTGGAAACCGGCGCAACGATCTTCAATGTCAAGACTGAACGTCCGGTCTTCGAAAGCAACAACTCGTCTGCACCCTTATCCGCAGAGGCCGCTACGAGCGTGACCTGTCGTCCATCAAGACTGGCTTCGCGAACCATCAATCCTTTGGGCATTGCCAGCCGCACCCACCCTTCCTGGATCACATCGACTGTCAGTCGGGCCTCGCCCGAAGCGAGATCACCTTCAACTTTCAAGTCGTAATCGATTCGACTGAGCGTCGCTTCAACCGGAGGTGGAGCGGGTTCAGTGTCGAGTGGAAACGCGGCGCGACGCAGCGCGCGGTATTCATCGACGGGCAGCACCACCCAACCGTCGGTGACGACGGCGGTTGTTTGGGCCTGGATTGAAGTCGCGTTAAAGATCAGGAAGATCAAGACGAAGAGGAGAACGGCAATCCCAAAATGCGGAGAGCGCACTCCATCAGTAGTGCAGTTTGGTTTCATGGTTATTACTCCTTGAGAAGTTGAACGCTACGAATGCGAAAGACTTGCATGTGACATCCTTTGGAGTGTGGTCCCGACGAGTCGGGATCGCCGCTTTCGTATTTGTCGCGGCGTTATTGACCTACCAAAGCGGCGATCCGGACTCGTCGGGACCGCACTCCAAAAGCACACCTCCAGACACACGACGGCGATGGAGAGTCGCGAACGATTCAATGACGTAATTTGATTCGGATCGAGGCCGAAGCTGGTCTCTTGTGTAACGGCAGAAGGATTAAAGCGGGGGAGACCGCGCGAGGAATCCTTATGTCGAGGGCTAAGATGCGGACAAGTTGCAGAAAGGTAGCCTGAAGAATCTGGTCGTTACCATTCGCTTCACTCAAGCTCACGGAAATGAGTCAACGAATGTCCGATATGCTTCAGCTTGTCGTCGAGATCCTCAACTCTCAACGTGACAGAAATGACTCAACGAATGTGCGATATGCTTCAGCTTGTCGTCGAGATCCTCACTCTCAACGTGACAGAAATGACTCAACGAATGTCCGATACACTTTAGTTTGTCGTCGACGTGCGTGACACTCAAGCTTAATGAAAAGGCTCAAGTGTCAGCACATTCGTCGAGTCATTTCTGTTAGGTTGAGTTCGAACGAGAGTGACGACAAGCTGAAGCATATCGGACATTCGATGAGTCATTCCTTTGAGCTTGAGTGAAGGGAATCAGCGTCGGCGATCTCAGTTAGACTTCTCACTAGACTGCGAACCCTGCTGCAAACTTTTTCGCGCGAGGCTTAGAAGGATCCATGCGAGTGCGACACTTGAAGCCGTCAGCACCAAGTAGATCAACCACGGCACTCGTTCGGTGAAGGGAAGCGGCTCAGGAATGTAGTTTTGGTTCGTGGTTCTTGCGCCGACACCAACACGCGTCACGTTGGTCGTCACCTTTCCAGCTAACTCCTTCTCAAAATCATAGTGCGGCGCCGGAATGTTTCGATTGCCAAAATAAAGACGCAGTGGTTGCGCTGGTGACTCCTTGATTTCAAACACGAGCTGCCGTGCCGGTGCGCTCAGTTCAATCTGCTTCAACGGCAATGGTGGATTGCTGTGGTCAGTTACTAACAAACGAAGATTGCCAGTGTGCTGTTCTTCGTTGAAGGTGACTATAACTGGTCTATCGTCGCCTTCTCTTCGCGTTAACTCTCCGGAGGCGACCAGGCGCACGCTCTGGCCATCGACTGCTTCGATTTGAAAAGGCCTCGAGAAAGACGCATCGTAGAAATCGAAAGCAACTCGATCGACTGGAACGCGCGCACCAAGATCGATGGACCACGCAGTCGCAGGCGCGCCCTGATTACGAAGATATTGAGGAAAGGGAACATTAACGGCCCAGGCTACAAGTTCGCCTTTCTCGCGCACTGACATCATGACGCGCACATCTGTGATATCAGGTCGATCATTAGTGTCACTTAGTTCGTCCGGGAAGACGCGGATTCGTAAGTAACGAAACCTGCTCGCCTCGTAGCTCACTCTGTTTGAATTCACCAACTTGTTCTGTGCATTAAAACTGAAGATCACGTCGCCGGTTTTTAGTGTTCGCCAGTCAGTTTTGGTGTCGCTTCCTTCGACGACAACTCGGCGCCTGAAGTTAGATCCAGTCGTCTCAATTTCTACCGCATTGTGTTCACCTCGATCTTCGTCGAGATCTACCGATACTTCATAAGCCCCGCCAACAAATGCTTTGTTGAAGATTGCCGCTTCGATCTTTCTTGAATCATCCAGCTCTCGTCTCACTCGGAGCGCGTACGGAATTTCGCGACCGTTTGCGTCAAAGAGTCGGAGGTCGGAAAGATCGTCGAGCGACTTATCCATCACGTGAAATGGCACGATGAGATCGTAGAGTCCTGGAGCGCCGGTCGCTCCATTCAACTCGACATAAAAAGGCCATGCCGTCGTCGATGTTTGAGCCGCAGCCGGCAACGTGGCCAGTGCGATTGCCAAACTAGAAACCGCGAAAAGCAGGAGGATTAGCAGACACAGCCTTTTCATTTTGCTGTCTCCTTCGAATAGAACGCCCTGTGATAGGCCCAGGCCACTAGTAGCAGCAACACGCCGAGCACAAAGAAAACAATGATGCGGTAGAGCTGCTGGAGGTAGGCGATGTCGACCAACATGGCTTTCACAATTGCGATCGCAAACAAAATCAACGCAGCCCAACGAACACTCGCCGATCGTCGCACAAACCCGATCGTCGCCAATACGGCGGCATAGAGTGCCCAAAGAACGGATAGCGCCATCTGTCCCAACCAACGTTCACGCTTTATTTCTTCCCACTCTGTGTAAGAAGCAGCGCGCATTGAGAAGAATGTGTGAACCTCCACAGACATTAAAAACCAGAGTGCGATTATTCCAACGACAGCTGCGATCACTTTCAGCTGCGGAGCAAAGACTTCCTTCTGATCGCCCAACCGGTGATAAAGCCACGCAGCGCCAAAGAAACAGACAATCACGAACAACGACGACAGGAAGTAACGATTGAATACTGGCGTAAACGTAGTGCGCCAGGCGATTGATGATGTGTCCCAAACAACGAGCTTACCCAAAGCCAGGGTGAATAAAATCCAGGCCAACGCGTGCAATCGCTTTGACTTTGTTTCGATGGCTGTCCACAGCACAACCAGCGCTTCAACAGCCCACGCCATCGTGATCCAATTCGATCGCAACTGGATCGGGATCGCCAGGGTGATGAAAGTGATAGCGACGCCGATCAGAATCAACGCTTCACCACGTTTCGCCGCAAGTCGGTCGAGCAGCAGTTTGGTGGAGCCTGCGTAGACAACTGCCATCGCAATTGCAAACACTCCCATCCAATCGTGATAAGACGGATTCAGCAAGTGGTAGGACGTAGCAAAGAATACGAATGGATTGAGCAGCAACAACAACAAGTCTTCAATCGTCGCATTGGCCCGCCTGACGATCTGGCGAATTGTGTAGGCAGCAAGGAACGCCAGGAAAACCGCGGTTTGAAAGATCATCACCGCACTTAGTTTGTGCGGGTGATATTTTTCCGCGTACCACAGCCAAAACAGTAAATGGGTTCCGGCAAATGCCAGCGAACTCAAGCCGGGCCAATGCTTCAACAGCGCTAGTGCGCCGACATCGAGCGCGAAGATGTAACCAAAAAGCGATTTGTATTGATCGCGATCGGAGTGCAGAAGAATCGGCGACAGGAAGCCGCCAATCAGCGCCATGATTGCGATCGCCGGAGCTTCATAGAGCAGAGCGAGGGCCGCGGCTTCTGAGACCAGAATCACCAGATAGATAAACGCCGCTTTCTGCGTTACGAGATGGTAATAACCGAACGCGGCGTATGCAGAGAGATAAAGCAAAACTACGCCACCGGCGGTAAGAATCTGCGAGAACACGCGCCAGCCACGATGGTGATATCTGAAACCAAGAACCGTCAGAATCACACCGGCAGCTACGCCGATTGAAACTCTGCCAAGTTCGCCAATCCAACGGTTATCGAACGCGTACTTTAAGAAGAAAGCAGCGGCAAAGAGAATCAAAGCCACGGCAGCCCAACCTACCCAGCGACGGCCGATCATTGATTCAAGTTTCTGTGCATCGATGTGCGGTCGAGTGTAAACGGGTGCAGAGACCGGCGGCGTAGTTACTTGTGGTGGCGGTGGTGCCGGCTCCGGTCCAGGTGTAATTGGTCCTGGTTGAATTTCAGATGGTTGCTGGATCGGGGGAATCGGTGTGTGTTCGATGGGACGCTGTTCTCGCGGTAGCCTGACAGCTGCTTCAAGTTGAGCGACGCGCGCCTGAAGCTCGTGAATCGTGGCCGCTAGATTGCGATTATCTGTTAACGCAGTCGGGTCGGCTCCTAACGCCGCGAGCTGCTTCGTGAGTTTGTTTCTCGTGCGGATCGAAATTACAAGAGCGACGATAGGCAAAACAGCTGCCGCTAAAAGGATCGCTAACACGATCACGAGGATGAACAGGGCCAGTTCGTCCATTCGGGGGCGAAGAATATCACAGGACGATCTGGCCGCCGCTAGGGATGAAGGGATTCAGACGCAGATGAACACCGATGAACGCAGGTAAAAAGACTTATTGTGCGCGCGGATCCTTATGAATGTCTTGCAAGAGTCTCAAGACTTTGCTGGTCGATGGACGACCGCTATTCCGGGTGATAAGAAACTATCGAGATGAGAATCGATCTAAATTTACTCGGCTTTTTCCAGGATGATCTAACGGTCATTAGTCGCATCTGGTACTACCTTACGTATCCGTTCACGTTCGGTCGTATCACAGTATCAGCGGCGAGCCTGGCTGTTGGCCTTATCGTGCTAGCGCTCACCTTTTCTTTAGCGCGAACCGGGAGTTCGCTCATTGAACGGCGGCTGCAAAGACAACGCATTGACCCAGGTCTTCGCTACACGATCAGCCGGCTTGTTAAGTACGTCGTGATCACAGTCGGTATCCTGTTGTCGCTCAAGCAGACATTCGCAATTGATCTCACCTCAATAGCCGTGATCTTCACAGCACTTTCTGTTGGTATCGGCTTTGGTTTGCAATACCTCGCTGCTGATATTGCTTCGGGATTCATTTTACTGTTCGAACGTCCTGTTCGAATCGGTGATCGAATCACGATTGGTGACGACGAAGGCGATGTGCACAGCATCAATCTACGAACGACGACCGTCTTTACAAACAACGGCGTAGCGATCATCGTTCCTAATTCGAGACTCGTCAGCCAGAGAGTGGTGAATTGGTCTTACGGGGATCCACGCGCGCGCATACCAATACTTGTGTCGGTAGCAGACGACTCCGATGTCGATGTTGTGACGTCTACTCTGCTTGATGCGGCACGCGATGTTGAGAATGTGTTGGAAGTGCCGCTGCCAAAAGTGCAGTTTCTCGGGTTCGGGAATTCAGCGCTCGACTTTCGGTTGTTGGTTTGGACCAACCAGCCGCGCCGGCACATTCAGATTCGCAGCGATGTTAATTACCACATTGCGAACCTGTTTCATTCGCGTGGGATTCGAATGCCAACACCAAAACAGCAACTGCTTGTTAGAGGCGTTGAACTCGAACACCTGGAAAGAGACCTGGTGCCGGAAAGATCAGCCGCAGACGCACACAGATAAGACGCAAAACGGCGGAGTTAACGCCCTGGGATTTTGCGAATGAGAAGTATTTTGGTTCGTGTCTAGTTCGTGTGACGTCGTGGATCGTTCCGTTCGTCCAAGAAATGAGGACAATCCACGAATTCACACGAACCAACACGAAACTCGTTACCGCCGAAATCGCCTTTTGAGGCAAAGCTCTTCACCGACATAAGTCGGTGGTCTCTACGATCTCCGACCGTCCCAAAGTTGCGAAAAACCTACCGACCGTCTAGGCTAAATCCTGACTGAGTGATTGTTCATTCAGTACGCATTCATATCTATCCGACGGAGAACCGAATGGCTCGGGTAATCAATTCAGTAAAGCCGGTTGTGGCCGATAAACGCGAAGCAATACTACGCGCCGCGATCACCGTTTTCGCCCACAACGGCTACTTCAACGCGAAGGTTGCCGACATCGCGCGCGAGGCCGGTGTCGCCGACGGCACGGTCTATCTCTATTTCAAAAGCAAAGAGGAGATCCTTCATTCCATTTTTGATCGCAGCGTTGATGAAGCAGTCGCCGAAGCGAAGAAACAACTCGCAACCATCTCCGACCCAAGAGAAAAGCTTCGGCAGATAGCCCGGCTGCACCTTGAGCGACTCGGCGCTGACCGCGACCTCTGTGTTGTGTTCCAGGTTGAACTCCGCGGCTCAACCAAGTTCATGGAAGAGTTTTCGGCAGCAGGTTTCGCTGAATACCTGACGCTGATTCGTATGACATTCGAAGAAGGGCAGCGCGCCGGGCTTTTCCGTGCCGATCTGAACTCTAAGGTTGTGTCGAAGATTCTTTTTGGTGCGCTTGATGAGATGGCCACCAACTGGATTCTGTCGAAGCGACGTTACAAGCTTGCGCCACTCGCCGATCAAGTGCTTGATATTGTTCTTAATGGAGTGAATGCGGCGTGAATCGAGTTGTGGACCCCGTCGAGTCGTCTGCGTCGGCGACAACCGCTCGCGTACCGGCGAGCCCGGACGAGCCGACAACGCTCATCGAAGTGTTCAAGACACTTGTTCAAGAAAACAAACGACCGGACTTGCTCAACTTCAAACGTGACGGTTCCTGGCAATCGATCTCGTCCGATGAAATGCTCGTGCGCATTAAACGGATCGCTGCCGGACTCTACTCAATCGGTGTTCGTCACGGCGACCGTGTGGCAATCCTCTCAGAGAGCCGTGTGGAATGGACACTCGCCGATGCCGGTTGCATTTTTGCAGGAGCCATCGACGTTCCTATCTATCCAACACTGACGCCCGCACAAGTTCAGTACATCCTCAATGATTCGGGTGCGCGCGTATTGATTCTCGCCAAGCACGAAAAGTTCGTCGAGTTAAGAGATGTTCTGCCGCAATGCCCAAACGTGGAACAGATCGTATTCTTTGAATCAGACAACGTTGCGCCTGACGACGGGATCACTCTTGCTGAGCTTGAAGAGCGTGGCCGGCAGTTACAGGAAAACCAGCCCGAGTTAAACAATGAACTCGAACGACAGGTCACACCTGAAGATCTCGCAACCATCATCTACACATCGGGAACGACTGGCGAGCCGAAAGGTGTAATGCTCGCGCACTCAAACCTTGTTTCAAATCTAATTGACTGTTCGAGCCACCTCTCTTTCGGCGAACACGATATCGCGCTGTCGGTCTTACCGTTGTCACACGTGTTCGAGCGGCAGGCTTTGTACATGTATCTCTACCATGGGATGGCCGTCTACTACGCGGAAGCAATCGAAACACTTGGTGTAAACCTGCGCGAGGTTAGACCAACAATACTCGTCGGCGTACCGCGAATCTTCGAAAAGATCTACGCGCGCATTCGCGAACGTGCTTCCGAGTCAGGTCGCGTGACCGTGCTGTTACTGTCCTGGGCGGTGAACGTCGCGCGAGATTACGCGCAACGAATTGAGAGGCATAGCCCAGTATCGTTCTGGCTGAAGCTAAAGCATGCGCTGGCATCGCGCCTGGTGTTTTCACGTTGGCGAGAAGCATTTGGTGGTCGCATCCGTTTGTTGATCTCTGGCGGTGCTGCGTTACCAGAAGACTTGGGATACATCTATCTTGGCGCCGGTATTCCGATCATGCAGGGGTATGGATTGACTGAAACGTCGCCAGTGATCACGACGGGTCAACTAGATGACAATCGAATCGGAACGGTCGGCACACCGATTCCCAACGTTCAAATTCGCGTTGCAGAAGATGGAGAGATAGAGGCGCGTGGTCCAAACATCATGCGCGGCTACTACAATAAACCCGCCGAGACCCGCGCGGTCCTGACTGACGACGGTTGGTTTAAGACAGGTGACATCGGAACCATCGATGCAGATGGATTTCTGCGCATCACCGATCGCAAAAAGGAGTTGTTCAAGACTTCAGGCGGCAAATACATCGCGCCTCAGCCCATCGAACAGGCGATCAAAGAATCACGATTCGTGAACCAGGTGGTCCTAATTGGACAGGGTCGAAAGTTTCCCGCTGCTTTGATCGTGCCTAACTGGGAGCAAATCGATTCCTATACGAAATTAAAAGGCATTGAAGCTACGGATCGAAGTGAGTTGTGCCGGCACCCGCGAATCATTGATCTGTTTGAGCGACAGATTGAGAAGTTAACCACAAACCTCGCGCGCTATGAGAAGGTGAAGAAGGTTGCGTTACTTGAAGAAGAACTGACGATCGAAGGTGGCGAGCTTACGCCGACGCTAAAAGTAAAACGGCGCGTGATAGATGAAAAGTATCGTGGCGTTATTGACAGTGTTTATTCAGAAACAGAATAAACGCTTCCGGAAACAATGTGTAAGGCCTTAAGGATGCGATCCGCAGCATCTTCCGCAGCGATGCGCAACATTCGCTCCTGATAAATCGTGTTCGTTCCGCCTCGTGGCGGGTTCACCACGACGGGACCTTTGCTAGTAGCGTTCTGATAACTCCTACCGCTCGTTGCGACCTTTCCTGTCACCGGTGCATAAACGATAAACTGGATCTCAGCTTGTTCATTGGAATAGTCGCGCATCGAAATAGTGGTAAACCTCAAATACACCACGTAAGTGATTTTCTCTGCCTTAGCTTTCTTTATCGCCTCTGCGCGTGTGAGGTGGTTCGCGGTATCGACTTTCGCGGACGAATTATGGCGCAATCTGTCGGCGCAGCCATTCAAGACCGTCGAGTAGTAAGTCAAAGGTAGATAGTTGAAGCTATCGCCGCGATCAATACCGACGAGAAAGGCAAGATCCTGTTTAGGTTCCCCTTTTGGTTTTGGAGTCGGATCTGGTGTCGGTGTCGGAACAGGAGCGGCGGGTGCGGGATTAGTTTGGCGTCGTCCCGATTGTGCTTGAGCGACTGTGACAAGAACCACAGCGGCGACCGAGACCCAGAGCGCGAGTTTGAGTTGGCGATTCATGTTGGTGGTTGCTCTTAAGACGGCTGCTACGGTAGGAGACCGGGCGAGATTGTAGCAGCGAATCGAAAGGTGTGAAAGCAAATCACAGCTGAGCAGACGCCATTCGAAATACCCCAACGGCAGTTGGGGGATCGTTCAAGTCCGGCCTACAACACGAACGATTAAAGACTCGACGCGCCGCGCGTTCATTGGAGTTTTATTGTTCAAGTTCGTTCGCGGCGCACCGGGATCACAGTCGATCGCAGCGAGTAGGCAAGACCTGAACAATCCACCAACTGCCGTTGGTGGTATTAATCGATAACACTTCGTTGACCACCTTGAGTAATGATGTTTTTGGGCAATTTGCTACACTGACTTGCACCAATGGAATCGACGCCGTCACGGTCTCTAGTCATTACATCTGTTCGTCCACAGGCGCGTGATATCAAGTCATTTGATCTTCGCCTCGCCGAGCCAGGTGAGATTTCTTTTCTTCCCGGACAAGTTGCGATTCTGAAAGTCCCAAACGAAGCACCTGCTTATTTCGCGTTTGCAAGTGCGCCTGAAGATCGAGAGTTGGAGGTGTTGGTCAAAAAAAAGATCGGCGCCAGCAACATCATTTTTGACATGCGAGAAGGAGAAACGATCGAGCTCACAGGGATTGCCGGCCACGGGTTCGCGCTTGATGCTCAGAAAGGAAAGGATCTCGTGTTCGTGGCGATGGGAACAGGCGTCGCACCTCTCCGCTCAGCGTTACGACACGTGCTGCGACGGAAGACTGACTTTGGTCAACTTGTGGTTCTCTACGGCGCCCGCACTCCTGATGATTTTTGTTATCGAGATGAAACCCAGAGTTGGGAAGATGCGGGCGTTGAATTGCGGCAGGTTATTTCGCGGCCCGACGGTCACGACTGGTCCGGTCCAACCGGTTACGTGCAATCGCTGCTCGATCATGTACTGCCGGATCTTGCTTTTCCCGTTGCGTTAGTTTGCGGCTCGATGGAGATGATGGATCAGACACGTGATCGATTGGAGAAGATGGGCTTCGGAAAGGAAGAAATACTGACGAATTACTGAATGTTTACTTGCTAACCACTCACCATATTTCCTCGAATCCGCTGTATCCCGCGACTCCGGCTTGAACTAATCAGCTCTACCCCCGCTGACTAAAGACGCTTTAGGTCTTTTAAGTCAATAGCTTATCAGCAACTCGTCCTCATCCACGCCCGTGGCCCCTTATTTGAAGGTGTAACTGCTCGATCACGTACACACGCGTTCGAAGTCACTCATGGTTGTTGATGACAATGAATGAGAAAAGTACCCCCCAAACTGTTTTGTGCGCAGAGCAGTTTGAACACGTAGTTGATGCGCTGACGTCCGACAACTTGCAAGTTCGGTCAGCCGACCAGAATCAGAGGCGACTTATTTGGTCGTCTTGTACGCCGGATGAATGGGAAATCCTTGTTTACAACCGAGCTGAGGGTTGGGAAGCGTGTTTCTTTCGCTGGCCGATCCATCACGAGCATGCAAACGGGTCTTCATTCGATTCGGTGCGACAAAGGGCGGAACAGAGAATTCGTTTCCTCAAAGCTAGCCGTCTGAAGGGCGCCAATTGGCGGCAACGAATTTATTGATTGTTTGACACATCAGATTTTTGGAGAACAAAGAACTGGCTGCCCTGACCCGACGGCAGACCTTAACCCAAGGAGAGCGAGATGAAACTACACAAATCAATCTTGTTAAGCATAGTTGCGATCGTACTCACGGTGGGAGTATCGAACGCTCAAGTGAAGCAGTTGATCTCAGAACAACAGCTCGTAGACCTACTGGGCCGCGTTGATACGAGCACTGAACGTTTCGCCAAGACGGCGGATAAGGCGATGGACAAGGCAGGCTTTGACGGCTCCGCCAGGGAGGACGATCTGAATAACATCCTCAAGCGGTTAAGAACCGCGACTGAGGCGTTGAAAACGGATCATACGGCGGCAAACGCCAAAGCGAACTTCGAAACCGTGCTGCACTATGGAGTGGCTATCGAGAATTTCTTGAGGCGAAACCCGCTGGATGGTGTGGAAGAAGATTGGACAGCCCTGCGGTCCGATCTCGGTGAACTGGCGAAGGGTTTCAATATCACATGGGAGCAAGGACATGCATTAGGTGCCCGTGTGGGAGAAGCCGACATCAAGAATCTGTTGCAGCACATTGAAGACATGGCGGACAAGTACAAACTGTCGCTCGACGCCGCGATGGATAATTCGCCCTTGAATAACACCAAGACTGAAGACGAGATTAACGGCATCAACGCCGACTTTCGCGCTTCGACCCGCCATCTCGAGAATGAGCGCAACAACCCGGAGGGCGCTGCTGCGGCGGCCAAAGACGTTCTTGTGAAAGCGAAACGAATCGATGGCTTCTTGCGAAAACACGAGGCGAAACTTACACCGGACGTGAAGAGTTCCTGGATAGCAGTACGGACCGACTTAGAGCGGTTAGCACGGCTGTACGAGCTCCGCGCGCAATGGTAGAGATTTGATCAACGGGTTGTTGAGAGGTGCGTGGCAGATCTGTTCGGCGCTCAAAAATTGAAACGGCGGCGTCAGATCTATGAAAACGCGAAGTGTGTCGGGCACTTCGAAAGCTCGCTCTGCACGTTAAGGACAATCTGAACAGATGATAAGGCAGGGTCACGGCCCTGCCTTAATTTTGTGTGCCGAGCATGTTCGACAACCAGGAGGTGAAAGTCCTCTACTCAACCTGATGGAGGTGCTCTCGTCAAACCGCCGTGTGCGGACCCGTATGCACGGTGGTGTGACAGGGAAAGTTGGTGAGTCTGTGTGTTGTTGCACGCGCCTTCGAATAGATCTGATTAGGTAAACGCGCTGGCGCGTGATAAGGTACGCGCCGAACCGAGTTCCAAGCTTACTCCCTTCTCAGCTCCTCTGGAATCACCCAGATCACCTGAAGTTTATAGCCAACAGTCTAAGGAGCTAACTATGTTTACACGCCACGTCATAATGCAACTAAAGCCGAACGCCACCACCGAGTTTTCCAACGTTGTTGAGAGCAAGATTTTGCCACTCCTGCGTAAACAAAAGGGATTCCGCGATGAGATCACTTTCGTCGCCCCTGACCGCTCGGAAGCTATCGCGATCAGCTTTTGGGACACTAAAGAGGAGGCGGAGGCCTACAATGTCTCGGGATATCCTGAGGTACTGAAGACCCTCACGAGTATGGTAGAGGGCACGCCGAGAGTTGGAGTAGCTGAGCTCGCCACTTCAACGCTTCACAAGCTCGCAGCTGCGAAAACAGCGTAAAGCAAGCGTATTTCAAATCAGAGAGAGGGTGGACATCCGCCTTCTCTTTTTCTTTATCTGACAGGGATCAAGCATCATCTCTCTCTAGCCCTGCGGCATCACCGAACACTGGAGCAAGGGTGACACAACCTGGCTATTCTTCCGTTTCATCCTTCTCATCTTGCGCATTTCCCTTGTTGCCTTCTGACCTACCACTCATAAAAATCG
>Ga0207708_10001859_pt1 | contig 15555 bp, 15 predicted proteins | sample KBSK5101metaG_FD_184340 | JGI IMG/M metagenome (GOLD analysis project Ga0207708, IMG submission 184340) | Corn, switchgrass and miscanthus rhizosphere microbial communities from Kellogg Biological Station, Michigan, USA - KBS K5-10-1 metaG... | ecosystem: Host-associated > Plants > Roots >...
CGGTCGGCCGAGTCTAGGGGCGGGTCCGGCCGTCACGGGCGTCTGCCCCGCAGATTGGGCTGTTTTGTTGCTGCTTCGAGGCTCGGCCGCGCGCGTGCGCGGCAGGGACGTTACGCCTCGGGGGTCTCGCCGGCGGCGGGCGCGGCCGTGGCGGCGGCGCTCAGGTCCGGCGGGGGCGGCGTGCCCGGGCGCAGCTTGATGATCCGGTGGCGCAGGATGCCGTCCGTGATCTTCAGGTTGTGGTCCAGCTGCTCGAGGAGCTCGCGCGGGCCGCGGAACTGGATCAGGTGATAGTCCGCGTCGGTGTGCTTGCGCACCTCGTAGGCGGTCGTGCGCGTGCCCCACTCGTGCCGGCCGACGATCTCGCCGCTGCCGTCGATCGCGTGCTCGACGTTCGCGAGGATCTGGTCGCGGCGCTCCGCCTCCATCTGCGTGTCGAGGAGGAGCGTGAGGTCGTAAAGGGGGGCTTCGGTCGCCATTGCGGCGGAGGATGCTAGCAACGCGGGGGCGAGCCGCCGCGGCCGTCGGCTATGGGGGCCATGGATCGTGGGCTGCGCGAGCGCGTGCGCTGGGGCAATGTGGCGCTCGCGCTGGCGGTGCCCTCCGTGCTGGCGCTGGTCGTGGCCTGGCCGCTGCTGGCGCCGGGTGCGCCGGCGGTGCCCGCGCCGCGGGCGGTTCCCGTGGCCACGCCCGCGCCGTCGGCTCCGCCGCGCGACGCCGCGCCGCCCGTGGTGCGGCCCCGGAAGCGTGTGGTGGTGCGGCGCGAACGACGGCCGGGTGAGGGTGGCGGTCGTTCGCGGCCGCGGCGGCGGAGGCCGCGCGTGCGGGTGACGCCCACCCCTCGGCCCGCTGCGCCGCCCGCGGCCTCGGCGACTCCTGCTCCGGCGGCGCCGCCCGCGCCCATCGCGCCGCCTGCTCCGGCGGCGGGACCCGCGCCTCCGGACCCCGACCCGGTGCTGCGCGAGTTCGGGCCCGAGGCCGGCTAGCCCGTTCGGGCCGGCCGGGCCTTCTTGGAGATGTCCTCGATCTGCTCGTCGATCCAGTCGCCCGGGTCGCGCGTGGTCACGATCTCCTTGAGCCCCTCGGCGCGCCGCGCGCGCTCCTCCGGCGCCATCGTCAGCGCCGAGTGGATCGCGTCCGCGAGCTCCTGGACGTCGAACGGGTTGACCGACAGCGCGAACTCGCCGAGCTCCTCGTGCGCGCCCGTGTTCTCCGACAGGATCGAGACGCCGTCGCGCTCGTTGACGAGCGGCCCCTCCTTGGCCACCAGGTTCATGCCGTCGAACATGGCGTTGACCATCATCACGTCGTAGTGCTTGTAGGACGCGACCGCCTCGTCGAGGTCGTCGCGGAGCTTGAGGTTGATCGGCATCCAGTCGGGCGTGCCGTGGCGGTGGTTGACGACCGCCACGAGCGCCTCGATGCGCTCGAGGTACTCCGCGTACTCGGGCACGTCCTGGCGCGAGGGCATCAGCTGGGCGGTGAAGGTGACCTTCTCGACGAACTCCGGGTGCTGCTCGAGGAAGATGTCGAACGCCGTGAAGCCGCGCAGGACGTTCTTGGAGAGGTCCGCGCGGTCGACGCGCAGGATCGAGTGCTCGCGCTGGCGCCGCAGGACCTCCTGCTCGAGCTCCCGCACGCGCCCGCGCTTGCCGAGCGCCCGCGTGGCCTCGTAGTCGATCGGCAGCGGATAGGCGCGGATCCAGGTCTCGTGGCCGTCGGGGCTGCGCACCACGCCGGCCTCCATGTCGACCTCGACGTCGTCGAGCAGGTCGCGGCAGCACTGCAGGAAGTTGCGCTTGTAGGAGCGGGTGTGGAAGCCGACGATGTCGTTGGCCAGCAGCCCGCGGTAGATCTCGTCGCGCATCTTCGTCGGCAGCACGCGCCAGGCGTCCGGCTGCGTCCACGGGATGTGGATGAAGTGGTGCAGGAAGACGTCGGGCTTCTCGCGCCGGACGATCTCCGGCAGCGTGTAGAAGTGGTAGTCGTGGACCATCACGACCGGGTTCTCCTGGTCGGCGATCTCCTCCAGCACGGCGTTCGCCAGGTCCTCGTTGACGGCCTTGTAGCCGTGCTCGAACGCCTCGACCTCGTGCCGGCGGATGTCCGGCGCGTTGCTCTGGTCCCAGAGGTAGTGCTGGATGAACCACAGCATCGGGTTGGCGATGATGTTGTAGAAGCGGTCGTAGGCCTCGTCGTCGGACTCCACGAAGCGCACGCGGAACGTGCCGCCCTCGGGCGCCTCGACCTCGAACGGCCGCCCGCCGTGCTCGCGCGTGACCTCGACGTCGCGCTCGGTCATCGCGGAGGCGATCCAGACCGCGTCGCGGTGCGACGCGAGGCCCGTCAGCGCGGTCACGAGCCCGCCCGTGCCGCGCTTGACGGAGCCGTCGTCCTGGTAGGTGACCGGTCCCCGGTTGGAGACGAGGACGAGGGGGCGGCGTTCGGTCATCCGCCGCTCGGCGCCGACAGCGGGCGCTCGTCCAGCTTGACCTTGATCTCCTTGGTCTCGCCGCCGCGGTGGACCTCCACCGAGACCTCCTGGCCGGGCTGGAACTGGGCCACGGCCGCGGACAGGTCGTTGGCGTCCTCGATCACCTTGCCCTCGACCTTGGTGATGATGTCGCCGCCCTGGGCGTAGCTCTGGATCTGGAAGCGGGTGTTGCCGCGGCCGCCCTTGATGCCGGCCTTGTCGGCCGGCGTGCCCGGCTGGACCTCCTGCACCCAGGCGCCCTTGTCGACGTCGAGGTCGAAGCGCTTGACGAGCTGCGGGTACAGCGGGACCGAGGAGACGCCGAGGAACGCGTACTGGGCGTTGCCGGTCTCGCGCAGCGCGCCGAGCGAGCGCTTGACGACGTCGACCGGGACGGCGAAGCCGACGCCCTCGCCGCCGCCCGAGTTCGTCTTGATCTGCTGGTTGATCCCGATCACCTTGCCGTCGGCCGCCACCAGCGGGCCGCCGGAGTTGCCGGGGTTGATGGCGGCGTCGGTCTGGAACGCGCCCGGGATGGCGAAGGAGCCGTTGAGCGACTGGATGTCGCGGTCGATCGCCGAGATCACGCCGACCGACAGCGACTGGCGCTCGCCGAACGGCGAGCCGATCGCGGCCACGGGCTCGCCCACCTGGACCTGGGAGTTGGAGCCGAGCGGCAGCGGCCGCAGCGTCAGGCCCTTCGGGTCGACCTTCAGCAGCGCCACGTCGGCGTTGGGGTCCTGGCCGACGATCTTGGCCTCGACGCGGTTGCCGTCGGCGAACTCGACGTAGACCTCGTTCGCCTTCTGCGCGTCGCGGCCCTCGCCCTGGGTGACGACGTGCGCGTTCGTCGCGATCTCGCCCTCGCCGTTGAGCACGAAGCCGGAGCCGACGCCGCCGCCACCGCCGCCCGCGATCGAGTCGAGGCTGCCCGAGCCGAACAGCGAGATGACGGTCACCACGCCCTGGCCCTCGTTCTTGAACAGCGCCTGCGAGTCCAGGCCCTTGCCGGAGCCCTGGCCCTCGACGACCTCGACGCGCGTGGTCTGCGTCTTGGTGCCGCCGGAGCCCGAGGACGAGGAGTCCTGGCCGTCGTTGTCGCCGCCCAGGCTGCAGCCGGCCACGGTGCCGGCGCCGAGCGCGAGGGCGGCCGCGGCGGCCGCGAGCCTGCGTGAGGTCATGAAGGGAGCTCCAGGGAGAAGGTGGTCCGGCCCGGGACGGAGCGCACGGACAGCTCGCCGTGCATGCGCTCGGCCAGCTCGCGGGCGATCGCCAGGCCGAGCCCGGCGCCCTGCGCCTCGTCGTTGGATGTGAAGAAGGGCTCGAAGATGTGGGGCATGTTCTGACGCTTGATCCCGAGGCCGCGGTCGGAGACCTCCAACCGGACGTGCCCGTTGACGCGGGCGGCCGAAACGCGGACCCCGGTGCCCTCCGGCGTGTGGACCAGGGCGTTGTCGAGGAGGATACGAAGCACCTGCGCGACGCGTTCAGGGTCGCAGTCGAGCTCGATCGGCTCGCCCGCCAGCTTGAGCTCCACGTCGGCGCGATGGCGGGTGGCGGCGGGCGTGAACTCGGCCGCCACCTCGCGCGCGAGCTGGCCGACGTCGGTCGGCTCGGGCCGCAGCTCCAGCGCGCCGGCCTCCAGCCGGGAGAGGTCCAGCAGCTCGGTGGCGAGGTTGCGCATGCGCTCGACCTGGCCGCGGATCTGCTCGAGGAACTGGCGCCGGGTCTCGTCGTCGAGCTCCTCGTCGGCGAGCAGCTCGAGGAAGCCGCCGAGCGAGAAGATCGGCGTGCGCAGCTCGTGCGAGGCGGAGGCGATGAACTGCTTGCGCGCCCGGTCCAGGCGGGCGAGCTGCGCCTGCATGTCGTCGAAGGCGGCCGCGAGCTGGCCGAGCTCGTCGTCGGAGTCGGCGCGGATCGGGTCGGTGAAGTCGCCCGAGGCCACCTTGCGCGCGGCGCGCTCGAGCCGCTTGACGCGCAGCGACAGCGCGCGGGCGACGAGGTAGCCGGCGAGGATCGCGATCAGCAGCGCGACGCCGCCGGAGACGAGGATCTGGCGGCGGATCAGCGCCACGTTGGCCTCGACGTCGGCGAGCGCGTCCGCGAACACCGCGACGCCGACGACCTCCTTGCCGACGATCAGCGGCTCGGCGGCGATCGCCTGGCGCCCGACGCCCGCGTTGATCGTCGTCATCTGCGGCTTGCCCGACTCGAACGCCGTGAGCGCGAGGCGGCTGACCTCGCCGGACTCGACGCCGCCGTTGACCGTCGAGTCCTCGGCCAGCGTGAGGCCGGTCGGCTTGCCCTCGAGCGGCTTGAGCACGAGCACCTCGGCGCTCGAGCGCGACGCCGCCCGCGCCACGCGGCCGGCCATCGTCTCGCCCTCCTGGCCGGACGCGACCGTCTCGGCCAGCGCGGGGGCGGCGCCCTTCGCGTCGGCCTCGAGGCCGTCGAGCTTCTGCTGCGTCAGGCGATCCTCGAGCCGCGGCGTGGTCGTCAGGTAGACGGTCGCGATCGCCCCGAGCACGATCAGGCCGAACACCATCGCAAGGCGGTTGCGGAGCGACCGCAGCGGGTTCACGGGCTAGTCCTCGTCGCGGAAGCGGTAGCCCACGCCGCGCACGGTGAAGATGAAGTCGGGCTCCTTGGCGTCCCGCTCGATCTTCTCCCGCAGGTGGCGGATGTGGACGTCGATCGTGCGCGGGTCGCGATAGGCGGAGTCGCCCCAGACGCGCGCGAGCAGCATGTCGCGCGTGAACACGCGCCCGGGGCTGCGGGCGAGCGCGTTGAGGATCTCGAACTCGACGAACGTCGTCGCGATCGACTCGCCGGAGAGGGTCACGGTGCGCTTGGCCGGGTCGATGCGCAGGCCCAGCACTTCGACCGGGCGCTCGGCGTCCTCGTCGGCCTGCGCCATGCCGGAGCGGCGCAGCGCCGCCTTCACGCGCGAGCGGAACTCGCGCATCGAGAAGGGCTTGGTGATGTAGTCGTCGGCGCCCAGCTCGAGCCCGAGGACCTTGTCGATCTCCTCGGACTTGGCGGTGAGCATGATGATCGGGACCGAGGAGCGGGCCCGCAGCCGGCGGCACACCTCCAGGCCGTCCATGCGGGGCATCATCACGTCGAGCACGACCAGGTCGAAGGTCTGCTCGGAGAAGCGCGTGAGCGCCTCGCGGCCGTCGGACGCCTGCACGACGTCGTAGCCGTCCCGCTGCAGTGGGAACGACAGCAACGTCTGGATCGGCTGCTCGTCGTCGACGAGGAGGATGCGCGGGGCTCGGTCTGCCATGACCTTCTGAAGCCGAGGATAGTCCGGTAAACCTCCAGGTACCGTAAATGCAGTGCTCGACGTACGGGTCTACCGGGCGGCCTTCCTGCCCGCGCTCATCGCCGTCTTCGTGGCGGCGTTCTCGCTCGCCGACCGGCCGGCCCCTACGACGACGGGGCTGAGCGCGGAGGCGTTCGACGCCGCGTCGGCGTTCGGCGACGTCGCCAAGCCGCGGCGCAACTCGCTCAACGAGCTCGCCCGCACGTTCCCGAACCGCGCCGCGGGCTCCGACGGGGACGCCCGCCTCGCCGACCGCGTCGCCGACGTGCTGGGCACGCGCGAGCAGGGCTCGCGCCGGCCGGCCTTCGAGGTCACGCGCTCGACCACGGAGTGGGACGGCAACGACCTGGAGACCGTCATGGGCGTGCGCGCCGGACCCTCCAGCCGCCGGATCGTGGTGCTCGCGTCGCGCGACGCGTCCGGGCGCCCGGGCCGCGCCGAGCTGTCCTCGACGGCCGCCCTGCTGGAGCTCGCGCGCATCTACCGGAGGCGCGACCTGCGCAAGACGCTCGTGCTCGTCTCCACCTCGGGCGCGACCACCGGCTTCGCGGGCGCGCGCGCGTGGGCGCGACAAGCGGCCAAGGCCCAGGGCGCCAGTCCCGTCGACGCGGTGATCGTGCTCGGCGACCTGGCCGGCAAGCGGAACCGCAAGCCGTGGGTGGTGCCGTGGACGACGAACGGCGACTCGGCGCCGCTGGCGCTGCAGCGCACGGTCGAGTCGGCGCTGCGCGCCGAGGTCGCGCCCAATCCGGGCGGCGCGCACGCCTCGGGCCAGTGGGTCCGGCGCGCGCTGCCGCTGACGCTCTCCGGCCAGGGCGTGGTCTCCGAGACCGGCCTGCCCGCGGTCGCGATGGGCACGACCGGCGAGCTGGCCGCGGAGCCGGCGGAGGCGGTCACGCGCAGGCGGCTGGGCGCGTTCGGCCGCGGCCTGCTGCGGACGGTCACCGCGATCGACGAGGCCGGGCCGACCGACCCCGAGCGCGCGGCCGCCTCACCCGTCTTCGCCGGCGGCCCCGACGGGATCGTCACGATGCGCAACGTGCTGCCCGACTGGGCGGTGCGGATGCTGATCGGCACGCTGCTGCTGCCGGCGCTGCTCGCCGCGCTCGACGGCTTCTTCCGGGCGCGCCGCCGCCATCTCGCCGTCGGCCGCTGGGCGGGCTGGATCGCCGCCGGCGCCTCGGCGCCGCTGCTCGGCTGGCTGTGGCTGCGCGCGCTCGGGCTGACCGGCGCCCTGAGGATCCCGGCCACGCCCGTGGACCCGGACCTCTACCCGCTCGGCACCGCCGGGATCGTCGCGCTCGTCTCGACCGCCGTCGTGGCGGCCGTCGGCTGGTTCGGCGTGCGCCCGCTGATCGTGTCGCAGCTCCCGAAGGCCGGCAGCCCGGCGGCCGGCGGGCTCGCGGCCGCGACGGGGCTCGTCGTCAACGTGCTCGCCGCGGTCGTGTGGCTGTCCAACCCCTACGCCGCGGCGCTGCTGCTGCCGGCCGCGCACCTGTGGCTGTTCGCCGCCTCGCCCGCGTCGCGGCTGCGCGGGCCGTGGGCGGCGCTGCCCGTCGCGCTCGGCGTCGCCCTGCCGGTGCTGGCGCTCGCGCACTACGTCTCGGCGCTCGACCTCAATCCGCTCTCGTTCGTGTGGCTGGTCGCGCTCGCGACCGCGAACGGGCACATCTCGATCGCCGCCGCGGTGGTCGTCTCGCTGTTCCTCGCCTGCCTCGCCGGACTGATGGTCGTGCTGCGGGTGCGGCACAAGGCCGCGGCCGCGGCCGAGCCGGAGCGCCTGCGCACGCGCGGTCCGGCCGGCTACGCGGGGCCCGGCTCGCTCGGCGGCACGGAGTCCGCCCTGCGGCGATGAGGCGCGCGCTGCGCTCGCTGTCGACCGTGCTGATCGTGGTCGGCGCGCTGCTGCTCGCCGACGCCGTCGCGACGCTGCTGTGGCAGGAGCCGCTGTCGGCGCTCTACGGCCGCGTCCAGCAGGGCAAGCTCGACGACCGCCTCTCCGCGATCGAGAGGGCCCCGCTGGCGGCGGTCGACCAGCGCGCGCTACAGCGCCTGGACGCCGGGCGCCGGCTGGCGTTCGCGGCGCGCTCGCTCGCCCGGCGCAGCGACGACGGCGACCCGCTCGGGCGGATCCGGATCCCGCGGATCGGGGTCGACGAGATCTTCGTGGAGGGCACGGGCACCGCCGACCTGCGGCGCGGGCCCGGCCACTACCCGGACACGCCGCTGCCCGGACAGCGCGGCACCGTCGCGATCGCCGGGCACCGCACGACCTACGGCGCGCCGTTCCACGACGTCGACGATCTCCGCCGCGGTGACGCGATCGTGCTGGCCATGCCGTATGGACGTTTCACCTACCGGGTCCAGCGCACGCGGATCGTCGAGCCGACCGCCACGGAGGTCACCGACCCGGTCGGCTACGACCGCCTGGTGCTGTCCGCCTGCCACCCGCTGTACAGCGCCGCGCAGCGCATCATCGTGTTCGCGCGGCTCGAGAAGTCCGAGGCCCGCGGCCCCGCTGCATCCGGATAGTGGAGTTTCCCGAACTCAAACGGGGTGGACACCCCATCATCCATTCGGTGAGCGGTGACGATCTGTCTCACATGACGGTCCTTGAACTCCGATATGCCTCTCGCCACCGGGTCGTTCGCGTCCCGGGTTCCACGAGAAGCCGTTTTGGACGGGACGTCCACGGCGACCGTGTGATGACCACCCCCATGACCGACTCACGGATGAGCAAGATGGAAGAGATTCGGGCGCGCCTCGAGCGCGACGATTACACCGTGGACGCCGAGAAGGTCGCCGACGCGATCGTCGCGCGGCTGCTGGCGGGCCGGTCGGCCCGGGACGCCGACAAGTAGCCCTGCCCTAGGCGTGCTCGAAGCCCCGCCAGCCGTCAGCGGCCGGCGGGGCGCCCCCCCATTGGACGCGCGGCTCGCCCGAGACCGCGCGGCCGATCCAGGACAGCCCGGCGCCGCCGGCGGCACCCTCCGCCGCCGTGCGGCGCGCGGGCGGGACGCACACGAGCAGCTCGTAGTCCTCACCGCCGGTCGCGGCGAGCTCGAGCGGGTCGGTCCCGAGCGCCGCGGCCACCTCCGCCACGCCCTCGGCCAGCGGGAGCGCCGACGCGTCGAGCTCGAGCGTGAGCCCGCTCTGCTCGGCCAGGCGCAGCGCGTCGGACGCGACGCCGTCGGAGACGTCGATCATCGCGTGCGCGTGCGCGGCCAGCGCGCGGCCCTCGGCCAATCGCGGCTCGGGCCGGCGGTAGCGCCCGGCGAGCGCGGCCGGACCGGGCGCGCGGCCGTCGAGCACGGCCAGTCCGGCCGCCGAGGCGCCGAGCGCGCCCGTCACGCCCACGAGGTCGCCGTCGCGCGCGCCGTCGCGCCCGATCAGCTCGGCGGCCTCGGCCGCCCAGCCCATCACGGTCACGGCGATCGTCAGCGCCGGCCCGCGCGCGAGGTCGCCGCCCGCCACCGTCACGCCGCAGCGCCTCGCGAGCGCGGCGGCGGCGCGATGCAGCTCCAGCGCCTCCGCGTCGGCCATGCCGTGCGGGAGCACGACCGCCAGGTAGGCCTCGCCGGGCTCGGCGCCCATGGCGGCGAGGTCCGACAGCGCGCCGGCGAGCGCGCGGTGACCCGCGTCGGCGGCGGTCACGTCGCCGAGGCGGAAGTGCGTGCCGTCGACCATGACGTCGACGGAGACGGCGGCGTAGCCGCCGCCCCGCACCACGGCGCAGTCGTCGCCGATCCAGCGCAGGACGCGCGGACCCGGCGCGGACCCGAGCGCCGCCTCGATCGCGGCGATCAGGGAGCGCTCGCCCATGGTGCTCCGCCCGCCGGGGACCGGCCGCGAGGGCCGGTCAGCGGTGGCGGTAGACGATCCTGGCCCGGTTGAGGTCGTAGGGCGAGACCTCGACCCGGACCCGGTCCCCCGGCAGGATCCTGATCCGGAAGCGCCGCATCTTGCCCGCGACGTGCCCGAGGACCTCGTGGCCGTTGTCGAGTTGCACCTTGAACATCGCGTTCGGGAGCGCCTCGACGACCTCGCCTTCGAACTCGACTTTTTCTTCCTTGGCCAAGAGCTAGATCACCCTGACGTTCGAGGCCTGCGGGCCCTTTGCGCCTTCGCCGAGCTCGTACTCGACCTTCGCACCCTCCGCGAGGGTCCGGAAGCCGTCGCCCGAGATACCGGAGAAATGGACGAATGCGTCCTTGCCTCCGTCATCCGGGGTGATGAACCCGAAGCCCTTCTCGTCGCTGAACCACTTCACGACACCGGTAGCCAATCCCAACACCTCCTCACAAATGGATCCTGATGCGCGAGGTGGTGCTGCCGGGCACTGCCTTCCCGCATGCTTCGCGCCGCTTGAGAACGCGGCATTACGGGGCGGATTTATACCAGCCGCGGCGCAGGGACGAGAATCAGCCCGGCGCCTGGGTGCCGCCGCCGTCGTCGCCCGGCGGGGGCTGCGGCGGGGCCTCGTACTTCTCGGGGTCGAAGCCGTCGCCGTTGCCGTTCCCGTTGCCGTTGCCGTTCCCGTTGCCCTTCCCGGGCCCGTCGGGCGCCGGCGTGGCCGCGTCGTCGGGCGCGGGCGTCGCGTCGTCGCTCGGCGTGACCGCGGTCGAGGGGGCTTGCTCGTCGCCGCCCTCGGTCGGGTTGCCCTTGCCGCCCGACGCCGTGTACTTGCCGAAGAACGGCTGCGCGGCGAACGGCGTCTTGGGCGGCGGGAAGTCGCCGCAGAACTTCCCCTTCGCCGACTCCATGTAGGTGTGCCAGATCTCCGACGGGAAGGTCGCGCCGGCGACATTGGCGCCGTGGTAGAGCCCCAGCATCTGCGTGCGGTCGTTGGGGTAGCCGACCCAGACCGCCGTGGCCAGGCGCGGCGTGAAGCCGACGAACCACGCGTCGGTGAACTCGTCGGTCGTGCCGGTCTTGCCGGCCGCCGGGCAGGAGATGTTCGCCGTGGTGCCCGTGCCGTTGGTCATGTTCTGCTTGAGGATCTCGGTCGCCTTGGCCGTCACGCCGTCCTCGAAGGCCTTGGTGCGGCGGACCTTCCAGCGCGCGGGCAGCTCATGGCGCCCGTCGGGGAAGGTCACGCGCGTGATCGCGGTCGGCCGGTTGCGGTAGCCGCCGGAGGCGATCGTCGCGTAGGCGTTGGCCATCTCCAGCGGCGAGACGCCGTCGGTCAGGCCGCCGAGCGTCTCGGCCGGATAGCCGTTGAGCTTGGAGCGGATCCCGAGGTCCCAGGCGGCCTGCTTGACCTTGTCGGGCCCGATGTCGAGCGCGAGCTGGATGTAGACGGAGTTGTCCGAGAGCAGCGTCGCCTTGCGCAGGCTGATGTTGCCCGCGCTGGTGTCGGCGTAGGTCGACACGTCGATCGGGCCGTAGGTCGGGTCGTCGAACTTGGTCGGCGACTTCGACACGTAGTGCGTGGCGTCGGGGTCCACGCCCGCGCGCAGCGCGGCCATCAGCGCCATCACCTTGAACGTCGAGCCGGGCTGGCGGTGGCCCTGGGCGGCGAGGTTGAACTTCGACTGGCCGTAGCCGGCCGAGGACGCCATCGCCTCGATGTAGCCGTTCTTGGGGTTGATCGTGACGATCGCCGAGGAGGGGCCGATGTCGCCGAGCCGCTCCGCGATCGCGGCGCGCGCCTCCTGCTGCTTCTTGAGGTCGACCGTCGTGCGCACCTGCAGGCCGCCGAGGCGCACGGTCCTCGCGCCGTACTCCTTGATCAGCTCGTCCTTGACGTAGTCGAAGAAGTAGCTCTCGCGGCGGCGCGTGAAGTAGGTCGAGGGGTCCAGCCCGAGGCCCCGCCGCATCGTCTTCTGGGCGGTCTGCTGGGTGATCATCCCCGAGCGCGCCATCTCGCGCAGGACGTCGTTGCGGCGCGCCTTGGCGGCGCCCGGGCTGCGCAGCGGCGAGTACAGCGACGGCGCCTGCGGCAGGCCGGCGAGCATCGCGGCCTCGCGCAGCGACAGCTGGCCCAGGCGCTTGTTGAAGTAGATGCGCGCGGCGGCCTTGGCGCCGATCGCCGACTGCCCGCCCACCGTGCCGTAGGGCACCGTGTTGAGGTACTTGTCGAGGATCCACTGCTTGGAGTGCTGCTCCTCGATCTCCTGCGCGACCTTGGCCTCGCGGATCTTGCGCTGGTAGGTGCGCTCGCTGGAGATGTAGAGGTTGCGGGCGAGCTGCATCGTGATCGTCGAGCCGCCCTGCACGGTCTTCTGGTTGACGAGGTTCTGCACGCCGGCGCGGATGACGCCCTCGTAGTCGATGCCGTCGTGCTGGTAGAAGCGGCGGTCCTCGATCGCGACCGTGGCGTCCTTGAGCAGCTTCGGGAACTCGTCGGACTCGGCCGGGAGCCGCAGCTCGGAGGCCTGGATGAAGCCCAGCCGCGAGCCGTCGGCGGCCAGCACCTCGGAGTTGGAGCCCGGGTCGCGCTCCTTCAGCGCGGACAGCGCCGGGGCGGAGGCCGCGATCGACACGACGTAGCCGACGGCCGCGATGCCGGCGATGCCGACCGCCATCACCACGACCAGCAGGGCGAGGAGGGCCTTGTTGCGACCGCCGCCGCGATGCGAGCGACGGAGCCGTGTGCGTTGGGAGCGGCTCATGGGCGACCTGCCGCCCGGGGCGGCGGAGGACCTTCGAGTGTAGAAGCGGTTCTGCCCTTCGCCGGCCAGCTCGATAACCCTCGCGCGTGCACGAGGGATTGCGGCGTCAGCCCGCCAGCAGGCCGTCCGCGCGCAGCCGCCGCAGGCACTGCTCGCGCAGCTCCGCCTCGTGCTTGGCGCGTTCGGGCGGTGGCACGCGTTCGCCGCCCACCGCGAGGCGCGTGCCCTCGACGCCGGCCTCGGCGACGCTGACCGACTGGCCGGTCTCCTCGCGCAGCGCGTCGAGCGCGCGCGGGACGTCGGCGCCCGCGGGCAGCCAGAGCGAGACGTCCAGGCCGACGGCGTCGGACTCGAGCGTGTCGTTGCGCAGGATCCCGCTGGCCAGCCGCTCGTTGGGGATCACGATCCGCTGCTCGGACAGCGTGCGCAGGATCGTGAAGTTCAGCCGCACGTCCTCGACGACGCCGTAGTGCTCCTCGACGGTGACCCAGTCGCCGACGCGCAGCGGCTGGGTGATCGCGAGCATGATCCCGGCGACGAGGTTGGCGAGCGTCTGGCGCGCGGCGAAGCCGACGATCGCGGCCACGAGCGCGCCCGAGGCCAGGAACGAGCCGGCGATCCGGCCGAGCCCCGCGAACTGCGAGAGCGCGGTGAACATGCCGATCACGAGCAGCACCAGCCAGATCAGCCGGCGGACGAAGCGCAGCCGCGTGTCGGCCTGCTGGGTCATGCCGCCGCGCAGCATCCGGTCGGCGATCCGGCGCCCGCGGGCGGCGAACCAGCGGTCGAAGATGAACGCGAGCAGGACGAAGAACGCGAAGATGGCGGCCGCGCGGATCGCCGCGTTCCCCGCCCACCAGTCCAGTTCCGTCGCCGCCATTGCCGCCGCAGCCTAGAGCCCTCCTCCTCGACGCGATGGGCACCCTGCTCACGTTCGAGCCGCCCGCCCCGCGGCTGCGGGCCGCGCTGCGCGCCGCGACGGGCGCGGACGTCGGCGAGCGGGCGGCCGGGCGCGCGATCCGCGCCGAGATCGCCCACTACCGGGCGCACCTGCACCTGGGCGGCGACGCCGCCGGGCTGGCCGGGCTGCGCCGGACGGCGGCGGCCGCGATGCGGCCCGAGCTGCCGGAGCCCGCGGCGTCGCTGGGCGACGACGCGCTCGTCGCGGCGCTGCTGGAGGCGCTGCGCTTCCGGGCCTACCCGGAGGTGCCCCGGACGCTGCAGGCGCTGCGGCGTAGCGGGATCCGGCTCGTCGTCGTCTCCAACTGGGACGTCTCGCTGCACGAGCGGCTCGCCGAGCTGGGGCTCTCGCCGCTGCTCGACGGGGCGCTCGCGTCGGCGGAGTTCGGCGCCGCCAAGCCGGATCCGTCGATCTTCGAGGCCGCGCTCGGGCTGGCCGGCGCCGCGCCGGAGGAGGCCTGGCACGCCGGCGACTCGCCGGAGGCCGACGTCGGCGGCGCGCTCGCGGCGGGCGTCACGCCGGTGCTCGTCGCCCGCGACGGGCAGCCCGCGCCGCCCGGTGTCATGCGGATCGCGGCGCTCGACGGCCTACTCTCCTTGGTCCCGTGACGAGCGTCCCGCCCCCCTCCGGCCCCGAGCCGCTGCTGCGCCCCGAGCTGCCGGACGGGCTTCCGCCGGAGCGCATCCCGCCCCTTCCCGCGCTGCGGGCGGGGCGCGACGGGCTCCCCGCGTGGCCGCCGTGGGCGCCGTTCGCGGCGATGCTGGTCACGCTCGGGATCGCGATCCTCGGCGCCACGCTGGCGACGGTCATCGCCCAGCTCGCTGGCTACGACGTCGACGCCGGCGACCCGCCGCCGGGCGTGACGATCACCGGGACCTTCTTCCAGGACGGCGCGCTGATCCTGTCCGCGTGGCTGATGGCGCGGCTGACCGCGGGCTCGCCCACCGCCGCGCAGTTCGGGCTGCGCCGGGTGGTGTTCAGGCGCGCGGTCGGCTGGCTCGTCGCCGCCTGGGTCGCGTTCCTCGCCTTCTCCGGCATCTGGGCCGCCGCGCTGAGCATCAAGGAGAACGACGACCTGCCGCAGGAGCTCGGCGCCGACGACTCCTCGACGGCGCTGTTCTTCGTCGCGGTGCTGGTGTGCGTGGCGGCGCCGATCGCGGAGGAGCTGTTCTTCCGCGGCTTCTGCTTCACCGCGCTGCGGCGCTGGATCGGCGTCGCGGGCGGCGCGATCGCGACCGGCCTCATCTTCGGCCTCATCCACGCCGGCTCGGCCGACGTGGTCTTCCTGGTCCCGCTCGGCGTGTTCGGGCTGCTGCTGTGCCTGCTCTACCACCGCACGGGGTCGCTGCTGCCGTGCATGGTGCTGCACGCGCTCAACAACTCGCTCGCGCTCGGCGTCTCCCAGAGCTGGGAGCCGATCCAGGTGATCGCGCTGATGATCGGGGCGTCGTTCGCCGTGGTGGCGATCGTGTCGCCGATCGCCCGGCGCACCGCGCCTCAGACGGCCTGAGCCGCGTCCGCGACGAGCCGCTCGAGCACCGCGCGCATCCCGCCCTGCGCGTGCGCGGCGCGCATCGCATCGGCGCCGTTGCCCTCGCGCAGGATCCGCTCCACGTGCTCGAGCGCGCCGTCGGCCCCGCGCTCGCGCAGCGCGCCGCGGGCGTGGCCGATCGCCTCTTCGGCGAGATCGCGCAGCGGGCGCATCGCGCCGTCCCAGCGCAGCGTCGCGTCGAGCCCGTCGCGGCCGGCCCGGAACGAGCCCTCGGTGATCTCCGCGCCCGGGACGGGCGGGTCGGCGCGGCCGTCGAGCACGGCGAGCGCGAGCCCGTGCACGAGCGCCGCCAGGCCCGCGACGGAGCCGAGCCGGGCCTGCGCGTCCATCGCGCGGAACTCGACGGTGCCCAGCCGCGGGTGCGGGCGGATGTCCCACCACAGGAACGTGTAGTCGGGCGCGTCGCCGGCCTCGAGCCACGCCGCGACGTAGTCCTCGTAGGCCGCCCAGTCGGCGAACGCGGGCGGGATCACGGCGCGCGGGAAGGCACGGAACAGCTGCGCGCGGGCGCTCGCGAAGCCGGAGTCCAGGCCATGCCAGTAGGGCGAGTGCGCCGCCAGGCCCTGCAGCACCGGCAGGTAGGAGCGCAGTCCAGTGCAGGCGCGGATCGCGCTCTCGGGGTCGGGC
>Ga0207708_10001863_pt1 | contig 15545 bp, 17 predicted proteins | sample KBSK5101metaG_FD_184340 | JGI IMG/M metagenome (GOLD analysis project Ga0207708, IMG submission 184340) | Corn, switchgrass and miscanthus rhizosphere microbial communities from Kellogg Biological Station, Michigan, USA - KBS K5-10-1 metaG... | ecosystem: Host-associated > Plants > Roots >...
CCAATGTTGCAGCAGGCGCGTCAGCGCCGCAGATGCAACATTGGTGCCTGACCCCGTCGTTGCGTCGCAAAGCGGCGCAACCCGGCCCGCAGGGCCGGCACCGCCGCACAGCCGCCACGGAGCCCGTGTTGCACCGCAGCGCGAAGCGCAGGTGCAACACGGACGGGCGGTCCCGAAGGCCCGCCACCAGCCTTGCAAGATCGGTGCCTGACCCCGAGTCTTTCAGGCGAGGGCTGCGCGGACCCTGTCCGGCAGGCCGTCCACGCTCGGGTAGGCCGTGGCCCGGCGGAGCAGCCCGTCCGTGAACTCGGCCACCCAGGCGATCTCGGAGTCGACGATCCCCTGGCGCAGGCGCGAGGCGTGCAGGTGGATGATCGCAACGGCGGTACTGTCGTCGACCTTGACGACGCGCCGGATGACGGGCTCCCACACAAGCGCCTCGCGGGCCGCCCTGATCCAGGCCGCGGCGCCCTCCCGGCCGCAATGGACGTCGCCGGTGATGATGGGCCTGAGCTCGGCCGCCGGGTGGACGAGCTCCAGCACCTCGTCGTCACCACCGCTCGCCGCGACGCGCGTGATCGTCTCGACATAGGTGCGAGCCAGAATCGTTGGGTCGGTCTCGATTGGACGAGTATGACAGCCCGCTTCCCAATCGGGCAGCCGACCGTACACTGGAATCATGTGGACGAGGCTCCTTTCGGCCGGGCTTGTGCTCGCCCTGGTCACGGCCGGCTGCGGCTCGACGACGAAGCCGCACCGGGTGAAGCTGCCGCACCCCGCCGCCAACGCGGTCGCGCCCTGGATCACCACCCAGAACGGCCATTTCGTCGACACTCGCACGGGCTCGCCCGTCGTCCTTCGCGGCGTGAATGTGGCCGTCAACTCGAGCGCGATCGTCTACGACAAGGCGTCCTCGATGGGCGCGAACTTCGTGCGGATCATGGCCCCGTGGAGCACGGTCGAGCCGACCGCGCCGAACGGCACGACGCACCACTGGGACGAGGCCTTCCTCCAGCAGCTCGACGGAGCCGTGGCGGACTTCCAGAAGTCCGGCGTGAACGTCCTCATCGACTTCCACCAGTTCCACTGGTCGCCGTACTTCGCGAAGGTGGAGTGCAAGAGCAACGTGTCCGACTGCAACGCCTCGGGCGTGCCCGGCTGGTACTACGCGGACGGCCGCTTCCCCGACACGAAGCGCGGCGAGTCCGACGCCAAGAAGGCCTTCTGGACCAGCGAGGCCGCCCGCTCTGAGGACGGCTACGCGGCGTTCGCGGCGATGATGGCGAAGCGGTACGCCGACGACCCGAACGTGGTCGGCTACGAGGTCTTCAACGAGCCGCACCCCGGCGGCCTCGGCGACTCGACGTCCGCCACCGACACGATGCTCCAGTGGCAGGCCGAGATCCGCAAGGTCATCCGGGCCGTCGACCCCGGCCGCACCGTCTTCATCATGTGCCGTGGCGGAGGCGAGGGCGTCGGCACCGCCGACCTCAAGGCCTTCGGCCCGCTCGACCACCTGGCGCTCGACTACCACGACTACTTCAACGGCATTCCCGGGATCGGCCTCACCTCCAACGGGAACGACTGGACGCCGAGCTGGCCCGCCACGCACAACCAGAAGGCCGCGCGCTACGCGGGCACGGCGGCTTCCCAGGCGGCCGTCCTGGCCGTGCCGCTGAAGCGGACGACCGAATGGCGGATCCCGCTCCTCGTCGGCGAGTGGGGCATCCACACCGGCGTCCCCGGCGCGCTCGAGTACCAGCGCCAGATGCTCGACATCTTCGCCAGCGAGAACATCTCGTGGACGCGCTGGAACCTGGCCCGCGGCGGCGGCTTCGGCCTCCTCCAGGGCACCGGGTCGCCGACGGCCGAGGCGATCCAGCTCGAGAACGCCCTGCGCGCTATGCAGTGACGGGCCGCGCGCGGCGGCCGCGGCGGGCGCGGAGCGTGCCGGCCAGGAGCTCGAGCTCGGCGCGGCTGCGGAAGCGCCACATGAGCGCGGCGTAGGCGACACTCGCGACGATGAGGTAGACCGCGAACGACGGGATGCTGAGCCCGACGCTCATCCGGATGGCCATCCCGAAGGCACCGAAGCACAGCGCGGCGCTCGTGCTCACCACCGGGAACCCGCGCCCGAACGGGTGCAGCTTCAGGAACGCGCGGATCTCGGCCAGCGGGGCGATGTTGTTGAAGAGGATCGACGCCGCCCAGGCGCACGCCGCGCCGGCGATGCCGATCCGCGGCACGAGCACGAAGCTGAGGGCCAGGTTCAGCACGAGCGCGACGACGACGTTGAACAGGTTCCACATGCTGCGGCCGCCCATGAGCAGCACGATGTCGACCGGCCCGATCGCCGTCGCGACCAGCATCGCCAGCGCCAGGATCTCGAGCGACGTCGCGCCGGTCACGTACTCCGGCTTGAACACCTTGAGGAGGAGCGGCGCGAAGATCGCAAGCGTGAAGTAGAGCGGCCAGGCGAGCGTCATGAGCCAGCACGTCGCCACCTGGTAGACGTCACGGGCCCGCTCGCGCTCGTCGCCGGAGAGGAGCTCGGAGAGCTTCGGCGCGATCGCGGTGATGATCGCGTAGTTCACAACGGAGCCGGCGACCAGGTAGCGCGTGGACGCCGTGTAGACCGACGCATGGGCGGCATCCAGGAGCGAGCCCACGAGCAGCGTGCCGATCCAGAGGATCGTCACCTGGAAGACGCCCGTCAGGCCGCGCGGCGCCGTGAACTTCCAGAACTCCGACCACAGCGCGCCGGCGCTCGTCGGCGCGACCCGCTCGCCCGGCTGGTTCTCGACCTTGGTGATGAGGCGCACCAGCCAGACCAGGGCCACTCCGAACGCCAGCAGGATCGGCATGCCCCACCCGAGCGCCACGCCGAACGCACCGCCGCCCGCGATCACGACCGCGCCGACGCCGACCAGCTGGAGCACGGCCCGCCCGATCCGGTCGACGAGGGCGTTCGGGAGCATCGTGCCGAAGCCGCGCGTGGCGGCGATCGAGACCGTGTAGGCCGCCGAGACCGGGAGGAACGCCGCCAGGACGCGGATGTAGGTCGCCACCCGCTCCGCGTCGGTGTGCTGGTGGTTCGTGAAGATCGCCGCCAGCGGGTCGGCCAGGAAGAACGTGATCTCGGCGAGCAGGATCCCGGCGACGAAGCCCGGCAGGATCCCGACCGCCATGCTGCGGCGGATGTCGGCGATCCGCCCGAGCACGCGCAGGCGCGGGATCATCCGGGTGAGGCCGGTGTCGGCGCCCAGCTCGCACGTGTTCGAGAGGATGATGAAGAGCGCGACGGCCTCGAAGAACGCGCCGGCCTCGCGCTTCGTGAGCGCCTGCGTCACGACGACGACCAGCACGAACTGCAGGACGCCGTTGACCACAGAGCCGATGAAGTTGAGCGTGCCGCCCCGGGCGACGCTCTTCAGGTCGGACTCGCGCTCGGCCCGTACGCCGTCGTCAGCCATCGGAGGCCCCGTTGGGGCTCGTCCATGCGAGCTGCCGGCCGAGCAGCTCCTCGAGCCGACCGTTCGGCTCCGCGAAGCCGGCCGCGAGCCGCTCGCGCGTCTCCACCGCCATGCCCCCCGCCGGGCGGGCGTTGAACGCCTTGAACTGCGGCGGCCGCGCGGGCATCGGCAGGCCCAGGAAGTCGAGCACGCCCCGGTACGCGGCGGCCGGGTCGGCGAAGAACTCCTCGGCCACGATCACGTGGATCTGGGCCGGGTCGAAGCGCGCGCGCCACGCCTCGAGCTGCGGCGCGTACTCGCCGCGGGCGACGTAGGCGTGGTGCTGGAGCGCCGGGCTGTCGTAGCCGGGGTCGGCCAGCATCCGCTCGCGCTCGCCGGCCAGGCGGCCCGGCTCCAGGTCGAGCGCCTCCTCGAACGTCTCGGCGTCCTCGAAGCCGCGCGCGTACTCCTGCTGGTACTGCGAGAAGGCGCGGACGACGGGGTCGCGGAGCATGAGGATCAGGCGGACGTTCGGGACGGCGGCCCGCACGCGGTCGGGCCCGTGCGGGTGGAACACGTAGTACGGGCTCGCCTCGCCCGTGACGGCGCCGCTGCCCGCCCGCTCGCGCGTGCGCTCGGTCGGGAAGTGGGCCCGGTACCAGCGCAGGCTCCGCTCGTGGTTGACATCGAAGTAGTGCACGCCCTTCGACGGCGCCGCCCCGATCACCTGCGGGTGCTGGTCCAGGTACCGGTAGAGCGAGGTCGTGCCGCAGCGCTGCGCACCGATGATGAGGAAATCCGGCAGCGGCCGCGAGCCGGCGTTCAGCATGCGCGCCCCGACGTAGGCCGCCTTCACGGCGTCGGCCACGGGCTCGGGCACGCGCGAGTAGTTGTCGTTCCGGGCGCCGCGCTCGCGCCGCATCAGGCCCCCGATGCCGCGAGCGACCGAGCCATCGCGGGCTCCGGTGGAACATCGAGCCGGCCGGGCTCGCGCAGGCTGTAGCCGAAGCGGCGCACGCGCTCCTCGAACCGGTGCACGGCCCGGTCGGTGTCGGCGCGCTTCACGGGGTTCCAGCGCCGCCCCGACCAGCGCCGGAAGTAGGCGTCGTTGATGCCGGTGCGCACGGTGATGCCGCTCGGGTGCGGGGCGAGGCCCGCCGCCCGGAACGCCGCTTCGAGAACGCGGTCCGGGTCGGCCACGAGGTCCTCGTAGCGCAGGATCACCGGATCGCGCAGATGCGGCGCGTCGCCGATCAGCGTCTCGTGGCACACCAGCCAGTGCTCGACGAGCTCGCTGTAGGAGCTCCACGACCACTTGCGGGTCGCGCACGCGACCGCGATCGGGTGGCGCATCATCATGACGAGCCGTGCACCCGGGAACATCGCCTGAAGGAACCGGCCCCGGATCAGGTTCGGGGGCGACTTCTCGATGAGCACGCGCCGGCTCAGGTCCCAGTGCGGGCCCCAGTCCGCGGCCAGCCGCTCGCGGCTCTCGTCGGTCACGAGCGGCGACTCCTCCGTGAGGTGCGCCCCGGGATCGAAGCCGAAGCGGCCGGGGCCGCCGTGCGCCCGCGCCGGCCGGTAGACCGACTGCAGGTGCTGGCCCTCGTCCTCGGGGACGCCGGTCTCGCGAAAGCCGCTCGCGTCGGGATGCGCGGCCAGGCAGCGGTGAAGGAGCGACGTGCCGCTGCGGTGCAGGCCGCCGACGAAGACGAGCGTCTTGCCGTCGAACGGGGTCGTCACGCGGGGACCAGGGCCTGCCGGCGCGCCCGCCGCAGCTCGCGCGTCGAGGGCTCCGGCTCGGGGTTGCGCGCGATCTCGCGGTAGGCGATGGCCGCCGCCACCATCACCAGCGGGATGCGCTCCGTGATGTCGTAGTAGGGCAGCTGGATGCAGGCCACGAGGATCGTGACGTGCGCCCAGAAGCACCACGGCGACCTCCACCTCCCCGAGCGGAAGAGCGTGTAGAAGATCCAGATCAGGAAGAGCGCGAGGCCGGGCACGCCGTGCGAGAAGACGAGCAGGAAGATCTCGCTCTCGGTGCCGAGGTTCGACTGCTTGTGCGTGGGCGACTGGACCGCCCCGAGCGGGGCGCCGAACCCGAGGATCGGCGAGTCGGCGATCTTCTCCTGGGCGCCCAGGTCGCGTCCGATGCGGCCCGTGTCACCCGTCTTGTGCGAGAACCGGCTCGTGGCGAGGTTCCCGAGCGGGCTGACCACGAGGATGATCCCGACCACCGCGAACGCCAGGATCACCTTGAGCGCCTGCTGGAAGTCGCCCCGCAGCCAGAACCGGAACATCGCGTACATGAGCGCGAGCCCGAGGCTGAGCCACAGGCCGCGGTTGAGCGAGAAGACGACCGGGACGATCGAGGCCGCCATCGCGAAGCGAAGGAGCGTCTTCCAGGCTCGCGACTCGGCGTGGAGCATGGCGCAGATCGCGCACGGCGCCAGCATGGCGAAGGCCGAGCCCCACGCGTTCGTGTATGCGAAGAACGTCTCCGGGCGGCCGATCGGGAACCCGAGGAAGTGCTGGACCTGGGCGAACTCCAGGTGGACGTGCGCGTAGACGTACTGATTCTGGCTCAGCCCGTGCGGGAGGAGCTTCTCCATCGGGCTCGCGAAGTTCATCCCCGGGAACGCCACGCCCAGCCAGCCGCCGAACACGACCATCACCCACAGAGCGGCCATCGCGTTCACGATCGCACGCGTCGAGATGCGCCGCTCGGGCACGTTCACCAGGTACAGGAAGACCGCGGCGCCGGCGACGTAGAACGAGAGCCTCCACCCCCATGCGAGCGCGCGGCTGGGGTCGCTGAGCTCGACGCCCGAGGCGATCACCCACAGGATGAAGAGCAGCCAGATGCCGAACCGGCGCGGGGCCAGGATCCGGCCGCGAACGACCATCGCGGCGATGAGCGGGAACGCGATCAGCGGCCACATGAAGAACGAGGCCCCGATCACCCACCACAGCGGGATCAGGGCGACGATGGCGAACGCCTGCCAGCCGCGCGGGAGCACGTACTCCCGCGGCACGCGCATGTCGACGGCGTCGGCCGGGACCCTAAACATGCCGGCCCCGCAGATAGCCGTACCGCAGGAGGAGCGGCCACGTGAGCGCGAGCACCGTGCGCCGCACCGGCCGGTCCATGTCGCGCCGCCAGGCCTCGTCGGCCTTCACGCGCTGACGGCCGTGGGAGAAGCGCATCGGGTTCCCGCGCACGCTGTGCTGGCCGGCCACCTCGACCGAGCCGTCGGCGAGCGCCGCCACGTCGACCTGCTCGCCGAGCGAGGCCAGCGCCCGCGCCACCTCGCCCGCCGGCTCGGCGGCGAGCGCCTCGTAGCGCATGCGGGCGGTCGGCGTGCGCAGGCGCAGGACGTCGAACGCCAGGTTGCACTCCATCCAGCGAACGCCGGCCTTCCACGGGCTGAACTCCTCGAAGAAGGCGGCGTCGCCGGTGACCTCGGGCCGCTCCACCTTCTTCATCCACGAGTGGACGACGCCGCGGCTGTCGCGCACGAGGTGCAGCACGCGCAGGCCGACACCCGGCGCGCGGCGCAGGAAGTAGGCGTAGGGCGGGTTCTTGGTGGAGTCGACGACCGTCTGCGCGCCCGACACGGTCAGGATCGCCTCGTACACGCGGGCCGTGAGCTCGGCGTATCGGTCGACCTTGCGCGCGTGGGCGGGGAAGAGCCGCGGCAGCGCGAGGAGCGGGATGTTGCGGTGGCGCAGGACGTCGGCCTCGAGCTGCAGCACCTCGTCGACGTCGACCTTGTCCCAGCCGCCGAACGCCTCCTGACCCACGGCCTGCCAGAACGGGCAGTCGCCGAACGACTGCCCGCAGCCGCACAGCTCGTTCGCCGCCGGGCCGGCCTGCCAGACGTAGCGCAGCTCGCCCACCGCGACCATGCCGTCGAGCCCGCCGAGGAGGTGCGACAGGAGCGTCGACCCGCTCCGGCCCCACCCGCCGATGTAGAGGACAGGCGCCGGCGTCATACCTTCGTACGGAAGACCCGCGGCGCGGGGTCGGGAGTCGTGGCGGAGGCCACGTCCGGCTCGAAGAGCGCCTGGACGAGCTCCTCGAAGCGACGCACGGCGTCGGACGGGCTCGTGAGCCGCGGCGGCGCCGGCTCGCCGCCGTTCGCGTGCAGGACGCCGCTCAGGTAGCCGCGGAAATCGGTCGCCGACTCGGCCAGGATGATCGCGCCGTCCGCCGCGATCCGGCGGGTGAAGGCGTGCTGGTGGTCGTCGACGTGCTCGCCGGCCGCCTTGCGGCGCGGCACGACGATCGGCCGCTTGCCCATGGTCGCCGCCAGCATGATCGTGCCCGGCCCGCCGTGGCAGACGACGACCGCGGCCTCGCGCATCATCGCCTCCATCTGCTCGTGGCCCAGGTACTGGCCATGATCCGCGCGCGTCGGCGGCGTGGACGTGCCGGTCTGGACGAAGCAGCGGGCGATCTCCTCGCCGCCGTCGGCAAGCCAGGCGTCGATCCACCGGCACAGACGGTCGAACGGGTGGAAGTCCGTCCCCACCGACACGAAGACGAGGGGGAGCCCGGCGTTCAGAACAGCCCCCCGATGACCTTCGCTCCCGGATAGAGGCGCTGCTGCTCCTCCCACTGGACGAGGAAGAGGCTCGAGAGCGGCCGGCACAGGCGGCCGGTGAGCGTCGCCGAGTCGATCCGGTCATAGACCTCGAGGTAGACCGTCTTGATCCGCAGCAGGCGGGCGACCACGAAGAACGGGAACGCCACGCCCGCGCCGTCGGACACCACGAGGTCGGGCCGGTAGCGCGGCAGGAGCCGCACGGCGAGCATGAGGTTTCGGAACGCGTTTCGCACGTTGCGCGTGGTCGGGTGATACGCCCACACGACGTCCTCACCCTCGAGCAGCGAGCGCCCGTCGGGCAGGTCGAACGTCACCCAGGTGCGCTCGTGCTTCTCCCACCACGGCTTCAGCTGGTGAAGCTGGATGAGATGGCCGCCCGACGAGCAGACGAGCACGACCCTCACAGCAGTTCGCGCTCTCGGTTCGGCGTCCGTGTCTGGGAGAGGCCGGCTCCGCCGACCCCGACGTAGCCGCCGTACTCGTTCTCCTCCGACACCGAGACGCCGGTGAAGAGGAAGCCGAGCGTGGGCGCCGCGCAGGCGTCCAGCGCGCGCGCCAGCGCCACCATATGCGGCCGGCTGGCGAGCCGGGCGCGGGCGACCACGATCACGCCGTCCACCTTCGAGCCGAGCATCATCGCGTCGGTGACGGGCAGCATCGGCGGCGCGTCGATCAGCACGATGTCGGCGCGGCCGCGCAGCTCGCCCAGGAGCTCGGACATGGTGCGCGACTCGAGCAGGTCGGCGGCGTCGGCCGGGGGCGGGCCCGCCGGCAGCACCTCGAGCAGGCCGCCGGTCGCGGCCCGGCCGTTGCCGGCCGCGTCGTCGGGCTGCTCGCCACCGGCATCGACGATCGTGAGCGCGTCGGCGAGGTCGCCGTGGCCGCTCAGGATGTCGGACAGGCCGGTGCGGTCGTCGAGCCCGAAGAACCGCTCGATCGCGGGCCGGCGCATGTTGGCGTCGACCAGGACGACGTGCGACCCGGAGCGGGCCAGCGCGACGGCCATGTTGGCGACCGTGCGCGACGTGCCCTCGGAATCGGCGGCGGCCACGAACATCACGGCCTTGGCCCGGTTGGCGCGCATCACGGTGCCGAGGTTCAGCTTGGCGATGCGGTAGGCCTCGGCGGAGGGGCCCTGCGCCCCGCCCCGCGGCGCGAGCAGCACGAGCGGGTGATCGCGCAGCGACCGCGGCGGCGACGGGATCGACGCCAGGAGCGGCACGCGCAGCCGCCGGCCGACCTCGTCGGCGGTGCGGATGCGCTTGTCGAGCAGGTCCTGGATGAAGGCCAGGATCACGCCCAGGATGAGGCCGAGGACGAGGCCCAGGATCGTGTTGCGGCTCGTCTGCGGCTGGGTCTGGTTGGCGGACTCGGCCGGCTGGAACTGGACACGACCCGGCGGAACCGCAAGCCCGGTGGCCAGAGCCAGCAGCTTCGGCTCGAGCAGGTTCGCCAGTCCCTGATCGGGAACGATCGGCTGCCCGGTCGCCGGGTCGTTGACGAGGTTCCCCTGTGCGTCGACCGGGTGGAGCGTCTGCTGGATGGACGTCCAGTTGTTGGCATGGTCGAGCTCCTGCTGGTAGAGCAGGTAGGCGCCGTAGTCCTGGGCCCAGGCACTTGCAAGCTGCTTTGCGAGCAACGGATCCTTCGCGTTCACGGTGAACTCGATCGAGTCCCCTGTGGCCGCCGGGAGCACGTTCGACGTTTGGATGAGCTCGTCTGCGGTGAGCCCGCTGTCCTTCACCTGAAGGAACTGCGGCTTCGCAGGCTGGATCGTCTTCTTCCCGATCGTGACCGCCGGGATTGGAGGCGGAGTCGTCGCCCCCACCACGATCGATGCGATCTTGTTGGTGTCTGCGAGCGGCGCATTGACCTGGGACCACGTGATGGAGCCGGACTTCGCCTCCGCGGTGCTGCCCTGCGGGTTCGGAAGCGACGCGATGGCCTGGTACTTCGGTGTCTGGTTCTTCGAGTACGCGACGGCGGCAACCGTCATCAGCACCGTCACGAGCAGCACGATCCACTTCCGACGGGCGATGACACCGAAGTAGTCGCTCAGCGAAACCGACTCATACCATCCTGTTTCCACCGTTGGATCCTCTCGGGTCGTCTGCGATCGAGCCCGCACGGCCCGGTCGGAAAAGCTCGGTCATCAAGACGCCTCGCGGACGAGCACGCCGGTCTTGGGAGAATTTGCCTCGCCGTCCAACCTGTGGCCTCCCAAGCCAATGGTACCCCTGACCATATAGGCGTCAAGCCTCGTGGGAACACGGTTCCGGGCCGAGCCGGTACGGTGCCGCCGGTGAGAGACGCCGATTCCTGCACCCGCGGCCTGACCGCTGCCGACGCCCGCGTCCGGGCTGCAATTGGCCCGGTTTCCCCCGGCTGGAGGGCGATCGAGCGCTATGTGGTGCTGCCGACGGCGCGGCATCCGCGGATCCTCGCGCCGGTCTCCGCACCCGGCCCGGCGGCGGCCGCCGTCACACAGTTCTCCAACGGTGCGCCGGCCCGGGGCGCCTTGCCGCCGTCGTCGCGGCGGCCGCCCTGCGGTCCGGTCTGGCCCACCGCGTCCTGCGCGGACGGATCTCGATCGCGGTGGCGCCGGGCGTCGGAGACGGCGATCTGCCGGGCCTCGTCCTCTCCCACCACCTGGCGCGCGTGCTCGACCTTCCCCGCGCCGACCTGGCCGTCAGGGTGGGAGCGTCCCGGCCGAACGGGAAGCCGGTCGTGCAGGTGTCGGCGCCCGACGGGCGGATCGTCGCCTTCGCCAAGGTCGGCTGGAACGACCTCACCCACGGCCTCGTCGCCGCGGAGGCCGATGCCCTGCGCCGGCTGGCCGCCTCGCCCCCGGCGGCGTTCACGGTCCCCGAGCTCCTGCACGCCGGCGAGTGGCACGGCAGCGCGGTCACGGCGGTGGTGCCCGCGATGGGCGGACGGCCGCACGTGTCGCCCGAGCCGCCGGCCGGCGTGACGCGCGAGCTGGCGCTCGGCGCTGCGACGGAGCGGGCCGTCCTTGCGGAGTCGGGCTGGTGGCGGCGGGTGCGCGAGCGGATCGAGGCCGCCGGTGGCGACGAGCAGCGCACCATGGCCGAGCGGATCGGCTCGGTGGACGGCGGCCGCGAGCTGGTGTTCGGCCGCGGCCACGGCGACTGGACACCGTGGAACATGGCGGAGGGTCAAGGCCGGCTGGTCGTCTGGGACTGGGAGCGGGCCGCCGAGGGCGTGCCCGTCGGCGTCGACGCCGCCCACTACTGCCTGCTCGTCGCCCTGAATGCCCGCGGCCTCCCGCCGGACTCGGCCGTCCCCGACGTCCTCGGCCGGCTCCCGCGCGTGCTCGAGGGGCTCGACGTCCCCGGCGCCGACGCCCGCCTGGTCGTCTCGCTGGAGCTGCTCGAGATGTCGGTGCGGTTCGCCGAGGCGCGGGCCGCGGGGGTCATCGGCCTTCGCGACAGGTTCGGGTCGGCACTGGCCGCCCTCCTCGACGGCCGGTACCATGGGGCCGAGGCATCATGAGCGTCACCTTCTCCACCATCATCTCGCTGGCTCCCGTGATCGCGATCGTCATGATCTCGGCGCTGATCGCGTTCGTGCTCGCGCGCGGTGACGAGGTGACGAGCTCGCGCGCCAGACGCTGACCCGGCCGGCAGGGACGAAGCCGGCAACCTCGGGGGCGTAGCTCAGGGGACAGAGCGAGAGCCTTCTAAGCTCGAGGTCGCAGGTTCGAATCCTGCCGCCCCCGCTCGATCCGTCGTACCCGCGCCGTCAGCCGGACGGGTGCGTGGTGCGCCGCAGGCCGGCGTCGAAGATGAGCACGAGGATCGCCGCCACGATGACCGCGGTCAGGAACTGGCCGATCCAGCCGACGTCGAGGACGTCGTTCGCGACGATCCCGCCGAGGAGCGCGCCGAGGATGCCGAAGAGCGCGGTCTCGAGCAGGCCGATGTCCTGGCGCCCCGACACGACGAGCCGGCCGAGGCCGCCGATCACGAGCCCGACGATCCCGTACCAGACGAGCGACCAGAGCACGCCGAGCGCGAAACCGAGGAGCCCGAAGCCGAAGGCCATCAGGAACACGATCAGGATCAGCGCGACGAGGGCTGCGCTCACGGGCGGGACACTAGCCGTCCGCGCCGCCGGATAGCGTGGCGACCGTGTCCGGCCGCACGCAGGCAGCGCTCTACGCCGAGATCGACCACGAGCTCTCGTGGTCGGAGCGCGACCTGCCGCAGCACCTGCGCACGAAGCACGTCCACCGCCTGCACCCGTACCTGGGCAAGTTCGTGCCGCAGCTCGCCGAGACGCTGCTTGCGCGCAGCCTGACGGCCGGTGCCGTGGTCTACGACCCCTTCGCCGGGTCCGGGACGACGCTCGTCGAAGCGAACGCGCTCGGGATCCATGCGATCGGCGCCGACGTCTCGGCGTTCAACTGCCTGCTCATGCGGGTCAAGGTCGCCGAGCACGACCTGGCGACGCTGCGGCGGGAGCTCGACCTGGCCCTCGCCGCTCCGCCCTGCGACCCCCCGGCGTCCGAGTGGCTCACCCGCTGGTATGCGCCATCCGCCCTACGCGACCTCGCCGGGTTCTGCACCGTCGTCCCGGAGTCCGCCGAGGCCGAGACGCTCATGGTCGTCGCCTCCCGGGCCGCGCGCTCGGCGCGCCTGGCCGCCCACCACGACCTCGACATGCCCCGAGCGCCCGTGCGCGGGCCGTACGTCTGCCACAAGCATCGCCGCACCTGCCGGCCGGTCGAGCGGGCCGACCACTTCCTGCGCCGCTACGCCGACGACACCCTGCAGCGCCTGGCCGAGTTCGACGAGGTGCGCACGCCGGCCGCCGTCACGGTGCTCCACGCCGACGCCCGCGCCGCGGACCTGCCGGAGCGGATCGACGGGATCGTCACGTCCCCTCCGTACCCGGGCCTGATCGACTACCACGAGCAGCACCGCTACGCCTACGAGCTGCTCGGCCTCGCCGACCGGCGCGAGCTCGAGCTGGGAGCGGCGGCTGCGGGCACGGCGCGCAGGGCGATCGAGGCTTACTGCGAGGGCATCGCGGATGCGCTGGCGCGGGCCCGCGGGCGGCTGGGGCCCGACGCGACCGCCGCCATCGTCGTGAACGACCGCCGCGGCCTCTACGACGACATCGCGCGCCGGGCCGGGTACGCCGTCGCCCGCCGCGACGTGCGGCACGTGAACCGCCGCACAGGCCGCCGGGCCGGCGAGTACTTCGAGCAGATCCTGTGGCTGCGTCCGGTCAGGCCGAGACGGGGAGCCCGGGCCGCCTGACCGCGCGTCCGGCGCGGCCGGCGAAGAGCCGCAGCGTCCGCTGGTCGCGGTCGGAGAGCTCGCCGGTGCTCGCCATCACGAGGACGCCGGCGACGCCCATGTCGGAGAAGATCGGAATCGCCGTCGTGACGATCCCGTCCCGCCGCGTCGCGCACGGCATCCGGCGGGCGATGGCCGCATCGGCCAGATGCTGCCAGACGTCGTCGCCGTAGACGACCGGCGGGAGGCCGTCGTCAGAGAGGTAGAGCGTGGCCCAGATGGCGTCCACGAGCTCCGGGATCGCGTAGGCCACGAGGTTCTCGGCCTCGGCCGGAGAGGCGCACCGGCGCAGGCGCGAGAAGAGCGCTTCCAGTCCCTCGATCCTGCCCGCCGCCCTGGCGGATGCGAAGGTCGACATGGCGATGATCATGACGACTTCGGCGTACGCCGGCATCACCCGGTTAGGGGATACGCACCGCCCGAATTGCGGTAATTCGTCGGGTTCTCCGGTGCGGACGGCCTAGATGACGTAGTCGCCGACGAGGCGGCGGAACTCGCGCGTCTGCGTGTAGTCGCGCGGGCGTGTGCGGAGGAAGACCAGCATGGGAACCGCGACCGCCGTGGCGATCACCGCGAGCCCTCCCAATGTCCGATTCATGCCCATGATCTGCTCCAGCTCGGGGGTTGTCTCCCGTGTATCGGCCGGTGCTCATGCGTTCTTGAAGCGGCACTTGCTCAAGAACGTATATGCAAGTGCCGATTTGCTAAAGAGCAATGGGTCGGGCACTCCCCCTGCTGGCCGTCGCGCTCGTCGTGGCGGCGACACCGACGGTCGCATCGGCGCACCCCGCCGGCGTGCGGCTCACGGCCGTGCGCGCTGCGACGGAGCCGGTGCCCCGCCGCGCCGCGGCGCCCCACCGCGCCTTCACGCTGGTGGATGCCGCCGACGGCGCGATCGTGCGGTCGCGGCCGCGAGGGCACATCGCCGGCACCCTGCCCGGGCGGACGCCGCTCGGCACTGCGACCTGGCTCTGGGCCGTGAAGACGTCGCCTGACGGGCGCTGGGCGCGGGTCATCCTGCCCTGGCGGCCGAACGGGCGCACCGGCTGGATCTCGCTTCGGGGACGGCGGACGGTGACGAGCAGGTTCTGGGTCGAGGCCGATGTCTCCCGCCGCCGGGTGAACCTCATGCGCGGGAGCGGCGTCCTGCGCTCGTTCGTCGCGGCGGTCGGCGCGCCCGGCTCCCCCACGCCGGTCGGCCGCTTCAGCGTGACCGACCCGATCGCCACCGGCGACCCCGGCGGCCCGTTCGGGTGGTACGCGTTCGGCCTCTCCGGCCACCAGCCCAACCTCCCGGCCGGCTGGTCGGGCGGCGACCAGCTCGCCATCCACGGCACGAACGCCCCCTCGACGCTCGGCACCGCCGCCTCGGCCGGCTGCCTGCGCGTCTCGGCGACCGCGCTCGGCATCCTCAAGCGCTACCTGCGCCCGGGCACACCGGTCGTCATCGAGGCGTAGTCGCCCGCCGCGAGGTGGGTTACGCTTGCCTCACGGGACGTGGCGCAGCCTGGTAGCGCACCTGCTTTGGGAGCAGGGGGTCGCCAGTTCGAATCTGGCCGTCCCGACTCGACCTAAACTCCGACTGTTGCTCCTCGCTGCCCCGACCGAGCCAGGCGAGTCCCCTCCGGGGCGGACCGCGGCGTGCCTTTGCGTCGGCCGCGGCTAAGTGCACACTCGGATCGTGCTGGCGCGAAGTCGTGGGAGCCCTCGGAGGGCCGCCCTCTTGGCAGGAGAGCGGCCCTCGCAGGCGTATCCCTGCCGCGTCGCCTTACGCAGAGCGCGCGGCGCAGGCAGCGATGCAGCGTGTGCTCCTGGGTGAAGCCGATCGCGCCGGAGACCTGGATCGCCGTCTCCGCGGTCTCCAGCACCCTGCTCGCGACGTACTGACAATCACTGGCCCAAGCCGCGCGCAGCGGGGTAAGCGGCTGCTCGGATCGCTCACTGCGCTGCGCGTGGCTCGGGCGCAAACATTTTCGTTGCGGATACCGCGTCATCGTGGTTAACTAGCGGTGTCATGCAACCCACCGGCTTTCACGACCTGTTGCGACAGGCCCAGGCGGGCGACCGCCCGGCGATGGACCGCGTGCTGGCCCTGCTGCGCCCCTACATGGAGCAGGTCGCCGCCCGCTACGCTGACCCCGACCGCGCCCAGGCCAGCG
>Ga0207708_10001870_pt1 | contig 15520 bp, 4 predicted proteins | sample KBSK5101metaG_FD_184340 | JGI IMG/M metagenome (GOLD analysis project Ga0207708, IMG submission 184340) | Corn, switchgrass and miscanthus rhizosphere microbial communities from Kellogg Biological Station, Michigan, USA - KBS K5-10-1 metaG... | ecosystem: Host-associated > Plants > Roots >...
CGGGCTGAACGACGCGGATCTGGAGAAGCCGCTGATCGCGGTGGCGAACACCTGGACCGACGCGACGCCCTGCAACCTGCACCTGCGCGAGCTGGGCGCCAAGGTCAAGGAAGGTATCCGCGCGGCGGGCGGCACGCCCATCGAGTTCAACACGGTCGTCGTGTCCGACGGCATCAGCATGGGCACGGAGGGGATGCGCGCATCGCTGGTGTCGCGCGAGGTGATCGCCGATTCGATCGAGCTGGCGGTGCGCGGCGCGATGTGCGACGGCGTGGTCGCGCTGTCGGGCTGCGACAAGACCATCCCGGGGACGATGATGGCGCTGGCGCGTTTGAATCTGCCGGGGCTGATGCTGTACGGCGGGACGATCATGCCGGGCAACTTCCGCGGCAAGGCGGTCACCATCCAGGACGTGTTCGAGGCGGTGGGCGCGTGCGCGGCGGGCCGCATCACCGAGAGCGAGCTGCGCGCGCTGGAAGACGTCGCCTGTCCGGGCGCAGGCGCGTGCGGTGGCCAGTTCACCGCCAACACGATGTCGATGGCGGGCGCGATGCTGGGGCTATCGCCGATGGGCCTCAATGACGTACCGGCAGTCGACCCGCGCAAGGGCGGAGCGGCCGCGCGCGCGGGCGAGATCGTGATGAAGCTGGTCGCGGAGGACCTGCGGCCGAACAAGATCCTCACGCGCGCCGCGTTCGACAACGCGATCACGGCGGTCGCGGCGACGGCCGGTTCGACCAACGCCGTGCTGCACCTGCTGGCGATCGCGCGCGAGGCGGGCATCCCGCTGACGATCGACGACTTCGACGCGATCGCCGCCAAGACGCCGACGCTGGCGGACATGGTGCCGGGCGGCCGTTTCATGGCGTCGGATCTGGAGCGCGCGGGCGGCATCCGCCTGGTGGCGGCGCGGCTGGCGCAGGCGGGCTTGCTCAAGGACGGCATGACGGTCAGCGGGCGCACCATCCTGGTCGAAGCGGCGGAGGCGAAGGAGACGCCGGGGCAGGAGGTGCTGCGGCCGCTCGACAAGCCGATGTCGCCGACGGGCGGCTTCGCGATCCTGCGCGGATCGCTGGCGCCCGAGGGCGGGGTGGTGAAGCTGGCGGGCCACGGGCGCCGCAAGCACACCGGCCCGGCGCGCGTGTTCGATTCGGAGGAAGCGTGCTTCGCGGCCGTGCAGCGCCGCGAGATCAAGGCGGGCGACGTCGTGATCATCCGCTACGAGGGTCCGAAGGGCGGCCCCGGCATGCGCGAGATGCTGGCGGTGACGGGCGCGCTGGTCGGTCAGAAGCTGGACGACAGCGTCGTGCTGCTGACCGACGGCCGTTTCTCGGGCGCCACGCACGGCTTCATGGTCGGCCACATCGCGCCCGAGGCGTACGTGGGTGGCCCGATCGCTTTCGTGAAGGACGGCGATCAGGTCACGCTGGACGTCGACGCGCGCCGCATCGACGTCGCCGCGGATCTCGACGCGCGCCGCGCCGGCTGGAAGGCGCCCGCGCCGCGCTACACGACCGGCGTGATGGCGAAGTACGCGGCGGCCGTGTCCTCGGCGGCGATCGGCGCCGTCACGTCGCCTGTTGGGTAACGCCAACAGCGTTCTGGATCCGATCGCCCGGGATGGCGTTATCCTGCGCGGATGTCGCGCGGGAGCTCGCTGTTGTGCGCCGCCGTCGTCGGTATTTCGGCGGCCACGTTCGGGTGCAAGTCCGATGAAGATGCGGGCGCCGCGTTCATACGGCGCTACTGCGAGCTGTACCAGCCGTGCTGCGTCGCCGCGGGGCTGCCCGGCGACGGCAAGGTGTGCCGGGATCTGTTCGTGGGCGCGATGTCGAAGCAGTCGAAGTACAACGCGACGGCCGGCGAATCCTGCCTGTCGACGTTGATGAGCGTCTCCAGTCAGCCGGGCTTCTGCGAGGGCGACATCGTTCCGCCGGCCACGTGCGCGCAAGCGTTCGGCGGCGTGGTCGGCGCGTGCATCCAGGACGCCGACTGCCCGGCGCCGTCGGCCGGCGACGCGCGCTGCGTCTCCGGCTTCGCGAACGGCATGCAGGTCCGGAAGTGTCAGACGCAGACGCGCGGGACCGCGGGCGGTGCGCCCTGCGTGGGCACCGTGCGCAGCGGCGTCATCCTTTACAGCGGCACGATCACCGGCGACGTCCCCGACATGGGATTTCTCTGTTACGCCGACGACGGCCTCCATTGCGACGGGACCATGTGCGTCGCCCTGATGGCGACCGGCGAAGCCTGCGCCCTGTCGGGCCCCGCCGGCGACTGCGTCGACGGCAACTTCTGCGACGTGACCACCGGAACCTGCGCCGCCCGCAAGCCAATTGGGGCCGCGTGCATCGACCAGGCCGACGAATGCGCCGACGGCTCGTACTGCGATGCGGGAGGTATGACTTGCGTGGCGCAACTGGACATCGGCGCGGCGTGCACGGACAACGGCCAGTGCGTGACCGAGACGTGCTCGGATGCGGGGACGTGCGCCGCGCCGCCGGTGGTGGGGGCGAACCCGGTGTGTGGCGGGTGAGGGGCGCGGCGCGCCGCCGTCAGCGGACGCCGAAGGCTCCGCGCAGCACGGCGTGCCGGCCAGACAGCGTCAGCGCCGGGTCGACGATGCCCAGCTTCGCGCCCGCCGGTAACCCGTAGGGCGCGAGCGCCTCGGGAATGGTGAACGCGGGCACCGGCAGCTGCGGCAGAGAATCGTTCAGCGACCGCTCCGCCATCTGTGTGAGCAGCGCGATGAGCGTGGCGCCCACCGTCGCGGCGTCGGCGTCAGTGATCTGATCGGCCGTGACGACCCTGGACTCGGTCAGCGTCACGTCGGAGAAGGTGGGGTCGTCACTCGAGAGCGTGGCGGTCGCGCGGGCGCGGATGGCGGCGCGCGCCTGGATCGGCGCGGTCGCGCCCGGAAGCGACACGTTCGCGGAGACGCCCAGATCGAGCCCCAGCGAGCCGTCGTTCTGGATGAACACGACCGGCGGCAGCATGGTCGTGAATGCGACGTTCGCGCCGCCCGTCGTCGTGATCGCGCCATCGAGCCCGCCGCCGCGCCAGTACGCCTGCAGCGCCTGCTGGAGGACGCCGACGTGCTCCGCCACCGTGACCGCCTCCGCGCTTGCGGGATCGTCGAGCACGGTTCCCGTCGGGAACGGAACGCCGAGCGTCAAGCGGGTATGCGCGGCGGGCGCCACGAATTTGGTGGAGAGGCCGACCAGCGCGCGGGTGGGGGTGGCGACGACCGTGGAGAAGCCGACGCCGAAGGAGATCCTGACGGTGCCGGTGCCGTCGAAGCGCGGCACGGAAAAGCTGGTCCCCAGGCTCGCGACGTCGAGGTTCGAGACGATGTTGTCGAGCACGTCGTTCAGGATCGCGTTCACGCTGTCCCGAAGCCCCGCCGAGACGATGTCGCGAACCAGCGCACTCGAGCTGGTCACGGCGATATCGAGGACGAGGCCGAGAAGGCCATCGAAATGCGTGTCGATTGTCCCCAGTGTCACGGCGACGGAACGTGGCCGGGCCGTCGGTCGTCCGCTCGCGATCGCGACGTCGAAGGTGGCATCGACGTCCATGAAGTCGGCGCTCGCTTCGCCGGTCGTGTGGACCGTCGGCACGCCGGGGAACACTTCGTAGCCGACGCGCATGTGGACGAGCGGGTCTTCGATCCGAACGTGGACCTTGATGCCGCCGTCGACCAGCGTCGCGCTGACGGTGTTGGGTCCGGGCAACGACAGGCTCTGGTAGTCGACCTGCCTCGAATCATCCTTGTAGACAGGATTCGACTTCAGCAGCGCCTCGTGGAGCGATTTGGGGAGTCCGTCGCTGTTGATGGCGGTGGCGAGGACGTCCGCGAGGCTGTCGATCGGTCCGGTGCGGACGCCGTCGTCGATCGCCGATTGATTCAGTCGCAGCGCGACGGTGTCGTTGTACAGCGTGTTCTCGTTGGCGTACTGCTCGGCGACCAGGAACGAGCACAGGGTGTGATCGGAGCGTCCCGTAGCGTCGGCGATATCGAGCACGACGTGGTTCAGGCCGTAGCGGGTCGTCAACAGCTTGGAGAAGGCGCCGTCCGCGCCGAACATCGTCGGGACGCCGTTGACCGCGAGGGTTGTCGTGCCCGTGGCGCCGCGCACCACACCCTTGAAGGTGATGGGGCTTCCCGGAGCGACGTTCACGACGGCGTCAAGAGCGGGGCTCGCGCAGCTCACCGTCAGATCCGCGGGAGCGCCGCCGTCGTCGCCTCCGTCCGCCGGGGTCGTCCCGCCGTCGGTGCTGCCGCCTCCGTCCGCCGGCATCGTCCCGCCGTTGCAAACGTAAGAGACCGCGGCTTCGCCGTCGTCGAGCGCGCCGTTCCTGTTCGCATCGACGCCGACCGCGATACGCTGCCCACCGTTCGGACAGTTCGTTCCCGCGGCTTCCGGCGTGACGGTGATCTGCGCGCCCGGCGCGCCGTTTGCGCCAGCCGGCCCAGGGGCGCCGTTGCAGACGTAGCTGATCTCCATGATCTCGCCATCTGCCAGATGGTGGTCGCCGTCTCCGTCGACGCCCGACGCGACCCGCGTCCCGCCGTTCGCGCAGTTCACGCCCACCGGCTCCACGGTCTGCGCGACGATCGACGTCGCGCCGGCCTTCCCGTCCATACCCGGCGCACCCGTGTCGCCTTTCATGCCCGGTTGCCCCTGCGGCCCGGCCGGCAACAAGACCGCCACCCACTGCCCGGCGGTGCACGCCCACAGCGACTTCGTCGCGCTCGCGTACGCCACCGCGCCGCCGAGCCCGTTCGTGCACGGGATCGACACCCACGTCCCCTGGCACGTCCAGATCCCCGCCGGCGATTCCGTCGCGGCCGTCGTCCCCTGCAGCGCCTTCGTGCACTGCGGGAGCCCGGCCGGCGTGGCGGCGGTCAGCGCGACTTCGAAGACCTGCGGTGCGTCGGGGGCGCGGCGATCGGGCGCTGCGCATCCGAACGCGGCGGCGGCGAGGAGGAGGGCGGGTGCAAGAAAACGAGGGTCGGTCCGTGAAGTCATGGGGCGCTCCTTTGCGTGGTGCCCCCATGGTTGGCAAGCGGCGTGCCGCGCGCGTGGCGCGCCGATCGAAGTATCACCCCGTCGGCGCGCGGCCAGATCTGAACGGATCGTTCAGTGGAGTCGAACGATTCGCGCAGCGCGCCGCGTACGCGGCGCCTCCTATCGCAGCGACACGTTGACGGTGTGCTCGACGCGGTCGCCGAGGTCGGCGCGCAGCGACCAGGTGCCCGTCGACATGGCCTTCGTCGAGAGGTTGAAGATGTACTGCTTGGCTGCGGTGTCGTAGCGGAAGGTGTTGCCGCCGTCCGCCGCGCCGTTCGAGCTGGCCTCGACGTACGTGCCGGTAACGCTGCTCGACACCCGCGCGACCGTGAGATGCGCGATGAGATTGGTGATGCCGGCGCTCGCGCCCTGCAGCTTGAACTTCACGGGGACGGTGCTCCCTTGCTTGAAGACCGAGCTTCCGTCCGGGTTGATCGGCTGCAGGAAGAAGCTGCCGTCGGCCGGTGTCTGGAACCGTACCGCGACGTTGAAGGTCGCCGTCGCACTGGCGCCGGCCGCGTCGACGGCCGTGCAGGTGACCGGCGTATTCCCCGGCGGAAAGAGCGAGCCAGGGGCGGACGTGCAGCTCGGCACGAGATCGCCGTCCTCGACGTCGGTCGCCGTTGCAACGAAGGTCGCAATCGCGCCGGTCGATCGGGTCGCTTCCAGAACCATGTCGGTCGGCACGCTGACTTGGGGTGGGGTGTTTATCGCCGTGTCGGGTTCAACGATCGCGAATGGCGAAAGGGAATTCGTCATACCGCACACCACGTTTGTGGTCGTGTTCAGGCTGGTCGTGATGTTCAAGAAGCCGGTGCCGCCGTCGTGAACAAGGCGAAGCAGCAACTCGTTTCCACTGACCCACGCTTGATCGTAATGGATGCACACCTGGATCGATCCGAGGTAGTGCGCGCTGGTGTCGATGTCCCAGTAGTGCTTCTGCCCGGCAAAGCCGAGGACCTGATAGCCGGTCGGGGGTGGTGGTCCGGTGCCGGTCGCCGCGATGGTCGTGTGTCCCGCTTCGATCACCTGGGAGAACTCGAGCGAGATTCCTCCGACTGCCGCAATGCCGCCGTCGACGTCGATTCGCACCCCGGTGCCGGTGGGGGTCGCGACACCGTCGAGGTCCGTCGTCCGGCCCGCGTTGACTGCAAATGAAGTGACGCCGTACTGGGTCCACACAGTGTAGGCCCCGGCCAGCAAGTAGCTGGCGAACGTTGCGTCTTCGTTGGTATTCGTGTCAACCCCGCACGCCAGGTCTTTTGATTCGAAAAAGATCTCGGTCTCAGGCGAGGCGATGCCGTCGGCGGTGAGCGTTCCCTTCACCTTCCCAAACCAGGACTCGAGCGCGATATTCAACACGACCGATTCGCCTGGTGGAACGTTCACGCTGAAAGGGAGCGTGATGCTGCAGCCACCGAGGACAGAAACGAAAAGCGTGTAGGTGTCCGGCATGATCGGTGAGATGGCGTAGCGACCGTCGGCTTCGACGACAGCGCCATCGAGGAAACCGCTCGCCGATTCGATCTCGACCGTCGCGCCATCGCCATCGAAAAACGGTTCGACGGGCGCCCCGTTCCAGGTGACGGTTCCGATGATCGCGCCCGGTCGTGCATTGAAGACGCCGACGTCGGTCGTCTTGCCGGCCTGGACGGTGAAAGGGAGCTTCCCCACGACCGTTCCCGACACATTGGTGACGACTGCGTCATAGCTGCCGACAGGCAGCAACGCAACGAAGCGTCCGTCGGCAACGGTTTGTGCGTTGGCGGTGCACTGGTAGTTGGGAATGATCGCTGCGCCTTGGAGCGGCGTTCCGTTCACGGCGATCGTGCCGACGACGCGCCCCGCAGTTTCGGTCACATCGATGTCGGCGCGGGCCGAAAGTCCCGGTAACAGGCGGACCTCCTTCGAGCCGAGCGGACTTTCGCAGCCGCTGAGCACAACAGCGGTGTAGACGTCGGGAGGAGGAGGCGGTTCGGTCGTCGCGTAGTGGCCCTGGCCGTCGAGGGCGGCACGCCACCACATCTCGTTGCCCTTGAATCCCGTCACGAAGTAGGCGTCGGGGCTGGAGACCGGGGCCCCGTTCCACGTAACGTTTCCCTCGATGTGGGGAAACGAGGGCGAGAGATCGACGGTGCCGAGATCAGTCGTGGTTCCCGCCGTGATGGCAAACGGCAGCGACCCGAGGAATCGATATCCGGTCTCCGTCAACGTGTAGACGACAGCGGTGTAACTGCCGACGGCGAGCAGACTAGTCGCGAAGTTGCCGGCCGGGTCGGTGCCAAGGGCCGACCCGCATCCGCTGAGCACGACGTAGCCTGATGCGACCGGGGCGCCCGCCGACGTGATCTGTCCGACCGCACGTCCCGCCTCGGCGCTGATATCGAAGATTGCGGGGCTGTTCGCCCCGGCTGCGATCGTCAGGGTTTGAATGGCGACCGAGCCGGCGCAGTCGAGCGAAACCCATGCGTCGTACGTGCCAGGAACCAGGTTCGCCACCGAAAAGGCTCCGCCGTCGAGGAACGCTTCCCAGGTCCAGTTGAAACCCGGCGGGCGCAGGCGAACCGTCGCCGGCCATGACGACAACGGCTCTCCGTTCCAAGAAGCCGTTCCGGAGACGGCCCCCAGGCCGAGGTTCCAGACGCCCACGTCAGTGACGGGACCCGCCGCTATCGTGTAGTTGAGCGACCCGAGGTCGTTACCGAACGGGCCAAAGATCCCCGCGGCGGTTTCCCACGTGCTGGCTGTGCCGGGGCCGACCGGAAGCGGACCATAGGTGAAGCGGCCGGCGTCATCGGTCGTCGCCTGGACCCCGCACGGGCCAAGCGAAACCGATCGACCCGGCGCCGGGACGCCGTTCAACGCGAGGATGCCCGTCAACGAACCAACGTACGCATCGAGGTCGAACGTAACGGTCGTCGTCACGCCCGCTGCGACCGTCACGCTTTGCGGCGCCAGGGCGCAGCCGCCGATTTGTACGCGTGCGCTGTACGTTCCAACCGGCTGGTTCGTGACGATAAAGGCACCGCTTGCGTCCGGGGTGGTCCCCCATGAGAGAACTTCGTCGGCGGTAGCGGCTATGACCGACATCGATGTCACGTTCGGTGGCGGCGTTCCGTGCCAGGACACCGTGCCCTGGACACTTCCGGTGACGAAGTCGAGCGCGGAAGTGACCTCCCGTTGCGGATCCGGCTGCGCGGAGCAGGCGGTGAGAACGCAGCCCAGCGCGAGACATAGAGGCCAACGCGTCGCCGGGATCATCGCAGCGACACGTTGACGGTATGCTCGACGCGGTCTCCGAGGTCGGCGCGCAGCACCCAGGTGCCTATCGACATGGTCTTCGTGGAGAGGTTGAAGATGTATTGCTTGGCGGCGGCGTCGTAGCGGAACGTGTTGCCGCCGTCCGCCGCGCCGTTCGAGCTGGCCTCGACGTACGTGCCGGTAACGCTGCTCGACATCCGCGCGACCGTGAGATGCGCGGCGAGATTGGCGATGCCGGCGCTGGCGCCCTGCAGCTTGAACTTCACGGGGACGGTGCTCCCTTGCTTGAAGACCTAGCTTCCGTCCGGGTTGATCGGCTGCAGGAAGAAGCTGCCGTCGGCCGGTGCCTGGTACTGGACCCGGACCATGAACGACGCGGTCGCCGTGTTTCCCCATGCGTCGGAAGCCGTGCAATCGACCGTCTTCTGACCAGGTGCGAACGTCGACCCCGACGCGGGCGTGCAGATCACCGGTACGGGCCCGGCGAGACCGTCGGTGGCGGTCGGCAACTCGTACGTCACGATCGCCCCCGCCGTGGTCGTCGCGAGAGCGACGATCGTTCCGGGTACGTTCGTGAACACGGGCCTGGTTGTGTCCGGCACCGTAACCGTGAACGACGCCGACGCGGAGATGCCGAGGCTGTTGGTCGCGGTGCAGGTGACCGTGGTCGTGCCGATCGCAAAGGTCGATCCCGAGGCCGGCGTGCACACCGGGTCCAGCGCCCCATCGGTGGGGTCGGTCGCGGTGGCGACGAACGTGACCGTCGCGCCCGCCGGGCTGGTGGCCTCGACAATCATGTCACCCGGTACGGTGATGGCGGGGGTGAAGCTGGGGAGCGGCGCGAACACAGCGAACGGCGAGAAGTGGTCGCCGACCATGAGCGTCCCGCAGATCGTGTTGGGCGTGCAGCTCTCGCTGGTCGTGCCGCACTTGATCCCGCCGGTGGGACAGACGGCGCCGTCGGTGATGTTCATCCAGCCCGCCGATGACGGTGTACACGAGCCGCCGGTGGCCGGGTTCGCGCCGTGGAACAACTTGAGACTGCACTCATTGAAAATCGAACCCCAGGCCGGGTCGCGCGTGTAGCGGACGCAGATCGTGGTCGTTGCGGGAAGGACGAATCCCGGCGACACGTCGATGTTCCAGTACTGGCCGAGGGTGTCATTGATGGTCCTGACGACACCGAAGCCCGTCGGCGGTAGCAGGCACGAACCGTCGGTGCTTACGAACTCGCCGGGGCCCTGGGCAGCAATCTGGCCACCCGCGGGGGGCGGCGAGAACGTCACCGATACGCCGCCCGCGGTGCAGAGACCCCCGAGTAGTTCGACATTGCAGCCGGCTGCCCGCGTGCAGGCGGCCGGCGGCGCCGGGACCGCACAAGTCGCGGCCTTACAACCGTTCGTAGGCCACGGCGTGGGCGTGGGGCACGTAGGCGAGCCATCGGCACAACTAAGTGTCCGTTCGATCGAGGCGCAGAGGTTGTTCGTCGCGTCGTAGCACGTCGTTCCGGCCGCCACGAAACCGTCCGCCGGACACTCTATCGACGTCGGTGAGCAACGTTCCTCGACGTCGCAGGGGCCGGCGCTCGACCGGCAAACCGGCGTCGTCGTGAGCGCGGTGCACGTTCCGTCAGTCGTGCCCCCGGCCGCCACCGAGCAGGCCTGGCAATCAGACACGCCGCCGCCGCAATCGCTCGAGCAGCAGACGCCATCGACGCAGCGTCCCGAGGCGCATTCGTTGCCGCTCGCGCACGGGGTTCCCGGAGACGCCGGTGGCCGGCACTTTCCGCCGGGCCCCGCGTCGTGGATGGCGTGCAACTCGTCCACGGTCAGCATGCGGTCGTAGACGGTGACCTCGTCGACCAGTCCGGTCAGATACGCGACGGCGGGATTGACGGCGCAGTGGCCGCCGATGCACGCGCCGCCCGCGGTGCCGGTGTCGAGGTCCCAGTCGTCGTTGTCGACGACGACGCCGTCCACGTACACGAAGAACTCAAACCCATCGTAGCGGATCGCCAGGTGATGCCACTCCCCATCGCGCAGATCCGCGATGGTAGGCATGAGGTTTCCGTGGTCGCCGAACCCGAACGAACCGTCGCTGGGATCCTGCGCGTACAGATAGAAACCCTGGCCGTCGTTTTCGGCGCCGTACCCGAACGCCAGGCCCGAATCGTCGCTGTCGGGCGCAAGCTTCGTCCACAGCTCGACGGTCCGGGGCGAGGTTCCAGTAGGCAGTCCTACGGCCGACGCGCGGACGAGGCTGCCCACGCTTCCGTCGAACGCGAACGCACGGCCGACCATACCTTCGGTCGAGAAGCCGGCGTTTCCCTCGAGCGTGCCGTGGCGGCCGCCGACGAGGTCACGGCCGTCACCTTCGCCCGGCCACCAGGAGACGATGCCGCTCGGGGGCGGGACGCAGACGCCGGGCGGAAGCGTGTCGAGGTTCGTCGTCTCACCCGCCCGGATCGTGAACGAGAACGATCCGATCCGCCCCGCGGCCGCGGTCGAGACCACGGCGTTGTAATCGCCCGGCGACAGGAACGCGCCAAAACGGCCACTGGCATCGCTGGTCAGCACGCCGCAGTCGCCCGTCAACTCTATGGTCGCGGACACCGGGACACCGGCGATTGTCGTCGATCCGACGAGGCGTCCCGCGCGGCCGGTGATGTCCAATCCGAAGCCGGTCCCTCCGCTTTCCAGGGTCACGCGTTGATTGGCAAAGGTCCCTCCTGCCCCTTCCTCGCCTTGGCAGGCGGGACCGCTGACGGACACCGAGTAGTCGCCGAGAACAACCTTCCCGGAATCGAACCGACCCAAGTCATTCGGGGTTGCCGTCCACCGTGGCGGGAACGGTGTGCAGATGCCCGGTCCGCCGCAGCTGCCGACCCAGATTCCACCCACGGTGAGGCTTCGGGCTTCGGGGCCCGAAACGCGCTCTCCGTCCCAGAACACCGATCCCGTCAGCGACCCGACGTCGGCGGTCAACGCCCCGACGTCGGTCGTTTGGCCCCCGACGACGTCGAGGACGAATAGCCCGATCTGCCCGCCCGAAGTGACGGTCGCGGCGTAGCGGCCTCTGGGCAAGAGGCGCCCGAACAGCCCGCCGACCGTGGTCTCGATGTACCCGAAGGAACCGCCGAAGAGACACGACGTGCTGACGACGACCGAGGCGCTCGGCGGCACCGGAGCCCCGCCGATCGTGAATGAACCGGTCAGGCGGCCCGCAAAAGCGGTGATGTCGAGATTCGCGGTGACAGGCGGCCCCTCCGGGACCGTGACGAGCGCCGGTGCGGACATGAACATGCTGTTGCAGAAAGTCGTGCCGGCCGTCGGTGCGTAGGTGCCGGGCGTGATCGGCGCCGACGTGTACGCGCCCGTGGCGTCGACGACGGCAATCCGGTTGAACACCACGCTGCTGTTGACCACGTCGAGCTCGACGATCGTCAAGTCCGGAGCATTGGTCGCGGGTGCGCCGTTCCACGTAACGGTTCCGCGCAACCCGCCCGCTGCAACGGCCACGTCCCCGAGCTCGGTGGTCTGGCCGGCCTGGATCGTGAACGTGAAGGTATTGAGCGCGATCCCGGACCCGAAGATACGGATGGTGGCAACGTACGGCCCTGGCGGGAGCAGGCTCGCGAGCCGGCCTCCCGTCCCGAGTGGGACCCCCACGCAGCGATCGAGCGTGACGTACATGCCGCTCGCGGCCGCCGCGCTTCCCCCGAGCGTCAGCGTTCCGGACACGCGGCCCGCGCTGGAGGTGATGTCCAGATCGGCGGTCACCGGCGAACCAGACGGTGTGGAGATGTTCGTCGAGGTGAGAGGTTCGGAGAAGCAAGACGCTGCGACCGCGAGCGTGTGGGTACCGGTAACGAGATTCGAGACCGCGTACCGTCCCTGGCCGTCGAGGAGCTCTCGCCGCTGGTCGACGAGGATCGCGATTTCGCCGCCCGAGCCGTCGACCGCGATGCCATTCCAGGACACGGTTCCAGCGACAGACCCGGATTCCAGCGCGAGGGCGCCGATGTCGGTGGTGACACCAGCACTCGTCGTGAACGCGCGGACGCTGCGGACGTCCCCCTGATACAGGTCGGCGTTCCACGTGCCCGGCGGCAACAAGGCGGCGAAGCCCCCGGTCGCGTCGGTCCCGACGCCGGCACAGCCGATTCCGACCACGGCGCCGGCGGGAGCGCCGTTCATCGTCGCGACGCCGACGACCTTGCCGGCAACCGACGTGAGATCGAAGTCGAGCGACGCGACTCCACCAGCGGTGATCGTCACCGAACGCTCGAGCAAGGGGGTATTGCACGCCAGCGTCGAGCGAACGCGCAACGCCGCCTCGCCCGGAGACAGCGCTGTCAGCAGATACCGCCCATTGGCGGGATCGACGGGGTACGAGTTGCCGGAAGCGTCTTCTATCGCGAGCGTGGCGGCTGCGGCGCCGGTGACCGGCGCGCCGTTCCACGACACGGTGCCTTCGACGCTGCCGAGACCGTTCGCGCTTCCGGGCCCGAAGTCGAGGGCGCTTCGACGCTGGTCCGTCGCGCCATCACCGGAACGGTCTCGGCAACCGAATGCCGTTAGCGCCGCCAGCACGAGACCAACGCAGCCGCATCGCAAGGCCGCCTGCTTGCTCATCGCAGGGAGACTTTGATCGAGTGGTTGACGCCGTCACCGAGATCAGCGCGGAGCGACCAGGTACCGGCGGAGAGGACCTTCGTCGATAGGTTGAAGACATATTGCTTGGCCGCGGCGTCGTACCGGAACGTGTCGCCCGAGTTCGCCCCACCGGTCGCCGTCGCCTCGACGCAGCTTCCGGTGACGCTGCTCGACACCTTGGCGACGGTGAGATGGGCGACGAGGTTCGTGATTCCTGCGCTCGCGCCGGTCAGCTTGAACTTCACGGGGATGGTGCTCCCGAGCTTGAAGATCGAGCTGCCGTCGGCGTTGATCGGCTGCTGGAAGAACGTTCCGTCGGTGGGCGCTTGGTACTTGACCCGAACCGTGAACGACGCCGACGCGGAGACACCTGCGCTGTTCGTTGCGGTACACGTAACGGTCGTCGTACCGATCGAGAACGTCGAACCCGACGCAGGCGTGCACGCGGGCTCGAGCTGTCCCTCCATGGGATCGGTCGCGCGGGCGACGAACGTGACCGTCGCGCCGGCGGTGCTGGTCGCGTCCACGATCATGTCGCCGGGTACGACGGGCGTCGGCGTAAAGGTCGGAAGCGGCGCGAACACCGCAAACGGGGAGAAGTGGTCGCCCGCCATGAGCTTTCCGCAGATGGTGTTGGCGGTGCACTTCTCGTTGGTCGTCCCGCATTTGATCCCGCTGCTCGGGCAGACGACACCGTCGGTGATGTTCATCCAACCGGCCGACGAGGGGGTGCACACGCCGCCGGTAGCCGGGCCCGCTCCATGGAAAAGCTTGAGGTTGCACTGGTTGAAGGAACCCAGCCAGAAAGGGTCGGGTGTGTAATGGACACAGATGGTCGTCGACGCGGGGAGGACGAAGCCGGATGACACGTCGATGTTCCAGTACTGCCCCATGGCATCGGTGCTGGATTTGACGACGCCGAACCCGGTCGGCGGTAGCAGGCACGAATCGTCCGTCGGCACGAACTGGTCGGGGCCCTGGGCCGCGATCTTGCCGCTCGCGGCGGGCGGGGAGAAGTTCACCGAAACGCCGCCCGCGACGCACTGTCCACCGAGCAGATCGACGTTGCAGCCGGCCACGCGCGGCTCGCAGTACAGGGGATCCGAGGGGTCCAGGACGGGCGCGCAGATCGTCGCGGCGACACAGGCGTTCGTTGGCCATGAGGTCACCGGGCAGACGGGCGAGGCGTTCGCGCAGAAGGATTGCGGCTCGACCGAGGCGCAGAGGTCGCCGTTCGCGTCGTGGCACTTGGTTCCGGGCGAAAAGGTGTTCTGACCGCAAACGCCGTCCGTGCAGGTCCCCGCAACGTCGCAGACGCTGCCGTTCGTCGAGCCGCAGGTCGTTCCGTTGTCCTCGAAACGATTCGTCGGGCACTCCATCGAGGACGGCCCGCACCGTTCCTCGATGTCACACGAGCCGTTCTTCTGGCGGCAGACCGGCGTCGTCGTGAGCGCGGTGCACGTTCCGTCGGTCGTGCCGCCCGCCGCCACCGAGCACGCGTGGCAGTCGCTGGTGTCGTTCCCGCAGTCGGTCCTGCAGCAGACGCGGTCCGAGCAGAAGAGATCGGGGGCGCATTCGTCGCCGACGGGACACGGCGCGCCCGGCGGAGCGCCGATCGACGTACCGCCGTCGGGCTCGATGCCCCAGACCAGGACACCGAGGTGGTACAGGGTCACGCGGTTCCAGTCGACGTACGTCGTTACGGGGTTGTACGAATAGTCGTTAGCCTCGAGATAGTTCGAGAAGTCGTTCTTGTGGAACCTCACCTGGATCTCGCCGGTGTTCCCGCCGGCCGCGAGGTTGCCCGCGCCCGACGTGAAGCCGACCTGGAGGTAGTGATCGGCGAGGAGGCGCGCGGGCGACACCGCGACGTTGCTCAGGACGATGTTGCTGTTGCCGATGGCGGCGAAGTCGGTGACCGCGAATTCTGAGACATTCGTGTCGATCGTGTACCAGTACCTTATCGTCAGCGTCGACAGCGCGACCGGAGTGGTTCCATTGTTGAAAACCCTGAGGGCCGGCTGGATCCCTGCATCGTTGGGGCTCATCTCGCGCGTGTGGTACTGCACCTTCAGATTCAGCGGTGGCGCGCACACGGTCCCCAGACAGACGTTGGGTGACGCGCAGTCCGCGTTGCTGGTGCACGACGTCCGACACGCGCCCGCGCTGCAGGCGTAGGGTGAGCAGGGGGACGATCCCGCCGCCTGACAGGTGCCGGTCCCGTTACAAGTACGCGGGGTAAAGAGCGTGGAGCCGCTGCAGCTCGACGGTGCGCAGATCGTACCCTGGTCGTACAGCCGGCAGGCGCCCCTGCCATTGCAGGTTCCATCGGTGCCGCAGCTGGAAGCGCCGGCATCGATGCATTGGTTACGTGCATCCGTCCCCTCCGCGGCGAAGGTGCAGACGCCCTGGCTGCCGGGCAGCCCGCACGTCTCGCAGATCCCGGTGCAGGCAGTGGCGCAGCAGAACCCGTCGACGCAATGGCCGCTGGGGCACTGGCTTGCGTCCGTGCACGTCTGGGGCGGACCCTGC
>Ga0207708_10001873_pt1 | contig 15509 bp, 14 predicted proteins | sample KBSK5101metaG_FD_184340 | JGI IMG/M metagenome (GOLD analysis project Ga0207708, IMG submission 184340) | Corn, switchgrass and miscanthus rhizosphere microbial communities from Kellogg Biological Station, Michigan, USA - KBS K5-10-1 metaG... | ecosystem: Host-associated > Plants > Roots >...
CGTCTCGATGGTCTTCCAGCACTTCGACCTGCTGGCCCACCGCACGGTGATCGACAACGTCGCGTTCGGGCTCGAGATCCAGGGCAAGCCCAAGGAGGAGCGCCTCGGCCGCGCCGCCGAGGTGCTCGAGCTGGTCGGTCTCCAGGATGTCGCAACATCGTTCCCGTCCCAGCTGTCCGGCGGCATGCAGCAGCGCGTCGGGCTCGCCCGCGCCTTCGCGGTCGATCCTGAGCTGATGCTCTACGACGAGCCCTTCAGCGCGCTCGACCCGCTGATCCGCCGCGACATGCAGGACGAGGTCATCCGGCTCCAGGAGGAGACCGGCAAGACCATGCTCTTCATCACCCACGACCTGCCGGAGGCGCTGCGGCTGGGTGACCGGATCGCGATCATGCGCGACGGCGCGATCGTCCAGCTCGGGTCGCCGGAGGAGCTAGTCGGCACCCCGGCCGACGAGTACGTCGAGAACTTCATCCGCGACATCCCGCGCACGCACGTACTCACGCTGCGCTGGATCATGCGCGACCCACACCCCGGCGAGACGAGCGAAGGTCCCGAGCTCCCGGTGGAGACGACCATGCAGAAGGCCGTACCGCTGGTGGCCTCGACGGACCAGCCGGTGCGCGCCGTCAAGGACGGCAAGGTGGTGGGCATCGTCGACCGCGAGGCGATCCTCAAGGCCATGGCCGAGGATCCCGACACCTCGGGCAGTCGCGGCTCCGATGGCAGTAGCTAGCGGCAGGCTGCGCGCACCCGCGTTCGCGGCGCCCACGTCGCGCTTCCGCGGCCGTGGAGCCCAGGTGCTCGGCATCCTCGCGATCATGGTCGTGGGCTATCTGCTCTGGAAGAACGAGTTCCCCTGGCCCATCTCGCTCACGTGGGAGGAGCTGCCGCGCAAGCTCGACGACGCGCAGGAGTGGCTCCTCGAGCAACGCACCGAGGGCTCGAATCCGTTCTTCGCCCTCCTGGATGCCTTCCGCGCCGCCTGCGAGTGGCTCGTCACCGCGCTCCTCGACGTCATGGAATGGCTCACCTGGGTCGGGACGATGGCCGCGGGCACGCTGATCGTGTGGCGCTTCGGCGGACGGCGCGCAGGGCTCATCGTGCTCGGCGCGTTCATCTCGTTCGCCCTGCTCGGTCTCTGGGAGGAGAGCATCCAGACGCTGGCGCTGATGAGCGCGGCGGTGCTGATCTCGATCCTCATCGGGGTCCCGGTCGGCATCTACGCCGGGCGCAACCAGCGCTTCCACCGCGCGATCACCCCCGTCCTCGACGCAATGCAGATCGTGCCCGCGTTCGCGTACCTCATGCCGGTCGTGATCATCTTCTCGGTTGGCCCGGCCGCGGCCGTGATCTACACTCTGATCTACGCGATCCCGCCGGCGGTGCGGATCACCGCGCTCGGCATCCGGGGCGTGACGGCGGAGTCGGTGGAGGCCTCGCAGGCATTCGGCGCGACTCCCCGCCAGACCCTCGTCAAGGTGCAGCTCCCGCTGGCGCGGCGGCAGCTTCTGCTCGCGCTCAACCAGACGATCATGTTCGCGCTGTCGCTCGTCGTCATCGCAGGCCTGATCGGCGGGCGTGGCCTCGGCGACGTCGTGACCAACGGCCTCTACTCGAACCCGGCGCTCGCCGTCCTGGCCGGCATCGCGATCGTGATCATGGCCATCGCGCTCGACCGCGCCACCGCCGCCATCGCGGACCGCACCGATCCTGCACGGCGCCAGCTCACGGACGAGGGGCGGCGGCGGGCGCGCAAGATCACTCTCGCCGTCTTCGGGGCGATCGCGCTGATCGTGATCGCCGCCAAGGCGCTCGGCGTGGACTCGATCTACCCGGACGAGTTCGAGACCGCCTCGACGGTCTACAACTCGAACATCCAGGACACCGTGCTGGGCTGGATCAACGACGCGCTCGAGTACATCCAGGATCCGACGACGTTCATCTTCAGCATCACCGACTGTCTCGGCAACTTCATCCTCAACAACATGCTCGAGCCGGTGCAGAACCTGCTGATGGAGACGCCGTGGTTCATCGTGCTCGGGTGCCTCACGGCGATCGCCTACGTGCTGAGCGGCCCGCGCCCGGCCGTGACCACGTTCCTGATGCTCGTGCTGATCGGGGTCATCGGCGTCTGGGAGCCGGCGATGGATACCGCCTCGCAGGTGCTCGTGGCGACCGCCATCGCCGTCGTGATCGGCATCGCGATCGGAGTCTGGGCCGCGGAGAACCCCCGCGTGGAGAAGGCGCTCCGGCCCATCCTCGACACGCTCCAAACGCTCCCGCAGCTCGTCTACATCATCCCGTTCATCTACCTGATGCCGGTGTCGCTCGTGCCGGGCGTGGTCGCCTCGGTGCTGTATGCGATCCCCGTCGTGATCAGGCTCGTGACCTCGGGCATCCGCGGCGTCCCATCGGCACCCGTGGAGGCGGCGCAGGCCTTCGGCGCCTCGAACCGCCAGGTGCTCGCGAAGGTGAAGATCCCGCTCGCCCGCGACAGCATCATGCTCGGCGTGAACCAGGGGATCATCATGGTCCTCTCGGTGGTCGTGATCGCCGGGCTGGTGGGCTCCGGCGGGCTCGGCGACCTCGTCGCCCGCGGGCTCCAGCGCAACGAGTTCGGCGAGGGCGTCGTGGCGTCGATCGCGATCCTCGCGCTCGGAATCGCACTCGACCGGGTCACCCAGGGACAGCGAGCGACGGGTGAGCGAGCCAGGGGCCGCGGGCCGGGAGGCGGCTGGAGCTTACGGAGGAGACAAACGCAAACAGGAGGAGGGGCAGCTTGAGATCCCACAGAACCCTGTGGGCGGTGGTGATGGCGCTGGCGCTGGCGCTGTTCGTCGCGGCCTGCGGTGAGAGCAAGGACGACGATTCAGGCGGCAGCAACAGCCAGTCCGCCTCGGGCAAGGACTGCGGCAAGGTCGTGCTGAACGAGCAGGCCTGGGCCGGCTCGACGGCCAACACCTACATCGCCAAGAACGTGCTCGAGGACAAGCTCGGCTGCGAGGTCGAGGTCACGAAGATCACCGAGATCCCGGCCTTCCAGGCGATGGCCGACGGCAAGACCGACGCGGTGCTCGAGGACTGGCAGCACACCGATCAGTACGCGCAGTACATCGACAAGGCGGGCACCGTGGTTCAGGGCGGGCCGCTCGGCGTCGAGGGCCACATCGGCTGGTTCATCCCGAAATTCGTGATGGACGAGCACCCCGAGTTCAAGACCTGGGAGGGCCTGAAGGGCGAGGAGGACGTCTTCAACAACGAGTTCCTGGGCGGCGACCCGTCCTACGTGCAGAAGGACAAGGAGCTCATCGAGGCGCTTGGCCTGGACCTCAAGCACGTAACTGCCGGCGCCGAGCCGGCCCAGGTGGCGCGCTGGAGCCAGGCCTACAAGCAGAAGAAGCCGGTCCTCTTCTACTGGTACACGCCGCAGTACCTCAACCAGCAGTACGACCTGGCCGAGGTGAAGCTGCCGCCGCGTACGGACGCCAACAAGGACTGCAAGGACGACGCGAAGGAAGGCGGCGACCCCGAGCAGTACAAGTGCGCGTACGACGTGACGATCATCAACAAGCTGTTCTCGAAGAAGTTCGCGGACAGCGGGTCACCGGCGTACGACGTGCTGAAGAAGATGAAGCTCACGAACGATGACCAGGAGCTGGTCGCGAAGGCGATCGCCGGGGACAAGCAGGATCCCGACGAGGCCGCAGCCGACTGGGTCAAGGACAACCAGGCGAAGGTCAACCAGTGGCTGCAGTAGGCCGCTAGCCGCACCGAGTCGTCACGGAAGAGCCCCGCCACGGCGGGGCTCTTTCTCTTTGCGGTGACCTAGCGGTTGACTGTGCGCCGGAACAGCCAGATGCAGACAACGGCGACGACCAGCGCGATGAACGGTATGCCGAAGCCGATCACGTCGAAGAGCGCGAGCACGAAGCCGACGACGGCGATCGTGCCGGCGGCGCTGCCCGCGAGGACGAGCTGATAGGCGCGGCGCTCGCGGCCCCTCCGCGAGGGCGGGCCGCCGGATGATGGTGAGAGTCCCACGGGGTGAACGCTACCCAAGCTACCCAAGCATCCGCCGGTCGAAGCCGGCGGGCGTGTGGATATTGAGAACCCGGGTCGGGCGGTCGAGCGCGTTGCGGAACGTGTGCTTCACGCCGGGCGGCACGAGCACGAACGTGCCCGCAGGCGCGGGCACGTCGCCGTCCTCGAGCAGGAAGGTCAGCTCGCCGTCGAGGACGTAGAAGACGTCGTCCTCGTCCGCGTGCACGTGGCTCTCGGGCCCGTCCGCGTTCGGCGCCATCGTGATCAGCCCCACGTTCAGGCGCGGCGAGTGCTCGCTCAGGCCGAGGAACTCGATGTTCCCGTGGCGAACGCCCTCGCCGGGCGGAATTATCACGGCCTTCTCCATGCTGCGGCAGTATTGCGGTGTGACGCGCAGACCGTCGCTCCTGTCGGGGATCGTTGCCTCGATCGCATCCGTGGCCGTGATCACGGGGCTGGTCTACGCGCTCAAGGAGGTCGTCCCTGTCGTCTCCACGGGTGTCGTCTACATGCTCGCCGTCCTGCTCGTCTCGAGCCGCTGGGGGGTGTGGCTCGGGATCGCGACCGCGGTGCTCAGCGCGATCGCCTTCAACTTCTTCCACCTCCCTCCCACCGGGCGCTTCAGCATCGCCGAGAGCGAGAACTGGGTCGCGCTCGGCGTCTTCGTGGTGGCCGCTGTCGTCGTCAGCACGCTCGCCGCGAGGGGGAACACGCGGGCGGAGGAGGCGGAACGTGGCCGCCGCGAGGCCGACCTCACAGCCGAGATGGCTCGCCTGCTGCTCGGGGGCGGCCGGATCGAGGACTCGCTGGCGACCGTCGGGCAGAGGATTGCGGAGGCGTACGACCTCGCCTCCGTGTCGGTCGAGCTGTCCTGGGTGGACAGCGACCCGCGCCGGCGTGCCCTCCCGCTCATCGTCGAGGGCAACCGCATCGGGACGGTGCTCGTGCCGGCGTCCGCTGACCCTGCCGTGCTCGACGCGCTCCAGGACCGGCTAATCCCGTCGCTCGAGACGCTCGTGGGAGCCGCTCGCCGCCGCGATGAGCTGGAGGCGCAGCTGATCGAGACGAAGGCGCTGCGCCGCAGCAACGTGGTCAAGACCACCCTGCTGCGCACCGTGTCGCATGACCTCCGCTCTCCACTGACGGCCATCACCACCGCCGCGAGCGGGCTCGAGTCGGCCGACCTCGACGACGAGCAGCAAGGCGAGCTCATCTCGGTCATCACGACCGAGAGCGCGCGCCTGTCGCGGCTCGTGGACAACCTGCTCGACCTCACGCGGCTGCAGGCCGGCAGCGCCGAGCCGCGGCCCGACTGGATCTCGGTCGAGGAGCTGGTGCAGGGGGCGGTCGAGTCGGTGGCCCCGCCGGCGGAAGGATTCGACGTGCGGCTCGACCCCGACCTCCCGCTCATCCAGGCCGACGCCGCCCAGCTCGAGCGCGCGCTCGCGAACGTGCTCGAGAACTCGAGCCACTTCGCGGGCTCCGCTCCGGTCGTGATACGAGGACGCGCCGCGGACCGCTTCGTGATCCTGCGGATCGCCGACCAGGGCCCCGGCATCCCCGGGGACGAGCTCGAGCGCATCTTCGAGCCCTTCTATCGCTCGCGGGAGCGCGGCGGAGACGGATCGGGGCTCGGCCTGGCGATCGCCCGCGGATTCCTGGAGGCCAACGGCGGCCGCATCCGCGCCGAGTCGCTCCCGGGCCAGGGCACGAGCTTCGTCGTACAGCTCCCGATCCCGGTGGAGTCGCCGGCAGCCGCTGAGGCAGAGGAGCTGGCAAGCGAGTGAGCGCGCGCGTGCTCGTCGTCGACGACGAGCGCCAGATCCTGCGGGCGCTGCGGGTGCTCCTGGGCGGCGCCGGCTTCGAGGTGAGCACCGCGGAGACCGCGCAGGACGCGCTCGACAAGCTGACCGTCCGGCCGCCCGACGCGGCCATCCTCGACCTGATCCTCCCGGACGGGAACGGCGTGGAGATCGCCCGCTCGATACGCGAGTGGAGCGAGATGCCCATCATCGTCCTGTCGGCGGTCGGCGACGAGGCGGAGAAGGTGCGCGCTCTCGAGGCGGGCGCCGACGACTACGTGACGAAGCCGTTCGGCCCCGACGAGCTCATCGCCCGCCTCCGCGCCGCCCTCCGGCGGACGAGCAGCGCCCCGACGGAGCCGGTGCTGCGAGCGGAGGGCCTCGAGCTCGATGTCGCCGCGCACCGGGTCACGGTCGGCGGAAACGAGGTGCACCTCACTCCGACCGAGTTCGACCTCCTGCGGGTGCTGATGCTCGGCCGCGGCCGCCTGCTCACGCATGGGGCGCTCCTGCGCGAGGTGTGGGGCCCCGCGTACGAGCACGACACCCAGGTCCTGCGTGTACACATCGCGAACCTGCGGCGCAAGATCGAGCCCGAACGTGGCTCTCCGAGGCACATTCTCACCGATCCGGGCATCGGGTACCGCTTCGCGGGCTAGCGCGGGCGATCTTCACGGCATCTTTATCGATCGAGAGCGCTTCTTGATGCCCCCCTGATGTGCCCGGGACCATCCTCCATGCATGTCCACTTCCTTCACACATGGGCAGAAGGCAATCGGGGAGCGCAGCCGCCGGTCGCCATGGCTGCCGGCGCGTGTATGGCTGCATCGGCGCTCGCTGAAGCGAGCGCTCGCTGCCGGGGCGGAACCCGGCTCCAGCCCTGAGCTGGCGCACCGTGCCGACCAGCTCAACTCACTTCGCTGCCGCCGTGCCCTCGCCGCGGGGCTCCACCGGACGCTCAGGGACGCCCTGAAGGCGCCGGCTCCCTTTACCGCTGCGGTGCCGCTGCAGCGCCGCGACGTCCTGAACGCACGCGACGACATCGAGCGACTCGCCCAGGATCTGCTCGCGCCCGGCGACGTCGAGGCCAGAGGGGTCGTTCTCGTCGAGGACCTGCTCACGCAGGGCTCATCGCCGCTCTTCACGGCCGGCCCCGAGGGCCAACTCGAACGTGCCGTGCGCCAAGCGCGTGCGGCCTTGGCGCTCCGGTGATGGACCGCCGTACCTCCGTCGCGGTAGGTCGAAGAGTCGCCGCGGGCACGACGACTGCATGGGCCCGGCCCGGCAAGGTGGTGTTGCGCTGATGGACCTGATCTCGATCGCCATCGCAGTCGTCAGCTTCGCACTCTTGTTCGCGATCCTCGAGGGCTTGGACCGGGTGTGAGCGCTGCCGAGCTCGTGGGCCTGATCGTGTCGGTTCTGGTCGCCGCCTATCTGGTGTACGCCCTGCTCCGCGGGGAGCGCCTGTGACCGTTCAGGGGTGGGTCCAGATCGCCTTCTATCTCGTGGTGCTGACCGCGCTGACGCCCGTGCTCGGCGGCTACATGGCGCGCGTGTATCGCAACGAGCGCGTGTTCCTCACGCCGGTCTTCGGGCCGGTTGAACGGCTCACCTACCGGTTGCTGCGCGTGGATCCCAACGTCGAGCAGGACTGGAAGGCATACGCCCGCACGACGCTCGTCTTCAGCGTCCTGTTCTGGTTCGCGCTCTACCTGATCCTGCGCACCCAGGGCATCCAGCCGTTCAACCCCGAGGGATTCAACTCGGCGCCCTGGAACGTGACCTTCAACACCACCTCGTCGTTCATCTCGAACACGGACTGGCAGTACTACGGCGGCGAGACCACGATGTCGTACTTCTCGCAGATGGCGGGTCTCGCGGTGCAGAACTTCGTGTCCGCGGCCGTCGGCATGGCCGTGCTCGCGGCCGTGATCCGCGGCTTCGCCAGCCGCGGCACCGCGAACCTCGGGAACTTCTGGCAGGACCTCACCCGGACGCTCTTCTACATCCTGCTGCCGCTGTCGTTCGTCGGAGCACTCGTGCTGGTCTCTCAGGGGGTCATCCAGACGCTCAGCGGCTACGTCTCCTACGCCACCGTCCAGGGGCTGGACCAGACGCTCGCCCTCGGCCCGGCGGCGTCGCAGATCTCGATCAAGCAGCTCGGCACCAACGGCGGCGGCTTCTTCAACGTGAACAGCGCGATGCCGTTCGAGAACGCCACCGGCTTCTCGAACTTCGTCGAGATCCTGTTCATCCTGCTGATCCCCGCCGCGCTCACCTACACGTTCGGGCGCATGGTCGGGAACCGGCGCCAGGGCTGGGCCCTCTACGCCGCGATGGCGGTGATGCTGGTTGCCACGATCGGCGTCGCGTATGCGGCCGAGCAGAACGGATCGCCGGCGCAGAAGGGCGCGCAGGTCGCCACCGCCAGCGCCAACGGCACGACCGGCGGGAACCTCGAGGGGAAGGAGCAGCGCTTCGGCATCGCGTCTAGCTCCGAGTGGGCCGCCGTGACGACGGCAGCCTCCAATGGCTCCGTGAACTCGGCGCACGAGGCCTACACCGGCATCGGCGGCGCCGTCCCACTCGTGAACATGATGACCGGCGAGGTCATCTTCGGCGGGGTGGGGTCAGGCCTCTACGGGATGCTGCTGATGGTCATCCTTGCCGTGTTCATCGCCGGGCTGATGGTGGGTCGCACGCCGGAGTACCTCGGCAAGAAGATCGAGGCGCGCGAGGTGAAGCTCACGCTGATCGGCACGCTCTTCGTCCCGCTGTCCGTCCTCGCCTTCACAGCGCTCGCGCTCGCCACGCATTGGGGCACCCAGTCCATCTTCGACTCCGGACCGCAGGGCTTCTCGGAGACGCTCTACGCCTACACCTCCCAAGGCAACAACAACGGCTCTGCCTTCGCCGGCTACACCGGTTTCATCCAGCCGAACGCGCCGGGCAACGCTGGCGCCACCGGGATCAGCTTCGCGGACCTGATGGGCGGGTTCCTCATGCTCATCAACCGCTTCGTCCCGCTGCTCGCGGCGATCGCGGTGGCCGGCTCCCTGGCCACCAAGCGGGTGGCCCCAGTCGGCGGCGGCACGTTCCGCACCGACACGGCGACGTTCGTCGTGCTCCTCATCGGCGTGATCGTGATCGTCGGGGCGCTCACGTTCTTCCCCGCCCTCCTGCTCGGACCGATCGTCCAGGGCCTGACCCCACAGCTCTTCTGACATGCGCCGAGACCTGATCGCATCCGCTCTCGCAGTCCTCGTCTTCACCGTCGTGTTCGGGCTTGCCTATCCGCTCGCCACGACGGGAGTGGCTCAGGTCCTGTTCCCGAACAAGGCCGATGGCAGCCAGGTGATGCGCGACGGCAAGGTCGTCGGCTCCCGGCTGATCGGCCAGGAGTTCCAGAAGCCGGTGCTCGGGCCGGACGGCAAGCCGAAGACCGACAAGGACGGCAACCCGATCCTCGAGCCCGACCCGCGCTACTTCCAGTCCCGCCCCTCGGCAACGGGCTACAACCCGAGCGTCACCTTCTTCAACAACCTGGGGCCGAACCAGAAGGACCTCCGCGACCTGTTCCGCGCGAACTTGGCGGCGTACCTGAAGCGCGAGCGCCCGACGAGCCCAGGGCTCCGAGCGAAGGATGTGCCCGTCGACGCGGTCACCACCTCGGCCTCGGGCGTCGACCCGCATATCTCGCAGGCGAATGCCCGCATCCAGGCACGCCGCGTGGCCCGCGCGCGCAACGTGTCGCTCACGCGCGTGAATCAGCTCATCGACGACAATACGGACGATCGTGCGCTCGGGTTCCTGGGCGAGCCCGGCGTGAACGTCCTGGACCTCAATCTGGCTCTCGACCAGGAGGCGCAGGCGTGACCGCACAGCCGCGCGCACTCACCGACCCGGCCATCCTGAAGCCCGCCGTCGTGCAGAGCTTCACCAAGCTCGATCCGAGGTACCAGATCCGCAACCCGGTCATGTTCGTCGTCGAGATCGGTGCCCTGATCACGACGATCGGCTGGCTGATCCAGGCGTTCGGCGGGTCGCCCCTCGGCGGCGGCAACGAGCCGGCCTGGTTCAGCTTCACCGTCGCCGTGTGGCTGTGGCTCACGGTCGTGTTCGCCAACCTGGCCGAGGCCCTCGCCGAGGGTCGCGGCCGCGCGCAGGCGGATTCGCTGCGCGCGATGCGCCAGGAGACGGTGGCGCGCCTCCAAGACGGCGGCGAGCGGCGAGCCTCCGAGCTCGTGAGGGGCGACCAGGTCGTGGTCGAGGCGGGTGAGCTGATTCCCGGCGACGGCACGGTCATCGAGGGCATCGCCTCCGTCGACGAGTCCGCCATCACCGGGGAGTCGGCACCTGTGATCCGGGAGGCCGGAGGTGACCGCAGCGCGGTCACCGGCGGCACCCGCGTGCTGTCCGACCGGATCGTGGTGGAGATCACCCAGGAGCCGGGGCAGAGCTTCCTCGACCGCATGATCGCCCTGGTCGAGGGGGCCTCACGGCGGAAGACACCGAACGAGATCGCTCTCGGCATCCTGCTCGCGGGACTGACGCTGATCTTCCTGGTCGTCGTCGTGGTGCTCCGCCCGATGGCGGAGTTCTCGAACACCGCGGCCTCGGTGGTTACCCTCATCGCGCTGCTCGTCTCCCTTATCCCCACCACGATCGGCGCGCTTCTGTCGGCGATTGGAATCGCCGGGATGGACCGGCTCGTGCGCCGCAACGTGCTGGCGCTGTCCGGTCGCTCGGTTGAGGCCTCGGGCGACGTCGACGTCCTGCTGCTCGACAAGACCGGCACGATCACTCTCGGGAACCGAGAGGCCACGCAGTTCCTGCCCATGCCCGGTGTCTCCGAGGCGGAGCTGGCGGAGGCCGCCCAGCTGGCATCGCTCGCCGACGAGACCCCCGAGGGCCGGTCCATCGTCGTGCTCGCCAAGCAATACGGCCTGCGCGAGCGCCACTTCGATCCGTCGGCGCACTTCGTGCCCTTCACGGCGCAGACCCGGATGAGCGGGGTCGACCTCGACGGCACCCGCCTGCGCAAGGGGGCGGGCGACGCCATCGTCACGTTCGTGACCGCCGAGGGCGGCCACGCGCCGCCGGAGCTGGAACCCGCGGTGGAGGGCATCGCCCGCGAGGGCGGCACACCCCTGGCCGTGGCGCGCGACGCGCAGGTGCTGGGCGTGGTCTACCTGAAGGATGTCGTCAAGCACGGCATGCGAGCCCGCTTCGACCAGCTGCGCGCCATGGGCATCCGGACGATCATGGTCACGGGCGACAACCCCCTCACCGCGGAAAAGATTGCGGACGAGTCGGGCGTCGACAGCTTCCTCGCGGAGGCCACACCCGAGCGCAAGCTCGAGCTGATCAAGGAGGAGCAGCGCGAGGGTCGGCTCGTCGCGATGGCGGGCGACGGGACCAACGACGCGCCCGCGCTCGCACAGGCGGACGTCGGCGTGGCGATGAACACGGGCACACAGGCCGCGCGGGAGGCCGGCAACATGGTCGACCTCGACTCGAATCCGACGAAGCTGATCGAGATCGTCGAGATCGGGAAGCAGCTGCTGATCACCCGCGGCGCGCTGACCACGTTCTCCGTCGCGAACGACGTGGCCAAGTACTTCGCCATCCTGCCGGCGATCTTCGCGGCGACCTATGCGGCCGCCGGCGCCTCGACGGGCCCGCTCGACAAGCTCAACATCATGGCGCTCGGCAGCCCGCAGTCGGCGATCCTCTCGGCGATCATCTTCAACGCGCTGATCATCCCGCTGCTGGTGCCACTCGCCCTGCGAGGCGTGCGCTACCGGCCGGTGGGAGCCACGGCGCTCTTGCGACGCAACCTCCTGATCTACGGGCTCGGCGGGCTCGTCGCGCCCTTCATCGGGATCAAGCTGGTCGACCTCGTCGTCCACAACCTGCTCGGCGCCTGACCAGGCGCGAGAATGCGCCCGAATGGCGCAGTCCGGCCGCGGCCACTACACGATCTTCCTGGGGATGGCAGCCGGCGTCGGCAAGACCTACCGGATGCTGCAGGAGGGACAGGCCCAGCGGGCAGCGGGCCGGGATGTCGTGATCGGCATCCTGGAGACCCATGGTCGCGCGGAGACCGCCGAGCAGGCAGAGGGCCTGGAGGTCATCCCTCGTCGGAGCGTGCGGTACCGGAGCAGTGTGCTGGAGGAGCTGGACCTGCCGGCGATCTTCCAGAGGGCGCCGGAGCTGTGCCTGATCGACGAGCTCGCCCACACGAATGCACCCGGGGTCGAGCACGCGAAGCGCTACGAGGACATCGAGGACGTGCTCGACGCCGGCGTCGACGTCTTCTCGACGGTCAATGTGCAGCACCTGGAAAGCCTGAATGACCGTGTTGCGGAGCTCACGGATGTGCGCGTACGCGAGACCTTCCCCGACCGCGTGCTGGCCTCGGCCGACGAGGTGGTGCTCGTGGATCTCACCCCCGAGGCGCTCATACACCGGCTCCGCGAGGGCAAGGTGTACGCGCCGGAACGCGTCGCGGCCGCCCTCAACAGCTTCTTCAAGGTGGAGAACCTCTCGGCACTGCGGGAGGTGGCGCTGCGCCAGGTGGCCGAAGAGGTCGAGTCGAGGCGCCTCGTCACTCCCGCCGAGGCGCTCGGCACTCGCGAGGAGCGGCTGCTCGGCGACGCGCCGCCGCCGGTGGCCGAGCAGGTGTTGGCTCTCGTCAAGCCGGACGACCGCGGGGAGCGGCTCCTGAGGCGAGCGTGGCGATCCGCCTCTCGGCTCGGCGGTGAGCTCGACCTGCTCTATGTGCAGCCGCCGGGCGAGCCGCCTCGCGGCGAGGAGCGCCAGCGCCTCGAGGAGCTGCGCCGGCTGGGGACCCTGCTCGGCTCACCGCTGATCGAGGTCGAGGACGACGACGTCGTCGAGGGCGCCGCCCGCGTGGCGAGGGAGCGCGGCACCACCTACGTGATCATCGGGCAGCCACAGGCGCGGCGGGGAGCGCGGCGCTTCACCGAGTCGCTACCCGACCGTCTCCTGCGCCGCCTGCCGGGCGTGGACGTCCGGATCGTGGCCGACAGGCAGCCGAGCGATCAGTAGGTCAGCGTCGAGTCGGCCCAGACGCTGAGCTCGACGAGCTTCGTGGGGGGCGCCATTTCGGCGCCCTCGGCCACCGCGTCGGGCTCGAGGCCGCGCGCGTTGCTCGACATGCCCGACAGGTAGATCGGCACGCCGGCAGTCGTGAGCGCCTCCCAGTGCTCGCCGAAGCTGCCCGTGCCCACGCCCTGCACGGTCGAGGCGGTCGCGGGCCGCGCGTACTGGACGCCGTCGCCGGCGAGGAAGATCTGGACATCGTGGCCCTCGTCCATCGCCGTTCGCGCGACCAGCAGCGCGAGCGCGCCGCGCGTGGGGTTCTCAGGGCCCGTCGCCAGATGTATCAGGAGCTTCGCCATGGGGCGAATCTTTACCGAGACCGGGGTGCACGCCGCGCAGGTGGGTCTGGCTCTCCTGGAGCTTCTGGAGCAGGTCGATCAGCTGCTCGCGTTCCTCGCGATTAATTCCGGCGCATAGACGGGTCTCATAGTCGATGGCGATCTTGCTGGCCTTGTCGAGCACCCCCCGCCCCTTGCGCGTGAGATACAGACCGCGCACGCGGCGATCCTGTGGATCGGGCTGCCGCTCCACGAGGCCCGCCTCCTCCAGGTGGTCCACCAGGGCGACCATCCGACTCGGCGGGATGCCCAGCCGCGTGGCGAGAGCCTGCTGCGAGCGCCCCTCGGAGGCGGCCACGAAGCGCATGAGCAGGAACTCACGCGGGCCGATCCCGACCGGCTCGAGCGCTTCCATGAAGCCCTTCGAGGAGAAGAAGCCCAGCTGCGAGATGAGGAAGCCGACGCTCCGCGGCGGCTCCTCGGCCACCGGGGGCTCGATCCGCAGATCCTCCCGCTCCTCGCTCATTAAGGAAAGATTACACCCGAAACCTATTCATGCTATAAACGATTTCAGTCTGTAACGATGATGGCTCGCAAGCAAACACCGCCGGAGGTAGCAACGTGTCGTCCCTGACCCGCTGGGTCCTCGCCCACAAGAAGACGGTTGTAGTCACCTGGATCCTGTTGACGATCGCCGGGGTCGCGGCCGCAGGGCCGGCCAGCGATGCGCTCGACCCCGAGTTCTCGGTCCCCAACAAGGAGGGCTGGGAGACCAACCAGACGATCGCGCAGCATTACCGCGGCACCGGCGGCGACACGATGCCGCTCGTCCCGGTGGTCACGCTGCCGAAGGGCACGAGCGCCGACTCGCCGGCCGTGAAGGCGGATCTCGCGAAGGTGGACCGCGAGCTACACCAGGCGCTGCCCGGCTCGCGGGTCGCCTCGTACGCGTCGACGGGTGACAGGGCCTTTGTCTCGAAGGATGGGCGCACGACCTTCGCGCTCATCTACCCGACGCCCGACCCGGACTCTGCGTTCGGCGAGAACCCGAAGGCGGAGAAGGCCGCGAGCGCGGCGCTCCGGGGCGCGACGGTGGCAGGCCAGCCCGTGCACCTGACCGGGTTCGACGCGCTGTTCGAGGACAGCGGCGCGGACAGCGACGGCCCGGGCCTGCTCCTCGAGGCCACGCTTGGCGGCCTGGGCGCGTTCGCGGTGCTGCTGTTCGTGTTCGCGTCCGCGCTCGCCATCGTCCCGATCCTCATGGCGGTCGTCTCGATCATGACGACCTTCCTGCTCCTGCTCGGGCTCACGGAGCTCACCTCCGTCTCTCCGATCGTGCAGTTCCTGATCGCGCTCCTCGGCCTCGGAATCGCGATCGACTACTCGCTGATCGTCGTCTCGCGCTGGCGCGAGGAGCGCTCGCACGGGCGAAGCGGCGACGAGGCCGTGCAGACGGCGATGGAGACCGCCGGCCGCGCCGTCGTGTTCAGCGGCATCACCGTCGCGATCGGCCTGCTGGCGCTGATCGCGCTGCCGCTGCCGTTCCTGCGCTCGATGGGCTACGGCGGCATGCTGATCCCGCTCGTGTCCGTGCTGGTGGCGATCACGCTGCTGCCGGTCGTGCTGGCCAAGGCGGGCTCGCGGCTCGACTGGCCACACAGGCGCACCGACGACAAGGCGAGCCGCGCCTGGACGCGCTGGGCGGTCTTCGTGACGCGCCGCCGCTGGCTCGCGGCGGGCGTGGGCATGGCGATCATCCTCGCCCTCGTCATCGCGGCGACCGGCCTCCAGCTCGGCGCCTCCGACGCCGACACCGTCGCCAAGTCCGGCGACGCCAAGACCGGCCTCGTGGCGCTCGAGAAGTCGGGCATCGGCGAGGGCGCGCTGCTGCCCCACGAGATCCTCGTCACGGGCAACACGAATCCTGATGACGTGGCCAGCGCGGTCGCGGACGTGGAGGGAATCCACGGCGCGGTCGCGCCCGACAGCCAGCAGTGGCGACGCGACGGCACCGCTCTGGTCGAGGCCGTCCCGATCCCCGACAGCGGAACGAGCGAGGGCGAGGCCACGCTGGACGGTGTCCGCGACGCCGCACATGCCGTCGGGCCGGACGTGCTGGTCGGTGGCCAGCCGGCGTCGAACGCCGACTTCATCGACGCGGTCTACGGCAGCTTCCCGCTCATGATCGCGCTCATCACCATCACCACGTTCATCCTGCTGGCGCGCGCGTTCCGCTCGCTGCTCCTGCCGGCGAAGG
>Ga0207708_10001874_pt1 | contig 15507 bp, 13 predicted proteins | sample KBSK5101metaG_FD_184340 | JGI IMG/M metagenome (GOLD analysis project Ga0207708, IMG submission 184340) | Corn, switchgrass and miscanthus rhizosphere microbial communities from Kellogg Biological Station, Michigan, USA - KBS K5-10-1 metaG... | ecosystem: Host-associated > Plants > Roots >...
GCTCAATTCCAGGGACATAATTATTTATTGTGTACAGATTTTGTATTTTAACTTCAATTTTAATATCATTACTTTTTAGATCTTCAGATTCCGATCTATTGATAATTTGTACCGAATCCGAAAATTTTTTCTGTTGATCTTCTAGCGGATACCTGCCTGTGCGGATTGAGTCTTGAATCATTGTACATAATTCCGAAATTTCCATAGATACTTTAGTGATAATTTGATAATTTATTTTATTACAAGTAAACCTAGCTCACTTTTAAAATAAGGAAAATATTAATTAAATATATGTACTGGAAAGCGAAGAGCGGGTAATAATGGTAAAAAAAGTATCTCACTCTCACAATTATGATCCAGTACTTCTAGAAAGATTGTTGTTTAAAGTGTCTAAACGATGGATTGCCGGCTATTCAAATAATGACGCTATGATAGAAGCAAAAAAATCTAATCATAATGGAATGTCAGCCATCCTTAACTATCTTGGTGAAGGATATGTTGAAAAATCTCAAATTGATAGGTCAGTTACAGAATACATTACATTACTTGATCTATTAAAATCCAACGATATCAGGGGTAGTGTATCTGTAAAACCTACACAGATTGGTCTTAGTGTTGGGTACGACAAATGTTTAGAGAACTTTAGAAAGATTTCTGAAAAAGCAAAACAAAGTGGGCATTTTATGTGGATAGATATTGAAAGTTCCAACTTTGTGGAAGACACTTTGTCAATTTATCTTGAAATTCTAAGAAAAAATAGAGATACGGGGGTAGCAATTCAATCATACCTTAAAAGGAGTCACAGCGATTTGCTACATCTTATGGAACATTCTGCAAATTTAAGAATTGTAAAAGGTGCCTATAGCGAAGAAAAGGATAAGGCCTATCAATCAATTAATGAAATTAATCAAAATTTTTCAACACTCATGAAATTAGTATTAGAAGAGTCTGTTTACGACGGAATTGTGGCTATTGCTACTCATGATTCAAAACTTATACAGGAGGCATTAGTTTTATCCTGGAAAGGATCTGAAAGAATGAAAAACTTGCAGTTTCAATTATTAAAAGGGATTAGAGATGAGTTGAAACTACAATTGGTTACAAATGGATATTTAGTCTTAGAATACATACCATACGGTGAAAAATGGTTGCAATATTCCATACGAAGAATTAAGGAGAGAAAAAGAAATGTATTTTTACTTGCAAGATCCCTGATAGAATCTTGATTGGTTTGATTTCCAAATATTCCTGCTCAGCCCTTCATCATCAGTATCATCAACATAGCGCCAGTTTATTACGTACTTTTAAATCATGAATGCGAATTAACAGTATGGAATTCAAGAACGAAAATACGTTTCAAACATTTCTTGATCATAATCAGGAGAGTCAGTTTCATAGATTATTTGAAAAGGCGGTTAATTTGGTTTCTTATGAATTTGGAAAAACTTATCCTATTATTGTTAATGGCAAAAAGATTCATACACAAGACACTATGATAAGGGCATCCCCAATAGACACAAGAATTACTTTGGGATATGTGTGTAAGGGTAGCCCATCAGATGCAAAAAAATCAATTCAGGCCGCAAATAATGCCTTTGAAAAATGGAGTAAGATGGATTATGCGAAGAGAGTAAAGTTGTTTAGAAAAATAGGAGCAATTATGAAGAAACGTAAATTTGAATTGTCTGCATGGCTTACTTTTGAAAATGGCAAGAATAGATATGAATCAATTGCTGACATAGATGAAGCAATTGATTTTATTATGTACTATTCAGATGAGATGCAAAGAAACAGAGGCTTTGTAACCAGGAGATTGGGAAGTTCAAAAGAGCAGAATACAAGTACGATGAAACCATATGGTGTGTGGGCTGTTATAGCGCCTTTTAATTTTCCAGCAGCAATTTTAGTAGGTATGTGTGCTGGTGCTCTTATAACGGGTAACACCGTAATTATAAAACCAGCCAGTGATACCCCAATTATCGGTTATAAGATTGTTGAAATTATGCTTGAAGCAGGAATCCCTAATGGAGTACTAAACTTTGTTCCCGGATCAGGGCTAGAAATAGGAAAGACCATAATAGAAAGCAAACAGGTGGCTGGTATTGTATTTACTGGTTCGCGGGAAGTTGGTTATAGGTTGATGAGTGAATCAAGCAAGACAAGACCACGTCCAGTAATTGCAGAATTGGGAGGGAAGAATGCGACTATAGTGGCAGATACTGCTAATTTGGATAGGGCGGCGGAGGGAGTCGCTAAGGCTGCGTTTTCATTTTCAGGACAAAAATGCAGCGCATGCTCGCGTGTGTATGTTCAGAAAAAAGTCAAAACTCAGTTCTTATCAAAGCTGATAGAAAAGACAAAAAAACTAAGTGTTGCAAACCCAAAAGAGCGAGAGAGTTTTATGGGACCCGTGATAAATTTAAATGCATACAATAATTTCAAGAGGTATTCCAAGATTGCATCAAGGCATGGTAACGTTCTTACAGGTGGTTCTGTAAAACAAGATGGAGAGCTTGAACACGGCTTTTATGTAGAACCTACGATTGTAGATGGAATACCAGCAGATCATCCTTTACTAAAGAAGGAATTATTTGTTCCTATATTGTGTATATGTGAATACGATAATTTTGATAACGCAATTAAAATGACAAACGAATCAGAATATGGGCTTACCTCAGGAATTTACAGTAACAAAAAGGAAGAAATTTCGAAATTCCTCCAATATATAGAAGCAGGAGTTGTGTATGTAAACAGGAAAAAAAGTTCTACAACTGGCGCCATGGTGGGGTGCCAATCTTTTGGAGGCTGGAAGGATTCTGGGACTACAGGCAAAGGTACGGGTGGGAGATATTATCTTACACAATTTATGAGAGAACAGAGCCAAACTATTGTCAAATAAGTTCCTCATGATTATCAAACTATGCGATCATTCTCCAATGAGATGTTACCTTTGTATTTTATCATTAGTCATTTTCTAGCCCTTGATTACTTGGAAGGAATGGAAGTTTGCTTATATATCTGAACAGTGACCAAATTATAAAATCCTAATTTTAATCTATATAAACTAACACAAATCCTCTTCAAAATCGCTTGTGGTACCAAGTGTCAGTGGTTGGAGTTATACCTCCTGTTAAAAAACATTTAAAGGGTTTAAATGAAATTCATTCTAGAAGGAATTTGTGTTATAATTTTACTCGTCTCCTTCTTATCCCGTTATTATTTTTTTTTATGTCTTTGGCCTTTCTTTCCGTTGCAAGTGCCTCTGATGACCAAGAACAGCCCTATATTTCTGATCCTAATTTAGAAGTCGAACAAGTTTTTAGGGGACTACATCTCCCTACAACGATGGCGTTTATAGGTCCAGATGATATACTGGTTTTAGAAAAAAATAGCGGTACTGTAGAAAGGATCACAAATGGCCATAAGTTGTTGAAACCCTTACTCGATGAAGATGTTTCGTATTCTGATGAGAGAGGAATGTTAGGAATTGCTATTTCACAGAACAAAACTAATAACTCGAATTCGTATGTTTTCCTATATTACACGAAGTCTAAGACCAATGGAGATGAAAAAATCTCTAGTTCAACTTACGATGTCAGCAGTAGTCTTTACAGATATGAACTTGTAAATGATTCTAAATTGCAAAATCCGAAATTGCTCCTGTCTACACCGTCTACAGGAAAATCTTTTCATGTGGGTGGAAAACTTTTGATAGGACCTGATCACAATTTATATGTTACAATAGGAGATCAAACTAAATTCAAAGCAACTCAGGCTCAAAATATAAAAAACGGAAGGTTTCCTGACAGAACAAGCGGCATACTGCGAATCACACCTGATGGTCAAGCACCTCCAGATAATATTCTTGGAAAAACTTACCCTTTAAATTTGTACTACGCTTATGGCATTCGAAACAGTTTTGGAATTGATTTTGATCCTGTAACCGGTAAACTATGGGATACAGAACTTGGACCATCTTATGGTGACGAAATTAACTTAGTTGAGCCTGGTTTTAACAGTGGATGGTCAAGAGTACAAGGTATTTGGCGCCCTAGCGACACAAGTGGTAGTAGTTACGATCTTACAATTCGTAATGAGCAATTGAACCCACATAATCTAGTAGATTTTGACGGCAAAGGAAAATATAGCACACCAGAATTCATATGGAAGACACCTGCCTGTGTTACTGCAATCAAATTCCTTAGTTCCGATAAATACGGGGTTGAATACAAAGATGATGTGTTCGTTGGGACATCTACCGGACATCTTTATCATTTTGATATGAACGAGAATAGAACTGGATTTATTCTTCAGAACAACCTGATGGATAAAATAGCAGACACTCGCCATGAACTAGAACAAATACAATTTGGAGATAACTTTGGAGGAATAACCGACATACAAGTCGGTCCAAATGATGGACTATTGTATATAGTTTCAGTAGATGGGGCAATATACAAAATAATTCCAAAAGAGAACTAACTTACAGAGGAAAACAACTAAAAGTCTAGTTTTGATTAATGCGAACTTGATACAATATCCAATGTAGAATCTTTAATTTATATTTAAAATGCGAGAATAATGACCATAAATGCACCTCTATATAGGATGTTCAGGTTGGAGTTATACTTCCTGGCAGGGTCCATTTTATCCTGAGATTTTGGACAACAAAGGATGGCTACCGTATTACTCTCAGGTATTCAACTATGTTGAAATAGATTCCACTTTTTATAATATTCCCAGTGAAGTTATTGTAAGTCAAACTATTGTCAAATAAGCAGATCAACTTAGAAAGACAATTCATGCAGACTCATGAGTATGTCTAAGTAATAATTTAATATTGGGAGGTCTTGCTAATGAACAATAACAACCATTAGTAACCCCAAGCTTGATGTCAGGCGTTAATATTCACTTATCAACAAATTGTATGAAGTTTGAGATTGAGCTCCTAAATATTGGAATTATTGGACTTATTTCTTTGCCATAAAATTTGTACAACATTTGTAAAAACAAAATGATGAAATAGAGAAATAGAAAAATAAAATGTATTGTAGAGATTTCATATTGGGCTTTTGTTCTACCGCGCTAGTATTAACGGTCTATTATATTTTTAAATAAAACAATATCCTGTTAAAACTTGTCAATAATAGATAGCAAAATGAGCGAAACACTCTGGATGGCGATTGCAGCTGGAATTGGGATTGCGATTGTCATTGGCTTGTATATATGGTCGCGAAATTAACAAAATAAAATGAGTAACTTTCTATCGAAAATTCTATAGCTTCAGCATGGCCTGTTCTAACAGTACAAACATCCTCATAGCTTGGTCTGGAAAATTTCCTCCCGTGTAACCAACTCTTGTTGATTTTACTCCTTTCATTTCAAGGAACGCTTCTTCTACACCCCAAAAACAGCCAGCAGCAAATGTGGCTCTCTCAAGATTATTTTCATACATAGTATTATTAGTGCTTAGTAGTCCTAAAACTCTTTTCTAGACCTCTTGAATTTGAAAAAATTCGAAAATATTTTAAAATCCTTAACGGAAATTCCAAGTTCAACATTCACTTTCGTGACCTTATTGGTTTGGATCTAAGATGAAGATGACAACATGGGCAAAATGATCCATCATGAAAAAAATACACCGAACATCTTCTACAATATTTGACTCCATCACTATAGCTTGCTCCTAGTATTCCTATTTCATCACAAATATGCTTGCAACCCATTCTATAAAATTACTAGACTCGTCTTATAATGCTGAATACACCTAGCAGGGAGTGGGTGTTAAGAAGATATGTTTGATTGATAAACCATATTTGAGTTAGTAGTAATGGAAGAAACTATATCAGATGTAAACATTATCTTTTACTAATTTCTGGAGTTTGCTTACTGCCTCTGTAAGTGGCTGATTTGTACCAAAAATAATCAGTGTATGATTACCGGTCTTATTATCAGGCCAGTACTTGCCTTGGCAATACGAGCATGTGTTATAGTTGAAATCATATTGGCTAAGAATATTAAGCCCATTCTTTGGGAACTCACCTTCATAATATCCTAGCCATCCAGGATGCATGACTCCATCATTGTCCAAATTATTTGATACTTGATGGGTTGGAGTATAAAACCCGCCCACTATCTCTTTACCTTTAGAACTTTCATCCATTACCGTAATGCTGCCTTTCATCCAATTATATTTAGTGTCTATCATAGAATAATTTCCTACTGCTAATATTTTTAATTCAGATGCGTCAGAATAATTCATCTTTCCAGTGGTGTAAATCACATTTCCAGAGCTATCTATTATTTTTATTGTATGAGGATGCGGTGTATCCCATGGAGCATCTGCGTTAAGAAACAATACAGCTGTTCCTGCAGGAATAATCAGATTCGTTGGCACATAAGATGGGTTATGATCTGTAATATGTTTATAATTTTCCTTAGGCAATTCTTCATGAGCTTCATTTGCTATAAGAATTACGAAATAACCAACAGAAGTGGGCACACGCATAGTTTCAGTGTCGTAAACTGATTTTGCAATCGGAAATTCTGATACATCTTGTTCTAATGCAAAAGATTTGTTATCAACATTCAATACTATTGCTAATATGATTGAAATCATGGACGCAGAAATGATGAAAATGTTTTTGCAGGACTTTTTCATTTTCAGAAACACTAGTTACTAACAGCAGTAGTCCTTTATTTTTAAATTTTCCGATTCCGTGAGTTCCATATTGTAATATTATCGACGTAATCAATTCTGGAGAAAGTAGTGTTATTGAAATATAGCTATATCAAATTTGACGAATTTGAAAAATATAAAGTGATTCCTTTTATTGAGTAATAGGACATGATTTCTCTTTATGATGAGTGTTTTTCATTCCAATGTGTCACAAACTCTTCAATATTGCCTTCGAACTCTTCCTTGGAGCGTATTAGAAATGAGTGTCCAAATTCCCAACCTAACCTATCACATGTTTTACATTCATTTTCATAATTGGAAGTATAGCCATGAGCTTCACCTACAATACATCTCGAAGGACTGTCGAGCTTAAAGTACCATTTCCACCATTGCAAAGAAAATGGAAATGGAAAACCTACCTCTGCTATAGCCTTAACTTTATTTGCCCAGTTTGGTGTAATCTCAACAAGATTTAGACTTTTTAATATCACTTTTTGATCCATTGCTACGATATATCAATAGACTGACATTATTAAATATTAATTTGGATTCTCGACATTTGCTAGAAGTCGGTCTAATATGCGTATTATCTCTATAACTTTGTTATCGGATAAAATTTACGTTCTAAGCCAAAATATCATACATCAACATCAAGAAATGAGTTTTGAATCTCATTTCAGCAGAATCTCATCTTTTCTCTCATGAGAATACATCAGATGTATTCCGAATATCATGATCGATATAGCGATGATCTGATTTATTGTTATCAGTTCATGTAAAAATATTATTGCAAATACAAGCCCAAACACCGCGGATAGGCTCAGCAAGGATGACGCCTTAATAACTCCAATTATTTTTATGCTGTGCAGGTATAGATAAAGCGATATCGCAAATCCAAAAACACCTGTCAGAATAATTGGAACCAATTGCTCACTTCGCAAATTGAAAGGTATTCCTAATACGAAAACTATTCCTAGCATAATAGAGCCCCCAATCAACGCCTTTAACTGAATCAACTTTGACACATCAATCCGCCTAACTATAATTTTCGAAATATTATTGTCGAATCCCCAAATTATTGTTGATAATATTACGAATACATTACCAATATTCAACTTGAATACAGAACTATTAAAATCAAGACTTGTTGTTACCAGGAAAACGCCACTTAGGATCAGTGTTACTGCAATATAGCCTATAGGTCTCAATCTTTCTTTAAAAATAAGTAGTGCGAATAAAATTGAAAAAACAGTTTCCCCATTTGCAAGGAGGGAGGTGTCAGCAGCTGTACTGAGTTTTAACCCAACAAAGAAAATAATAGGAGCAATTGTTGCGCCTGCTATTGCGCTTATTAAAATGAGGCCGTAATACTTCATTGTGATTCTTGATCGCGCACGCGAGGCAGCAGGAGTAAAAAAAAGTCCAGCGATTAGGTAAATTAATGAAGAAAGCACAGAAGGGTCTATTGTTGAGAGCATAGGTTTTGCCAGAGTAGAAACCCCTCCGAATAGAATTGCAGCGACAATCGCCGATAGATAACCTATGATTAAATTGGAACTTATCCATTTAATATTAATCAACTTTTTTCTTGCATCCATCACGGATACTTTATACATATTAAATCTTGGTCATCTTGTTTACGTCTTTACAATCAAATGAGCTTAATTGTCTCCGAATAAGAGACCTCTACTTGGACTCTGATTCGAACATTAAGTTACTAAAAATATAACAAAGTATTCAAGATTTCAATAAGATATACATATGTTGATCTGAACACTTTTTTTAGTATATGAAAATAATAATTGAGCTTATTGGAATCGCACTTGTATTGGCAGGTGTGATTTTTACTGCACAATCTAAGGCGCTACTGGGCCCTCCAAGTTCCTTCATGTATAGTAATCCTGGTTGGACGATTAATGGTTTTATGTTTATTATTGCCGGTATTATTGTATTAATATTCGATATTATTTTTAGAATTGTCTCTCGCCATAAATTCAAACATAAAGATTAAAGGCAATACTTTCGATGCTTTAATTTTTTTGAAAGTCAAATGTTAGATTAGCTTGAAACCATGATGGGATGACTGTGTTAGAGACTACAGTTAATCTCTTTACCCAGGAATTGAATTTAGCTATCTCTTAATTGTCGCGTGTAGTTACTTTTTATACCCATTTAACATAAAATGTTTATTTGAATAATTATTTGCCAGAGTTTCTTTATTTATCACTGGCTAGTGTGTTCTTCTTTAGCAATTGTATTATTTGTATATCTGCCCAAGATGATCAGAAGGTAATATCACTAAAATCCAATCCAATAATAAACTCGGGAAGTTTTCCTATTGGAGTTGATATTAATCCTATTACAAACAAACTTTATGTGGCTAATCAATTCTCTAATACAATATCAGTAATAGATATTGAAAAGTCCAAAGTGGAAAAAAATATCGATGTGGGTGATTCTCCGTATGATGTAGACGTGAATCCTTTCTCTAACAGAATTTATACATCGAATAGAGATTCTGACTCAGTATCCGTAATTGATGGTTTTACTAATAAAGAACTTGCTAAGATACCAGTAGGAGACTCTCCTCTAGGTATAGGCATCAATTTAGGCAGAGGGTGGGTGTACGTAGCAAACCTGGACTCAAGTACAATCACAGTAATTGACGCAATCGATAATCATGTTATAAAAACTTTAAAATATGCTACGTTACCCTATGACATTGTAATCAATCCACTCACGAACAAGGTCTATGTTTCAGATTTAGGGAAAGATAGTGTTTTAGTATTGGATGGAAGTAACAATACATTGGTATCAACAATACCTGTTGGTTCGAATCCCTCTGTTCTCGCAATCAATGCACAAACCAATACGATTTATGTCTCAAATTTCTCGAACGATTCTGTAAGCGTCATAAACGGCACATCTAATAAAGTTGAAACAAACATAAAAGTTGGGCATAATCCAGTTGGAATTGCTGTAAATCCACGTATTAACGAAATTTATGTTAACAATCTGCCGTATAATACAGTCAGTGTAATTAATGGGACAACAAATAAAGTGATTCATAATATTTCACTAGAACCTGCAATAATTGGATCAGGAGTTAACAAAGCATTCATTAATGTCCCCTTGAAAATTACTTTTCCACTCATAGCAAGTAAGATAACAGTAGATCCTACTACAAATTTCACGTATGTCACTAATCCAAGATCCAATGGAATAATTACTATCGATGGAAAGTCTGACAAAATAATTACAAAGATTTTTGTGGACATCAATCCATCAAATGCTGGAATTGTGAAATGCAATGATACCGTTTTAGCAGATGGTGAGTTTATTACACTACCTCTTAATTCGCTTGCCAAATGTGAAGGAATACCTGATAGGGGATATGAATTTGGACATTGGTCCGTGACGAATAATACCAGCCAAAATCCTATAATTTTTAATGTCACTGGTTATGACACACTAACGGCAAATTTTAAAGAGGGAATTTTAACGGAAACATTTATCATTATAACTTCTGTGATAATAGGATTAGTTTCAACCATCGGAGGTTGGTTTTATAGACAGAAATCCAGATTGTCCTTTAAGAGAAGCCTAAGAAACATAGATTATACTTATGAGATGCTATCAAAAAATAATAAGGAAGAATGCATAAAACAACTTGAGCAGATTCAAAGAGATTTAAATTTCTTACACAGAAAAGGAAAAATTAATGAGTCACAGTTAGAGTTCCTAGAAAAGAGAATTAATTGGTATATAAGTCGAGTGAATGTGTAAAATACTAACATGATCTCTTACTGCATTACTACATCCTTAAGAATCTTCGAAGTACTCGTATCAAATTCATTCCAGCTTATAAATTCCATAACTTGCACTTTAAGCAATCAATAGGTTATGCTTACTAAAACTGTCAGAATAGTTAAATTTTTTTTACCCAACACACTCCCTAAATTATCTTTGAATTATTAGAATGAATATCATTCAATTCAATAACCGTTAGTAATGATAAATCAAGGGTCAGAGGATAGCGGATTGCGCTGAATAAATTAAATATTAGAAGGGATTAAATGAGGTTGCCTATAATGCCCTTTCAATTAGCAAGGTGAATTGACTACATGTTAGAAGATAATTCTTGTTCAACAAAGGATAGAATATTGAGATTTATTCAAAAAAATCCTGGGTGTTACCTTCGACAGATAAGAAATGAGTTATCTCTATCGATGGGATCTGTTCAATATCACGCTTATCAACTTCAGAAGAACGGAAAGATAACGACTTCTAGGGAAGGGTTGTACAAACTTCATTTTCAGTCAGGAGCATATCAAGATCTTGAAAAGTTACTTTTCAGGGTATTAAACCAAGAGACACCAAGAGAAATTATTTTATTTATTATCGAACAAAATTATCCCACACAAACAGATATCGTAAAAAAATTGAGAATATCCGCACCATCCATAAACTGGCACGTTAGGCGATTGATTGATTTAAATTTAATAGAGGAAGTCAGGGAAGGAAAGTACAAGAGATACAAGTTGCGTGATAATTCCATTGATTCTAAATATATAATGGAGTTATTAAAAACCCACCATCCGAATCTCTGGAACAAATGGAGCAGTAGATTAGTTGAAATGTTCCTGTCATTATCTAATGAAGACAATTAGTTGTTGTGAATTTCTTGGAAGGATTAGTGGTAGGAAATGGAATATTCGATTTGGTGGAGAGTCTCCTATATGTAGCAGGTACTATCTTTGCTGCTATACTAATTGCATTATCGATTTCTGCTTACCGGAACACACATTTGAGAAAGCTACTATATGCCATTGTAGCATTCCTTCTCTTTGGTATTTTTCTATTTTATGAGTATTTAGAACATGCCATTCCATTGGACAATCCCTTTACCGACATAATATTGCCTTCCATGGCACTATCTATTTTAGTTCTATTCTTTTTAGCCATAGTTAATAAAAGATAGGTTATTTCATTATGGAATACGTAATAATGCGCCGATCCAAGGTGCCATTAGATTAATTAGTTAAATTCCAATGAACTAGTTGATAACATTCGGGACACATATCTAAATTATTGGTATGGTCACAAGAATATGTTACCTTAGTTTGAATATTACATCGAGCACACTTTTTCAATAATTTAAGTGAAATATAAAGTAATTTGAATATTTTGTTAAAAGTCACTTAATATAACAGCAATTAGATCATAAGAAATAATTATTTTTGCTTACTTTGATCATTAGAACACCAATGGTTAAATTATCAATGTTCCTATGTCAGTAACAAACTGCAATAATCAGTAATTAGTAACACTCTAAATAATTATAAGACAATAGATAAACTATAATGTCGCTGATAGTATGTAGATGCAGATGGTGTTTTTGTAACTATGTCAATATCTGACTCATCATATTAACGACAAGATATTAGAAATAAATACTAGAAGATGAGATGGGTCATATTCACACCCAAAATGAAAGAAATGAAATATCATGAAATATATTGTATCTCATGCTATCATGCTTAGTTGAAGTTTATAATCATGTCAATTATCTGCGTTACGATATTCATAATAATAGGGATTACGGTTTCACCGAAACTTGGATACCAAGTTCCATCAGTTATTAACTTTGATGAATCAATCTCATCACTCATCTATCACTCTCATTATGAACCTATAGATGATTTTATGATATTGTTGTCAAACTATGGGCGAGAAATAGTATGGCTGGGAGTTATTGTGTTTATGAGTATTTTTGCAGGGTGGAAAGGAAAAAAAATTGCTGTAATTATCATTATTTCATTTTTGATTATAATTCCGCTAAACACAGTATTCAAGAACTTTTTCGAGAGAAACCGTCCACCAGTGGAAAAACAGGAAATTCATGTTCCAGAGAAAACTGATTTTGCCTATCCTTCAGGTCATGCTTCTATCGTTGCAGCAGGGGCAGTGATATTGATTATATTATATCGAAGAGAAAGGGAGCTAATATTTTCTATAGCACTGGCATTTGAGGCAGGACTAGTATGCTTATCCAGAATATATGTTGGTGAACATTATTTCTTGGATGTAATAGGTGGAGTATTATTGGGAGCTGGAATCTGTGTCTTGACAATTTCGTTATCTAGATACCTTGATCCCATAATGACTGGAGTCCGTAAACGTATACAAAAAGAGCCATAATATGAGGATTTTCTATCTAGTAAGTCCCTTACCATGAAAAATACCCTCTCTTATCCATTTCATGAATTCTCTATCGGGTAATTTTTTTCTCACATGGATGGAATTTGTGGCATCATTTCCAATTACATATCTTAAGGCAGGATCTTTAGAATTCACCGCGTGGAGAATGGTGTTTGCTACTTGATCACTAGAGGATACGTTACTATTAATAGTTGCTTTCAAAAAGGCGATTCTCAAATCCATTAGTTTATAGTATGGTGATTTAGCATCGTTGCCCTTGATTTTTAGATTATGAAGAAAATCGGTTTGGACAACGCCTGGTTCAATTAGTATTACCTTTATTCCAAATTCCTCCAGCTCAAACGAAATAGACTCAGAAAGTCCTTCTAATGCAAATTTGCTCGACACATATGCAGCATTAAGTGGAACACCAAATCTTCCAACCATTGAGCTAATATTTACAATAGTTCCACTTCGTTGTTTCCTCATTATTGGAACTATTGCCTTTATAAGCCTAATTATTCCAAAAAAATTAGTTTCAAATTGTTCCTTAATATCTTCCAAAGAAATCTCCTCAATAGGACCAAACATACCATATCCGGCATTATTTATCAGAATATCAATTTTTCCTGAGTCGGAAATAATTTTTTGGATTGCTATTTTGATAGATTCATTATCGTTTACATTAAGACGGATTACTTTGAGAGGAAGTTTTTCTCTATTTATTATTTCTTGAATTTTTTTAGCTTTTGATAAATCTCTTACAGAAGCATATGTAGTAAAGTTGTTACGGGCAAACAATAGGCACGTGGCATATCCTATTCCCGAAGAGCATCCAGTAACCAACACCGTTTTGTTATCTTTCATGTAGAATGTTATGAAACATGATTAAAAAATTTTCCCGCTAAAATAGTTGATACAGTGCAAATAAGTAAAGTTAAATTTAGTAATTTACCATGTTTATACACATTAAGATCAGTGAAAAAACTTATTGTTTAACCCTAGTTTTTGACTTCCTCTGCGGTTTGTCCTCGTATAAACCAATTAAATGAAGGAATTATGAAGCCTTTACTTAAAAATATTGGTAAACTAGCCTGATTTTTTATGCGGATCTTTTAAAACTCAGAAAGGCCAGTTGCATTTTTCATTGAAATGGGATTTCATCTAAATTATATGCCAATAAGTAGTTGTCATTTCTTCCATTTATTGCGACGTACAGCTTGTGTAAATGTGTATTTACTCCCATGGCAAATTGTAAGGGAGATTGGGGCGGAGCTAAAAAAATTGCTTGACTTGAGACTAATATAATGCCATACTCAGTAAGAACTCCTGAATGAGATGTTACTCCATCCTTACCCAATATCATAAGGCTCACTTCATCTGAGTTTACTAAATATATTTCAGAATTTAGATAATTAATACAAATATCGTTTAGCCCTGGACAATGAATTAAGTTTATAAGTTCAATGCGATCACGATCCAAGAATTGTTCATCACTGGTGTCTTGATTGTTGTAACGAGTTCAATGACGATACCAGCGATCATGACGATTTAACTCATTCAACAGTATGTGAATAGTGCGAATATTTCTGTGGTCTGATTCTTGCCCAATCACAGGCTCAAAATTTCCTTATCAGATGATCAGTTATCTAATGATAAGCAATTCTCTTATATGTTCGTCTATGTTTATTTGATATTGTTAAAAATAAAGTGTACTAATCGTTCTATTCGTGCGTTCATGACTAAGGGTCTAATAATAGGACTTGCAGCAATTATGCTCCTACTTCCGACAATAAGTAACAGAAGTGTATATGCCACTCATTTAGCGACTTCATCCCAAGTCTGGGGAATAGAAGCAGGAACCATATCAAAAATACACCACTTCGATCCGACCACAGATACCACTACTCCTATATCTCGAGTGCCAACATCTAGTGTTGAGAATGGCAGAGGGATAGCGTCTGATGGAACTAATATTTGGTATACGTTCGTTGGGAATAGTTTTCAGGGGGATGGAAAAATACACAAAATAGCACCAACGGGGGGACCAGATATTTCTACAATACCTGATCCGTTCGGTTCCAACGGCAGTGGAATAGGTGCGCTGGACTTTGATGGAAAGGACTTGTGGGCATTAAGTTACCTTCCTTCAGGTAGTAATACAGAGACTATATTCAAAATAGATAGTAATTCTGGAACAGTATTAGCTTCTTGCGATGTGCCGTTTGGTGATCAAGGGGCAGGTGGAGATACACTCGCAATAGTCAATGGAAAAATACTTACAGACGCAGGTGAACTTCTGAATAGGCTAACTGAATATAACACTCCATCAAGTACGGGCGGTGTATGTGCGCGGACAGGTAATGTGTTTACGTTGCCGGTTAATGTTACTGGTATAGATACTGATAGCGCAGGTAATTTGCTTGCTACAGATATCAAAACGTTGTATAATTTGGGTCACGCTCCATATAGTACTATTGTATCTTCTCAAGCCAATGCTTTTCCATCGGAAGAGGATATAACAACAGAACCAGAATCAAACGTACAGACAAATGTTTGTCCAGAAGAAAATGTACAGCATTGGGATAAAATTGTATTTGTGATACCGAATCCACAAGTAGCAAAGA
>Ga0207708_10001878_pt1 | contig 15501 bp, 9 predicted proteins | sample KBSK5101metaG_FD_184340 | JGI IMG/M metagenome (GOLD analysis project Ga0207708, IMG submission 184340) | Corn, switchgrass and miscanthus rhizosphere microbial communities from Kellogg Biological Station, Michigan, USA - KBS K5-10-1 metaG... | ecosystem: Host-associated > Plants > Roots >...
GATTCCCTGCGCCAGAGGCAGGTCGCGACTCCAGTTGATCGTGTTCGTCTGCCGGCGCATGTACGCCTGCCAGGCGTCCGAGCCCGACTCGCGCCCGCCGCCGGTCTCCTTCTCGCCGCCGAACGCGCCGCCGATCTCGGCGCCCGACGTTCCGATGTTGACGTTGGCGATGCCGCAATCGCTGCCCGACGCGGCCAGGAACGCCTCGGCAGTGCGTACGCTCGACGTGAACAGCGACGACGACAGCCCTTGTGGAACGCCGTTGTTCTGCGCGATCGCGTCGTCGATCGTCCGGTAGCGCATCACATACAGCACCGGCGCGAACGTCTCGCGCTGCACGAGCGCGCTCGTGTTGTCGACGCCGGTGACGAGCGTGGGTTCGACGAACAATCCGGCGCCATCGATTGCATGGCCGCCGTGCGCGATTGTCGCGCCGGCTGCGCGCGCTTCTCCGACCGCCTGCGTGAACTGCTCGACGGCCGCGCGATCGATCAGCGGACCCATCAGCGTCGCGGGTTCCATCGGATCGCCGATGCGGACCTGCGCATACGCGGCGACAAGCCGCGCGAGCAACGCGTCGTATTGCGTGTCGTGGACGATCAGGCGCCGCGTGGTCGTGCAGCGCTGCCCGGCCGTCCCCACGGCGCCGAACACGACCGCGGGCACGACGAGATCGAGATCGGCGTCCTCGGCGACGACGACGGCGTTGTTGCCGCCACATTCGAGAAGAACCTTGCCGAAGCGGGCACTCACTGTTCCGGCAACCGCTTTGCCGACCCGCGACGATCCCGTGAACGACAGCAGCGCCACGCGCGTATCGACGGCGAGCGCCTCGCCGAGATCGTTGCCGCCGATCGCCAGCGCGAACACCGGCGGCAGTCCCAGTTCAGCGACGACGCGATTGGCGAGGTGCGAAGCGGCCAGTGCGCACAGCGGTGTCTTGGGCGACGGCTTCCAGACGGTCGCGTTGCCGCACACGCACGCGAGCATTGCGTTCCACGCCCACACGGCAACGGGAAAATTGAAGGCCGTGACCACGCCGACGACGCCGAGCGGATGCCACTGCTCGTACATCCGGTGTGCCGGACGTTCGGAATGCAGCGTCTTCCCGTATAGCATCCGCGACTGACCGACGGCGAACTCGGCGATGTCGATCATCTCCTGAACTTCGCCATCGCCTTCCGCCTTGATCTTGCCGTTCTCGAGCGTGACGAGCGTTCCGAGCGCGTCCTTGTGCTCGCGCAACAGGTCAGCGCAACGGCGCACCGCCTGGCCGCGGCGCGGTGCGGGCACGTCGCGCCATGCCAGCGCGGCAATGGTGGCGCGCGCGAGCAGCGCATCGAGATCCGCGGGCGTTGCCGTCGCGACGGTCCCGAGCGTGGCGCCATTCGCAGGGTTCGTCGACGCGAGCGCCGGCCCGGACGTCGGCGTCGCAAGCGGATCGGTTACCCGCCCGCGCCCATCGACTTGCAAGCCCAGCCGCGCGAGAACGGGACCGATGCGCGCGTCGAAGTCGCCGGCAGTGGCCTTGGCGGTCATTGGCATAGCGTACCTGGCGTGCGAAACACTTGTCGCGTGATCGTCTTCGATTGCGAAACGCCGTTGACGACATACGCGAACGTCGCGGTGTCGCCGCTCGCGAAGCTGAGCGTCAGCGTGCCCACGGGCGTGGCGACGACCTGGCTCGGGCTGAACGGCAGCGCGTTGAACGCCGGGCCCGTCGTCCGGTAAAGCGTCCCGGTGAACACGCCCGCCGACGACTTGTTCGCCGTGGCCGACAGCCACAAGGGCGAGCCGTCGGTGTCATAGGTGAACCACGTCGCGAAGATCGTGTCCCCCTGCTGCGTGAAATTGACACCCCAGCCCGATTCTGCGCCCGCGGGTGCTGCCCACCACAGGTCCTGGTAGTTCGTCGCTTGCGCAAGCGGCATTGCCGATCCGAACGCGCACGAGGGGAGCGGGCCGAATACCTGGCGCGTAATGGGCTTCGTCTGCTGAATGCCGTTCACCGTGTAGCTGAACGATCCGTTGCCGGTGTCGCTGAATGTCAGCGTGCCCGTGCCGACCGGGGTTGCCGTCACGGCGGCGGGACTGAAGGGCACGGCGCTGAACGCCGGCCCGTGCGTCTGGTAGAGGGTGCCGGAGTAAATGTTCGAAGTGGTTGCATTCGCCGTCATCGACAGCCACCACGCCTTGCCCGTCGCGTCGTAGGTGAACCACGTCGCGAAGATCACGTCGTTCTGGTGCGCGAGGTTGATGCCCCAGCCGGACTCCGAGCCCGCAGGCGAGCGCCACCACAGTCCTTCGTAATTGGGGATGGCCGCCCCCGTCGTCGCCGCGGCCGCGCGCACGGCGCCATCCGTATTCACGACCCCTGCACCGCAGCGCGTCGTCGAGCAATCGCTGCCGGCCGGGAACGGCTTGGCAGTGCTCGTCAGGATCGAACGCACCTGCGCTGCGGTGAGCGCAGGTGCAACGGCGAGCATCAGCGAAACGGTCGCCGACACCATCGGCGCCGCGAGGCTGGTGCCGCCGATGTGCGCAATCGCGTCGTCCTGCGGCGTCGTCCTGCCGGTGTTGGACAGCGCGATGATGCTGCCGAATTGGAACGCGAAGGAACCACCCGGTGCCGACAGTGTGATGCCCGCGCCGAAGTTGCTATAGGCGGCGAGGTTGCCGGCGAGCGTCGATGCCGCGACGGCGATCGCGCCGCGGCAGCTTGCGGGCGAATCGTTGGCGACGTCCGTGGACGCGTTGCCTGCGGCGACAACGATCGCGCGCGTCACGCCGCGGGCGAATGCAGCGTCGAACACCAGCGGGTAGATCGGCGGGCAACCATGCGCTCCGCCGAGGCTCATGTTGATGACGTGCGCAGGCGTCGGATTGACGGGCGTGCCGGGCACGTCGAGTCCCGCGGCCCACGCGATGCCGTCGACGATGTCCGAATCGTAGCCGCCGCACTTGCCGAGCACCCGCACCGGCAGAATGCGCGCGGCCCAGTCGATGCCGGCCGTCCAGATCGCATCGTCGGTGTTCGCGCCGATGATGCCGGCCACGCTCGTCCCGTGCCACGAGCTGAACGATTCCGGGCAATCGGTCGTCGCTTCGCTCTCCAGCACGAAGTCGCCGGGATCGGACGCATCGCCATCGCGTCCGCCACCATCGTTCGCCGTCATCGGATCATCGATCATGTCGAATCCGGGCAGCAGCCGGCCGGCCATGCCGGCGTGCGGCCGGACGCCCGTGTCGAGCACGGCGACGACGATCGAGCTCGAGCCGTGCGTGACGTTCCACGCGGACGTCGCGGCGATGCCGCCGGGCGCATTCGACAGGTACTGTTCGGCGCCCGCGTACTGATCATTGATGGCCGGGCGCCGACGCCGGTCGACCTGCACGAACGCGACGTCCGGATTGCCGGCGAGATTCGCGACGGCGCGCTCGGCGGCGCTCGCGTCTCCTGCAACGGCGACGACGTCGGCCTCCATCGCCATCGTGCGCAGATGTCGCACACCGCTGCCGGAGCCTGCCGCCTTTTCGATGCGCGCCTTGCGCGTCAGTGCGGACTTCGCGCCGTCCGGCTGCAACTTGATGATGAACCGCGTTTCTTCCGCCGTCACCGGTGCGGCGAACAGCAGCGCCACGACGGCGATGCCTCCAATTGCTTTCAACCCATGGCCGAACATCACCGCTGCCTTCGCCGTTTCGTCGCGAGGCGCGATTTAACCACTAGTTGGCACTTGGCGAAAGGCCGCCGCAGTGCATTTCCATCGGGTGGGATGAACGTCGCATGCGCGTTGCGCGCGCGTGCAACGATGCGCTCGCATGCCCGGAACCGGTCCAGCGGCGGCGGTACCGCCCTCAGACGTCGAGATTGCGCACGCCGAGCGCGTTCGACTCGATGAACGCGCGTCGCGGCTCGACCTGTTCTCCCATCAGCGTCGAGAAGATTTCCTCCGAGCCGATCGCGTCCTCGATCTGCACCTTCAGCAGGCGCCGGACGCCAGGATCCATCGTCGTTTCCCACAACTGCGACGGATTCATTTCGCCGAGGCCCTTGTAACGTTGAATTGCGACGCTGTTGCGCGCTTCGTTCAGCAGCCAGTCGAGCGCCTCCTTGAACGACTTGACGGCCTGCTGCTTTTCGCCGCGCTTGACGACTGCGCCCGGAAAGATCAAGTCCTGCAGCACGTTCGCCGAATGACGGATCTGCGCGGCGTCACCGCTCGCAAGAAAGTCGCCGTCGATCGCCGTCGCGTGCGGCGTGCCGTGATGCGTGCGAATGACGATGAGTCGGTGCACTTCGTTGGCAGCGTCATAACGCGCCTCCGCGACGACTTCGGGGTCGTCGATGGCGGCCTGCAGCGCGATCGCACTGCGCCGCGCCGTCGATTCGGTCGAAAGATCCAGCGCCACGCCACCGAGCATGGCGCGCAATGCCGCAGGATCGACGAGGCGCGCGAGCCGCTCGATCACTGCTTCGGCGAGCAGGTATTCGCGCGCGACGTCGCCGAACGACTCCGCCGACAGCGGCGGCCGGCCTTCGCCCGGCACGAGCTCGGCGCCTTTCAGCGCGACGCGCAGCAAATGCTGTTTCAGCTCGTGGTCGTCTTTCAGGTAGACGTCCTCCTTGCCCTGCTTGGCCTTGTACAGCGGCGGCTGCGCGATGTAGATGTGGCCGCGCTCCACGAGCTCGGGCATCTGCCGATAGAAGAACGTCAGCAGCAGCGTGCGGATGTGCGAGCCGTCGACATCCGCGTCGGTCATGATGATGATGCGGTGATAGCGGAGCTTCTCGACGTTGTATTCGTCCTTGCCGAACCCGGTGCCGAGCGCGGTGATCAGCGTTACGATTTCCTGCGAGCTGACGAGCTTGTCGAAGCGCGCGCGCTCGACGTTGAGGATCTTGCCGCGCAACGGCAGGATCGCCTGGAACTTGCGGTCGCGGCCCTGTTTCGCCGAGCCGCCTGCGGAATCGCCCTCGACGAGGTAGATCTCGCACAGCGCCGGATCGCGCTCCTGGCAGTCGGCGAGCTTGCCAGGCAAGCCCATCCCGTCAAGCACGCCCTTGCGACGCGTCAGCTCGCGCGCCTTGCGCGCGGCTTCGCGCGCCCGCGCCGCTTCGACGATCTTGGTGCAGATGATCTTCGCGTCGAGCGGCTGCTCGAGCAGGAACTCGGCGAGCTTCGCGCTGACCACTTCCTGGACGATCGGCTGCACCTCGGAACTGACGAGCTTGTCCTTCGTCTGCGACGAGAACTTCGGTTCGGGCACCTTGACCGACAGCACGCAGGTCAGGCCTTCGCGCATGTCGTCGCCCGTGGTCTCGACCTTCGCCTTTTTCGCGATGTCTTCCTTCTCGATGTAGCTGTTCAGGGTCCGCGTCATCGCCTGCCGCAAACCGGTCAGGTGCGTGCCGCCGTCGCGCTGCGGAATGTTGTTCGTGAAGCACTGCACCGATTCCGCATACGAGTCGTTCCACTGCATCGCGACTTCAACGGTGATGCCGTCCTTCTCACCGATCGAATGGAAGATCTTCGGGTGCAGCACCGATTTGCTGCGGTTCATGTACTCGACGAAGCCCTTGATGCCGCCCGAGTACGCGAAGTTCTCGCTCTTGCCGTCGCGCTGGTCGACGAGCTCGATCTTCGTGCCGTTGTTCAGGAACGACAGCTCGCGAATTCGCTTCGCCAGGATCTCGTAGTGATACTCGATCCGGTTGAACGTGCCGAGCGACGCCATGAAATGCACTTCCGTGCCGCGGCGATCGGTCGTGCCGACGCTGGCAAGCGGCGCCACCGGCACGCCGTTGCGAAACTCCATCTGGTGGATTTCGCCGTTGCGCCAGATCTTGAGCTTCAGCCAGTCGGACAGCGCGTTGACCACCGACACGCCCACGCCGTGCAAGCCCCCGGAAACCTTGTAGCTGTTCTGGTCGAACTTTCCGCCAGCGTGCAGCTCGGTCATCACGATCTCGGCCGCGCTGCGCCGTTCGTCGTCGTCGTCCTTGATGTCGGTCGGAATGCCGCGGCCATTGTCGACGACGGAGATCGATTCGTCGGCGTGGATGACGACCTTGATGTCGTCGCAGTAACCCGCCAGTGCCTCGTCGATGGCGTTGTCGAGCACTTCGAACACCATGTGATGCAGGCCCGTGCCGTCGGACGTGTCGCCGATGTACATGCCCGGCCGCTTGCGGACGGCATCGAGACCCTTCAGGATCTTGATGCTGGATGAATCGTAGTCGTCGCCGTGCTGGCGCGGTTTCCCTTGTGCTGGGGTCATCGTGGCTTTCGTTTCATGTTGCCGGAGCTCTGGTGTTCAACGTGCGCATACGGCGCAGGTCAGCGAGATCATCGAGGGAAAAGCGTCGCGAGCAGCCCCGTATGCGAGGCGACCCGGAGCGAGCTGCGCAACCGTACATCGAACGTACGGTGAGCGGCGAGCGCGGACGCAACGAAGCAGACGGGGCGCGCAGTAGCTTTACACCGATGATCAGATGCGCATGGGCATGACAACGTACTTGTAATCCTCCCGCTCCGGCAGCGTCACGAGCGCACTCGAGTTCGCGTCGCCGAATGCGAAGAACACCTTGTCGGTTGTGACGTTCGCGAGCACGTCGAGCAGATAGGTGATGTTGAAGCCGATGTCGAGCGCGTCACCGCTGTAGCCGACGGGCAATTCTTCCTCCGCCTCTTCCTGCTCGCTGTTCGTGCAGATGATGCGCAACTGATCATCGCCCAGCACGAGCCGGACGCCACGGAACTTCTCGTTCGACAGGATCGCCGCACGCTGCAGTGCCGACAGGAGCGTTGCTCGATCGAGCTCGATCCGCTTGCCGTGGCCCGTCGGAATGACGCGGTTGTAGTCGGGAAACTTGCCGTCCACGACCTTCGACACGAGCTCGACGTTGCCGAAGCGGAAACGCGCCTGGTTCGCGAGAATGTCGATCGTCAGCGGCGTATCGCTGTCGTCGAGCAGCTTCGACAGTTCGAGCACGGTCTTGCGCGGCAGGATCACTTCTTGGCGCGTATAGCTGCCTTCGATCGCGATGCTCGCCCATGACAGCCTGTGGCCGTCGGTTGCCACGGCCTGCAACGTGCCCTGATCGACGACGATCAGCATGCCGTTCAGGTAATAGCGGATGTCCTGCTGCGCCATCGCGAACTCGGCGAGTTTCAGCAGCGAGCGGAAGTCGCGCTGCGGCAGCGACAGCGTCTGCAATTGCTCCTGGCCTACGCTGATGCGCGGATAGTCGCTGGCCGCGAGCGTCTGCAGGTTGAAGCGCGAGCGGCCTGCGCGCACGGTCATCTTGCTGCCCGCCGCGTCGACGTTGATCTGCGCGTCTTCGGGCAGCGCACGCAGTAAATCCTGCAGCTTGCGCGCACCGACGGTCGTCGCCTGGCCATCCTTGCCGTCGAGATCGCTGACGGCAGTGATCTGCATCTCGAGATCGGTGGCCGTGACGTGCAGCTTGCCGTCCTTCTGCTCGAGCAGCACGTTGGCGAGAATCGGCAGCGTGTGCCGACGCTCGACAATGCCTGAAACCGCCTGCAACGGTCGAAGCAGCGCGTCACGCGCGATCTGTTTTAATTGCATTATCGAATACTAATAACGTTAATAGGAGCCGGCCGAAATCGCCGGCAATGACAATTAGTTACGTTCCGTCAGGGACTTGGCGCCATGCTGACCGCCGTATAACCGCTGTGCGGGCTGTGGATGGATTGGGGGCCTTTTTCGGGTTCTACCGCCCGGCCGCTTAATCCACAAATTATAACCGTTTGACCCCGCACTTTCCAGCGTGCGCGGTCGTGGCAAAAACGGGGTTTTACGACGGGAACGGTGGTCAGCTTCGCAGCACTTGCAGCAGAAAATTGACGTCGTGATTCAGGTCCGGCAGCGATTCGCGCAATTTTGCAATCTGTCGGCAGGCGTGCAACACGGTCGTGTGGTCGCGGCCGCCGAAGTTGCTGCCGATCTCCGGCAGCGACAACTGCGTCAATTCCTTCGCCAGCGCCATGGCCACCTGGCGCGGCCGCGCGACGGCGCGCGAGCGTTTTTTGGAATGCATGTCCGTGATCCGGACCTTGTAGTAGTCGGCAACCGTTTTCTGAATGTTGTCGACCGAGATCTGGCGATTCTGGACGGCCAGGAGGTCGCGCAGCGCGTCCTTGGCCATCGGCAACGTGATCTCCTGCCCGTGAAAGTTCGCGTACGCCAGGATGCGCTTCAGCGCGCCCTCCAGCTCGCGGACGTTGCTGCGAATGTGCTTGGCGATGAAAAACGCGACCTGTTCGTCGAGACGCATCCCCACCGACGCGGCCTTCGACAGCAGGATCGCAACGCGCATCTCGAGTTCCGGCGGCTCGAGGCCTACGGTCAACCCCCAGCCGAAGCGGGAGATCAGGCGCTCCTCGATGCCGGAGATCTCCTTGGGGTAGGTGTCGCACGTGATGACGACCTGCTTGTGGGCTTCGATCAGCGTGTTGAACAGATAGAAGAACTCCTCCTGCGTCCTGCTCTTGCCGCCGAAAAACTGGATGTCGTCGATCAGCAGCAGGTCGAGCGTGCGGTAGTGGCGCTTGAAATCGTCGAACGCCTTGTGCTGATACGCGCGGACGACGTCCGAAACGTACGTCTCGGCGTGGATGTAGCGGATCTTTGCGCCGGGATTCTGCAGCAGGATCGAGTTGCCGATCGCCTGGATCAGGTGCGTCTTGCCGAGGCCCACGCCGCCGTAGACGAACAGCGGGTTGTACGACGTCGGGTGCTCGGCCACCTGCATGCCCGCGGCTCGGGCGAGCTGGTTGGCTTTGCCGGCGACGAACGATCCGAACGTGAACGTCGGATTGAGGCTCCCCGGTTCCACGCGGCGCGGTGCGAACGGCATCGACGTGCCCGCAGGCGCCGGGGTGATCGACGCGGGTGTCAGCGGGTTGGACCCGGCCGTGGGTGCGGTTGCCGGGGCGATCACCGCAGGACCGGGCGCCCTCGAGGCCGTCGCCGCCGCGGCATCCGCGACGGCAAACTCGACCGCCATCGCTTCGCCGGTGGCCTGGCGGGCCAGCGTCTCGATACGGCCGCCAAAGCGATCCTTCACCCACTGGAGTACGAACCGGTTGGGGGCGATCAGTCGCAGCCGTCCGGACTCGTCGGCACAGGACAGCGGACGGATCCACGTGGCGAATTGCTGGGGCGTGAGCTCCCGTTCGAACGCCAGCAGACAGGCGGTCCACGCCGGAGATTGCGGTACGGAATGCAAGGGGAGGAGGCCGGAAATTGATCGAGCGTTGCGGCGTGACGCGACTTTTGCGCGACTGGCCGGGGTGGCATTGTAGCCGCGCCAAATCGAGTTATCCACAGCCGTCCCAACCGCGCCAAAGCCGTGTCGGCGCGGCGCGGTTCGGCGTGAAAGTGATCACTCGCGCCGCCGGCTGTTCCGGTGGCGCTCGGATCGCGCATTGACACGCGCGCCGTAACGCGCTCTAATGTAAGGCTTTTCCGCGTGCTCGCCGGGCATCGTCCCTGGCGCCACGCTCACCGCTTCGCCAGCATAGGTTGTCATCATGAAACGCACTTATCAGCCTTCGAAAGTTAAACGCGCGCGCACGCACGGGTTTCGCGCTCGGATGAAGACGGTCGGAGGCCGCAAGGTTCTGGCGGCTCGCCGCGCCAAGGGCCGCGCGCGCCTGACGGTCTGACGGCCGTTGCGCCAGCCGCACGCGGAGGCGGCGCTCGCTTCCGATTGTCTGGCGCGGGCGCATTCCAGTCGCTGTTCGAGCTTGGCGTCCGCCGCGACGCGCACTTCCTGCAATTGATCGCCGCACCGGCTAAGCGGGATCCCGGCCGTGTCGGCTATGTCATCGGACGCAAGGCCATGCCGCGTGCCGTGGATCGCAATCGCCTGCGCCGCCGGCTGCGTGAATCGGTTCGCGCCTGCCGGCCCGCGATCGAGCGATTCGACATCATCCTTCGGGTCCGTCAACGCGTGCGTCGCGCCGATATCGCCGCGGCGATCGGCGAATCGCGGCGGCTTCTGGAAGGACTCATCGGAGTGCCGGCGTGAAGAGCGTCCTACTGGCGGGCGTCCGCGGCTACCAGTATCTGGTGAGCCCGATGCTGGGCAACAATTGCCGCTTTTATCCGAGCTGCTCGGATTACGCGCGCGAGGCGCTCGAACGGCACGGTTCGCTGCGCGGTAGCTGGCTCGCTGTGAGGCGTCTTTGTCGTTGCCAGCCGTTTCATCCGGGCGGTTACGACCCGGTTCCCGATCCAATCGAACACTGAACCCGGCGTCGCCTCGCGCGTCCCGGATTCGCTTCACCGCAAGGATTACCGTTGATCAAGAGCATGGATACCCAACGCCTGATCCTGTGGCTCATCTTCTCCTTTTCGGCGCTGATGCTGTGGCAGGCCTGGGAGCGCGATCACAACCCGCCAGTCGCGCCGGTGACCGTGCCCGCGCGGCCTGCCGCCGATCCGGGTGTTCCTAGCGGCGCCGCGCCCGCTGCAACCCCGCCGGCGACAACGGTGCCAGGCGCCCCACCGGCGGCCGCGGCACCCGCCGGCGGTCAGACGGTGGAAGTTCGCACCGACCTTTACGTCGCGGACATCGACACGATCGGCGGCACGATCACGCGGATCGCGCTCGACAAGCATCGCGACGCGCAGGATTCGACGAAGCCTTACCTCGCGCTGCAACGCAACGCCGACCGCACCTTCATTGCGCAAGCGGGACTGATCGGTGACGGGCTCCCCAATCACCGTACACCGTACGAAGTGCTGCCCGGTCCGCGGTCGCTGGCACCGGGCGCCGACGAGTTGCAACTCAAGCTGCAATCGACGGCAGCCAACGGCGACAAGGTCGTCCAGACGCTGACGTTCCACCGCGGCAGCTACGTGATCGACGTCGCGTTCGACGTCACCAACGCGGGCGCGGCACCGATCAAGCCCGAGGCGTATTTCCAGCTGATGCGCGACATGAAGCACGTCGGGGTGCAAAGCTCGATGGCGCCGGCGTCGTTCGTCGGTCCGGTCGTCTACAACGAGCAGGACAAGTTCAAGAAAGTCGACTTCAGCGAGATCGACAAGGAAGCCGCGGACCCGTCGCGCAAGCCCGCGTACACGCGCGCAACCGACAACGGCTGGATCGGCATGATCGAGCACTACTTCGTCGCCGCGTGGCTGCCGGCGGAAACGCCGAAGCTGCCGCGCCAGTTCTACACGACGAAGCTCGACAACGGCCTCTATACAGCCGGGGTCCGCTATGCCGAGCCGACGATCCCGCCGGGCGGCAACGGCGTGATTCGCGCGCGCCTCTACATCGGCCCGCAGGACCAGGACGTGCTGGCGAAGCTCGCGCCGGGACTCGATCTCGTCGTCGACTACGGCATCTTCACGATCATCGCGGCCCCGCTGTTCTGGCTGCTGAAATGGCTGCACGGGCTGATCGGCAACTGGGGCTGGGCGATCATCGTGATGACGATCATGATCAAGGCCGCGTTCTTTCCCCTCAATGCCGCATCGGCACGCTCGATGGGCAAGATGAAGATCGTCGCGCCGAAGATGAAGGCGCTGCAGGCGCAGTACGCGAACGACAAGCAGCAGCTGCAGGTCAAGATGATGGAGCTCTACAAGCAGGAGAAGATCAATCCGCTTGGCGGCTGCCTGCCCATCATGGTGCAGATTCCCGTGTTCATCGCGCTCTACTGGGTGCTGCTGTCCGCGGTCGAGCTGCGGCACGCGCCGTGGATCGGCTGGATTCACGACCTGTCGGCGCCTGATCCATGGTTCATCCTGCCGGTGGTCTACGCGATCACTGCGTACCTGCAGGTGCGCCTGTCGCCAACACCGATCTCCGATCCGGTGCAGGCGAAAGTGATGCAGTTCATGCCGGTCGCGTTCTCGATCATGTTCCTGTTCTTTCCCGCGGGCCTCGTGCTGTACTGGCTCGTCAACAACCTGTTGCAGATCGCGCAGCAGTGGCAGATGAACCGGATGCTCGAGCGCGAAGCCGCCGCCGCGACGGCCAAGCGGCGCTAGGGCGCATTCGCGCGCACCTGACGCGCGTGGCTTCGAACGTGCGTCCATGAGCGCGTCCATGGGCAACTGCCCGCCACCGCCGCCGATCGCGGCGATCGCAACGCCGCCCGGGCGCGGGGGCATCGGCATCGTCCGCGTGTCGGGGGTCGACCTCACGTCACTGATCGAAGGCATTGCCGGTCGCACGCTGGCCGCGCGCATCGCCTCGCGCGTCACGTTTCGCGACGACAGCGGCGCCACGATCGACTCGGGAATCGCGCTCTACTTTCCGCAGCCGCATTCGTACACCGGCGAAGACGTCGTCGAATGGCATGGTCATGGCGGCCCGGCCGTCATGCGCCTGCTGCTCTCGCGCTGCGTCGAGCTCGGCGCACGGCTCGCCGAGCCCGGCGAGTTCACCAAGCGCGCCTTTCTCAACGGCAAGCTCGATCTCGTGCAGGCGGAAAGCGTGGCCGATGTGATCGAGGCCGCGACGGCTACTGCGGTGCGGGCGGCCGCGCGCAGCCTGTGCGGCGAGTTCTCGCGCGAGGTCCATGCATTGCGCGACACGTTGATCGACCTTCGCGCCTACACGGAAGCCACGCTCGATTTCCCTGAGGAAGATGTGGATCTGCTTCGCGAAGGCGAGGTCCGCGATCGTCTCGCATCGATTCGGCGACGCCTCGAGCGAGTGCTGGCGCGCGCTCGCGCGGGTGCGATGCTGCGCGAAGGACTCACCGTCGTGCTCGTGGGTGCGCCCAACGTCGGCAAGTCGAGTCTCCTCAATCGATTGGTGGGTGAAGACGCCGCGATCGTTGCGGCCATTCCCGGCACGACGCGCGACACCGTCGAGCGACAGGTCGAGATCGCCGGCATTCCGCTGACGATCGTCGACACGGCAGGTCTGCGGGAGACGGACGATGCGGTCGAGCGCCTCGGCATCGCACGCACGCGCGCCGCGATTGCGCGCGCGGACGTGGCGCTGGTGATCGTCGACGCGCGCGACGATCGCGATAACGTTGCGCCGCTGACGGACGAGCTGTCGGCGTCGCTGCCGCGAATCGTCGTGCACAACAAGTGCGACCTCGCGGGTGTCGCGCCGCATGTTCAGCGAAGCGGCGATGTGCGCGAGGCTTCTTCGTACGAACCCGCGGCGCACGTGTGGCTATGCGCACTGACCGGCGACGGCGTCGATGCGCTCGAGGCTACCGTCCAGGCGGTGGCAGGGGTCGAGCATGTCAGCGAAGACGCGTTCTTTGCTCGCGAGCGTCAATTGCTCGCGCTGCGTGACGCGGCGGATCATCTCGATCGTGCGAACGCGCATGTCGACTCGCAGCAACCAGCGATCGAGCTCTTCGCCGAGGAGTTGCGCGCCGCGCAGCATGCGTTCGGATCGATCACCGGCGAATTTACGTCGGACGATCTGCTGGGCGAGATCTTCTCGCGGTTCTGCATCGGAAAATAGGCGCGCCAAGCGGCGGAAACCCGCGCTTCGGCGACCGCTCAGACATCGGTCGGGCCACTGGGCCACCACTTCCGAACGGCGTTGGGCGATGCTCGCCTGCGTGCTAAAGTTTTCGGTCCGGCGTTTTCATTACAAGGCATCGGATGAACAGTATCGAATCGCGGGCGGCGCTGTCTGCGTCGCTCGACGCGCCGGCACCCGTGCGCAACGCTCGCCTTCTCGACTGGGTGCGGCGGATCGCGGATCTGACTCAGCCGGCGCTGATCGTTTGGTGCGACGGCAGCGATGCCGAATATCAGCGCTTGTGCGACGCGATGGTCGCGCTGGGAACGCTGCATCGGCTGGATGAACAGCGACGGCCCGGCAGCTTCCTGGCACGCTCGGACCCGTCCGACGTCGCTCGCGTCGAGGATCGCACGTTCATCTGCAGCGACCGCGAGGAAGACGCGGGGCCGACGAACAATTGGGTGGCGCCCGCGAAGATGCGCGCCACGCTGCGCGGGCTTTTCGAGGGGTGCATGCGCGGACGCACGATGTACGTCGTGCCGTTCTCGATGGGACCGCTCGGCAGTCCGATCGCGCACATCGGCGTCGAGATCACCGACAGCCCCTACGTCGTCGTCAGCATGCGCATCATGACGCGCATGGGATCCGCCGTGTACGACCTGCTCGGTACCGACGGCGCATTCGTCCCGTGCGTGCATTCTGTTGGCGTTCCGTTGCACGACGGTGTGCGCGACACGCCGTGGCCGTGCAATCCGTCCAACAAATACATCGTTCACTTTCCCGAAGCGCGCGAGATCTGGAGCTTCGGCTCGGGCTACGGCGGCAACGCGCTGCTTGGCAAGAAATGTCTGGCGCTGCGGATCGCGTCGGTGATGGGCCGCGACGAAGGCTGGCTCGCCGAGCACATGCTGATATTGGGCGTTTCGTCGCCGGCCGGCGAGAAGCGCTATGTCGCCGCAGCCTTCCCGAGCGCATGCGGCAAGACCAATTTCGCGATGCTGATTCCGCCCGCCGGTTTCGAAGGCTGGCGCGTGACGACGATCGGCGACGACATCGCGTGGATCAAGCCGTCCCCAGATGGGACGTTCCACGCGATCAATCCCGAAGCCGGCTATTTCGGCGTGGCACCGGGTACATCGTACGAGTCCAACCCCAACGCGATGGAGACGCTGCGCGCCAACGTGATCTTCACCAACGTTGCACTGACCGACGACAACGACGTCTGGTGGGAAGGAATGACGAAGTCGCCGCCGGGGCACCTGATCGACTGGCGCGGCGAGTCGTGGACGCCCGACTCCGGCCGACCGGCCGCGCATCCGAACGCACGCTTCACCGTGGCCGCGACACAGTGTCCGTCGCTCGATCCCGAATGGGACAACCCGGCCGGCGTGCCGCTCGCGGCGCTGGTGTTCGGGGCACGCCGTTCGGACACGATCCCGCTCGTGTCGGAAGCGCGGAGCTGGGACGAGGGGGTCTACAAAGCGGCGACGATGGGCTCGGAAACCACAGCGGCGGCAACTGGCACCGTCGGAGAGGTTCGTCGCGATCCGTTTGCGATGCTGCCGTTCTGCGGGTACCACATCGGCGACTATTTCCAGCACTGGCTCGACATGGGGCGCGCGGTCCCCAATCCGCCGCGGATGTTCAGCGTCAACTGGTTCCGCAAGGACGACGCGGGCCGCTTCGTGTGGCCGGGCTTCGGCCAGAACATGCGCGTGCTGAAATGGATCTTCGACCGCTGTGCGGGCCGGGCCAATGCGACCGAGACGCCGCTCGGGTTCGTGCCGCGATTCGACGACCTGGACTGGAGCGGCTTCGACTTCGGCGTGCGCCGGTTCTCGAACGTGATGGAAGTCGACCTCGCGCTGTGGGAACGCGAACTCGGTTCACACGACCGGTTCTTCGAACGCTTGGGGGCCAAACGTCCCGACGCGCTGATGAACGAACGGGATCGACTGGCGGGCCGGATCGCGACCTAGATTGAACATAATATATTGATTTTAAAGTTATAA
>Ga0207708_10001879_pt1 | contig 15499 bp, 16 predicted proteins | sample KBSK5101metaG_FD_184340 | JGI IMG/M metagenome (GOLD analysis project Ga0207708, IMG submission 184340) | Corn, switchgrass and miscanthus rhizosphere microbial communities from Kellogg Biological Station, Michigan, USA - KBS K5-10-1 metaG... | ecosystem: Host-associated > Plants > Roots >...
CTGCACCGCGCTGCCGGCGACCGTCTCGGGACTCTTCAAGGTGGCCTCGACGGCCTCGCCGCTCATGGCCACCGACTGCACCTTTCCGTCCGTGAGCAGCGCAAAGAACTGCGAGTAGGCGATCGGTGCCGGCGGCGCCTCGTTGAGGAACGTCCTCCACACCCAGGTCCCCACGAACACCAGCGCAAGCGCCACGAACAGTCGCCGCTGCGATATCCAGACAGGTCCGGAGCCCGGAGGCCCGGGCGAATCAGCTTTCATCTCGGTAAGCGTGGCCGAGCGGCGGTCGCGCGACGATGCGGAAGTTCGAGGCCGATATGTCGGCTTTTCCGACGAGAATGCGTCGAACTTCCTAATAGTCTACGGTCGCTCCCGGCCCTATTAACAGACCTGGAAAAAGAGGGCTCGGGCAAATGATCGCGTCATCGGCACTGGTGATCGGCTGTTCCGACCAGCTTCCGAACGAGCTTCGCGCCTACCACCTCATGGGTATGTCCACGGAGGGCGCCGTCCTGCTCAGCCGGCATGGGGCGACCTACTCCGCGGTCGCGAGCGAGGTGACTGCCTATCCGGAGGTCCTCGAAGGCATGCTCGGGCTGGTGCTGGCGGGCTTCCCGCCGCACCTCCGGGAGCGAGCCCGGCCGGGGCTCATTGCCCGATGGAACCGCGACTGGGGCGTCGAGGCGGAAGACCTGGTCGGGATAGACGTCGCCCCTGCGAACGACAACGGGTCGGGGCCTGTGACCGAGTCGTCCGGAGCTTCCCCCTCGCCGTTCGAGATTTCGCAGCCGCACATCGACTGACCTGACTCTCAGTTCGCGAGCCGCCGGAAGCCGACCTCGACCTCGCTCCAGGCGGTCTCGATGTCGGTTCTCAAGGTTTCCCACCTCGTGCTGCCCGCAGCCTTCAGCTCGTCGAGCTTCGTTTCCGCTGCGTCGCACTTCGCCTCGATGTCGTCGAGAAGCTTGTGATAGTCGAAGCTCGGTTGACCGCCGTCCGAATGACCCTGCATCCGCAGTTTGTGCAGCCTCGCACCCCAGCTCCTGACATCGCCTTCCATTCTTGCAACCCTCGCCGCCACGATCTGCATGAGGTTCTCCTTCCGATGACTCTCGCGCTGATCCAGCCAGTGGGGTCAGCCCCGACGTTCAAAGCAGCTCTCGGGCCAGCGGCGAGATCGCATTCCTTCCAGGGACTTGCGTCTACCGCCGGTCGGGGGCGACAAAGTTACTCAATCAGATTGAGCAGGTGCCCGGGTCCGCGAGTCTCGTGAGTCATTCATCGGACCTCTCCTTGTTGTAGGCCGCGGCAACGCCGCCCATGTCGACGAGCAGGACCTCGGTCTCTTCGCGCGCCGTGAACGAGACCGCACGCTCGGCCGTGAGGCCGGCACCGTCACCGGTGAAGAGCACCAGGTCACCCAGCGTGATCTCTCCCGCGACGAGGTGAAGCCAGGCGCGCCGCCTCTGCCCGAGCTCATGGACGACGTGCGTGCCGGGAGAGAGCATCGCCGAGAAAAGCAGGGCGTCCTGGCGAAAGCGGAGCGATCCCCTGCGGGCGTCAGGCGATGCGACGACGCACAGGCCGCCGCGACGCTCGGCTGCGCTGAAGCGTTTCTGCTCGCGGCAGGGCGCGAGCTCGGCCTGCCCGGGGCGTAGCCAGATCTGAAACACGTGCGCCCAGTCGGTGCGCGACGGGTTGGTCTCTCCGAGGCGACTGCCCTGTCTCGCCGTCGTGCGCTGGAACTCGCCCGCCTGGAGCACGCCCGAGGCGCCGGCCGCGTCGTCGTACGCGAGCGCCCCGCCGCGGACGTAGGTGACGATTTCGGCGTCGTGATCCGGGCGGCACGGAACGCCCGTTCCCGGTGACAGACGGTCTTCATCGAGGACCGCGAGGGCCCCGAACCCGGCGGCGAACGGCCCCTGACGGTCCTGCGGATAGAAGGTGAGCCACACTTCCCGCTCGCGGCGCCGGTCGTGGAGGCGCTCCTTGGCGCGGCGGAGCGCGATCATCGGCTGAGTCCGCCGTCCGATTCCCAGCGCTCCAGCGAATCGTCGCCGGGCAGATTCGTCGTTTCGGACGCAGACGCGCGCGCCCCCGACCACGCCACCGTCAACAAGCCGCCTTCGAGCACGGCGCGAAACTGCGTGTTGCCGTCGCTCTGCTCCGGCAGCGTGAGCGCCCGCGTGAATCCAGCAAATGAGCACTCACCGGGGTTGTAGATGTGGCCGCTGATCGTGAGCCGGTTGCCGGTCACGGCGATGTCGACTTCGTTCGCCTTGATGCCGGCAAGATCCACTGTGAACACGAAGCCATCCTCGGACTCCTCGATCTGGCAGTCCGGCATGAAGCGCGTCGACTCGTCGTCGTTCAAGACCGGGGCGACCGGGTGAAGCGGATCCTGACGCATCCTGAGGGGCGGCGCCGGTGCAGTCGGGCGCCGCGCGCCACCGTTTCTCCGAACCGGCAGATTGGCCATAGCGTCCGCTCCGCAGGTCGCTGATCTCGAACCTTGCGAGACCCCGGGACTAATTCGCCAGCCGCGTGAATGCCGTCGCCAGGTCGTACCAGGCGGCTTCGACGCCACCCTGGAAGATCTCCCACTTGCCGTTGCCGGCCGCCTTGAGCTCGGCGAACCTATTTTCCGCCGCCACGTACTTCTGCCTCAGATCATCGAGGCGTTTGCGATAGTCGGCCTTCACGTCGGCGCGGGTCGCGTGGGCCTCCGTCGTCAGCTTGTCGAGCCGCGCGCCCCACTCCTTGAGCTCGGCTTCCATCTTTTCCACGTGCGCTTCTACGGTCTCCATCGGTCCTCCTTACGATTCATGGACGCCTCGATCACGCGCGACGCCGCGAGAACGCGTGCCAGCCAAACACCACCGCGCAGGTCCCGAACAGCGCCCCCGCGACGCCGGAGATGTCGAGGTTCTCGTAGTCGAGACCGGCGAGGACCGCGCGCGTGACGAACCCGCCGACGAGAGCGCCGAGCACCCCGAGAAAAACATTGGCGAGCGCGCCGCGCCGGCCATCGGTGCCGGTGATCCTGCTTGCCAACCAGCCCGCCGCGACGCCGACGATGATCCAGAGGATGATTCCAGCTCCAGGGTTCACGGCACCGGCTACAGCACCTTCCGCGCCGCCGGCGGGATGCAATCAAGTTCAGGCACTTGCGTCGCGCACCCGCCCGCCGTTCAATCAAGATGAAGTACCACCTCATTCAATTCGAATGATTAGAGTCCGTCGCATGCGCGCGGACGATCTGGACCACAAGGAGCTGCTGGAACTGGACCCCGAGGGGGGCGTGATCCGCTTCGGCGGGCAGCGCGCGCTCCTGCTCGACGCGGTGGCGATGGGTCTGCTGCGCAAGTACCTGGTCGAGAATTTCGGCCTGCTCGCGGCCCGCACGGTGCTCACCCAGTTCGGTTTCGCGCACGGCTGGCGCATGGCCGAGGCGATGCAGGCGGAGTTCAAGTGGAACAGCGATGACGACTGGCAGCGCGCGGGCACCCGCATCCACGCGCTCGAAGGCCTGTTTCGCGTCGAGGCCGGCAGCAAGGGGCCGCTCTCCAAGGAGGGGGTGACGCTGCTCGCCTCATACGAAGCGGAGCAGCACCTGCTGCACTTCGGGCGCTCCGACGTACCGGTCTGCTGGACGATCTGCGGGCTCACCAGCGGCTACGTCAGCCGCAGCTCGGACAAGGAGATCTACGTCCTCGAAGACCGCTGCATGGGCAAGGGGGACGCGGCCTGCCACCTGATCGGCCGCACGCGCCAGGAATGGGGTGACGAGCGCGCCGAGGAGCTGCGTTTCTTCGAGGCGAAGCGGCTCAAGGAAAGCCTCGACGTGTCTCTCGACCGGGTGACCGAAACGTTGAAGGCGGCCGAGCGGAAGCTGCGCGCACACCACCGCGCGCTCGTGCGCGTGGCGCCCGGCGTGGACGAACCGATGGGGATCGTCGCCAAGAGCTCCGGGATGCGGCAGGTCGTCGACCTGGCGCGCCGCGTGGCCAAGGTCGATTCGACCGTGCTCATCACCGGCGAGAGCGGCTCGGGCAAGGAGCGGATCGCCCGGCTCCTCCACGACCAGTCCACGCGGGCCGCCGGGCCGTTCATCGCCGTCAACTGCGGCGCCATCACCGAGACGCTGCTCGAGAGCGAGCTGTTCGGCCACGCGCGAGGCGCGTTCACGGGTGCGACCGTCGGCCGGCCCGGCCTGTTCGAGGCGGCGAACGGCGGAACGCTGTTGCTCGACGAGGTCGGCGAAGTCTCGCCCGGCATGCAGGTGAAGCTGCTCCGGGCCCTGCAGGAACGGGAGATCCGGCGGGTCGGCGAGAACACGAGCCGACACGTCGACGTGCGCGTCGTGGCGGCGACCAACCGCAATCTTGCCCACGGCGTCGCGGGCGGCGCCTTCCGCCAGGATCTCTACTACCGACTCAAGGTCGTCGAGCTGCACGTTCCCGCGCTGCGCGACCGACGAGACGACATTCTGCCTCTCGCGCGGGTGCTGCTCGCGGACGCGGCGCTGCGCATGAAACGCAAGATCGCCGGCCTCACGCCGGGCGCCGCCGATCAACTGCTGCGCTACGAGTGGCCGGGCAACGTCCGCGAGCTCGAAAATGCCATGGAGCGCGCCGTCGCGCTCGCGGCCGGAAGTCGCGTCGAGCTCGACGATCTGCCGGAGGAGATTCGCCATGCGTTTCCGACGCCGGTGGCCACGCGGGGCACAGTGCGGCCGCTCGACGAAGTCGAGAAGGACTACATCCTCGCAGCGCTGGAGCTGAACGGCGGCAACCAGACGCACACCGCGGCGCAGCTCCACATCGGCACGGCGACCCTCTATCGCAAACTCAAGGGGTACGGCCAGATCGGTCGCAAGCGCGACGATCTCTGATCCTTCGGTTTCTTCAATGAATCGAGGCGCAACTTCCGTATCGTCGATGGATGGAGCTGGCCATATCTTCTTGTGATGCGAACGCAGACGGTCCCTCAAATGGAGTACGAGAGCGACGTCCGGCCCGCGTTGCTCGCCTTGGGTAGCCCGTGACTGGCGCCCACGCTTCGCAGGCCCAGCAGGCCGAAGGCGGTCCCGATGACGCCCAGGCCCTGAGGGATCTCCACCTCGAGCTGGATCGCCGCGGGTTGCTCGAGCCGTCCGGGATCTGGGCGCGGAAGCTTCTGATCTGGATTCCGATCCTCTTTCTCTCGTACCTCGGCCTCGTCGCGCTGCCGTTCGGGCTGCTCTGGCTGCTTCTTGTGCCGGTCGCGTCGGTGGCCTTCCTGACGATGGGGTACCTCGGCCACGACGCGGGACACTATGCGCTGTCGAAGCGGCGATGGGTCAACGACGTCTGGGGGCATTTCGGCATGACGTTCCTTTGCGGATTCAGCTTCGGCTTCTGGCGTGCCCGCCACAACCGTCACCACGCCCACTGCCAGGAGACCGACGGCGATCCGGACATGCAGTTCGGCGTCATCTTCTCGGTCTATCCCGAGTCTTCGAACTGGAAGAGCGCGTTCGGGCGCCTCTTCCTCGAGATCCAGCGCTGGGCGTTCTGGCCCCTCGCCTGTTTCTACTGGGCGGGCCTCCGCTACGACGGCATCCGCGATCTCTTCCAGCAGCCCAAGCTCACGCGCATCGATCGGTTTGTCCTCCCGCTGCACTGGCTCGTCCTCCTCGTCGTGCCGGGCCTGGTGTTCGGCTGGGGCGCCGCCGTCGCGGCGTATCTCGCGGTCTCGTGCGTCTCTTCACTGATGACGGCGGCGGTGTTCATCCCGAATCACATCGGCATGCGGCTCCTCACCGGGGCCGATAAGCCGAGCTACCTCGAGCAACAGGTCACCACCAGCCGGAACATCGCCAACCCCCGCGTCATGGACTTCTTTTACGGCGGGCTCAACTCCCAAATCGAGCATCACCTCTTTCCACGCGTCGCCCACAACCGTTACCGCGCGATGCGCCCGGTCGTGCGCGCCTTCTGCGAGGCGCGTGGCATCGCGTATCAGGAGGCCAGCCTCTACGGCGCGCTCGCCGCGGTCGGCCGCCACCTCGGCGCGATGACGGCGGCCTACCGCGCGTCGAAGAAGCTCGCAGCGCCGGCTGGCAGCGCGCGGCAGCTCACGTTCGTCGAGCAGCGTCGGTTCAGCTGACGGCCCGGCGTAGGCAGGAGGACACCATGGACCTAACGGCGGGCCGACGGGCGTCGGGACCGGAGCGTCGCATCGCGCTGGTTGGAACCTATCCACCCCGCCGCTGCGGCATCGCGACGTTCACGCGCGATCTTGCAGCGGGCATCAGCGCCGCCGACGCGCAGGTGAGGCCGATGGCGGTCGCGGTGACCGACGGCGGCGGCCCGTACGAGTACCCGGACGAGGTCGGCTACGAGATTCGACAAGGAATGAAGGGCGACTACGCGCGCGCCGCCGAGCTGATCAATTACAAGGACGTGCGCTGGGTGTCGTTGCAGCACGAGTACGGGATCTTCGGCGGCGACGACGGCGCGTACATCCTCGACCTGCTGAGCGCGCTGCGCGTGCCGACGGTCGTCACCTTGCACACCGTCCTCGACAACCCCTCCGACTCGCAGCGGACGATCGTACAGAAGATGGCGAAGGCGGCGCGGCTCGTCGTGATGAGCAAGGTCGCGTCCGATCTGCTCGCGCAACGCTACGAGTTGCGGGACGCGGGCGTTCACATCATCCCGCACGGGATCCCCGACATGGCGCCGCGCGAGCAGGACGAGCTCAAGGCCCAGTTCGGCGTCCGCGGTCACCGCATGCTGCTCACATTCGGACTGCTCGGACCGAACAAGGGAATCGAGACGGTGATCCAGGCGCTGCCCGCCATCGTCGCGGCCTGCCCCGACGTCGTCTACTTCGTCGTCGGCGCGACTCACCCGGCCGTCATCCGCCACAGCGGCGAGGCCTACCGCACGACCCTCGAGCGCGAGGCCGAGCGGCTGGGCGTTCGCGATCACGTCGTCTTTCGCGACCAGTACGTCACCACCGACGAGCTGTGCAACTACCTCCAGGCGACCGACGTCTTCGTCAGCCCGTACCTCAACGAGGCGCAGGTGACGAGCGGCGCGCTGTCGTACGCGATGGGCGCCGGCGCGGCGGTGGTGTCGACTCCCTACTGGCACGCCAAGGAGCTGCTGGCAGACGGCCGCGGGCGACTCGTTCCGTTCGCCGACAGCGCCGCGCTCGCGACCACGATCCTTGCGCTCCTCGAGACACCGGCGGAGCTCGCCCGGGTCAGGACCCTCGCGTACGAGTTCACGCGGGCATTCACCTGGCCGCGTGTCGGCGAGCAATATCTGAACTTCGCCGCCGAGGCGCCCGGCCTCCCCGCGAAGCCGTCCCGCGGACCGAAGGCTCCCCGCGCCAGCAGTCTTCCCGAGCTGCGCCTCGACCATCTCGTCCGCATGACGGATGACACCGGCATCATCCAGCACGCCACCTTCAGCGTCCCGGCGCGCGAGTCCGGCTACTGCGTCGACGACAACGCCCGCGCCTTGATCGTCGCGCTTCACGCGGACCGGCTCGCGAGCTCGCCGGCCACGACACGGCTGGTGTCGACGTATCTCGGGTTTCTCCACCTGGCGCAGACCAGCGAGGGACGGTTCAGGAATCTCATGAGCTACAACCGTTCGTTCGTCGAGGATTCGGCGTCGGAAGACTGTACCGGCCGCGCGCTCTGGGCGCTCGGTACGGCCGTGCACCTGGCAAGCGACGAGGGGCAGCGCATGCTGGCGCGGCAGATGTTCGAGCGCGGTCTCGGCTTCGCGACCGAGCTCGGCCCACGCGGTACGGCCCTCACGATGCTGGGGATCGGCAGCTTCCTGACGGCTCGCCCCGAGGTCGCGCCCGCGGCGGCGATCCTTCACACGCTCGCCCAGCGGCTCTGTCGGCAATACCGCGACCGGGCCACCCCGGAATGGCGCTGGTTCGAGCCGACGCTCACCTACGACAACGCCCTGCTCCCCCTCGCGCTGTGGCGCGCCCAGCGGATCGCGGCAGACGCGGCCGGCCGCGAGGTCGCGCGGCAGAGTCTCGACTTCCTCGAAGAAGTCTGCTTTCAGAACGGGCGCCTGGTGCTGATCGGAAACCATGGCTGGCACCCCCGGAGCGGAACGCGCGCGGACGCCGACGAGCAGCCGATCGATGCCGCCGCGTTCGTGCTGGCGTTCCGGGCCGCCTACCTGGTGACCGGCGATCACCGCTACCTGGGCCGGATGCGCGAGTCGTTCGCGTGGTTCCTGGGCGCCAACCGGCTGGGGACCTCCGTCTACGACCCGGCCACGGCGGGATGCCGCGACGGTCTCGGGGCGGCGGCGCCGAACTTGAACCAGGGCGCGGAGAGCACGGTCTCTTTTCTGCTGTCGCTGATGGCGATGCTGGAGCTGGCCGGCGAAGGCCTCGAGTACGCAGCCGCAGGCGCCGCAGGCAAAGAGCGGTCGTCCTGATGATCAGGCGGACCTCTCACATCTTGCGGCACGACGCGAGCCGCGTCATCGCGAAGCCGTACCTGCCCGGGGAGGAGATCGCCGCCGGCGACGCCGTCAGCCGGGCCGGGCTGCTGATGGCGCGTGTCCTCGCGCTGTCGGACCGCGACACCGCGGTGGTGCTGCAGCACGTGCTCCGCCGATTCGAAAAACGCCACAAGCAGTTCGAGGATCTCCTCGAGCGGCACTTCGCCCTGGTCGCCCACTTCGCGGGCGACGTCGCGCTGTCGCGGGAGCGCAGGCTGCTGATCGGCTCCTACTTCACCAACGAGTACTCCGTCGAAGGGGCGGCGCTGTTCAACCCGTCGCTGGTGCCGGCCCCCGATCAGACCGGGATGGCGGCGGGCCAGCGACGGTTCGTGATGAGCCTGCGCGCGGTCGGCGAAGGGCACATCTCGTCGATCGAGTTTCGGACCGGCGTGATCGACGGGGCCAGCGCCCTGACGTTCGACCCGCTGGGAGGGTACCTCGTCACCGGCGATCGCGCGCCGCCTGCGCACTACGACAAGTCCCAATTCAGCGCCAAGCTGGTGGAGCTCGACGCGGGGAACGAGCTGGCCTGGGCGGTTCTGGGCCGGCTGCCGGAACATTTCACGCTCGCCGAGCTGGAAGCTTCGCTCGCGCTCCTGGAACGCGACGGCCCGCCCCACGCGATCAGCTTCGAGACGGCGAAGATCATGCGCGTGCTGGCGGCGTCGAGCTACGTCACGACGTTCCCCGCAGATTCGGATCTGTCCGAGCGGGTGATCTTTCCCGCCGGCCCGCACGAAACACACGGCATGGAGGACGCCCGGTTCGTCCGCTTCACCGAGGACGACGGCACCGTCACCTACTACGCGACCTACACGGCGTTCGACGGCTACGAGATCGTGCCGCAGTTGATCCAGACGGACGACTTCGTTTCGTTCCGCATCGCCACGCTCAACGGCTCCGCGGCGCAGAACAAGGGCATGGCCCTGTTCCCGCGGCGCGTGGGGGGGAAGTTCGTCATGCTGTCGCGCCGCGATCGCGAGAACCTGCACCTGGCGACCTCGCCGACCGACGTCCGGCACTGGGCCGAGGTCAGCGAGCTTCACCGCCCCAGCCGACCGTGGGAGCTGCTGCAGATCGGCAACTGCGGCTCACCGATCGAGACGCCGGCGGGCTGGCTCGTCATCACCCACGGCGTCGGACCGATGCGGCGGTACGTGATCGGCGCCCTGCTGCTGGACCTCGACGATCCGCGGCGGGTGATCGGCCAGCTCCGCGAGCCTCTGCTCACGCCCGAAGGCATGGAGCGCGAGGGCTACGTCCCGAACGTCCTCTATTCGTGCGGCGCGATGCTGAACGGAGACGACCTGGTGCTGCCCTACGGCCTCTCCGACGCGGCCGTTGGCGTCGCCATCATCTCGGTGCCCGACCTGCTCGCCGAGCTACAAAGTTCGACTTAATGGGTGAGCGCGACCTCTTCGGTCCGGACCACGAAATTTTCCAGCGTGTTCGGGCCGAACGTGGTGGTGATTGCGGCATCGGCGGCGTCACGCCCGCGGGCGATCAAGACGCGCCCGATGCGGGGAACGTTGTTGCGCGGATCGAACGTGTGCCACTGGCCGCCGAGATAAGCCTCGAACCAGCCGGCGAAGTCCATCGGCCCGTGCGGGGGCGGAACGCCGATGTCGCCGAGGTAGCCGGTGCAGTACCGCGCCGGAATGTTCATGGCGCGGCAGAGCGCGATCGCGAGATGCGCAAAGTCGCGACAGACGCCGCGGCGTTCGCGGAGAACCTCCCACGCGGTCTTCGTCGGGCTCGCGAATTCGTAGCCGAACTGGATGTGCTGATTGACGAAGTCACATATGGCTTGCACGCGCGCCCAGCCGGGAGGCGATTCGGCAAACAGCCGCCAGGCCGTGTCGGACAATCGATCGGTCTCGCAGTACCGGCTGCCGACGAGGAAGACCAGGGTCTCTTCGGGCAGCGCCTCGACGGGGTGCTGTTCGGCCGCCCGCGAGATCGGGTCGGGCGTGCCGGGATCGTTGACCACCGCGTCCGAAAAGATCCGCAGGTGGCCCTGCGGCGCCACGAGACGCGCGCACCAGTTGCCGAAGCCGTCCCGATACGACCGGATCGGCACCGCCGGGTCGGTGAGCATCAGGTCGGGCCGGACCAGGTCCGACGCGCGAGAGTAGTGAACGTTGAGCGTCAGAATCATGGGAGTGGGCTGCGGGAGCGCGTAGCGCAGGTCGTATCCCACTCGAATCTGCATCGGCGGCTACGACGCGGACGGGGCGGACGCGACCTTCGTCCAGCAGTGCCCGCAAACGGTCGCCGCGCTCATGCCGAAGCGGCGGCACGCGGAACATCGCCGGTACGCGGGCTCGGGACCGAGCGCCAGCTGCTCGACCAGATCGGTAACCGATGCGCGAAGGCTGTCCGCCGGCGTCGCACCGTTGTCGTTGGTGACCTCGGGCGCAAGGCGCGTGAGCGCCAGTTCAATCGCCGCGATGGTCGCCCGTAGCCGCGAGCGCCTGGGATCCGGAACGGAATCGCGCACGCTGTCACCGTCCATGGTCATCGCCCTCCCCGTTCACGCTTCTAGCGCCGTCTCATCCGGGGACCATGCGGAAGTCACGTACGCTCACATCGAAAAAACCGGGCCTCACGTTGGCGACGTTTGCATGGTACGGTGAAACCGCCTGGCGCGTTCATGACGTCATGGCGGCTTCGGCGCCGTGGCGCGAGCGGAAGCCTCACAATCCCCCGTTCGCGGGCAGTCGCCGAAGAAACGGCGAGGAACCATGGCACGAGTTACGGTCGAAGATTGTCTGGAGCGTGTGAACAACCACTTCGCGCTCTGCATCCTGGCTGCGGAACGGGCCCGTCAACTGGCCGCGGGGGCCAGGCCGTCGGTCGTCTGCACCAACAAGGCGGCGGTCACGGCGCTGCGGGAGATCGGCGGCGGCAAGGTCTCCTTCAAGGAAAACGTCGACGACGTCGTCCGCGATTTCCTCGCCGATCGGAAGCGAATCGACGGCGAAGCGCGCACCGCGACCCAGAGAAAGCGGTACCGCTGACGCCCGCACGCACGATAGATCGGGCGCTCACCAGCGACGGCGGGGAGCTGACGCTGTCGGTCCAGGACGACCGCTACGCCATGCGTGTGGACGGCCAGGAGCTGATGCGAAGCGACAGCCACCGCTCCGAGGAGAAGCTGGCGGTCTACGGCTGCGCGGGGCTGGCGCGGAGGCCGGGCGTCCGGATCCTCATCGGGGGCCTCGGCATGGGGTTCACGGCCCGCGCCGCGCTCGACGTTCTCGACGGCGACGCCGAGGTCGTGATCGTCGAGTCCGTCGCTGCCGTGGTCCGCTGGAACCGAGAGGTCCTCGGGCACCTGGCGGGGGAGCCGCTCGCCGACCCGCGCGTATCCGTCGTCCAGGCGGACGTCGTCGACGCGATCGCGGAGGCGGCGGACCGGTACGACGCCATCCTCCTCGACGTCGACAACGGCCCGTCGGCGTTCACGACCTTCAAGAACAGGCGGCTCTATTCGGTGGAAGGTCTGCAACGCGCCCGGAAGGCGCTCCGCCCGGGCTCTGTTCTCGCCGTCTGGTCGACCTTTCAGGACGCCAGCTTCACCGCGCGCCTGCGCGCCGCCGGCTTCGACCCGACCGCCAGGCGCGTCCTCGCGGGCGACGGCTCACGGCGCCGTCACGTCCTCTGGTTGGCTCGCAGCGCGGGCGTTGCGATTGCTCCATCGATTTTTTCGAAGCATGGGGCAGGACTTACCTCATGGCGCCGATCCAAAGCCGAGCGATATTGAGAAAGGCCATGCCGATGCCCCCACGAGCCGAGTACGCGCTGAGGTTCTCGAAGGAGACCGAACGCCGGCTCGTCCGTTGTCGGGCGTCCGTGCGCGCGGCCATCCGCGAGCGCCTGGAGAGCATCGCGCTGGCGGCCGCGAAGCTCGGCCGCCGCACGAAGCAACCCGGGCCCAACGAACCGCCGCTGCGCTTTTACGTGTATGAGGGGTACCGCGTCGTCTACCAGGTAGATGCGGCGACCCGCCGCGTGGTCGTCCTGGACCTCGTCGCCGTCCCGTCGTGACCGGCTCCGAATCAATGCGGTAGGTGCGACAGTTGTTCGATCACCTGGCCGGTACCTTTCGATTTCGACACGAAGCCCGCGTGCGCCGCGGTCACCTGGCCTTCGACCCCTCGCAACGCTGAAAGCACGATGACGGGGATGGGCCGAAGCGCCGCGTCCCGGTTCCTCTCCTCGAGGAAACCCCAGCCGTCCATCACGGGCATGGTCAGATCGAGAACGATCGAATACGGCGGCGGCGCGCGGCGCAGATAAGCGAGCGCCTCGGCGCCGTCGGCGACGGCAACCACCGCGTACCCCGCCTCTCGAACGGCGCCGGCGAGCGTCTCTCGATAGATCGGATCGTCGTCAGCGATCAGCACCACGGGTTCCTCGGCGTGACGAGTGGCCGAGCCCACGATGGGCAGGGTGAAGCTGAGGGTCGTGCCGACGCCCACTCCGCTCTCCGCCCAGATTCTTCCGCCGTGAGCTTCGACGATCCCCTTCGCGATCGACAGGCCGAGGCCCGTTCCCTGGCGCGCCGTCTTCTGGGCCTGCCAGAACCGATCGAAGACATGGCCGAGCTCTGACGCCGGGATCCCGGGCCCCGTGTCCGCGACCGAGAACCATGCATCCTGCTCGCGGCGCCGAACGCGCACCGTCACCGAACCCTTGTCGGTGAACTTGATCGCGTTGCCGATCAGGTTGGCCAGCACCTGCTGGATCCGGTCGCGATCGCAGTCGACCTCGAGGCCCGGCTCCGCGTCCAGGTGCCCTTCCAGGCGCAGCGACTTCGCGTCGGCCCGCGACTCCATGCCCTCGACCGCGTCCTCCAGCAGCAGGGCGACGGATTGCCGGCTTCGCTCGACGGTCAATCGCTGCGCGTCGATGCTCGACACGTCGAGCAGGTCGCGAATGAGCCGGCGCATCTGCTCCGCGGCGCGCTGGATCACCTCCATCCCGTGACCGTGGTTCGCGGGGCGCCGCGTGCTGATGGTCTCGCTGAGGATGCGTCCCGTTTGCATCACGATGACGCTCAGAGGATTCGTGAGATCGTGCGACACCAGTGCCAGGACGGCGTCCCGCGCGACGACCGCCCGCCGCGCGTCGGCGTGCAGGCGCGCGTTGTCCAGCGCCATCGCGGCTCGACCGGCCAGATCCTGGGCCAGTCGGAGATCGAAGGCCCCGTAGCGGCGCTCCGACTCCGAGGACATCCAGGTGAGGGCGCCCAGCGTCCTGCCGTTAGCCGACAGCGGCACCGTCAGCATCGAACGTGGGCCGGCGGCGCGCAAGACGGCCGCGTGCGCATCGTCGTGGGCGAGGCGATCGCGCGCGGCCTCGGTTATCTCAGGGAGCAGCGTGGCCTCGCCCAGGAAGGCGGCCCGCGACGGGGGCGAGGACCAGTCGGCGCGAGGGGCGAACGCCTTCATCTTTTCGGCCAGGGCTGCCTGCTTGGCGCCGTCCGCGAACTGCACGACCCGGCGCTCGGCGTTCGCGCCTTCCAGGAGGTCGATGAGGCAGATGTCGGCCAGGGTCGGCACGATGAGGCGCGCCACGGCCTGCAGCGTCGCCTCGAGATCGAGCGACGAGGCGAACAGCTGGCCCGCGTCGGACAGGAGCTGCAGCTTGTTCTCCATCCGCTTGCGATCGGAGACGTCGGTCAGGATGGTCCGAAAGGCGGTCGTTGCCCCGCGCCAGTCGCGAATCGGCTCGCTCACCATCTCGAGGACGCGCGTGCCCCGCCGCCCCGACGACATCGCCAGCTCGGTCGTCACGCGCTGGTTCTGCTCGCGGCAGATCTTCAGGTGCTGATTGAACCGGTTCCGGTCCCGAAGCAAGGCGACCGACGCGAACGATCTGTTGGTCAAGCTGTCCCGCGGAGAGCCGAGCATGGCGGCGCCGCTCAGGTTGATCTCGGTGATGCGCCCCTCGAGATCGAGCGTGCAGTAGCCGACGGGCGCGAAGTCGTAGAGATCCGCATAGCGCGATCTCGACTCCTCCAGCAGGCCCTGCGTCTCGCGGAGCTCGCGGTTCTGCATCTCCAGCTCCACCTGGTGCACCTGCAGATCGTGGAGGGCCCGCTGGGCGTCGGGCGCGCCGCTGCGGCGGGCCGGCAGCCGCCGCGCGGCTTCGAGCTTCTCGAGCTCGAGGATCAGGTCCTCCTTCGTCATCTTGTCGAACCGCGGATCGTTCATGGCGCCGGCTCCAGGGAGACGAGGACCAGGGGGACGTCGGTCGAGACCGGAATCTGGCTGCCGCCCACCCTCACCTGCCGCCTCCCCGCCCCCTGCAGCTCGATGTCGGCCCGGTGGTCGCGGAACAGCGTGCCCGAAACGAAGGCGGCCTCGAGCTGGCGCCGCAGACCCTCGTCGATCCAGTCGCGGGCGGCGATGTTGGTGAGCAGGTTGCCGACGGTCTCCTCGGCGGTGAGCTGAAACGCCGAGAAGAAGACGTCATTGGCCCAGATGATGCGGAGCCTCCGGTCGACCATCAGGAGGGGACGGGTGACCGCGGCCAGAAATCGAGCGGCGTAGTCGCCCGCGTCGCGCGTCGCGGCGGCCGCCCGCTTCCTCACGTCGATCTGGACGAGGACGATGAGGGCGCCGCGAATCGAGTGATCGAGCGTCTTGTAGGGGCTGACCCTGAGCAGGTACCAGCGCTGGTTGCGGGCCAGGATCTCCTCCTCGACCACGGCGAGGCTCTCGATGACCGACATCACGCGGGGGCCGAGCGCGCCGGCGCCCAGAAACGGATCGATGAAGTCGACAGAGCGCCCGATGTCGGCGGGGACGAGGTTGAACAGCTTCTCCGCCGCCGTCGTGTACCGCCGGATGCGCAGGTCCATCCCTACAATGATGACCGCGTTGTCGACCCCGGCGAGGACGTTGTGGAGATCGTCGTTGGTCTGACTCAGCTCGGCCATCCGATTCTGGAGCTCT
>Ga0207708_10001880_pt1 | contig 15493 bp, 18 predicted proteins | sample KBSK5101metaG_FD_184340 | JGI IMG/M metagenome (GOLD analysis project Ga0207708, IMG submission 184340) | Corn, switchgrass and miscanthus rhizosphere microbial communities from Kellogg Biological Station, Michigan, USA - KBS K5-10-1 metaG... | ecosystem: Host-associated > Plants > Roots >...
GTGCTTGTGGTCGTGGTCACGCTGATCGTGGTCGCGGTTGGGCTCCTGCACCGGCCGGCGCTGCTGGAGGCCAAGCGCGCCCGCGCGGCCCAGCTCGCGGCGGTGCAGCGCTACGTGCTCACCCGCGCCCCCGCCGCGTACCGCGTGCACGTTGCGCTGGCCGACACCGTGCGCATGGACGCCGACCTGTTCCGCACGTGCGTGCCCGGCGGCCGCCCCGACCGGGCGCTGTGCCTCTTTGTGGACACGTCGCAGTCGCCGCCCGGCGTCACGTTGGACCGCAGCCGCGCCCCCAACGAGGCGGTCGGCGCGCCGACGCCGCACTAGCGGCGCTCAGAGCGCGAGCGAGGCCGGCGCCTGCAGCAGGTCGCGGATGCGCGCGAGGAACTCGGCGGCGTCGGCGCCGTAGAGGATGCGGTGGTCGCAGGCCAGGGTCACGGCCATGCGGTGACGCGGCACGATCTCCCCGTCGAGCACGACCGGGCGCTGCTCGATCGCGCCCACGGCGAGGATGGCGGCCTGCGGCGGGTTGATCACGGCGGTGAAGCTGGTGATCCCGTACATGCCCAGGTTGGAGACGGTGAAGGTGCCGCCGGAGAGGTCGGGCGGCGCGATCGTGCCCTCGCGCACCTTGCCCGCCAGCTCGCGCGTGGCCCGCGCGATCTCGCCCAGCGACTTGCGGTCGGCGTCGAAGACGGTCGGGACGATGAGCGCGTCCTGGGCCGCGACGGCCACGCCGACGTTGACGCGCGCGTGCAGCTCGTAGCGTCCGTCCTTGTAGGAGCCGTTGGCGCGCGGGTACTCGCGCAGCGCCAGCGCGCAGGCCTTGACCACCATGTCGTTGAAGGAGGGGACGACCTCGGCGACATCCTTGAGCTGCGCGCGCATGGCCACCGCCGCCGCCATGTCGATGTCCATGTCCAGCGCGAAGTCGGGCACGGTGGCCTTGGACTCGGCCATGCGGCGCGCGATGAGCTGCTGGGTGCGCGTGAGCTCGACAAGCTCGGAACTTCCCTTGCCGGTCTGGGTGTCGGGCGTCGGGGTTTCGGGCGTCGGGCGTCGGGCGTCGGGCACCGGGGCCGTGGCGCCCTCGACGTCCGCTTTGACGATCCGCCCGCCGGGGCCGGTGCCGGACAACGACGACAGGTCGAGGCCCTTGTCTCGGGCCATTCGCCGTGCGATCGGCGAGGCCTTGACCCGCTCACCACCATTGCCCTGCGGCGCCGGCGCAGCAGCCTCCGGCTCGGGCTCGGGCTCCGGCTCGGGCGGCGGTGCAGGCGCGGCCTCGGGCTCAGCGCCCTCCGACGCCTGACGCCCGTCGCCCGATGCCCCCGACCCCCCCGACCCCCCATTGAGCCGCGCGATCACCTCGCCCACCGGCAGTGTGTCGCCTTCGGCGGCCACGATCTGCAGCACGCCGTCGGTGTCGGCCTCGTAGGTCATCGTGGCCTTGTCGGTCTCGATCTCGACCAGCTCGTCGCCGCGGGCGACCTCGTCGCCCTCGGCCTTCAGCCACTTGATGATCGTCCCCTCCTCCATGGAGTCGGAGAGCCGGGGCATCGCGATCTCGGACACGACGACGGGTTATACCGACCGCTAGTACCGAGGCGTGCTCCGGGCCAGCGCCTCGGCCGCGGCGGGCGGCTCCGGGCGCCCGAAGTAGAAGCCCTGGCCGACGTCGCAGCCCAGCGCCCGCAGCACCGCGAGCTGGTCCGGGCGCTCGACGCCCTCGCCCACCGCGCGCAGGCCCAGGGCGTGGGTCAAGTCGATGATCGCGGCCATGATCGGGCCGTCGTTGGCGTCGCGTCCGAGCTCGGCCACGAAGGCGCGGTCGACCTTGAGCACGTCGACGCGGAAGCGCTTGAGCGAGGACAGCGCGCTGTAGCCGCTGCCGAAGTCGTCGATGGCCAGCCGCACGCCCATGGCGCGCAGCGCGGCCAGCGTCTGCTCGGACCCGCTCGCGTCCTCCATGACCACGCTCTCGGTCACCTCCAGGCACAGCCGCGCCGGGGCCAGGCTCGCGCGCTGCAGCGCCGCGCCGACCACGTCCAGCAGCTCGGGCTGGGTGAGCTGGCGCGCCGACAGGTTCACCGCCATCTCCGGCGCGCCCGACGTGCCCGGCAGCGCCGTCCAGCGCTCGGCCTGGCGGCACGCCTCGTCCAGCACCCACGCGCCCAGGGCGACGATCAGCCCGGTCTCCTCGGCCACGGCGATGAATTCACCGGGCGCCAGCAGCCCGCGCTCGGGGTGCTGCCAGCGCACGAGCGCCTCCCAGGACACGATCCGCCCCGAGATGAGGTCGATCTGGGGCTGGTAGTGGAGGACGAGCTCGTCGCGCTCGAGCGCGCGGTGCAGAGCGCTCTCGATCGACAGCCGGCGCACGGCCCGCTCGCGCAGCCGGGCGTCGAACAGCTCCACGCGCGACTTGCCGCGCTCCTTGGCCCGGTACATGGCCGCGTCGGCGTCGCGCACGAGCGACTCGGCCAGCCCCTCGTCGTGCGCGTCGCCGTCGGCCATGGCGATGCCGATCGACGCGGTCAGGAAGGTGTCGGCCTCGTTCGCCCCGAGCGCGAACGGCATCCCCACCGCCTCGGCCATGCGCTGCGCGATGGTGACCACGGCGCGCTCCGAGGGCACGTCCTCGCACAGGGCCGTGAACTCGTCGCCGCCGAACCGGGCGACGGTGTCGCCGGGGCGGAGCGCCTGCTCGAGCCGCGCGCCGACGTCGACCAGTACCCGGTCGCCGGCCTCGTGGCCGAGCGAGTCGTTGATGAGCTTGAACCGGTCGAGGTCGAGGAAGAGCACCGCCACCGAGGAGCTGCGGCGCTCGGACCGGGCCAGCGCCAGCTTGAGCCGGTCCAGGAACAGCGCCCGGTTGGGCAGCCCGGTCAGCGCGTCGTGGAGGGCCTGGTGGGCCAGCGCGACCTCGGCTCGCTTGCGCTCGATCGCGTAGCGCACAGAGCGCGCGACCAGGTGGTCGTCGACGCGCCCCTTGATGAGGTAGTCCTGCGCGCCGCCCTGCACCGCGCGCAGCGCGACCTCCTCGTCGTCGAGGCCGCTGAGCACGACGATGGGCACGTCGGGCGCGAACGCCTGGACCCGGTCGACCGCCTCCAGGCCCTGGGCGTCGGGGAGCGAGAGGTCGAGCAGGATGCAGGTCGCGTCGGCCCGCAGCAGGTGCTCGCGTGCCGCCGCGACGCGGTCGAAGTGGTCGAAGGCGAAGTCGCCCGGCCAGGACGAGCGCAGCATCTCGCGCACGAGCACGGCGTCGCCGGGGTTGTCCTCGATCAGGACCAGCCGGGGCAGCCCGCCGTTGTCGCTCATCACGCCGGAAGCGTGAAGCGGAACACGCTGCCCTCGCCGGGAGTGGACTCGACCCAGATGCGCCCCCCGTGGCGTTCGGCGATGGCGCGGCAGATCGCCAGGCCGACGCCGGTGCCGGGGTACTCGTTGGGCGCGTGCAGGCGCTGGAAGACCTGGAAGATGCGCTCGTCGAACTCGGGGTCGATGCCGATGCCCTCGTCGGCCACGGCAAACGCCCATTCGTCCCCGTCGCGCGCGGCGGTGATGCGCACCACCGGCGGCTCGCCGCCCGTGAACTTCAGCGCGTTGACAACGAGGTTCTGCACGAGCTGCACCAGTTGGCTGGCGTCGCCGCGGACCGTGGGCAGGTCGCCGACCTCGATGGTCGCGTCGGTCTCGTCGATCGAGGTCTGCATGCCCTCGAGGACGCGCTGGACAAGCGGCCCCATCGCGACCGACTCGTGCTCGAGCTCGGCCCGACCGACGCGCGAGTAGCTGAGGAGGTCGCGGATGAGGGCCTGCATGCGCTCGACCCCGTCGACGATGTAGCGCATGAACTCGCCGGCATCGTCGTCCAGCCGGTCGGCGTAGCGGCTCTGCAGCAGCGACACGAACCCGCTGACCATGCGCAGCGGTTCGGAGAGGTCGTGCGAGGCCACGTAGGCGAAGCGCTCGAGCTCTTCGTTGGAGCGCTCGAGGTCGGCCGCCCGCCGCTCGAGCTCGCCGCGGTGCGTGATGTCCTTGGCCACGGCGTAGAGGAGGCCTTGGTCGGGCACGCCGATCGCATTGAACAGGAAAACTCCGTAGCTGCCGTCGCGGCCGCGGATGCGCAGCTCGAAGTCCTGCGACTCCGCCCCGCCCGCCAGCGCGGTGACCTCGGCCACCGCGCGCTCGCGGTCGTCGGGGTGGATGAACTCGGTGTAGGGGACCGCGCGCAGCTCGTCCTCGGACCAACCCAACGTCCGCTCCCACGCGGGGCTCGCGCGCTTGATGTACCCGTCGAAGCCCGCGGTCACCAGCGGGTCGAGCGACAGGTCGAAGAACTCCTCGTAGTGCGGTTCGCCCACCCTCGACCATCCCCCACGATGGGTATCGGTCGGCGGCCTATGCCCCTTGAACGTCGCCGAACAGGGCGCGCACGGCCTCGACCACCTGCGGCTCGTGCGGGAAGGCGATCTGCTCGAGGGGCTTGGAGTAGGGCATGGGCAGGTCGGCGCCGGTCACGCGCGAGACGGGGGCGTCGAGCCAGTCGAAGGCCTGCTCCTGCACGAGCGCGGCGAGGTTGGCGCCCACGCCGCCGTGGGGCCACCCCTCCTCGACGATCATGCAGCGGTTGGTCTTCTGCACCGACTCGACCACGGTGTCGAGGTCGAGCGGGCGCAGTGTGCGCGGGTCGATGACCTCGCAGGAGATGTCGTGCTCGTCGGCCAGCACAGCGGCCGCCTTCTCGGCCGTCATCGCCATGCGCGAGATCCCCACGACGGTGATGTCGGTGCCCTCGCGCGCGATCCGTGCGCGGCCGAAGTCGAGCGTGAAGTCGTCGGACTCGGGCACATCGCCGCGCTGGCCGTAGAGGTACTCGTGCTCGATGAAGATCACCGGGTTGTCGTCGCGGATGGCGGCCTTGAGCAGGCCCTTGGCGTCGGCGGCGTTGGAGGGCACGGCCACGAGCAGGCCGGGCACGTGCAGGTACAAGGCCTCGAAGCAGTGCGAGTGGGTCGGGCCGAGCTGGTGGCCCGCGCCCTGGGGCATGCGGATGACCAGCGGGACGCGCGCCTGGCCACCGAACATGTAGTGGATGTGCGCGGCCGAGTTCACGATCTGGTCCAGCGCGAGCAGGGAGAAGTTCACCGTCATGAGCTCGACCACCGGGCGCAGCCCGAGCATGGCCGCGCCGACGCCCATGCCCACGATCGAGTTCTCCGAGATCGGGGTGTCGCGCACGCGCCGGTCGCCGAACTCCTCCAGCAGGCCGTTGGTGACCTTGAAGGCGCCGTTGAACACGCCGATGTCCTCGCCCATGAGGAACACGTCCTCGTCGCGCTGCATCTCCTCGCGCAGCGCCTCGTTGAGCGCCTCGCGGTAACGCATGACCGCCATCAGTGGCCCACTACTCCTCGCCGGCCAGCTCGCGCTCGTCCTCGCCGCGGTGCACGCCCGCCGAGCGCTCGTCGACCGAGTACCAGCCGCGCACCTGATCGCCGAGGACGTAGATGTCGTCGTAGAGCGACTCCGGGGCGGGGAACGGCGACTGGTCGGCGAAGGCCACCGCCTCGTCCACCGTGCCCAGGACCTCCTCGTCGACCCGCTCGGGCGTGCCGTCCTCGATCAGGCCGGCGTCGATCAGGCGCTGGCCGAAGGCGGTAATCGGGTCGCGCTTGCGCCACTCCGCGACCTGCTCCTTGGTGCGGTACTCCTCGGGGTCGGCCATCGAGTGGCCGCGGAACCGGTAGGTGACCGCCTCGACGAGCTGGGGCTGGCGCTCGTTGCGGGCGCGCTCGACGGCGGCGGCGATCGCGTGGAAGGTGTCGACGACGTCCATCCCGTCGCAGCTCGTGCCGGGCACGCCGTAGCCCTCGGCCTTGCGGGCGAGGTCGAGCACGGCCGAGTGGCGGTCCAGCGCCGTGCCCATGCCGAACTGGTTGTTGGTGACCATGAAGACGATCGGCAGCCGCCACAGCGCGGCGAGGTTCATGGTCTCGCCGAACGTGCCCTGGTTGGACGCGCCGTCGCCGAACACGCACAGGGTCACGTCGTCGGTACCCTTGTAGTCGCTGGCCAGCGCGTGGCCGGCGCCGATGGGCAGGTTGCCGCCGACGATCCCGTAGCCGCCCATGAAGCGGCGCTCGAGGTCGAACATGTGCATGGAGCCGCCGCGCCCGCGCGAGCAGCCACCCTCGCGGCCGAACAGCTCGGCCATGACCGTCTTGGGCTCGGTCCCGCGCGCCAGCGCGTGCCCGTGCGAGCGGTAGGTCGAGATCAGGTAGTCGGTGTCGCGCAGGGCGCGCACCGAGCCGACGATCGTCGCCTCCTCGCCGATGGCGAGGTGCAGGAAGCCGCCGACCTTGGCCTTCGCGTACATCTCGCCCGCGCGCTCCTCGAAGCGGCGGATGAGGGTCATCGCGTGCAGCCACTCGAGGGCGGCCTCCTTGTCGGGGAGCTCCTGACGCTGTTCGGCTTCGACGCTCATACGGGCTCGACGATACTCACGTACCCACGACGGCGGGCACCGTCTCGACGTTTGCTTCGGCCGTGTTCGCCTCCAGGGCCCGCGCGACCCGCTCGCTCGCGAGCGCCCGCGTCATCGCATGGGGGTGGATCTCGCACGCCGCCGCGGCGATCAGGAGCGTGTCCGGGTCGTCGAGGCTGCGCCCGGCGGCGAAGGCCTGGCGGAAGGCGGCGAGCGAGAAGGCCACCGCGCGGCCGATCGACTTCGCGTACGTGGCGGCCAGCGGCGCGAGCTCGCTCTGCGCCGGCCAGGCCGTGGGCAGCACCAGCGGCTGCAGGCCCTGGGCGTCGGCCGTGCGCACGAGGTCCTCCTCGTAGGAGAGGCGCTCCTCGGCGCAGCGGAAGCCGTGCTCGGTCGGCAGCGCCACCGGCACCCACTCGGGCACGACGGGCAGCTCGGCGTTGATCCGCTCGGCCCACAGGTAGCAGTCGGGGTCGCGCAGGTCGTAGTAGAAGCGCGGCTGGTCGCTCATGCCGACCGCGCCTCGGCGCGGGCCTCGTCCTCGTCGAGGAAGTTGCCCACCCAGGCGATGCATTCGCCGCGGAAGCGGGCCAGCTGCCAGAACGGCAGCTCGAACTCGATGCCCTGCGCGCACCCGCGGGCGCACACCGCGATCAGCGCCTGCTCGTCGCCCAGATGCTCGGGCCGGCCCGCCTCGACCACCGCGTCGTCCCAGGTGCCGAACCAGTCCTTGCGGAACTGCCACAGGCCGTCGTGGCCGTGGTACTCCTGCGGCCCGGGCCAGCCGTCTACGGGCCGGAAGACGATGTCCTCGGACCAGATGTCGCCGCGCGCTTCGCTGTCGGCGGCGTTGAACGCCGCGTAGGCACGTTCGAGCAGGTGCTCACGCGCTTCCGGCGTCACCCGTGGATGAGCCAGCCGTCCGCGGCGCGGGCGGCTTCCATCACCGCCTCGGACAGGGTCGGGTGTCCGTGGATGGACCGGGCGATCTCGGGATAGCCGCCCTCGAGCGCCTTGACGTTGACGAGCTCCTGCACGAGGTCGGTGGCGCGGGCGCCGACGATGTGGCCGCCCAGCAACTCGCCGTACTGCTTGTCCCCCACCACCTTGATCATGCCGCTGCGGTCCCCGTAGACGGTGCCTGCGCCGACGGCGCCGTAGGAGACCTTGCCGATGGTGACGTCGTGGCCCTCGTCGCGGGCCTGCTCCTCGGTGAGGCCAAAGGAGCCCACGTTGGGCGTGCAGAAGGTGGCGCGCGGGATGTCGATGTACTCGATCGGGTGGGTCTCCATCCCGGACGCGTCCTCGACCGCGATGATCCCCTCGTCCGAGGCCTTGTGCGCGAGCGCCGGCCCGTGGACGAGGTCGCCGATCGCCCACACGCCCTCCTTGCTCGTGCGCATGGCGCCGTCGACCGCGACCTGGCCGTTGTCGTCGAGCTCGATGCCCGCGGTGTCGAGGCCGAGGCCCTCGATGTCGGGCCCGCGGCCGGCGGCGATCACGAAGTAGTCGACCTCTGCCTCCACGCCGTCGCCGTGGGTGAACGTGCAGGAGGACTCGGTGACCTGGACGTTCTCGACGAAGGTGCCGGTGTGTACGTCGATGCCCTGTTTCTTGAACGACCGGTCGGCCACCTTGGAGACGTCGACGTCCTCGGTGGGCAGGACGCGGTCGAGCCCCTCGAACAGCATCACCTCGACGCCCAGTCGCGCATACCCGGAGGCGATCTCGGTGCCCGAAGCGCCCGCGCCGATGACCGCGATGCGCTCGGGGAGCTCGGGGAGGAGCCACGCGCCGGCGGTGTCGATGACCCTGCCGCCGAACTGCGTTCCCGGGAGCGGCTTGGCCACGCTGCCGGTGGCGAGGATCACCGCCTTGGACGCCTCGTACTCGGTGCCGTCGAAGTTCCCGCCGACCTTGACGTTGCCGTCGTCGGTCACCGACCCGTGGCCGCCGATGACCTCGATGTTGTTCTTCTTGAACAGGCCGGACACGCCGCCGGTCAGCGTCTTGATGACCTTGTCGCGGCGCTTGCCGACGGCCGCGAAGTCGACGGTGGGCGCGGCGCCGTTGATCGAGATCCCGAACTCCTCGGCGTCGAGCACCTCGGAGAACACGTCGGCCGAGCGCAGCACCGCCTTGGCGGGGATGCACGCGTAGTTCAGGCAGCGGCCGCCGACGACGTCGTCCTTCTCGACCACCGCGGTCTTCATGCCGAGCTGCGCAGCCCGGATGGCGGCGACGTAGCCGCCGGGCCCGGAGCCGATGACGATGCAGTCGTAGGCGTCGGCCATCGCCTTGAATCTAGCGACGCGCGAGCGCGAGACGGACGCCGAGCCCGATGAGCACCGCTCCGGTAAACCGTTCGACGCGGCGCAGCCACGGCCCCTCGGCGAACGCGCGCTTGGCCCGGGTCACGCCCTACGACCACGCCCCTCCGCCCGGCGGCGGCTTGGCCTGCATGGCCCGCTCGAGGCGCGCGCGCAGGTCGTCGGGCAGCGGCACGCTCTCGTTGCGCTCGTAGCTGTAGCCGACGAGCACGGCGTGGCCCTCCACCAGCAGCCGCTCGTCGGCCCGCGTCTCGAACTCGAGCTTGTACGACGAGCGCGCGAGGTCGGCCGGGCGCACGGCGGTGCGCAGGTCCTCGTCGTAGTAGGCGGGCGCGCGGTAGTTCGCGTGCAGCTCCGCCACCACGACGCCGAAAGCGGACGGCGGGCGGCTGACGTCGTGGTCGGGGACGATCGAGCGGTGGAAGGCGATGCGGGCCGACTCGAAGAAGCGCAGGAAGTCGACGTTGTTGACGTGCCCCATCGGGTCGAGGTCGCCGAAGCGCACGCGGTCGGAGTGGACGTAGGACCAGCTCATGCGGGCGGGCGGCGCGTCGGGGGGTCGGGCATCTGGATGCGGGCCAGCGACTTGACGAGCTTCCAGAACAGGAAGCCCGACGGGACGATGATCGCGATCGGGACGATGAAGCCGAGCAGGTTGGAGGCCCGGACCAGGAACAGCGCCAGGTAGCAGATGAGGATCCCCAGCAGGGCCTGGAACCCGAGCACGGCCCAGTACTTGGCCTTCCACATGCCGATGCCGGCGACGAGCATGATCGCCGAGGGGATCAGGATCGACACGAGGCTCGGGGTCTTGCCGTCGATGGTCAGGCCGGCGGCGAAGGCGATGAGGTTGCCGATGCCGAGCGCGAGCGCGATCACGGCGGCGACGGTCACGGCGGGCGGCCGCTGGCCGGGCCGCAGCGGCACCAGCTTGGCCCGCGCGTCGGCGTTGCGCTGCTCGGAGCGCGAGGCGCGCGGCTTGCGCTCCGGCTCGGTCGCGGTGGCGGTCGAGGACGCCGCCGGGCGGGGCTTCGCCTTCGCCGCGCCGCTGGGCGCCGTCGAGCGCCGCTTGCGGCTACGCCGTCCCAACGCCCGCCTCCTCCTGCACGAGCGCGGCGCGCAGCGCCCGCGCGACCGCCTCGGGGTCGTCGGCCTCGGTGAGTGCGCGCACGACGACGACGCGGCGCGCGCCGGCGCCCACCACGGCGCCCACCGTGCCGGGATCGATGCCTCCGATGGCAAACCACGGGTCGGGCGCGTGCGCGGCGGCGTGGCGCACGAGCTCGAGCCCGACGGCCGGCCGCCCGGGCTTGGTCGGCGTGGCGTGCACGGGGCCCACCGCGATGTAGTCGGCGGCGCCGGCGGCGGCGATCTGCTCCGGCGTATGGGTCGAGCGGCCGACGATGCGCTCGGTGCCCACGACCGCACGCGCCTCCGCGACCGACCCGTCGTCCTGGCCCACGTGCACGCCGTCGGCGTCGGCGGCGCGGGCCAGGTCGGGGCGGTCGTTGACGATGAACAGCGCCCCGGCCTCCGCCGCCGCGCGACGGAAGGTCGGGGCGGCGGCGAGGACCGCGTCGTCGCTCGCGTCCTTGTCGCGCAGCTGCAGCACGTCGACGCCGCCCGCCAGCGCCGCACGCAGGAACGCCTCCGGCCGGCGGTCGCAGACGAGGTAGAGACGGGCTCGGGCCAGGCGCTCGCGACGATCGCTCACGACCGCGAAGTCTAGGTAGCTAGCATGGGTCGCACGGGAGCCCACCGGGCTGAGAGGGCGGCACCGGCCGCCGACCGTTCGAACCTGATCCGGGTCATGCCGGCGCAGGGAGGTGCATTGAGGGACTCCACCGCACAGAGCTTCGACGTCGCCGTAGCCGGCGGCGGGGTCATCGGCCTCGCCGTCGCCTGGCGCGCCGCCCAGGCGGGTGCGGACGTGGTCGTGCTGCACGCGTCCCGGGACGGCGCCGCCTGGCCGGTATCCGCCGGGATGCTTGCGCCGGTGGCCGAGGCGCAGTTCGGCCACGACGAGCTGCTCGCGCTCGGCTTGGAGAGCGCGCGCCGCTGGCCGGACTTCGCCGACGAGGTCGCCGCCGCGTCCGGGCGCGACCCCGGCTACCTGCGCTGCGGCACGCTCGTCGTCGCGCGCGACCGCGACGAGGCCGAGGCGCTCGAGCGCGAGCTCGCCTATCGCGCCGAGCGCGACCTGCCCGTCGAGCGCCTGCTGCCCACCGAGGCCCGCCGTCGCGAGCCCGCACTGGGCACGCGCGTGCGCCTGGCGCTCGACGTGCCCGGCGACCACGCGGTCGACCCGCGCGCGCTGCGCGACGCGCTGGCCGAGGCCTTCCGCCGCGCCGGGGGCGAGCTGCGCGAGGGCGCGCCGGTGGAGGACGTCGCCGAGCTGCGCGCGCTGGCCCCGCGCGCGGTGATCGCGGTCGGCGCGTGGGCGGGCGCCCTGGCCGGCGTGCCCGTGCGCCCGGTCAAGGGCCAGATCCTGCGCCTGCGCGACCCGTCGGGCCCGGGACTCGTCGACCGTGTGCTGCGCCTGGCCGAGTCCTACCTCGTGCCCCGCGGCGACGGCCGCTACGTGCTCGGCGCCACGGTGGAGGAGCGCGGCTTCGACACCGCGCTGACCGCCGGCGGCGTGTTCGAGCTCCTGCGCGACGCCTACGAGGTCGTGCCCGGCCTGGCCGAGCTCGAGCTCGAGGAGGCGTCGGTGGGCCTGCGCCCGGCGACGCCGGACAACGGCCCGCTGCTCGGGCCGGCCGACCGCGACGACGTCGTGCTCGCGGCCGGTCACTACCGCAACGGCATCCTCTTCACGCCCATCACGGCTGACGCCGTGGCAGCGATCCTCGCCGGCACGGAGCCGCCTGCGGTCGTCGCCCCGTTTGCCGCCCACCGGTTCGGAGTTCCCGCGTGATCACCATCAACGGCAAGCCCCGCGACATCGCCCCCGGCACCACCGTGGCCGTCCTGCTGGACGCGCTCGACGAGGTGCCCTCCGGCCGTCGTGGCATCGCCGTGGCCATCGACGCCGAAGTCGTGCCGCGGGCCGAGTGGGCGTCCACCGAGGTCGGCGACGGCGCGGCGGTCGAGATCCTCGTCGCCATCCAGGGAGGCTGACCGTGCAGATCGCCGACGTCCCCTTCGTGTCGCGCCTGATCCTCGGCACCGGCGGCTTCACCAGCCTCGACGTGCTCGCGACGGCCATCCAGGCCACCGGCACCGAGCTCGTGACGGTCGCCCTGCGACGCGTCTCGCCCGACGCGCGCGGCTCGATCATGGACGTGCTCGAGCGGGAGGGCGTGCGCCTGCTGCCCAACACCGCCGGCTGCTTCACCGCCCGCGACGCGGTCACCACGGCCAAGCTCGCGCGCGACGCGTTCGAGACCGACTGGGTCAAGCTCGAGGTCATCGGCGACGACCGCACCCTGCTGCCCGACGGACCGCAGCTCGTCGAGGCGGCCGAGGAGCTCGTGGCCGACGGCTTCGTCGTCCTCCCCTACACCAACGAGGACCCCGTGCTCGCCCGCCGCTTGGAGGAGGTCGGGTGCGCGGCGATCATGCCGCTGGGCTCGCCCATCGGCTCGGGGATGGGCATCCGCAACCCGTACAACCTCACGCTCATCCGCGAGCAGACCGAGCTGCCCGTGATCCTCGACGCCGGCGTCGGCACCGCGTCGGACGCGGCGCTGGCCATGGAGCTCGGCTGCGACGCGATCCTGTGCGCGTCGGCGATCTCGCGCGCCGCGGATCCCGCGGCGATGGCCTCCGCGATGCGCAAGGCGGTCGAGGCCGGCAGCGAGGCGCGCGCGGCCGGCCGCATCCCGCGGCGCCTCTACGCCGAAGCCTCGACGACGTTCGAGGGTCTGCCCGGCTACGCGCACACCGATTGAACAGTGAGCACGGACGAGCTGTTCGACCGCTGGCAGGCCGCGTGGTCGGGCCGCGACGTGCGGCTGTTCGAGCCGCTGTGCACGGCCTCGTTCCACTACGAGGACCCGCTCACGAACGGGCCCCTGCGCGGCCTGCGCGCGCTCGCCGACCACGCCCAGCGCCTGTGGGACGCGTTCCCCGACGTGCGCCTCGAACGTTCCGGCGAGCGCATGTCGAGCCCGAGTTTCGCCGCCGCGCCGGTGCGCGTGCACGGCACCCACCGGCGGGCGCTCGACGCGCTGCCCGCCACCGGCAAGGAGCTCGACTTCCAGGTCGTGTTCGTGTGCGAGCTCGAGGACGGGCTGCTGCGCCGCGTGCGCGCCTTCTTCGACGTCTACGACGTGGGGGTGCAGCTCGGCGTGCTGCCGGTCCGCGGCTCGCTCTCGGCCAAGGCGCTGCTGGCGCTGCGCGGCTACGGCATCGGCCGCTCGGCCGGCTAGGCGAACGCCTCCTGCATCGCCTGCTCGAGCTCCGCGCTCGTCATGTCGCGGAGGTGGGTGGCGATCGCCCACTTGTGCCCGAAGGGGTCGCGCACGGTGGCCACGCGGTCGCCGAAGAACGCGTCGCTCGGCTCGCCCACCGAGGTCGCGCCCGCCGCCACCGCCTGCGCGTAGAGCGCGTCGGCGTCCTCGCAGTAGATGGTCAGCGAGACCGACACCGGCACGTCCGGGTCCGGCGCGCGGCTGTCGAACTGGGGCAGCGCGTCGTTGAGGGTGATGACGGAGTCGCCGATGCGCAGCTCGGCGTACATGACCTTGTCGCCGGCGTCGAGCCGGCGCAGGACCTCGGCCCCGAAGGCGCGCTCGTAGAAGGCGATGGCCGCCGGACCACCGTCGACGGCGAGGTTGGGGGTCACGGCGTGGAATCCAGTGGGGATGGCGTTGGTCGGCATGCCCGCACCGTAGCCTCGGGTCCGACGACGATCTTGGAAGAATGCGACAGGGATGGCCGACCACCGCGGCATCCTCAACCCCGCCGAGGGCTTCGAGCACTTCCGCCTCGACCGGCAGCCGCCCGCGCCCGACCTGGCTCCGTTCGTGGAGCAGCACTGGGTGGTGGCGTGGGACCTGCGCGGGCGCGCGCCCTACACGTCCGAGGTCCTGCCCTACCCGAGCTTCCACCTCGTGGTCGAGGACGGCGGCACGTTCCTGTACGGCGTCGGCGCCGACCGCTTCTCGCGCCGGCTCGAGGGCCGCGGCCGCGCGGTCGGGGTCAAGTTCGTGCCCGGCGGCGCCCACCCCTTCCTGGGTGGCGCGCCGGCGTGGGAGCTGACCGACCGCTCGGTCCCCGCGGGCGAGGCGTTCGGCGCCGAGGTGCCCGTGCGTGCCGAGGCGGCCGAGCAGATCGCGGCCACCGAGGCCTTCCTGCGCGAGCGCCTGCCTCCGCCTGACCCCGAGGTCGCGTTCATCGGCGCGGTGGTGGCGACCATGGCGGCGGAGCCGGCGCTCAGCGTGGCCGCGGTGGCCGAGCGCCACGGCGTGTCGGCGCGCACGCTGCAGCGGCTGTTCCGGCGCTGCGTCGGCGTCAGCCCCAAGTGGGTGCTGCAGCGCAACCGGGTGCAGGAGGCCGCCCAGCGCGTCGACGCGGACGGCGCGGCCGCTGCCGCGGCGACCGCGCAGGAGCTCGGCTACTTCGACCAGGCGCACTACATCAACGACTTCCGCGCCGCCGTCGGGCGGTCGCCGGGCCGCTACGCGAACGACGCCACCAACGGCGGGTGATCGGAGAGCGCGCCGCGCTCGAGCACCGCGGCCGCGCCGGTGGGGAGCAGGCCGCGGGCGAAGAGGTGGTCGACGTCGCGCCCGCCCGCGTGCACGAGGCCGGGCAGCTCCGGGTTGCGCAGGTTGAGGTCGCCCCCGAAGACCAGCCGCTCCGCGTCCGCCCATGCCGCCAGGGCACGGTCGACGTCGGCCCGTGCGTGCCGCGGATCGTGCGCGGTGGCGTGCAGGTTGACCACCCACGCGTCGGGCGCGAGCCGCACGCCGTGGGCCACGCGCCGCTCGGGCCTGCGCGTGAGCACCAGCGACCGGTGCTCGGCGATGGCCGCGCCGCGCACGAGGATTGCGTTGGCGCCGCCGCCGTTGGACTTGATGAGGTCGGGCCAGCGCTCGGCCGCGAAGCGCCGCAGCGGCAGCAGACCGTTACGCGACGTGAGCACGGAGCGCGCGCTTGCGCCGGTCGCGCGCGCCAGCGGCTCGGGCCACCACGGCGGCACCTCCTGCAGCAGCGCGACGTCCCAGGCCCATCCGGCCAGCGCGGCGGCGAACGCGTCCAGCAGCGATCGGCCGCCGCCGGGGACCGCGCGGCCGTGGAAGAGGTTCCAGCTCAGGACGCGCACGGCCACGTACTCTTTCGTGCTTGACGCGGCACTTTCTCACCGGCGCGGAGCTCAACCGGGACGAGCTGCTGGGCCTGATCGAGCGGGCCCTCGAGCTCAAGGCCGCGCCGCTGTCCTCCGACGTCCTGCTGCGCCGCTCGGTCGCGCTGATCTTCCAGCGCCCGTCCACGCGCACGCGGCTGTCGTTCGAGGCCGGCGTGGCCGAGCTCGGGGGGCATCCGCTCGTCCTGCGCACCGACGACCTCCAGCTGACGCGCGGCGAGTCGGTGCGCGACACCGCGCTGGTCCTCTCGCGGCAGGTCGCGGCGGTGGGGCTGCGTACCGGGCCGCACGCGCTGGTCGAGGAGCTCGCGTCGTGGTCCGAGGTGCCGGTGATCAACATGCTCACGGCCGAGCACC
>Ga0207708_10001882_pt1 | contig 15486 bp, 12 predicted proteins | sample KBSK5101metaG_FD_184340 | JGI IMG/M metagenome (GOLD analysis project Ga0207708, IMG submission 184340) | Corn, switchgrass and miscanthus rhizosphere microbial communities from Kellogg Biological Station, Michigan, USA - KBS K5-10-1 metaG... | ecosystem: Host-associated > Plants > Roots >...
TCTTGCCCGGCGATCGTCCGGAGCTTCGCGCGCAGCAGCCGCACGCGCCAGTCGACGTCGTCTCCGGCGACCGAGGCCGCGAGTGCGGCTTCCGCGATCTCCCGATCGACCGGGCGCTCGGGCAGCGCGGTCGCCATATGGGCGACCGCGAGGTACAGGAGTTCCGCGCGCCGCGCGGGGTCGTCATCGGACAGTGTGGCGGCCCGGCGTTCGAGGCGAGCCGCGCCGTCGAGGTCGCCTTGATCCGTGGCGGCGGTTGCCGCCCACGCCAGGAACGTGAGGGCGTCGTCGCGATCCGCGGCCGGCGCGTCCGGTCGCAGCCGGCAGCTCGCCTCCAGGTGGGCGCCGATGGCGTCCGCCCATCGCCAGACGCGCTCGCCGGCCACCGCCTCGAGGCGCCGACCGAAGCGCTCGTGCGTGGCAGCCTGCGCCCAGTCCGGGACGCCGGTCATGGTGGCCTCCCGCAGGAGCGGGTGGCGGAAGCGAACGGCGTCGTCGCCGTCCGCGATCAGATAGCCACGTGCCACCAGGTCCTGCAGGTAGCCGGGCACACCCTCGCGCGCATCGACGGGCACGACCTCGAGCAGGGGGGCCGTCGCGAGGCGCTCGCCGGCGACCGCGGCCATCCCGAGCACGGCGAGCTCGTGCGGCGGAAGCGTCTGGAGCCGCTGGCGGATCGCGCCCACGATCGTGTCCGGCCACGGCACGCGGGACAGATCGGCGAGCGGCATCCAGCGGCCGGTGCCGGGTGCGAGCGTGCCGCTCTCGGTGAGCATCGCGATCGATTGCTCGATGGCGAGGGGCAGGCCCGACATCCGAGCTCCGAGCGCGGAGACGACGCCGTCCTCGGCGTCGCCCAGCAGATGCGACACCAGCGTTTCGGTCGCCGCTCGGTCGAGCGCGGCGAGCCGGATCGCGGGAAGGCTCTCCGTCTCTCGGGTCGTCGTGAGGACGATCAGCGCAGGCGTGTCGCGGGTCGCCGTCGCGACGTCGGCCACGAGACGAACGAACCCGTTTCCGGCACGGTCGGCGTCGTCGATGTGCAGGAGGGTCGGCGCCCCGCCGGCTGCGGCCTCGAGCAGCCGGCGGAGCGCCCACCGGATGTGATCCGGATCGTTCGCGCCCTCGAGCGCGAGCATCGCGGTCAGATGGGGGATCAGGTCCTCGGCGTCGGGCTGTCCGGAGAACAGCTGGGCGAGGCGAGCTCGCGCCGGCTCCGCCGGCGCGAGCGGGTCCAGGCCGGCGAGCGCCTCCACGATCTCGGCGAGGGGCCACCGTGCGCCCCCGCCGTCGGCGGGGGCGCACGACACGTGCAGGACGGTCGCGGCGTCGAGCGACGCCGCGAACTCGCGGACGAGGCGGGTGCGGCCGCTGCCGGGTTCGCCGGTGACGAGGACTGCAGCGGTGGTGCGGTCGGCGATCGCACGGGCGAACCGGGTGCGGAGGTCGTCGAGCTGCGCGTCGCGTCCGACGAGCGGGCCGTCCCAGCGCGCGGTGGGGTGCAAGGTGGGTCCGGCCCCGACCGGCGTCGGTGGCTCCACCGCGACCGGCGTCGGTGGCTCCGCAGCGACCGGCGTGGGTTCCGTCTCGGCAGGCGGGGCCTGTGGGGCGGGATCCACGGGTGCCGATACGGGTCCGGCGTCGCCGCTCGCAGGGGCCACGGGGGTGGGCTCGGTTTCGACGGGTGGAGCGACCTCCGGTGAGGTCATCTGGGTCGGCGCGACCGTGTGCGGCTCTCCTGCTTCCAGAGGGGGAGGCCCGACCGGCGTCTTCACCGGTTCCGTCGAGACGCTCGGATCGGCGACGGGCGGCCGTTCTGCCACGACCGGGGCTCGCGCGATCTCCGTCACGGCGCTCAGCTCACGCACACCGGTCAACAGCAGATAGGTGTCGTCGCCCACATGCAGCGCCTGTGTTGCCGCCGCGCCCTGGGTCAGCACATCGATCGCGTCGCCGGCGATCGCCTCGCCGGTTCGCGCGGCCTTCTGGAGCTTCACGGCGCTGTCGATCACCTGCTGCCAGCGCGCGTCTTGTTCCTTCTTGGCGCGAACCTCGACGGCATCGACGCCCACCCGCAGCGAGCTCTCGATGCCGTGCGCTTGCAGCCCGAGCTCCACGGCGCGGAGCGCCGCCGCGTCCGAGGGCGGCAACAGCGCGATCAAGGTCCCGGGCGCGTCGGGCGACCCTTCGAACACCGCGCCGGCCGCCTCGAAGATGCCGCCGACCGCCTCGATGACCTGATAGACGGTGCGACCGGTCATGCCGACCGCGACCGCGGCGAAGACGGGGTACACGGGCGCCGTCGGAGGCGTCGCGCCTGCGGCGCTCGCGCTATCCATCCGCGGGGCTCCCGACGCCGACGGCCGCGCCGAGGGCCAGGCTGAAGTCGTGCGGGTTGGTGGCGACCGCGCGGGCGTCTTCCTCCATGACGAGCCCGTCGCGCACGAGCGTGAGCAGCGATTGATCGAACGTCTGCATGCCGTCGTAGCCGCTGTCGGCGATCACTTCGTGGATCGACGGCTCGAGCTCCGGGTCGAGGATCCGGTCGTAGATGCGGCCGGTCGTGAGCATCACCTCGACGGCCGGCACGCGACCCATCCCGTCGGCGCGCTCGAGCAGCCGCTGCGACACGACCCCGCGGAGCGCACCGGCCACGGACGTGCGCACCTGGCCCTGCTGCGCGGGCGGGAACATCTCGACGATCCGCGAGATCGTCTCGGCCGCGTCGATCGTGTGCATCGTCGACAGCACGAGGTGGCCGGTCTGCGCGGCCTGGATCGCGGCGAGCGCGGTCTCGTGATCGCGGATCTCTCCCAGGAAGATCACGTCGGGGTCCTGGCGGAGCGACTGCCGCAACGCCGCGCCGTACGACACGGTGTCGCGTCCGACCTCGCGCTGACGGATCACCGACATCGCGTCGTTGAACACGACCTCGATCGGGTCCTCGATCGTGACGATGTGGGCACGTCGCGTCCGGTTGATGAAGCCGAGGATCGTCGCGATCGTCGTCGTCTTGCCCGCGCCCGTCGGCCCGGTGACGAGGACCAGGCCGCGTTTGGTCTCGGCGAGCTCGCCGATCGACGGCGGCAGCGCGAGCTGATCGAACGTGAGGTCCTCGGGGCTCACCCACCGGATCGCGAGCCCGATCGTGTCGGACTGACGGAGCACGTTGACGCGGAAGCGCCCGACGCCTGCAAGCGTGTAGGCGAAGTCGGCCTCGCGGGTCTCGGCGAACTCGTCCGCCTTGTGCGGAGGCATCAGCGCGTCGGCGAACCGTTGTGCCTCTTCGGACGTGACGTCGGGGAAGGGCGTGGGGAGCAGCTCGCCATCTACACGGATGAACGGGACGTTGCCGGCCTTGACGTGCACGTCACTGGCACGCCGTTCGACGGCGTAGCGAAGCAGTTCCGCAGGGTCCATCCCCTCGAGGCCTTTCCGGATCGATCCTTGCGGAAGGCTTCGGCCGTTGGGGGGACGGCTTGAGCGACGGGAGGCGCCGGCGCGCCTCCCGTCGCGGGAACCGTTGGGGTGGAAGCGGCGCCTAGGGAGCCCGGTAGGCGGCCCACGCCTCTTGCATGCGCACCGCCTGATCGGCGGTGAACCGGTACATGCAGGAGTCGAACGTGTAGTCCATGAAGTTGGTGATCGGGTCGGTGCCCGGCGCCGAGCATGTGTCGCGCCCGGTCGGGCACTTGTATGCAGCGGTGGCCTCTGCGGGCGTGTCGGCGATGAAGTCGCCGTTGCCCTGGCAGCCGCCCTGGAACGTGTGGTACAGGTTCAGCCAGTGCCCGACCTCGTGGGTCGCGGTGTCGCCCTCGCTGTAGTCGGTCCCCCACGGACCCCCGGGCAACGTGTCGAAGTGGATCACCACACCGTCGAGGACGCCGTCGTTGGCGGCGTCCTGCGCGAAGTACGACCACCCGAGCAGCGAGTTGCCAAGCAGCGCGGAGTAGATGTTGAGCGTCTCCGGCCCGCCCACCTTGAGGGCGGTCTTCATCTTCTTCTCTTTGCCGGACGTGAGCTTGAACCAGGTCGCGTTCGTCGTCCGCGTGATCGACTGCAGGCTGAACTGGAAGCCGGTGTCGGCACCGCCGGTTCCGGTGCCGTACGAGGAGTTCAGCACGGCGATCTGGTTGGTGATCCACGCCTTCGGCACGTTGCCCCCGTCGACGGTCGTGTCCTTCCGGATCACGTGGAAGACCACCGGGATCGTCACGGGCTGCGCCGCGGCGAGCTGCGCCTCGGCGTCGCTCTGCGCGGCGGGGTGCCGCAGGAGCCAGCCGGTGAGCTTGTCCGCGCCGGTCGTGCGGACCTCGTCGCGCGTCAGGTGGCCGGTGGACCGGCCGACCGCGCCCTGCCGGCTCAGGCATCCGCCGTTGCCGCCGACGGGCGCCGCGTTCGCGATCGGCGCGGCCAGCGTCACGACGAGGAAGGCCGCGCACATGGTCGCAGCCGAGCGGACGGTGCCTCGCATCGATGTCCCTCCATGGCCGGGGTTCCGGGGGTTCCGGCTCGTCCGAGGAGTGTAGGAGCACGCGTGGGATCCGGGGCATCCGCCGGAAGGCTGACGGGGCGCGGCGGCAGGCCGATAGCATCCAGCCGATGGCCGAGCTCACCGTCGACGGAGACGTGTTGCGAGGGCAGCCGCCCGCGTTCGATCCGGCGGAGGCGGCCGCGATCGCCGAGCGGCTCTTCGGTTTGCGCGGCAGCGCTTCTGCCGTGGGAAGCGAGCGCGACCAGGGATTCGTGATCCGTGGCGACGCCGGGCCGGCCGGCGTGGTCAAGATCTCCAACGCGAGCGAGGATCGCGCCGTCGTCGACATGGAGATCGCGGCGGCGCTCCACGTACTGGCGGTCGACCCGTCGCTGCCGGTCGCCGCGCCTCTGCCGGTCCTGGGCGCAGACCCGGCGACCGGGCGCGACGCGTTCGTGACGACGGTGGAGGGACCGGGCGGACTCGCTCACCTCGTGCGCGCCTGCACCTTCATGCCGGGCACGGCGTCGATCGATCCGCCCGAGATCGATGCGGAGGCCGCGTACGACTACGGCGTGGTCGTCGCTCGGCTCGGCCGTGCGATGCGTTCGTTCTTCCATCCGTCCGCGGCGCGGGTGCTCCTGTGGGACGTCCACCACGCCGCCGGCATGCGGCCGTTGCTCGATGCGATCGGCGATCCCGGCCAACGTGCGTTGCTCGCGGGCGTGCTCGACCGGTTCGAGGCGTCGGTGCTGCCGCGGTGGCCGTCGCTGCGATCCCAGGTGATCCACGGCGACGTCACCGTGGACAACGCGCTGGTCGACGGGAGAGGGCGGATCACCGGCATCGTCGACTTCGGCGACATGAGCCACACCGCGCTGGTCTGCGACCTCAGTTCGGCGATCGAGTCGCTGCTCGTTCACCGGCCCTTCGAGGATGTCGTGCCGATCGCGATGCGGCTGGTTGACGGCTACCGGAGCGTCACGGCGCTCGAGCCGGAAGAGCTGGATGTCCTGCCCGACCTGATCTCCGTGCGGGCGGTCGCGGACGCGGTGCTCTTCGGATGGCGCGCGGCGGTGCATCCCGACAACGCCTACCTCCAGGACTGGGCGGAGGTGCTGCCGCTCCTCGGGTATCTCGAGCAGGAGGGGAGCGCGCGGCTCCGCGACCGGCTGCTCCCGGGCGGCCGCACGTCGGACGACGCGGCCTTGCTGGATCGCCGCGCCCATGCGTTCGGGCCCGCGCTGTCGCCGCTGACGTATGACCAGCCGCTGCACCTCGTGCGCGGCGAGGGCGTCTGGCTGATCGACGCCAACGGCGTGCGGTTCCTCGATTGCTACAACAACGTGCCGGTGGTCGGGCACGCGCATCCGCGTGTCACCGACGCCATCGCGCGGCAGTCGCGCCTGCTCAACACGAACATGCGGTACCTCACCGACGCGCCGGTCGAGCTGGCCGAGCGGCTGGTCTCGACGATGCCCGAGGGAAGCGGCCTCGACACCGTCCTGTTCGTGAACTCTGGCAGCGAGGCGAACGACACCGCGTGGCGGCTCGCGACCGCCTGGACCGACGGTGGGGGCGCCCTGGTCACGGCGTTCGCGTACCACGGCGTGACCGAGGCGATCGCCTCGATCTCACCCGAGGAATGGCTCTCGACCGGCCGGCCCGAGCACGTGGAGACGTTCGACCCCGTCGACCGGTACCGCGATCCCGAGCGCGATATGCCGGCGGGGCTCGCAGCGGCCGTATCGCGGCTCCGTGAGCGCGGGATGGCGCCGGCCGCGACGTTCGTCGACGGTGGGTTCACCTCCGACGGGATCCTCGTGCCACCCGCGGACGCCGTCCGCGCCTTGGCCGAGCGGACGCATGACGCCGGGGCGCTGTACATCGCCGACGAGGTGCAGGTCGGGCACGGGCGCAGCGGCGAGCACCTGTGGTCGTTCGCGGCGCAGGGTGTCGCCGCCGACGTCGTGACGCTCGGCAAGCCGATGGGCAACGGCCACCCCGTCGCGGCGCTGATCACTCGCCGGGAGCTCACCGAGCGGTTCGCCGAGACGACGGAGTGGTTCTCGACCTTCGGCGGGAACCCGGTGGCGTGCGCTGCGGCGCTCGCGGTGCTCGACGTGGTCGAGGACGAACAGCTGATCGCGCGGGCCGCGCGCGTGGGCTCCGCGCTGCGGGCCGCGCTGGCCGAGGTCCAGCGGAACCACGACGCGATCGGCGACGTCCGCGGCATCGGCATGCTGACCGGCGTCGACCTGGTGCGCGATCCGGGGACGAAGGAGCCGGACCCTGAGCTGACCGACGCCGTGGCCAACGGGATGCGGACGCGCGGGGTGCTGGTGGGCACGACGGGCCGGGCGGGCAACGTCCTCAAGGTCCGCCCGCCGCTGGTGTTCGGCGACGAGCACATCGTGCTCGTCGCCGAGGCGCTCGACGCGACGCTGCAAGGGCTCGGCCGCTGACGCGGCCGAGCCCCACCAGCCCTAGTTCCAGATCTGGGTGATCGGCGTTGCCGTCGCTGCGGCGCCGGCGTAGCCGAGTCCGAACCCGTCTTCGATCGTGCGCAGCAGGTTGTAGTGGTTGGTGAACCCGGCGTACTGCGCGACGTGCACCTGGTCGCCGATCACGGCGAACGGGGTATGGCCCCCGTCGAACTTCACAGCCTTGCCGGGCCCGCCGTCTTGGCCTTCGTCGTAGACCACGAAGATCACGCTGTTCGCGTCCCACGCGGGGGAGGACATGATCAACGGGACCTCACGCGCCAGGAAGTCGTCGAACTGCTTGATCGTGCCGCCGGTCGGCTTGCAGTTGTCATGGCCGTCCTCGCACATGTTCGGCACGACGTAGTTGAACGCCGGCACGGCGGCGCCGCCCGTCGCGAGCGCGGCCTCGAAGGTGCTCTTGTCGTTCGGATCGGTCGTGCCCATCGACACCACGTGCTGCTGGCAGAACGCGTCGCCCTGCGCGCCGGAGAAGTCCGGACCGACGACGTCCTCGTAGTACGCGGCGGGGTTGTGCTTGACGCGATAGGCGTTGCCGAACCGGTTCTCGCCGGAGTTGACGAGGTAACACGGCTGGAGCATCGACTCGTTCCACGCCTTCCAGCTCTTGCCGGCGTCGCTCAGCTGCCCGAACACGTTGGTGACGTCCTGGTTACAGGTCGCCGGTTTCTCATCCAGCTGGTGGCATCGGAGGAACTGGCCGCTCGTCATCGCGATGTAGTTCGACGTCGAATAGTGCGAGATGCCCCAGTAGTCGGTGAGCCACGCGCTGTCGGGCTTGATCGTGCCCAACTGGTAGGGCGCGTTCTTCGCCGTCAGCTGCGACAGGCTGGTGTTCTCGCCGACGATCACGAAGACGTGGCTGAACGTCGGCACGCCGTTCGCAGCCTGTGCCGGTGCGGGGACGACGATCGCGCACATGGTCGCGATCGTCGCCACGATGAGCTTGCGCATGGAGCTTCCTCCCTGTCGGTCCAAACCTCGTCCGATGGTCGCGCGGAACGGTCGCGCTGTCGAATCCCCCTGGTCAGCGCTCGCGAAGACGCGGGCTCAAGATCTCATCCAGGGCGAACCCGATCATCGTGAACGCCAGCGTCACGAGCACGATGCAGATGCCCGGCGGGATCAACCACCACCACCACCCGGCCGTCATCGCGCCGCCGGTGAAGGAGTTCTCGATGATCCTGCCCCACGAGATCCCCGCCGATAGGCCGAGGATCGCGAGCGTCGTCTCGGCCAAGATCGCGAGACCGACCGTCAAGATCGTGTTGGCGAACAGGACGGGGAACACGTTCGGCAAGACGTGGCGCGTGATGGTGTGCCAGTGCGTGCCGCCGAGCGCGCGCGAACGTTCGATGTAGGACCGCTCGCGCACCGACAGCGCCTGGGCGCGCACGAGCCGCGCGGTGCTCGCCCACGACGTGATCGCGATCACGAGGATCACGTTCCACAGGCTCGCACCGAGGATCGTTGCGAGCGCGATCGCGAGCGCGAGCCAGGGGATCACCAGGAACCAGTTCGTGAACGCGTTCAGGAACGTATCGACCTTCGTGCCCCCGAAGTACCCGGATGCGATGCCGACGACGGCGCCGATCAGCATGGCGCCGAGCGCGGCGACGATCCCGACGACCAGCGATACCCGCGCCCCGGCGATGAGCAGGTCGAGCACCGAGCGCCCGAAGTTGTCGGTTCCGAGCCATGCCTGCGTGCTGGGCGGCATGTGCGGAGGCAGGTCCGCGAGTGCGGGGTCGAGGTCCTCGGGGCTCACCAGCAGCGGCGAGGCGATCGCGAGCGCGATGAAGAACGTCAAGATCCCGAGGCCCACCATGCCGCGGCGACTCGACCGGAACGTCGCCCAATGCCCGGCGAGTGTGCTCCGCCGGCGAGACCATGGGCTCACGCGCCGCGATCGCGCGACCTCGACCTGCTGCACCACCTCAGGCCTGCTTGATCCGCGGGTCGAGGTAGCCGTACGTGATGTCCGCCAGCAGGTTCGCGACGATGACGGCGGCGCTCGCGATCAGGAACACGCCCTGGATGACCGGATAGTCCAACGTGTTGATCGCGTTGTACGTGAGGAGCCCGAGGCCGGGCCATGAGTACACCGTTTCGATCACGATCGCACCGCCGAGCACGAATCCGAAGCTCAGGATGATCAGCGTGAACGACGGCAAGAAGGCGTTGGGCACGACGTGCTTGCGTCGCACGAGCCGTTCGGGCACTCCCTTCGCGCGGGCGGTATGCACGAAGTCCTCGTTGATCGTCTCGATCATCGACGAGCGCATCACGATCGCGTAGCCGCCGATGTAGCCGAGCGTGAGGGTGAGCAACGGCAGGAACAGATGATCGAGCAGGTCGACCAGGTACGCGACCCCGGTCTCATCGACGCTCGCGTACCCGCCGGCGGGGAACCAGTGCAGCCACCCGGAGAAGACGAGGAGCAACAGCATCCCGAGCCATCCCTCGGGCATGGCATACAGCACGAGCGACGAGTACTGCGACGTCGTATCGAAGCGACTGCCGCGTCGCCAGCCGCCCCGGATGCCGATCAGGACGCCGAACCAGCTCGCGAGGATCGTCCCCAGACCGACGAGCAGGACGGTTTTCCAGATCCGCGAGCCGATCAGCTCCCGGACGGGGATGCCCGTCCGCAGCGATTCACCGAGGTCCCCCGTGGCGACGTTCTTCAGGTAGACGCCGTACTGCTCCAGCATCGGCAGGTCGAGGCCCTGGTCGTGCTGCAGGCGAGCGACGTCCTCCGGCGTGAAATGCTCGCTCCGCGCGAGCAATCCCACCGGATCGCCCGGCAGCACCCGGAACAGGAAGAAGTTGAACGTGAGGACGAACCAGAGGGTCACGACGGCCTGCAAGCATTTGCTGAGCAGGTACCGCCGTGACCCCATGCGCTACGCCTCGTCCGGCTCGATCTTCCGGCCCCGCCGCATGACGACGACGACGATCCCGACGATGACGAGTGCTGCGACCAGCCACACCCATCCAGGGATGCCGCTCGAGCCGCCCGAGGAGGTCTCGCCGATCGGCTTCAACGAGAGCCACGTGTCGTAGTTGTAGGTCGGCAGCAGGTACCCATCCGGGCCCGGCTGGCCGACCCAGCCGGTGAACCGGTCGGTCCGGTATGCCTCGAGCCAGTTCGGGTACGCGAGCACCACGCCCGGCACCTGGTCGTACTCGTACTGCTGCGCTTGCTTGACCAGCGTCTGGCGCGTGGTCTGGTCCATCTCCGTGTGCTGCTCTTCGTAGAGCTTGTCGAAGTGCGAGTCCTTCCAACAGCCGTCGCTCCAGGCGCCGCACTGGTCCGACGTGAAGACGAACAGTTGGTAGTTGGGGTCGGGGTCGCCGCTCCAGTACCAGATGTAGGCGTCGAAGTTCCCTGAGCCCCAGTAGTCGTTCATCTTCGCGTCGGTCGCCGGCAGCAGGTCGGCCTTGATGCCGATCTGCTTGAGGTACCCGACGATCAGCTCACCCGCCTCCTCGGCGCCGGTGGTATCGGTCGACGCGGGGATGCGCATCTCGAGCGGCTGGCCGGTGTTCGGGTCCTCGCGGATCCCGTCGTTGTTCGTATCCAGGTAGCCGGCGTCATCGAGCATCTGGTTCGCCGTGGTTGGGTTGTATCCGAACTCTTTGTCGGCCGGGATGTCGAGGTGCCAGTACGCCGACGCCGGTCTGACGATCGTGTCGCCGGTCGTCGCCGCCCCCTGATAGACCTTCTGGACGATCGCCTCCTTGTCGATCGACATCTCGATCGCCTTGCGAACGACGAGGTCGTGCAACGCCGGCAGCGGCGTGTAGGTCGAGCCCGGCTGGCCGCCGAAGTTGAACGCGAGGTTCAGCCACCAGTCGGAGACCACCTTCTGCAACGCCACGTTGGGGCTGTTCTGCACGGAGTTGATCAGCGAGGGCTGCAGGCCGTCGATCGCGTCGATCTCTCCGTTCTTCAGGGCCTGGATCATCGCCTCCTGGTTCGTGTACACGCGGTACTCGATGCGATCCAAGGCCGGCGTCGGTCCCCAGTAGTACGGGTTGCGGTCCATCACGAAGCTCTGACCGGGCGTCCAGCTGGACAGGATGAAGGGGCCGCTGCCGACCCCAGGCGTCTGTGAGACGTCGCGGATCGTCTTGAGGTCCTTGCCGTCGTAGGGCGCCCAGATGTGCTCGGGCACGATGTAGACCCACGGCGGCATGGACGGCGCGAACGTGGGCTCCTTCGCCTTCCAGATGAAGGTCGTCGGGTTGGGGGTCTCGAACGTCGGATCGCTCGGGAAGTAGCTCTTGTACTGCGGGATCTTGTTGTCGATCACGAACCGGTACGTGAACGCGATGTCTTCCGAGGTGAGGGGCTGGCCGTCGCTCCACTTCAACCCGGGCCGGATCTGGCACGTCCAGGTCGTGTAGTCGTCGTTGTGGTCGCAGCCGGTCGCGAGCTCGGGCGCAGCGGTCAGATCGGTCGAGGAGAACTTCAGGAGCATGTCGTACTCCGACGTGGCGACCGTGTAGTCGCTGCCGGCGCTGACGGCGAACACGTTGTCGGTGTCGAGATCGGCGATCACGCCGACGCGGAGCACGACGTCGCCATCGCTCGACACGGCGGGCGTCGCGGTCTGCGCGGATGCCGCGGTCGCGATCGTCGCCGCGAACAGCAGGCCGAGGGTCGCCGTCAGGACGTTCCGGATCCGGCTCCGCATCAGGTGCTCCCTTCCGTGAGAACGGCCACGACCTCGTCGTGGACCAGCCCGTTCGAGACCAGCAGGTTCGAGCCCGGCGTCGGGGATCCGCCGTCCAACGTGGTGATACGTCCGCCGGCCTCTTCGACGATGACCTGGGTGGCCGACCAGTCCCAGGCGTAGCACGGCTCGTGCTCGACGAGCGCGTCGACCGAGCCCTGCGCGACGAGCAGGTGCGCCCATGCGTCGCTCAGTCCTCGAGTGCTCCGCGCCCCCGACGCGAGGTCGGCGAGGTGGCCGCCGTCGCCCGCCCGGTACCACTCCTCGATCGGGGAGTGGGCAACCAGCGCGTCGACGAGCGACACGACGCCGGATACGACCAGCGGCCGCGTGCCGCACCAGGCGCCGCCGTTGCGCGTCGCGTGGTATCGCACGCCGAGCGCCGGCGCGTCCGCGACACCGAGCGCCGGCTCGCCATCGACCGTGAGTGCGATCAAGGTCGTCCACAGCGGGATCCCCTCCGCGAAGAGCTTGGTCCCGTCCACGGGGTCGATCACCCACGTGCGACCGTTGGCGCCGGGCCGGTGTCCCTCCTCCTCACCCAGGACCCCGTCGGCGGGGGCCCGCTTGGCCAGGATCGCTCGGATCGCCCGCTCGGCCGCTCGGTCGACATCGGTCACGGGCGTGTCGTCGTCCTTGAGCTCCACGGGCAGCCGGTCGCCGAAGCGCGCGAGCGTCACCGCGGCGGCTGCGTCGGCGAGATCGAGCGCGAGCTCGAGATCGGCGCGAGCGCTCCGAACGCCATCGGCGGCGGTGACACCCTCCATCACAGGGCGGACCGTATGGAGCGCCGTCTAGCCCGACAAGGCTAGTATTGCCCTCAGGGCAATACGCACCACATGTCCATCTGCTGGCTCGGGGAGGTTCGCCATCCGTTCCACCGACGTCGCAGGCCGAGTCGTCACGGTCCTCGATCTGCTCGGCGAAAGCCAGGACGGACTGACCGTCGCGGAGCTTGCCCGGCGCCTCGGGGTCCATCCGTCGACCGCGTCGCGGCTCCTGGGGACGATCGCCGCCGGCGGATTGATCGAGCGCGAGGGATCGACGCAGCGGTTCCGGATCGGCGCCCGGATCGTGGGGCTCGCCGCCGCCGCGGTCGACCGGCTGCCGGTCGTGAGCCAAGCGCGGCCGCAGCTCGAGCACCTGTCCGCGGTGACATCCGAGACGGCGAACCTCGCGATCCGGGATGGGTTCCACGTCGTGTACGTGGATCAGGTGACGCCGGCGCAGACCGTTGTGATGGCCAGCTGGGTCGGCAGACGGAGCCCGGTGCACGCGAGCTCGAGCGGCAAGGTGCTCGTCGCGTTCGGCGATCCCACGCTGCAGGAGTCGGTGCTCGCGCAGGCCCTCGACGCGGTGACCGCACGCACCATCGTGTCGCCTGCGGAACTGCGTCGCGTGTGGGCCCAGACGCGGCGCCAGGGCTACGCCGCGAGCAGCGGAGAGCTTGAAGACGGGCTCGTGACGATCGCCGCCCCGGTGATGGTTGACGGCCGTGCGGTCGCGGCGATCAGCGTGTCGGGGCCGGCGTTCCGGCTGCCCCAGCGCGACGTCCCGCGCCTCGGCCACGACGTGATCGACGCGGCGCGAGCGGCGTCGCTGCGGATGGCCGGCCGCTAGGTGGCGGCTTCGGCCGGGTGGTCGTGCAGGAACCGCCGGTCGGGCACGAGCCACATCACCGCGACCGCGACGTACAGCGCGATCGGGATCCAGGTGCCGTAGTCGACCTGATCGACAGTGGTTGCACCCACGGTCACGGGAGGGATCGTGACGATCCCGCTGAGCGCGGCAACCACCACTCCTCCTCCGAACAGCGCGATCGACATCAGTCCCTTCCGGTCACCGTGGACCGAGCGCGCGACCACCGAGTCGGGCCCGTTCGCGCGGACGATCGTCTGCACCAGCACGCTGTAGGCGATCCCCGCACACAGCGACACGAGCCCGAAGAATGCCGCGGGCTTCGGTTGGAACGAGTCGCGGAGCCACTGCGTCGCGACGGGGATCAAGGACAGGAAGAACAGCAGGGCCATGTTCGCCCACATGACCGCCCCGTTGATCCTGGCCGTCGCCCGCAGCAGATGGTGGTGGTTGTTCCACCAGATCGCGAGATTCAGGAAGGCGAGCACGTAGATCAGGAACGAGCCGACCTGGACCCGGATGGCCCCCCAGGTCGGCTCCTTCGGGAGCTCGAGGCCAAGGGCGAGGATCGTGATGATCACCGCGATGACGGCGTCGGAGAAGGCTTCGAGCCGCTCGGTGGTCAGGTCGAACGGCGCCTCGGACCCGGTCGGCTCGTTCATCGCGGCGATGATATGCCTCGCGCTTCGCTCCGCCCGGTGGAAGGATGGGTGGTGTCATGAGCGACGCCGTCCGACGCGAGGAGAAGGAGCCGCGGCAGCGGCGCGGCGCCTCGCGGACGTACGCCTCCGACGAGATCGAGGTCACCTGGGAGCCGCACCTGTGCGTCCACGTCGGAGAGTGCTTCCAGCGGTTGCCCGGCGTGTTCGATCCCTGGTCGCGACCCTGGGTGCGCCCCGAAGCCGCGGATCCGGACACGCTCGCCGACGTGGTGATGCGGTGCCCGAGCGGCGCCCTGCACTTCCGCCGGTTGGACGGCGGGCCGCAGGAAGCCGACCTGATCGGCGATGAGGTGACGCTGGTCGCGCTCGCCGACGGGCCGATGCAGGTGCGCGGTCACGCCACGCTGGTGGGCGCCGACGGCGAGACGATCCGCGAGGACACGCGGATGGTGCTCTGTCGATGCGGGTCCAGCCGTACGAAGCCGCTGTGCGACGGGACGCACCGCATCGTCGGGTTCACCGACCCGCCCCACTAGCGCTCAGTCCGGGCGCGGCGGCTCCTCGCCCTTGGGTCCGCGGATGACGGTCGCCGCATCTTCGACCGTCGAGGAGATCGCCGAGCCGAGGGCGTTGAAGGCCTGCTTCAGATCCTGGCGCGCCGCGTCGTCGCGAACCGTGTCGTCGACGGCCTCCAACGCCCTGCCGAGCTGGTTGCCGATCTCGCGAACGACCTCTTCGGCCTTGTGCTGGGTCTCCTTGGCCGACCCGCCATCGCTGCGCTTGTCGTAATGCCCGGCCAGCCTCTTGCCCACCGCCGTGAAGCGATCGCCGACCTCGTTCCATGCGTTCTTGGACGTACTCATCACGCACCCTCCCGGGGAAAGAGCCTACGACCGGCGAAGGCGGGTCGATGGTGCGGGGCGTTCGTCGTCGAGCGAGCGCGCGCGTGCGCGGAGCACGTCGGTGCGAGTGCAGATACCAACCACGAAACCGTCGTCGACGACCGGCACGTGCTCGACACCTTCGCGAACCATCGTCTCGAGCGCGTCCAGGACGGAGGCCGAGGACGCGACCGCGACGACATCGCCCGAGGCGATCACGTCGACCGGCTTGGCGTCGGCGACGTCGTCCGCCAGTAGGTCGGAGCGTGACACCATCCCCGCCAGGGTGCCGTCCTCTGCGATCAGCGGGTAGGCGCTGTGCGGACCGTCGGCGAGGGCGGTCCGGGCGGCAGCCACGGTGGCACCCGCCTGGATCGTGACCACGTCGCGCGACATGACGCTCGCCACGCGCGTGTTCCGCAGGACGTCTACTTCCGCGTGGTGATGGATCCGCAGACCTCGACGCGTGAGCTTCTCGGTCATGAGGCTGTCCGATGCGAGTGACGTCGCGACGATCGCGGCGGCGGCGGTCGCGAGCATCAATGGCACCGCCATCGCAGGCGCCGCGACGATCTCGATCATGAA
>Ga0207708_10001886_pt1 | contig 15484 bp, 9 predicted proteins | sample KBSK5101metaG_FD_184340 | JGI IMG/M metagenome (GOLD analysis project Ga0207708, IMG submission 184340) | Corn, switchgrass and miscanthus rhizosphere microbial communities from Kellogg Biological Station, Michigan, USA - KBS K5-10-1 metaG... | ecosystem: Host-associated > Plants > Roots >...
CCATGCCGGGATCTTCGCCAGCCAAGCTGACCTGGCAACTTTCTCGCCTCCCCAAAGCCGCGCGCGTCCAGCAAGCGTCAGTACTTTCCACGCGTTAGCGCCGCGAGCATTGAGGAGGCCGACGGTTCGATCCCGTTCAGCTCCACACAACGAAACCTACGCCGCTCCACGGGATTCCGGAGCCGACGGGTTTCTGCTGCTTGCGGCGCCATCACACGCCGTTGACAAACAAGAAGATGGTCGCGGCGCGGGTCAACCCGCCGCCGGCGCCGGTGACGTCGACGCTCACGAAGGCCTGGGGCGTGCCGGGGGCGGCGGTCAAGGTCAGGACCGTGGCGTCGCCGGTCGTGGAGACCGGCTCGAACGTCGCGGTCACCCCGGCGGGCAGGCCGGTCACGGTGAACGAGACGGCGCCGCCGAAGCCCGAGCGGCTGATCGCGATGAACGTCTGCGCCGGTTCGCCCGGGTTCAGGGTCAGGCCGCCGGGGCTGGCCGAGATCGCGAAGTCCCCGCCGGCCGCTTCGCTGACGGACAGCCCGATCGTGACGGTGCGGGTGAGGCCGCCGCCGGTCCCCGTGACCGTGACGGTCGCGAACCCGTCGCCGCCGTGGCGGACGCGGTCAGGGTCAGGGTCGTGCTGTCGCCCGCGGTCGACGGCGGATCGAAGCTGGCGGTCACGCCCGCCGGTAGCCCGCCGGCGCTGAACGCGACGGCGCTCGCGAACCCGTCGATTCGCGCGATCGATATGAAGGACTGCGCCGACGCGCCTTGTGGGAGCGCGATCGAAGCGCCGCTGGCCGACAGCGTGTCGCTCGACGTCCGCCCGAGCCGCCCCGTCGGATCATGTTGTCGCCAGACCTCAGGCTGTTGCCGGGCGGGCAACAAACGACCGTCACGATCGTGTCGTGACGTTAGTAATTTCAACTATTTACGTTAAATTAATATTGGCTCGCTTACTGCTTTATATGAGCCAGTAACACACGTACCTCGTGACAAACGCAAACCCCGAGCGATCGGGCGACGCAAAGCCAACGGGGCTCACTGAGCCGGCTGGGTTACCGAAGGGGAAGAACGAATGAAGAACCACGCACTGCTGAAACGAACGCTGCGGATCGGAATCACGCTGGGAGCCATCTCGAGCACGATCGGCTGCGCAGAGATCGACGATATGACCGAGGCTCAGAATGAGGCCGTTGCGTCGGACAACGGGTGGAGCGCCAACGGGTTCAGCCTGAACGGCTTCAGCTTGAACGGCTTCAGCTTGAACGGCTTCAGCGCCAACGGGTTCAGCACCAACGGGTTCAGCGGCAACGGCTTCAGCCTGAACGGCCTGTCCACTGGTGGCCTGTCGTCGACCACCGGGTTGATGACCACGCCGGGCGGCCGCCAGGTCGTGCAGTACATCGCCAAGTGCGCGCTGGCCGAGGGCACGAACCTCGTCAAGCAGGACCAGTACGGTGCCTCGTACACGTTTCCGGGCAAGCTCGGTGTGGCGACGCAGTGGCTCACCGGCATGTGTGACATGGACTGCCAGGAGAAGGTCAGCGCCTGCTTGCTCGCCCACGTGAACAACGCGGGCGTGCACATCTCGATCTGGCTCTCCGGCGAAGGCTCCCTCGGCTGGGGTAAGGATCCGAACTTCCCCTTCGAGGAAGGTTCGTTCTTCGGCAACCTGTTCCCGAGCACGAAGAACGCCGCCGGGCAGACGGTCTCCAACCTGGGCGGCCGCGACTGGATGGGCTTCTACTGCAACGGCAAGGATTGGGACGCGGGCTCGGTTCCGGGACGCCTCGGACAGCCGATCGCCACCAACGTCTACAAGAACCCGTTCGGCTCTCCCAACGCCTGCGGCTGGGGCTCCGTCGACCACTCGACCAACGGCGTGCACGACGGCTTCGCGTCCGTGCCCGAGCAGGTCAGCTACCCGGCCAAGACGTGGAACCACGTCGTGACCGTGTACCGGAACTTCGACCCGAACACGAACTACAAGATCTGCCTCAAGTCGCCGGCGCTGTGCCTCGGCGTCGAGTCGGCCGACAAGACGCTGGACGGCGCGAACCTCGAGGTGCGCAGCTACGTCAGCGGCCAGACCGACATGCAGTGGAAGGTCCTGCAGACCACGACGGGCAAGTACAAGCTGCAGAACGTCGCCAGCGGCAAGGTCGTCGACGTGAGCACGGCGGCGGGCAAGCCGATGATCCAGAAGCCGTACACGGGTAGCGCCTCCCAGCAGAGCAGTCTGGCCCCCCTCACCAACGAGGGCTACGGCATCTACCAGATGAAGCCCTCGTCGGAGCAGTACAACTTCTTCGGCTGCGGCAACAGCACCGCCTACGCGGGGCAGAACGTGGCGGTCACCAACAGCAACAACGACGGCAACAAGTGGACCATCGTTCCCGCGAACTAGGCACATACATCTGAAGCGATCAACGGCCGGCCGCCGCGAGGCGAGCCGGCCGTTTCCATTTCAGGGCGCGCGTTCAGGACGTGAGCCGCTACGGCAACGTGCCGGGCTGGAACAGATCCGCGAAGTCGTTGGCGCTCGCGACGGTCGGGAGGAGCGGGAGGCCGAAGATCTCCTCGACGGTCTTCACGAGCGAGCTGTGGGTGAAGGCGACGGAGCTGGTGTAGCCCGGCTTGACGTGCGGGCCGATGGCGAAGAACGGGATCAGCGAGCTGCCGCCCTCCGGTTCGTCCCAGACGATGAAGATGACGCCCGAGTGCGCGTTGACGTAGTCGATGAGGGGCGGCAGGTTGGCGGCGAGCCACGCGTCGCCGATCGCGATCGGATCGCCGGACGGACAGCCCGAGCCGCCGTGCATGTCGTTACAGACGTTCGGGCTGATGAAGTTGTACTGGGCCACGGTCCCTTGCACGAACGCCTGCCCCGTCGTGAACGCGGTGTGGTGCGCGCCGCAGAGCGCGTTCGTCTTGGACGGCGGGCTGCCCGCGATGTCCTGGAAGAAGACGAACGGGTCGTGCTTGGCCGCGTACATGCCCGAGGAGCTGACCGGGCACGCGCCTGACGAGGTGCTGAGACCCTCCATGGCGCCCATCCAGCTGATGGGCGGGTTCGCGGCCATCATCTGTGTCGTGAGGTGAGCGGTGTTCTTGGTGCTGTTGCCGGCGGACGGATCGGAGTCGCCGGTGAACGTCATGTCGCTGAACTTGTTCGTGCCCGCCTCCATCCAGACGTAGTGCGGCTCGCTGGGAACGCCGTCCGACAGCGGATCGGTGAACGCGGTCGCGTGCGCGTACTGGGCGAGCAGCCCGCTCAGGTACGGGGCGTTCTTGTTGCCGTAGATCGCGGCGGCCGGCTCGTTCTCCATCGCGACCACGAAGACGTTCTTGATCTTGTTGTCGACGGGCGTCGTCGCGCCCGTGCCGGCGGCGCCGGTTGTCGTGCCGGTCGTTCCGGCGGTTGCCGGCATTCCTGCGGTGCCGGGCGTTCCCGCGCTTCCCGTCGTTCCGGTGTCGCCGGCGGTTCCTGGCGTCCCTGCGGTGCCGGTTGTTCCAGCGGTGCCGGTCGTACCGGCGGTGCCGGTCGTTCCGGCGGCGCCGGTCGTCGTCTCCCCGCCGATGCTCCCCCCGCTGCCTGTCCCGGGATGCCCCGTGTCCGGCGATCCGCCGTCATGAGATCCTGCCGTTCCCGTCGAACCGCCCGTGTGGGTTCCGGCGGTGCCGGCCGCGCCGCCGGGTGGATCGCCCGTCGCCGTTGGATCCGATCCGGAGCCGCCGCAGCCGAGCCACGGCAAGAGCGCAAGAGCGAGGACGAGACGCGAGCCACGGCGAACAACAGTTGCCATGCCCGAGAACTACGGCTGCCGGCGCGCCGGCGGACGTACCCACGGTCGAGCCTGCGCCGCAAACCCCCGTAGCGTCGCGGAAATTCTAGTCGCCGTGCGCGTCGAGGCGCGCCGCGCCCGCATCGCGCGCGGCCGACAGATCCAGGACGAGGCGACCGCCGATCTCCGCGCCCTGGTCCGAGCGCCACTTGCGTTTGCGTGTCGTCCCCTTCGACACCAGGTCGGTGAGCTCGGCGTCGGTGATGCGACGCCCGGCGATCTCGAACCAGATCACGAACGCGCAGCCCTCGCGCCAGCGGGCGCAGCCCCAGCCCCGCTTTCCCGCCACCAGCGCGCCTTGCTTGCAGCGCGGGCAAATCAACGTCGTGGCTTTCGCGCGCGTCGCCGCGGGCGGCCGTTTCGGCCGGGACCTGGGCGAGACGTCCGGAGCGCGCGGCGGCGCCGTCGCGCCCGACGCCCGAACGACGCCGGCACCGCCGCGGATCGCCGTGACGACGTCGCGCACGTAGCGCGAGATGTCCGCCATGAACGCCGCGCGCGTCTCCTGGCCGCGCGCCACGCGCGACAGGCGCGCCTCCCACGCGCCCGTCAGCTCGGGAGAGGCCAGGCTCTTCTCCGGAAGCGCGTCGATCAGCCCGATGCCCATGTCCGTAGGCACGAGGTTCTTCCCGTCGCGGGCCACGAATGTCCGTCGGATCAACGTCTCGATCGTCGCGGCGCGCGTGGCGGGCGTGCCCAGGCCGGAATCGCGCATGGCGGCGCGCAGCTCCTCGTCGGCGATCTCGCGTCCCGCCGACTCCATCGCGCCCAGCAACGTCGCCTCGGTGTGGCGGGGCGGCGGGCGCGTCTGCTTGGTCAAGACCTCGAACTTGCCGTCCAGGCGCTGTCCCTCCGCGAGCGGCGGCAGCGTCTGACCACCATCGCCGTCCGCCTCACCGCGGCCGGGCTGACCGATACCCGCGACGTCCTGCCAGCCGGCGACGAGGCGGACGCGTCCGCGCGCGCGGTAGCGATCGGGTGGCGGCGGCAACGCCGTCACCAGCGTCTCGTCGGCGCCCGCATCGGCGTCCTTCGATTCGGCCGCGGCGCGCGGCCCGGTGTCCGTCGGGCTGTCTGTCGGACCCACGCGAATGACGACGTCGGTCAGCGCGAACTCCGCGTCGGGGTGAAACGCCCCGAGAAAACGCCGCGCGACCAGATCGAAGATGCGGCGCTCGTCCCGGGGCAGCTCCTCGAGCCGCACGGGCTGGCCCGTCGGGACGATCGCGTGGTGGTCGTTGACCTTGGCGTCGTCGAACACGCGGCGCGACTGCGCCGGCGGGGTCGCGAGCAGCGGCTGCGCGAACGGCGCGTATTCGGGCAGCGCGGCCAGCGCCCCGAACAGCTTGGGCAGCTCCTTCACCATGTCGGTCGTCAGGTAGCGCGAGTCGGTCCGCGGGTAGGTGAGGATCTTGTAGCGCTCGTACAGCGCCTGCGCGGCCGCCAGCGTCGCGGTCGCCGACAGGCCGTAGCGCCGGTTCGCCGTTCGCTGCAGCGACGTGAGGTCGAACAGCAGCGGCGGCGGCTCGCGCACGCGCTTTTGCCGCAGCCGTTCGACGACGGCGCCGTCCGGTCCGCCCGCCGCGCTCTCGTCGCGGGCGACGATGCGCTCTGCCAGCGCGCGCTCGCCCAGGCGCGAACGGATCGCCTTGCCGTCCGGCAGCGCGACGCCCCAGGTGGCGGTCACCTTCTCGGCGGCGTCGGCGGGCGTCCCCGCGGGCACGTACAGACCGCGCACCTCCCAGTAGTCACGCGGCCGGAACTGCCGGATCTCCAGCTCCCGCCGCACGAGGATCGCCAGCGTCGGCGTTTGCACGCGGCCGATCGAATACAGCGGCGAATCGCTCTGTCCGCGACGGCCGCGGCGCGGCGGGCGCGCCACGCGGGGGCGCGGCGCGGCGGCGCGCGAGCTGACGGTGACAGCGCGCGTGGCGTTCATGCCCACCAGCCAATCGGCCTCCGATCGGCTGCGGGCGGCGTCGGCGAGCGGGTCGAGCTCGACGCCGGGGCGCAGCCGCGCGAAGCCCGCCCGGATCGCCTGATCGGTGAGCGACGAGATCCACAACCGCTTGATCGGAAGCCGGCTGCGCGCCAGCTCGTAGACGTAGCGAAAGATGAGCTCGCCTTCGCGTCCGGCGTCGCAGGCGTTCACGACCTCGTCGAAGCGCCGATCGCGCAGCAGGTCGCCCACGGCGCGCAGCTGGTCACGCGTGCCCGACACGGGCCGCAGCTTGAAGGCGGCGGGCAGCATCGGCAGGGTGTCCAGCCGCCAGGCTTTCCAGGCCGGATCGTAGGCGGCGGGCTCCTCGAGCTCGACGAGGTGGCCGATGCACCAGGTGATCACCCGCCCGCCGCCGTCGATGGCGTGCTTGCCCGCGCCGCGCATCCCGAGAACGCGCGCCAGATCGCGCGCGACGGAAGGCTTCTCGGCGATGACGAGCTGCACGGTCGGCCTCAGATTACCGGTTCTCGGCGGGCAAGCGCACGAAGTTGCGAAAGCAAACTGCTTCGCGCGTTCGTCGCCTGCGACGAAAGCGCCGCCCATCGCCGCCAGGTGAGCTAGGCTCGGACCGCGATGCAGGCCCAGGGGTATCGGGTCACGCTGGAGCACCAGGCGGGCCATTGGTGGTACCGCTCGCGGCGCGAGCTCTGGCTGCGACAGGTCGAGCGCGCGGCGCGCGCGCTGGGATATCCGGGCCGGCGGCTCGAGCTGCTCGACTACGGCTGCGCGGCGGGCTTCGACCTCGCGTCGCTGGCGCGCTTCGGCGACGCACACGGCGCGGAGACCGCCGACGCCCGTGCGATCGACGCGCTCGCGGGCGGCGCGGCGGCGTCATCGAGCCAGGCGTTTCCGATCCACCGCGTGCCCGACGACATGGCCGCGCTGCGCGGGCGCTTTCACATCGTGACGTGCCTCGACGTGCTCGAGCACCTGGACGACGACGTCGGCGGGCTGCGCGCGATCGGCGCGCTGCTGGCGCCCGGCGGCCAGCTGGTCGCGACCGTCCCCGCGTACGACTGGATGTGGAGCGGCGAGGACGTCATCAGCGCCCACCGCCGCCGCTACACGCGCGACCGCCTGCTCGATGCCGCGCGCGCGGCCGGCTTCGAGGTCCTCTTCTCCAGCTACTTCTTCGCGAGCGTGCTTCCCGGCGCGGCCGCCGTCGTCTGGGGCCGGCGCCTGTTCTCGCGCGACTGGCAGTCGCAGACGAACCTCGACGCGCACCCGCGCTGGCTGGGCGGGCTGCTGCGCGCGGTGACCGCCGCAGAGGCGCGCCTGGTCGGCGACGAGCGCGTGTCGCTGCCCGCGGGCGCGAGCCTGGTCTGCCGCCTGCGGCTGGAGACGCGCGAGGTCCGATCGTGAGCGCGCGTCACCCGGGCGACGACGCCCGCTGGCGGCCCTGGCGCGATCGGCCCCTGGTCTTCGGCGCGCCGACGATCGGCGCCGCCGAGCGCGACGAGGTGATCGCGTGCCTCGAATCCGGCTGGCTCGGCCCGGGACCGCGGGTCGCCGAGCTGGAGCGCCGGTTCGCCGCCTATCTGGGCGCGCCCGCCGCCGTCGCGGTCAACTCCTGCTCGGCCGCCCTGCAGCTGGCGCTCGCCGCCCTCGATCTACCGCCGGGCTCCGAGGTGATCACGACCAGCATGACGTTCTGCGCGACCGCGCACGCGATCGTGCACGCGGGCTGCGAGCCGCTGTTCGCCGACTGCGATCCACGCACGCTGAACATCGACGTCGCCGACGTGCGCCGGAAGATCACGCCGCGCACGCGCGCGATCCTCGCCGTGCACTTCGCGGGCCGGCCGTGCGACGTCGCCGCGCTCGACGCGCTCGCGCGCGAACATGAACTCGCGTTCATTGAGGACGCGGCGCACGCGCTGGAAGCGACGGTCGGCGGGCAGCACTGCGGCACCTTCGGTGCCTTCGGCTGCTTCAGCTTCTACCCCACGAAGAGCGTCACCACGGCTGACGGCGGCCTGCTGCTGGCGCGCGATCCGCACGTCACCGAGCGGCTGCGGCGGCTCGCGCTCCACGGCATGACCGCCGACGCGTGGAGCCGCTACGACGCCGACGGGTTCGCGCACTACGAGGTCGTCGAGCCGGGCTTCAAGTACACGCTCACCGACTTCGCCGCGGCCCTGGGGCTGCACCAGATCGACGCCATCGACGAGCGCTGGCAGCGGCGTCGCACGCTGTGGCGGCGCTACGAGGAAGAGCTGGCCGGCCTCCCGCTGCACCTGCCCGCGCCGCCCGACCGGAACACGCGGCACGCGCTGCACCTCTTCACCTGCCTCGTCGACGACACCCGGACGTCGGTCACGCGCGACGAGGTGCTCGCGCGGTTGCACAGGCTGCGCATCGGCACGGGCGTGCACTACCGCGCCGTGCACCTTCATCCCTGGTACCAGCGCACCTACGGCCGCCGCACCGGCTCGCTGCCCGGCGCCGAGTGGGTGAGCGCGCGGACGTTCTCGCTGCCGCTCTCTGCCGGGATGACCGACGACGACGCCGCGGACGTCGTGCGCGCGCTGCGCCTCGTCCTGTCATGATGGGCGCGGGCCCGCGCCAGGCGCCGGGCGCGCTGGCGCCCGATTTTTCGCTCGTCGTCCCCTGCTACAACGAGGCGCGCCACCTGCGCGCCAGCGTGCGCGACGTCGTCGACGTGCTCGAGGCGACGGGCTGGACGTGGGAGATCGTGTTCGTCGAGGACGCGAGCACCGACGACACCCCCGCGATCGTCCGCGAGATCTGCGTCGCGTATCCAAACTGCCGCGCGATCTTCCACGATCGCAACCGCGGCCGCGGCGCCGCGTTCAAGACAGGGTTCGCGGCGAGCACGGGCCGCGTGACGGGGTTCCTCGACATCGACCTCGAAGTGCACGCGCGCGACATCCCGCGCCTCGTCGCCGAGCTGGAACGGACCGACGCCGACGTCGTCACCGGCCGGCGTCACTACCTGCTGCGGCAGACGGGCGGGCTGCACCGCGCGGCGGCGTCGTGGGCGTACCGGCGGCTGGCGAACTTCCTGCTGTCGCTGGACCTCGAGGACAGCGAGACGGGCTGCAAGTTCTTCCGCCGCGACTCCGCGGGCCCGATCGTGCTGGGCAGCGACAACGACGGCTGGTTCTGGGACACGGAGGTGATGGCGCGCGCGCGCCTGGCCGGCCTGCGCATCGAGGAGGTGCCGGTGCAGTTCGTGCGTCGCGCCGACAAGAGCAGCACTGTCCGGTTCTGGCGCGATTCATGGCACTACCTGCGCGCGCTGCACGACTTTCGCGGCGTCGTCGGCCTGTCACGCCGGACCAAGTCGCCGGTCTACTGGACGGGCCATGGCTACAACCTGACGATGCAGGTCCTCTACGGCGGCGAATACGGACGCGTCGCGGCCGCCGTCGCCGCGCGCATCGCCGACGGCGCGAGCGTGGTCGACGTCTGCTGCGGCACCGCGCGCCTGCATCGGGACTTCCTGCGCGCGCGCGGCTGCAGCTACCTGGGGCTCGATTTCAACGGTGACTTCGTGATGCACGCGCGCCGGCGCGGGACCGACGCGCGCTGGTTCAACCTGGAGAGCGACCCGCTGCCCGGGGCCGACTACGTCGTCATCTGCTCCAGCCTCTACCACTTCACGAACCGCGCCGACGAGATCGTCAGCAAGCTGCGGCGCGCCGCGCGGCGCGCGGTGATCATCTCGGAGCCGGTGAAGAACCTGTCGCAGTTCCCGGCGCTCGGGCGGCTGGCGGCGGCGCTGACCGATCCCGGCGTCGGCGACGGCGACGGACACCTGCGGCGCTTCGACCTACCGGCGTTCGCCGCGCTCGTCGCGCGTCACGGCGGCCAGCTCACCCACGCCCCCGGCGACCGCAACGCGCTCGCGGAACTGCCGCCGCTGTAGTCGGGACGGACCCTCACCCCGACCCTCTCCCGCGCGAGCGTCGCCCGAAAGCGGCTTGCCCTCACCCCGACCCTCTCCCGCAAAGCGGGAGAGGGAGAGCAGATCCCCTCGCCCCGTCCGCTCAGATCCCCTCTCCCCGTCTGCGGGGAGAGGGTCAGGGTGAGGGTCCGGCCGGCCGCAAATGGGCGTCGTACGCCTGGAACACCAGCCGGCGTGGATCCTTCGGCGCGATCGCCGGCGCCCCGTCGCTTCGCAAGCGGATCCACGTCCGTCCCGGCGGGACGCGCAGCGTTCGCGCGATCGGTGTGCCGCCCGGCGCGAGCGTGACCGTCTCGGACCAGACGTCGCCGATCACGCGCAGCGACGCCGGCGGCTGCGCGGCCGCGAAGCGCATCGACAGATCGACCTGCGCGTCGCTCGCCGCCGGGTTGGTGATCTCGATCCAGCAATCGCCCGAGCACCAGCGAAACGGTCCGTCCGGTCCGTTCTCGGGCCGAAAGAATCCGGCGCTCCAGCCCAGCAGCGGCCGATCGAGCGCGTGCTGGCGGCGAAGCGCGCGCTCGGCCGGCGTCAGCGCGGCCTGCGTCCGCCCGCGTTCCGCACGCAGGTCGAAGAACAGCAGGTGGTAGCCTGGCGCCGTGAAGGCCGACTCCGCGCCCAGCGCCGCGGACAGCGCGCCCACGATGGCGGCGCCCTTGTCGGGATAGCCGCCGCGATCGACGAGCACGCCGTCGAATCCGGCATCGACCAGCGTGCGCACCAGGTCGGGGATCGGTTGGTCCGCGACAGCCCGCGTCCAGCCGTCGCCGCTGCGACCGAACATCGTGGGGTAGCTCCAGCGCAGCGCGCGCGAGTGCAGATAGGGCCGCAACGGGTCGTAGTCCACCAGCGCGGTGCCCGGCGGGACGCTGGCCTCGGGAAAGCGCAGGTACGGCAGGTCGAAGATCTGCGCGCCGACGGGGAGCCGCGCCTCCAGGTCGCGCACGAACGACGCGTCCGCGTGGAACTCGCGCGAACGCAGCGCGTACTGCGGCACCATCGCCGGCGTGGTCTGATCGGCGAGCCCGATGAACAGGACCGCCGCGCTCGCGAGCAGCCCCGCGCGCGGCCTCCTACGTCCCAGCCGATCGAGCAGCAGCGCCACGCCAAACAGCGCAAAGAACGCGATGTAAACGTGCATGCGCGCGTAGGTCCGGATCTGCGGCGTCACGAGCAGCGCGAACAGCACGCCGAAGCCGCCGGTCGTCGCGAGCAGCAGCGCCGCCAGGTTCAGCCGCGCCAGCGCCGCCCACAGCGGCCGACGGGCAACGTCCGGGTCCGGTTTGTCACCGTCCGGTTCGCCGCCCGGATCCGCGCGCCGGAACAGGAAGCCGAGCAGGATCAGGAAGCCGGCGGCGCCCACGACGCCGAGGTTGGTCGTCGAGACCTCCTCGGACGTTCCGGTCGCGCGATCGTAGCGGAGCTTCAACTTCGCGAGCGCCGCGATCCGGTGATTGTCCACCGGCAGCAGCAGCGACGCGATCTTCAGCCCGTACGCCTCCGCCTCACCCGTCGAGCGCACGGCGACCTCGGGGTTGGGCCCCATCCGGTGCCGGTAGAGCAGAATCGGAACGCTCTGCACGCCGAGTCCGGCGACGATCACCGCGCAGACCGCCGCCCCCGCCAGCGCGTGGCGCGGCGAGCGGCGAGCGACCGAGGTCCAGACGCCAGCGGCGACGATCAGGACGCCCGCGAAGAACGCGTAATACACGCCCGTCCCCGACACGAGCAGCGCGATCGCGATCGCCGCGATGCTGCGGCGGCTCCGCAGCGCGAGGCGCGGCCGCCACGGCCGCGCTCCCGGCGCGAGCAGCGGCGGATCGTCGCCCGAGAGCCACAGCGCGACGAGGATCGCGAGTGGCACCTGAAAGAAGAGGGCCAGGTAGAAGTGCGTCTCACCGATCAGGAGGCGGCTGGGCAGGAACGCGTACAGCAGGCTGGCGACGGCCGCGGGGACGGGCGCCACGCGGAAGTGGCGCAGCACCGCCAGCGCCGACACGGCGATCAGCGGGAACCCGAGCAGAAAGTATGTGTTGAACAGCAGCGCCCAGTCGCTGCTGAACAGCGACATCGCCTTGATCGCCAGCAGGTGGATGGCTTCGGCCTGCGGAAAATCGTGGAGCGCCAGGACGCCGGGCGCGCCGAGCTGCGGGTTCGTGAGGTACCAGCCGTGGTCGACGGTGGCCTTAACCATCATCTCGAAGAACACGGCGTCGCCGCGGTCGTTGAACGGGACCCGCAAGTCGGCCCGCCACAGCCGTAGCACCAGGACCGCCTCGACGACGGCGGCCAGCGCCACGGCGCCGTAAAGCCGAACCGCGGCAGACATCTGCCACGACCGCCGGTTCATCGCGGCGAGTGTAACAGCTACAGGTCGGAACACTGTAACAGCCGGCCTGTTACACCCCGCCTGCGCGGCACGGATTCGCGGGGGTCGCGTGCGCCGCAACGCCGGCACGGGACGTGCTGACGGACGCTGGCATCATGAAAAATCCAGCCACGACCCTTCGCCTCCTCACCGGACTGTTTTCCCTCGTTTCCCTCGCGCCCGCGGCATGCGAGGCCCCGCACCGCGACGATCCGACGACCGGGACGCTCAGCGTCGCGCTGCGGACATCCGCGGGGACGATCGCCTACCGCCTGCGCGCCGCGACCTTCAACATCACGCCGGTCGGCGCGTCGACGGCCGTCGCCTCGATCAACACCGAGGACAACCTGGATGCGACGTCCGTCCAGCAGGCGCTGCCGCCGGGACTCAACAACGTCTTCCTCGCGCCGGGCTGGCGGCTCGAGAAGGACTTCTCGGGGACGTTCAGGGACGTGACCGCGCAGCTGGTCTCGACCAACCCCGCGACCGTCACGATCACGCAGGGCCAGATCACCAGCACGTCGTTCGCGTTTCAGACCGACGGCGGCGAGGTGATCACCGTCGGAACCGGGACGCTGAACCTCACGATCGACGTCCTCGATCAAGCCGTCCTACCAGACGTGATCAGCGCATCGACCAGCGCGTCGCACACCTGCGTCGTGCTGGCCGGCGGCGCCGTGCGCTGCTGGGGCATGGGCTTCAGCGGCGGGCTGGGATACGGCAACACCAACAACATCGGCGACAACGAGACGCCCGCCTCCGCCGGCGACGTCAACGTAGGCGGAGCCGCCACGCAGGTCACGACCGGCAGCTTCGCGACGTGCGTGCGCCTGTCCACCGGCGCGGTTCGCTGCTGGGGCACCAACACCGACGGCCAGCTCGGTCTCGGCAACACCACCGCGATCGGCGACAACGAAGTCCCCTCCTCGGTGGCCGAGGTCAACGTCGGCGCCCCGGTCGCGCAGATCTCCGCCAGCGGCAACCACGTCTGCGCCCTGCTGACCAACGGCAACGTGCGCTGCTGGGGCCGCGGCGCCGAGGGCGTGCTCGGCTATGGCAACACCAACAACATCGGCGACAACGAGACCCCCGCGTCCGCCGGCGATGTCAACGTCGGCGGCCCCGTCGCCCAGATCGCCACCGGCCCGCTGCACACCTGCGCGCTGCTGACCAACGGCAACGTGCGCTGCTGGGGTGACGGCAGCGTGGGCGCGCTCGGCTACGGCAACACCAACGACATCGGCGACAACGAGACGCCCGCCTCGGCCGGCGACGTCAACGTGGGCGGCCCCGTCGCGCAGATCGCGGTCGGCGCCTTCCACACCTGCGCCCTCCTCACCAGCGGCGCCGTGCGCTGCTGGGGCCTGGCCGTCGACGGCCAGCTCGGTCTGGGCAACACCAACAACATCGGCGACAACGAGCTCCCGTCGTCGGTGCTGCCCGTCGCTTTCGCCGCGCTCGCCAACGGCGCGTTCACACCAGCGCAGGTCCTGGCCGGCGAGCGCCACACCTGCGTGCGTTCGAGCTCGAATGTGATCCGCTGCTGGGGCGCAGCCGCCAACGGCGAGCTCGGCTACGGCACCACCACCAGCAACATCGGCGACAACGAGCTCGTCAGCGGGATCCTCACGGCGGTCCAGGGACTCGGCACGCCGATCTCGCTCGCGCTCGGATCGAGCGCGCACCACACCTGCGCCATCCTCGCGACCGGCGCGATCCGCTGCTGGGGCCTGGGCACGTCGGGCCAGCTCGGCTACGGCAACACGAACAACATCGGCGACAACGAGAGCCCCGGCGGGCTCGGCAACGTGGTCGTGACCACCACGGCCGCCCCGACCGCGCCCGACAAGACCCTGCCGCCGCCGCCGGCCAGCACCGCCACGATCACGCTGAAGATCATCGGCACGGGCGCGGTCAACGAAGGCGGCTTCACCTGCGCGTCGAACGTCGGCGTCTGCTCGATTCAGCGGCCGATCGGAACCGCCCCGATCGTCGTCAACGCGGACCGGCCGGGTGGTTCGTGGGTGGGATCCGTCTGCACGCCGCAGGGCTCGGGCAACCCGAGCACCGACGCGGTGATCTCGTTCGCCGCCAGCGGAACCTGCACGCTCACGTTCCCGTAGAGAAACCGCCCGGCGGCCCGGCGCATGTCATCCAGATCGAGATCGCCTGGCCGCGCGGGCGACGGCGAGGCTGGCGCGCGCGGCGTGGGCGAGCGCGGGCACGTCGAGGGCGCGCGCGGTCGCCAGCGTGCGCGCGAGCAGTCGCGCGGCGGTCGCCGCGTCGCCGGCGTCGATGAGCGCGCTGGCGCGGGCGTGCGCGGCCCAGAGTTGCCATGGCCGCGGCCCGGCGCGCCGGCTCGCGCGGAACGACAGCGTGGTCAGGCGCTGGCGCTCCGCCTCCAGGCCCAGGCCGCGCGCGGCCCGCGCAGCGTGATAGAGGACGTCGCCCCAGTCGGCGAAGTCGCGGCTGACGCGCAGGCCGGCGTGAGCGGCGAGCCGGCGGTGGATCAAACCCAGCCGCGCGCCGTCGCGGCGAGCGATCGCGAGGTCGGTCAGGTTCACGAGCGCCGGCAAGAGATTGCGGTCCGCAGGCAGCCTCGCCACGTCGACCGATTCCAGCGCGCGGCGCGCGCCCCTGACGTCGCCCAGGTGCAGGCGCGCGACCGCGGCGACGAGGCGGCCGGATACCTCCGCCCCGCGCGGCACGGCGCGGATGGCGAGGTCGGCGGCCCAGCGAAGCATCGACCGTCGCGTCTTGCCCACCAGCTCCAGCGCCAGGTTCAGCGCGTGCGCCGCGACGATCCCGTCGGCGATCGGGCCGAGGGCGGTACGGCCCGCAGGCAACGCGCGCGCGAGCAGGCGCGCCGCGCCGCTCACGTGACCGGCGTGGAACCGTCGCGCGGACTCGAGCACGGCGCCGAACCAGAGGTGGCCGGGATGTCCCACGGTCGCCGCCAGACGCTGGTGCTGGCGCGCCAGCCGGTCCACCTCCGCCGTCCGACCGAGCGCGAACAGGTGCTCCGCGCAGGCGAGCAATGCATCGAGAATTCGCAGCGGATCGCCAAGCCGTCGCGCGGCGTTCAGAAGACGCCGGGCGGCCTGCAATCCTTCCACCCGCGCCGCGCCTGCGGCCGCGACCGCGATGTCGCGCGAGGGCAGCGCGCTGGCGGCCCGCCTCCGCAGCGGCGCGCCCTCGCCGAAGCCGCCGGGCGGACGGTGGCGCTCGGCGACCGACGCGGGCTCGGCGCGCCATCGAAACCCTTTGCCCCGCACGGTGAGGATGTACGCGTGCGGCAGCTCGGGATCCTCCAGCGCGCGCCGCGCGTGCATGATCGC
>Ga0207708_10001888_pt1 | contig 15477 bp, 15 predicted proteins | sample KBSK5101metaG_FD_184340 | JGI IMG/M metagenome (GOLD analysis project Ga0207708, IMG submission 184340) | Corn, switchgrass and miscanthus rhizosphere microbial communities from Kellogg Biological Station, Michigan, USA - KBS K5-10-1 metaG... | ecosystem: Host-associated > Plants > Roots >...
CCTCCTGGCGGGTCGAGTCGAACGTCTTCGACGTCGACTGCATGTTCAGGATCTCGCGCGGCGCCGTGCCGCGGTTGAAGAAGAACACGTAGACGTTGACCCCGACCAGCCCGACCAGGAGGACGCCCAGCCTCAGGTGCTTGCCACCCTCGCGCGAGCGGCGTCTGCGTCGTTGTTTTCTTGCCAAGACCGACCTGCAGGGAATGGACCGACCCCGTGCAGGGGCCGAACCCTTCACGTAACACGCGATCCGGGTGCGGGCAATTTACTGACGGTCGAGCTGCCGTGGATTACGCCGCGATGCGGAGCAGCTTTGCCTCGGGGCCTGCCTCCGAACGGACTCGGACTTCGCGCGTTCCCGGATCGACAATCAGATCGAGCTCCTCGAGAGGAATCTGGCCGATGAGTGGCGTCGTACCGGCGGGGGTAACGTATGCGTCGCACGACATCTGTCTGCCGAGGATCTCGATCCGGAGCGGTCCCATCTTCGGTATCCGACGCCTGGTCCCATCTGCCAGCGTGGCCATCCCGAGCAGGACCACGGACAATCCGAGCGCGCGGGCCGCGTCCTCCGGGATCACCAACGTTACCGCGCCGGTGTCGACCATTGCTTCGAGGCTAACGGTCCGAACCGCTTCACCTGGGATGAGCCCGCGATGCGCATCATCGAGATCGGTCCGATTCCAAAGCTTCACCTGGGTCATGACGGCTCCCATTCTAGCACCGGGGAACTTGTCGGCCGCGCCCGGTTGGGGTTGCGCACAAACGATCGCGGAGCGACGTCAGTCCTGGCGCGCGGCGCGCAGCATCTCGTCGGCGTGGGCGGCGGCCTGCGGCGACGGCGCGGCGCCCGCCAGCATGCGCGCGATCTCGCCCGCGCGATCGGCCTCGGCGAGCGCCTCGATCGCGACGCGCGTCTTGCCGCGGGCGACGCTCTTGGTGACGCGCACGTGCGCGTCCGCGAACGCCGCCACCTGCGCGAGGTGCGTGATGACGATGACCTGCCGATCGGCGGCGATGCGTTTCAGCTTGCGCCCGATCACCTCGGCCGCGCCGCCGCCCACCCCGGCGTCGACCTCGTCGAACACGTAGGTCAGCACTTGGTCGGTGCGCGCCAGCGCCTGCTTCACCGCCAGCATCACGCGCGACAGTTCGCCGCCCGACGCGATCCGCGCCAGCGGCTTCGGCTCTTCGCCTGGGTTGGGCGCGAAAAGGAACCGCACGCGATCCGCCCCCGCCGCGCCCAGCTCGCGCGCTTCGAACAGAACGACAGGTAGGCGCGCGGTCGCGAACCCGAGCTCGCGCAGCGTCGCCGACACCTTCTTCTCCAGGCTGACCGCTGATTGCTTCCGCGACGCCGTCAGCGCCGCCGCCGCGGCGACGGCGCGCCTGTTCGCAGCGTCCGCCGCCGCCTGACGCTCCGCCAGCGCGTCGTCGTAGCGCGCCACCTCCGCCAGCTCGGTGGCGAGCGCGTCGCGGCGCGCGGCGAGGTCGGCGACAGTGCCGCCGTGCTTGCGGCACAGGCGCGACAGAAGGAAGAGGCGCTCCTCGAGTTCCGCCAGACGCGCGGGATCGGAGCGCACGCCCCGCGCGTAGCGGCCCAGGTCGCGCGCCACGTCGTCGATCGCCGCCGCCGCCTCGGAGAGCCGTTCGACCTGCGGCGCGAGCGCCGGGTCCAGCGCGGCCAGCGGCTCCAGGTCGCGGAGCACTGCCGCGATCCGCTCGCTCACCGCGCCGTCGCCCGCGTACAGCGTTTCCTCGCCGCCCGCGGTCGCCCCGTAGAACTTCTCGGCGCCGCGCAGCCGTTCGCGCTCGGCGGCGAGCGCCTGCTCCTCGCCCGGCACGGGCCGCGCGGCCTCCAGTTCCCCGAGCTGGAAGCGGAGCAGATCCTCGCGTTCCGCACGGGCGCGCGCATCCGCCGAGAACGCCGCCAGCGTCGCCGCCGCCGCGGTCTGCGCCGCGTACGCCGCCGCCATCTCGTCCCGGAGCGACGCATTCTCGGCGAACGCGTCCAGGATCGCGAGCTGGCTCTCGGGATCGGTCAGCGACTGCTGGTCGTGCTGCGAGGCGATGTCGATCAGTGGTCCGACCAGCGCCCCGAGATCGGCTGCCGTGGCGAGGCTGCCGCCCAGGTGGGCCCGGCCGCGCCCGCCGCGCGCGATCGTCCGCCTCACCACCAGCCCGTCTTCGTACGCGCGGCCGTCGGCCAGCAGCCGCGCACGCGCCGCCGACGCCTCCGGCAGCTCGACGATCGCCTCCACGCGCGCCTCGTCGCGGCCGCCGCGGATCAGGTCGGCGCCCGCGCGGCCCCCGCGCAGCAGGCCCAAAGCTTCGACGAGGATGCTCTTGCCGGCGCCGGTCTCGCCGGTCACCGCGGTCAAGCCCGGCCCGAACGCGATCTCTGCCTCGTCGATCAGCGCGAACCCGGAGATCTTGAGCAGCGTCAGCACGGTGATGCCATCTTCGGCGCGCCGGCGCCGTTGTTGCGGCTTAGCCGCCCCCGCGCGAAGCGCGGGATCGCGGCTACCTGAAAAAACAATAGGCGCAGACCGCGCCTGCGGCGCGGAGCGCCTAACTCTGCCGCTCGCCCCACGACAGCTTTTCCCGCAGGATACCGAAGAAGCCGCGCGGTGATCGGTACACGCGCAGCGGCTGCGCGGCCCGCCGCACCTCGATCGACGCGCCGCCGGCCAGCTCGTGGCCCCACTGCCCGTCGATGGTCAGCGTGACCGGGCCGTCGGAGGCGTTGCGGATCTCGAGGCGCGAATCGGGCCGGAACACCAGCGGCCGGTGGGTGAGGGTGTGCGGGCAGATCGGCGTCAGCACCATCGCTTGCACGTCGGGCGTCAGGATCGGACCGCCCGCGGCGAGCGTGTACGCCGTCGAGCCCGTCGGCGTCGAGACGATGAGCCCGTCGGCTTTGTAGGTCGCGACCATCGCGCCGTCGAGGCGCGCCTCGAGATCGAGCAGCCGCGCCAGCGATCGCTGCGTCAGCACCGCGTCGTTGACCGCGCTGCGGGTCGGAATGCTCGTCGGTTGTCCCAGCACGGAACGGATCGTGACCGCGAGGCGGATGCGTTCCTCGACGGGCAGGCGGCCCGCCAGCAGGTCGCCGAAGGCGGCCGACGTCTCCGACCGCGCGTAGGGCGTGATGAATCCCAGGCTGCCCAGGTTCACGCCGAAGATCGGAACGCCGTGATCGGCGACGAGCGACGCGCCGTAAAGGAACGTGCCGTCACCGCCCAGGACCGCGAGCACGTCGACGGCCGCGCCCAGATCGCCGGCGTCGACGGCGGTCGCGCCGGGAATCACCGCCGCGTCCTCGGCCAGCGCCGCCACCGTCGCGCCGCCGCTGGTGAGCTGGGCGGCCAGGCTGGCGGCCAGCTCGCGCGCCTCCGGCTTACCCCGCTTGAGCAGAAATCCGACGCGCATCATCGCGCAGAACGGGCGTCGTCGAATGGAGTCATCCATTCAAACGTGCCGGACTCGAAGGTCCGAATCACCGCGTCCCCCACGCGGTGAGAGTACCCGAAAAGCGCGCGCCGCAGCGCTATTGCGCCGTAAGCTCGTAGAAAATCGTGATCGTAAGACAGTGGAATTCGCTGTCCGAACTCTGAGTGACGATCTTGTCGAGGATGCGTGCGCGCGGGTTGTCTCGGATCCAGCGAGTGACGGTTTCTCCTAGCTCTTCCCGGTCTTTCGCCTTGGTTGCGGTGAAGACCTTGGCCCCCATGAGCATTCTGTCAGCTCCTTTTTGACCTGAGGCTTGTTCCCGGTGGCCCTCCAAAACCCCGCGTGACTACTCCGAAACTCAGGTTCGAAACGTGTCGTTACATACCCTGTCCCCACGGTATGTGCAAAGCGCGAAATTCAGCCATTGCCCGATTTCTTCGTCGGAGAATGGTGTGTCGCTTGACGGAAGTGGGCCCGGAGTGTCAGATCCGCCTCCTCGGAATAGGAGAGACGCTTGGAGACACTGCTCGGCCGACCGCTTGAAGTTGAAGTCAGGGATTCCGTCGACAAGGCGCTGAAGATCTTGAAGCAGAAGATGTCGAAGGAAGGGATCCTGCAGGAGATCAAGCGGCGGCGTTACTACGAGAAGCCGTCCGTGAAGCGGAAGCGCAAGATGCGCGAAGCGCGCAAGCGCCGCCGCCGCGAAGCCAAGCGCCGCGTCGTGCGCTGAGGTTCGAGCGCCGCGCGTGTCTACGCGTTGGATCGAGCTGGCCATCGCGGTTCCTTCGGCTGCGGCCGAAGTGCTGGCTGACGCCGTCGGTGCGCTGACCGGCGGCGTCGAGATCCGCGACACCGAGACCATCATCCGCGTCGAGGGCGGACGGTCGCTGATCCTCGCGCAGTGCGCGCCCGACATCGAGGGCGAGGTCGTGGCCGAGGTCGAGGCGACGTGCGAGCGGCTGCGCGCCGCGGGCGTGTCGCCCGATCCGATGTCGATCGCGCGCCGCGAGGCCGACGAGGAGGAGTGGCGCGACGTCTGGAAGCGCTACTTTCGCGCGCTGCGCGTCGGACGCAGCTTCGTGATCCGCCCGAGCTGGGACGCGCCGCCCGCGGCCGCCACCGATCGCGTGATCGACATCGATCCGGGACGGGCGTTCGGGACGGGCGGTCACGCCTCGACGCGTCTGGTGATCGCGATGGCCGAGGAGCTGGCGGCGCGCGAGGTGCGTCGCTTCGTCGACCTCGGGTGCGGCTCCGGGATCCTGTCGATCGCGGCGTCGTTGCTGTGGCCCGCGGCGCGCGGGCTGGCGCTGGACGTCGATCCCGAGGCGGTCGCGACCACCGACGAGAACCTGGCGCTCAATCGCGTCACGACCGTGTCCACGCGCGTGGGCAGCCTGGCGGACGTGCCGGCCGGCAACGACCTGGTGCTGGCCAACATCGAGGCGGCCGTGCTGGTGCCGCTGGCCCCTGAATTCCCGGCCCGCATCGGGGCGGGCGGCGCGCTGATCCTCTCGGGCCTGCTGGCCAGCGACGTCGACGCCGTCACGCGCGCTTACCACGCCGCGGGCTTCGCGATCGACGCGCGCCGCGACGAGGACGAGTGGGCCGCGCTGCGCCTGTCGCTGCCGGGGACGCCGTGAGCGGCAACCGGCGGCTGTTCGTTCCGCCGGATCGCATGCGCGCGACACCCATCACCGTCGGCGGCGAGGAGCATCACCACCTGGCGCGGGTGCTGCGCGCCCGGCCCGGCGACGTCGTCACGCTGTTCGACGGCGCGGGCGGCGAGGTCCGCGCGCGCGTGGTGCACGTCGGGCGCAGCGAGACCGAGCTGGTGGGCGACGCCGCCGGCGGGTCGGTCGCCGGCGCGCGCGCCGCCTCCGCGGAGACGCCGCTGGTGTTGCTGACGGCGGTGCCGCGCGGTGGGCGCATGGACTTCCTGGTGCAGAAGTGCTGCGAGCTGGGCGTGTCGCGCATCGTGCCCGTCATCAGCGACCGTTCGGTGGCGCGCCCCGAGCCCGGACGGCGCGCCCGCTGGGAGAAGATCGCGCGCGAGGCGGCCCGGCAATGCGGGCGGGCGGATGTTCCGGCGGTGGCGGCCCCCGCCACGCTCGAGGCCGCGCTGGCTGCGCCCGAGCTTCCGGAACGGCGGCTGGTGCTGTCGCCGGACGCGGGTGCCCGGCCCCTGCGCGCGTTGCTGCCCGATCGCGCGCCGACCGCGTTGCTGGTGGGACCGGAAGGGGGCCTGGCGTCGGCCGAGGTCGAGGCGGCGCGGGCCGCCGGCTTCGTCCCTGTCAGCCTGGGGCCCCGGATCCTGCGCGTCGAGACGGCGGCCATCGTCGCGGTCGCGCTGGCTACGGAAGCTTTCGGCGCGCTGTCGCCCTGAGGGTAAACTTGCCGTCCCGCCCCGCGCTCCGCACAATGGGGCCGTGACCGCAGCCGCCGTGAGCATGCCCGCATCGTCCGTTTCCTCCTCTTCCTCCCGACCGCGGGGTGATCGCGTCGTGCGGGTGCGCGTGACCGGATTCCCGCGGCGCGCCGTCGCGGCGCTGTTCGACCTCGCGCTGCTGCTGGTCCTCACCATCGCGGTGACCACCACGGTGGCGGTGTCGATGGGCGTGCCCATGCCCGCCCTGCGCGAGCTGGGTCCGGATCTGCTGGTGGCGGGCATTCTCGATCGCAGCCCGATGGCGGTCGGCGCCGTCGGCCTGTTCCTCGGCATGACCGGGCTTTACCAGCTGTATTTCGGCGGCATGTCGGGGCAGACGCCGGGCATGCGGCTGGTCGGCATTCGCTTGATCTCGGCGCGCGGTGGCGCGCCCGGCCCGGCGCGCGGGCTGCTGCGCCTGCTGGCGCTGGTGCCCAGCCTGCTGCCGGCGGGCCTCGGGTGGCTGTGGGCGCTGTTCGATCGCGAGCATCGCGCGCTGCACGACCACCTGGCCGGCAGCTACGTCATCCTCGACGAGGGGTGAGCGCGGCGGGATGGCATCCCGGCTTTCCGATCGACTCGTGAACGCGGGACGGGTGTCCGCCGACACGATGCGCGCCGCGCTCGCGCGGCAGGCGGTGTACGGCGGCTCGCTCGACACGGCGCTGCTGGAGACGGACGCGATCGAGGAGCCGCTGCTGTGGGAGGAGCTGGGCGTCGCGACGGGGTTGCCGATGCCCGAACCGGCGCTGTGCGAGAACCCGGTGAAATGCGTCAATCCCGACGGGTCGGCGATCGAGCTGGACAGCGCGTGGTCGGACAAAGCGCGGGCAGTTCCGGTGGGCGTGAAGGACGGCGCGCTGCAGGTCCTGTGCGGCGAGCCGCTGGCGCGCACCGAGCTGGACGCGGCGTCGGAGCGGCTGGGCGTCCCGTTCCAGCTCTACATCGTCCCCGAGGTCAGGCTGGCGGCGGTTCGCCAGGCGATCTTCGATCGCCCGATGCCGCCGCGCCTGCTGCGGCTGTTCGCGCGCGTGGCGGGCGCCGAGCCGGTCCGTCGCTGGCAGACCTCTCACGTGAAGCCGGTCAAGGTCGACGAGAAACGGGGCGTCGAGGTGCTGCCGCGGCGAACGGCGCCGCCCCCGGAAGCGGCGAAGCCAGCAGCGGACAAGGACAAGACGGCGGACGCGGCGCCGCGCGCCGAGGCCGCAAAGCCCGAGGCGGCGACGCCCGAGGCGGCGAAGGCCGAGCCGGCGAAGGCCGAGCCGGCGAAGAAGCTGGCGCCGGTGAACAAGGCCGAGGTCGCGAAGCTGATCGGACGCCTTTACAGCAACGAGGCGGAGAAGGCGCGCGAGGAGCTGATGGCGATCACCAAGCAGGACTTCGGCACCCGGCCGCGGCGCTGGGAAGCGTGGTGGGAAAAGCACAAGGACGACGACCGCGTCGAGTGGTTGTTCGAGGGGCTGTCGCACAAGGAACCCCGCATCCGGGCGTCGTCCGAAGACGAGCTGCGCAAGCTCACCGGCGAGTACTTCGGCTACCACTACGATCTGCCGCGCCGGGAGCGCGATCAGGCCCGCACGCGGTGGCAGAAGTGGTGGAAAGACTCCGGTCGGGCCGGCAAGAAGACCTAAGTCTTTCGGCGGGACCCTTTGAGGGTCGCGCATTCAGGTGATAGGTTTCGCGCCGGCCGATGTTCGAGACACTGACAAAGGGGTTCCGGTCCGCCAAGCAGCGGTTCCAGGGCCTCGCCGAGCTGGATGACGCCACCGTCGACGAGGCGCTGAAGGACGTGCGCACCGCGCTGCTCGAGGCCGACGTCGGCTTCGACGTCGTGCAGGACTTCTGCGCGCGCGTGAAGGAGAAGGCGGTCGGCGTCATCGTCAAGGTCAGGGCGTCCACCAAGGAGAAGTCGCGGCGGGTGACGCCCGAAGACCACTTCGTGAAGCTGTGTCACGACGAGCTGGTCGACCTGATGGGACCGGTCGACAACAGCATCAAGTTCGCGAAGAAGGGCCCGACCGGGATCATGCTGGTCGGCCTGCAGGGCTCGGGCAAGACGACCTCGGTCGGCAAGCTGGCGCACTTTCTCCAGAAGCAGCACAAGCGCCCGTTGCTGGTGGCGGCCGACGTCTACCGTCCCGCCGCGATCGATCAGCTGAAGATCATCGGCGAGAAGCTGGATCTGCCCGTGTACTCCGATCCCGGCGGCAAGCCCCCGGAGATCTGCGAACGGGCTGTTCAGTACGCGGCCGAACGCGGGCGCGACGTCATCCTGTTCGACACCGCCGGCCGACTCGCCATCGACGAACCGTTGATGGAGGAGCTGTCCCAGATCGACCAGCGCGTGCACCCGGGAAACATCCTGCTGGTGGTCGACGCGATGATCGGCCAGGACGCGGTCGGTACAGCGAAGGCGTTCAACGAACGCCTGAACCTGGACGGCGTGATCCTGACCAAGCTGGACGGCGACGCGCGCGGCGGCGCCGCGCTGTCGGTCAAGGCCGTCACCGGCAAGCCGATCAAGTTCGTCGGTATGGGCGAGTCGTCGGAACGCCTCGAGGAGTTCCGTCCCGACGGCATGGCCAGCCGGATTCTCGGCCGCGGCGACGTGGTCGGCCTGATCCAGCAGTTCGAGGACGTCGTCGACGAGGAGAAGGCCGAGCAGGACGCGAAGCGGATGCTGCAGGGGAAGTTCGACATGAACGACTTCCAGGAGCAGCTGCAGGTCCTGAAGAAGATGGGCCCGCTCAAGGACATGGTCGAGAAGATTCCGGGCATCGCCGACGCGATCCCGGAGGGCGCCCAGGTCAGCGACGACGAGCTGGTGAAGATCGGTTCGATCATCTCGTCGATGACCGGCGACGAGCGCCGGCATCCCGAACGCTTCATCATCACCAGCTGGGAAGAGGTCGTCGAAGGCGGCAAGCGCAAGAAGAAGCGCAGCGCGTTCTACGAATCGAGCCGGCTGGCGCGCGTCGCGAAGGGCTCGGGCCGCCGCGAGCAGGAGGTCGCCGACCTCCTGAACCGGTTCGCGATGATGCGTCAGATGATGATGCAGATCGGGATGTCGACGGGCTTGCTCGGCAAGATCCCGGGCTTCAAGCAGCTGGCTCAGGCGAAGAAGATGATGGGCCTCGACGTCAACCAGCTCGCGAACATGATGCAGACGCCGTCGGCGGAACGCGGCCACTTCCAGGCGCCGCGCCGCAACGTCGACCGCATGAAGGAAAAGCGCAAGCGCAAGGACGCCCGCAAGGCGCGCAAGAAGGCCCGCAAGCGCCGCTAAGACCTTCCCCTCTCCCGCTTGCGGGAGAGGGTGCCGACCGAAGGTCGGCGGGTGAGGGGCCGAGCCTTGCGAGCGGCGCGCTGATCACTCGCTGCCGAGGACCAGCACCACGGCGACGATCAGGATGATGGCGAGGACGGTGACCGCGAAGTACATCGTCTTGCGCGCGCGCTTGATCATCGTCTGCTCGTGCATCTCGTTCGGCTTCGCGTCGGGCGGGGGCCGGCGCGGCGCAATGGCCGGGTGAAACACGTCCAGCGTCTGCGCCGGCGTCTTTCGCGGGGCGGCGGGCGCGGGCGCCGCGGGGTCGGGTCGAGGCGCCAGCCGCGACACCTTCCTGGGCGGGTCAGACGGCGATGGCTCGGGCGGCGGCGGGGCCGGCCGGGGCGGCAGCGACACCGCCATGGCGGCCGGCATCACGACCTCCGGCTTCGGCCCCGAGTCGCCGCGGGGCGCGCGCTCGTTGCGGTCGCCGCCCTCGAGGTCCTTCAGGTACTTGTCCTCCGGGTCCAGCAGGCGAAGTTTCAGCGGGCCGATCTCGATCTCGTCGCCGTCCGACAGTCGCTGCGAGGTCACCTTGACGCCGTTGACCACGACGCCGTTCTTCGATCCCTGGTCGCGAAGCACGACGCCGTTCCAGGTGCGCGTGAAGGACGCGTGTTGCCGCGACAGCTCGTCGTACTGGAAGCACAGGTCGCAGGTCTTCGCGCGTCCGATGAAGTACGGGCGCTCGCGGTCGAGCAGCTTCAACGTCTCGATCTGTTCCGACCCCGAGATCACCGACAGCGTCGGCGCGCCGGCGCCTGGCGACGCCAGCAGCAGATCGTTGACCAGGCGGCGGGCGATCGTCGCCGTTCCCTCGGCGCCCGACATCGGCGCCGCATGGCCGTCGAACATCACCTTCACCGGGCCCAGGTCGATCCGATCGCCCGCGAACATCAAGCGCTGCTCGCCTTCCTTCAACCGCTTCTGGCCGACGAAGGTGCCGTTCTTGCTGTCCAGATCCTCGACCAGCCAGGCGTGGCCGCGCTCGCCGCTGGTGGTGCGCTTGCGCAGCAGGCGCGCGTGCAGCCCCGAAAGCGCCTTGAATGGCAGCGTCAGCTCCAGGTCGGATCGCCGCCCGATCCGGATCTCGTCGACGGTGTCGTCGAACTCCACGATCCGTTCCGTGGCTGGAATTTGCTCCTCCGCGGGTTTCTCGTCGGCCCGGGGAAGCACGCGCAACCGCAGCGGCATGAAACCGCCGATTACTTTATCTCAAATGGCGTCCACCGCGCGTGTCGCAAGCGTTGGGCGCGGGCGCGTTCCGCGACCATCGCGGGCGGGGCCTCGCCCAGGAAGCGGTCGAGCTCGCCGCGCATCTCGACGTCGCGGCCCAGCCGGGACAGCGCCTCCGCGCGCACCAGGCGCGCCTCCGGGTACCGCGGGCGCAAGGCCAGCGCGGCGTCGGCGTCGCGCAGGGCGGCGTCGTTCTGGTCGCGGGCGAGGGCGACGTAGGCCGCCGCGAAGTGCACCTCGGGACGCTGCGGCGCCGCCTCCAGCAACGCCGCCAGCTCGCGTTCGGCCTGCGACCACAGCCCGCGCCCGGCGGTCACGATCGCGTGCGTCAGCCGGTCGTCGATCCACGCGCCGTCGGAGGCGATGACGATTTCTAGCTCGCGGCTGGCCGCTTCCAGATCGCCGGCGCGCCGCAGGATCTCGGCGCGCGCCCGATGCGCGGCCGGAAGCCGCGGGTCGATCTCCACGGCGCGGTACAGCGCCTGCTCCGCGGCGGCGGTGCGGCCCAGGCGCGCCAGCACCAGCGCGTTCGCGGCATGCCCGTCGGCCCGATCGGGCGCGGCGGCGCACAGCTTCTCCAGCTCCCAGCGCGCGTCGTCCAGCTTTCCAAGGCGGAGCAGCAACTCGGCGGTCAACAGCCGGGCATCCGCGTAGCCCGGATCGATCGCCAGCGCCGCGCGCGCCTCGATCAGCGCATCGGCCTCGGCGTCGCGATGCACCAGCGTCGCCGCGAGATTCAGGTGGGCCTCCGCCAGATCCTCGTTGATCGCGAGGGCGGAACGGAATCGCTTCTCGGCGCGCGCCCAGTCACCGCGGCGCAGGGCGACCAGCCCCAGGCCGTTCTCGGCCTCCGCCAGCCGCGGTTCGTACTCCAGGGCGACCGCGAAGTGCCCGGCCGCCCGGTCCAGCTCGCCGCGCCCCAGCGCCTCGACGCCCGCCGCCTGCAACGCGAGCGCGTGCGGCTGCAACGGCCTGGGCGACGTCGCGCAGCCCGCCGCCAGCAGGGCCGCCACGCCCAGCCATCTCGATCGCCTTCCCGCGCGCATGCGCCTTCATCGGCCGGCAGCGTCGTTCGGTTGCGGGGGAATGTCGCGGCAGCCGCGCTCGCAGCGCACGGTCAAGCGTCCCTCGGGCGAGATCACCACCGTGATCGCCCCGTCTCGGTCGGTGCGCAGCACGCGCGTGCCGCGCCCGGTGTAGCGCGCCACCACTTCGGGCGCCGGAAAATGAAACTGGTTCCGCCACCCGAGCGAGATCACCGCCAGGCCCGGCGCCACCGCGTCGACCAGCTCGGGCGTGGACGAGGTGCGGCTGCCGTGATGGGGCACCTTGAGCACGTCGGCCGCGACCACCTGCCCGACGTCGCGGCGCCCAGCCAGCTCGCCCTCACCGTCGGCCTCCAGATCGCCGGCGAACAGGATTCCGCGTCCCGCGAAACCCACCCGCAGGACCAGCGACGCGTCGTTGACGCTCAGGCCCGCGGGGGCGGCGATGCGTTCGCCCGCGCCGTCCGGCCCGCTCTCGAACGGGCCGAGCGGGACGACCGTCGCGCCGCCCAGCCCGACCGAGACGACATCGGGGATCGGAACGCCGCGCTGCCGCGCCAGCGCGACGAAGCGCTGGTACTCGGGGTTGTGGCCGTCGTTGCCGCCCGACCAGAAGGCACCGACCGGGAAGCGTTCCACGATCCGGAACAGGCCATTCAGGTGATCGGGGTGCGGATGCGACAGCGCGACGACGTCGACCCGATCGATGCCGCGCGCGCGCAGGAACGGTTCGACGATCCGCGCCCCCGGGTCGAACGAACCGTCGCGCACGCCGCCTCCGTCGATCAGCATCACGGCGGGGCCGGGTGCCTCGACGACGGCGGCGTCGCCCTGGCCGATGTCCAGGAAGGTCACCGTCAGATCGCGCGCGTGGCGGCGCGCCCGCTCGCGCAACGCGAGGCTGCCGACCGCGACCAGGACCGCGCCGATCGCGGCGCAGGCGAGCAGATACCGCGCGCGCCGCGCGCGGCCGGCCGCGACCAGCGCCAGGCACCCGGCGGCGGTCAGCGCCGCCGTCTCCAGCAGGTTCGGCGTTCGGCAGAGCCACAGCGGGCCGTGCGCGCGGAAGACGTCCGCGACCGCGAGCGCCGCCCGGGCGGCCAGTCCCGCCGCCGCCAGCGGCAACTTACCCAGCGGCGCCCAGACGGCGCCCGCCGCCGCACCCGCGAGGCCGATCGGGACCACCGCCAGCTCGACGATCGGAACCAGCGCCAGGTTCCCCAGCGGCGACAGCGGCGCCACCTCGCCGAAGTGATGGGCCACCAGCGGCGCCGTCGCGGCCGTCGCGGCGATCGTCGCCGCCACGAAACGCCACAGCCAGTTGAACGCACGCCGGACACGGGCGGCGTCAGCGTCGGCGCCGCGAGGTCCCAGGCCACGCGCGCCCAGCGCGATGCCGACCACCGACGCCACCGACAGCTGCAGCGACGGATCGGCGAGCTCCAGCGGGCTCGACGCCAGCAGCACCAGCGCTGCCGCTGCGATGGCGGGCGCGGCCGACGCGCGCCGGCCGACCAGGTATGCGCCCATGCCGATCGACAACATCAGCGCCGAGCGCAGCGTCGCGATCGCCTCGCCCGTCACCAGCGCGAACAGCGCGATCGCGGGCAGCGCGACCGCGGCCGCGACGGCGGACGGGTAGACGTACAGCGGAAGGCGCGGCACGCGCGACGCCGCCGAACGGACGATGAAGAACAGCAGTGTCGCCACGGCCGCCAGGTGCAGCCCCGAAACGGACAGCACGTGCGTCGCGCCGGCGACGCGGAACCCTTCTTCGACCGCGGGGCCGATGCCGCGCCGGTCGCCGAGCACGGCCGTTTTCAGGAACGCTGCCGCGTCTCCCGTCAACTCGCGATCGATCGCCGCGCGCAACGCGCGTCGGGCGAGGAAGGCGATCCGCCGCGGGCCGCGCGCGCCTGGTTCAGCCAGGCGCGTGATCGCGCCGGCGTCGGGGACGCCCGCCAGCGCGTCGATGCCGGCCGCGCGCAAGGCGAGCGCGGGATCGGGAAGCCCGGGGTTGCGCGTGCCGCGCAGCTCGCGCAGACGCGCGCGGCAGGTGATGCGCTCGCCCGGCCCGAAGTCCGGCCAGCCATTCACGACGGCCAGGGCCAGGGTGCCGGAAGCCGGCGTGCCCGCGATCCGGGACAGCGCGACGATCAAGCGCGCGCCGGTGCCCGTGCTCTCCGGCCCGCGCGCGACGATTCCTTCGATTTCCTGGGCGTCGTCGCGCTCGAACGCGGCGGCCAGGGCGGGGTGGGCCGCAACGGGACGCGCGGCGCGCGTTCCCAGCAGCGCGCCCGCGACGAAGAACGCGATCGGAACGGCGACGCGAACGCGCCGCCCCCGTGCCAGGCCGACGACGGCCGCCGCGCACAGCGCGAGCGCCGCTCCCGACCGCCAGCCGATCGCGTCAGCGAGCGCGCAGGCGTCGCCCGCGACGAACGCGATGCACCACCAGGCGAGCCGCACGCGTCATGTTCGGTTCCCCGCGCGCGCGGTTGCCTGGCTCGGTCGCGATCAGTACCAGGTGAGCCCGACCATGAAGGCCAGGTTGTTCAGATCGTTTCCGCCGTTGCCGTCCTGGCTGGCGTAGAACGCATGCCCCCCGCGGATCTGCAGGTCCAGCGCCCAGTTGTACGACCGCGCGACTTCGATCCCCGCCGCGCCCGTGATCGCGCCACCCGTTTCGTCGTCGTACGCGAAGCCCGACAGGTCTTGATCCAGGAAGATCTGCAACCGCGCGATACCGATCCCGCCGTTGATCCAGATGATGTCATTCACCCAGTACTGCAGGTTCACCGTCCAGAAGGTGTTGTAGGTCTGTCCGGTTCCAACGGTGACGTCGTCGAAGTAGTGGCCGCCGATCCAGGCGGTCCCCATCAGCGCGAGGCGCGGGTTCAGCATTCCGCCCAGATGCCCTTCGGCCATGAACGCGCCACCGCAGACGCTGAAGCAGTCCGGGCCCGAGATGATCCCGGCGCCCAGCGAACCACCGAACAGGAACCCACTGCGGTAAACGCCCTGCGGTCGGGGCGGCGGCGGTGGGTATCCGTACTGCGCCTCGGCGGCGGACAGCGATGCGAACGAGGTCAGCAAACCGATGCCGAGGGCGAGGACGAGACGCTTGCGCGATGTCATTCTGGTCTCCTTTCGAATCAGCGACTGTGAGACGTCCGTCAGGGCGAATTCATTAGAAGAGCTAAGATATTTTCGCAACCCTCGACGCGGCGGTCGGTAGCAGGGCTCACGTGTTAGACATCACCAAGTGCGGTTCCACCAGACCACGATACGCCTGAAACCGCGTTCGCGCGGCTTTCATCTCGTCACGAGCGAGATCGTCGCAGCGCTTCCCGAGCTCGCGGCCTTCGAGGTCGGGCTTGCGCACATCTTCATACAGCACACGTCGGCGTCGCTCTCCATCAACGAGAACGCGGATCCCGACGTGCGCGGCGACATGGAGCGTTGGTTCTCGCGCGCGGTTCCGGAAAACGCGCCGTACTTCGAGCACACGACCGAGGGACCCGACGACATGCCGGCCCACATCAAGGCGCTGGTCGTCGGTCCCGGGGTGACGATTCCGATCCGCGGCGGACGGCTCGCTCTGGGGACATGGCAGGGCATTTACCTGGGCGAGCACCGCGATCAGGGCGGCGCGCGCAGCGTCGTCATCACGCTGTTCGGCGAAGATCGTTAATCGACGCGGTTCCGCCGCGCGCCGGCCAGAAACGCGCGCAGGTTCTCGGTGGCCTCCGCGGCCAGGCGGCGGCGCGCCTCGATCGCGCCCCAGCCGATGTGCGGCGTGACGACGACGCGGCTTGCCCACGGCGCGCGCGCATCGGTCAGCGGGTGATCGGCGGGCGGCGGTTCCACGGACAGCACGTCCAGACCGACGCCGCCCAGCTTGCCGGCTGCCAGCGCCGCGAGCAGCGCGTCCTCGTCGATCAGCGGACCGCGCGCGGTGTTGATCAGGATCGCGCCCGGTTTCA
>Ga0207708_10001891_pt1 | contig 15462 bp, 15 predicted proteins | sample KBSK5101metaG_FD_184340 | JGI IMG/M metagenome (GOLD analysis project Ga0207708, IMG submission 184340) | Corn, switchgrass and miscanthus rhizosphere microbial communities from Kellogg Biological Station, Michigan, USA - KBS K5-10-1 metaG... | ecosystem: Host-associated > Plants > Roots >...
GAACGACCTGAAGAACGGCATGGTGCTCAACCTCGACGGCCAGCTCTGGCAGGTCATCTGGTTCCAGCACCACAAGCCCGGCAAGGGCGGTGCCGTGGTGCGCTCCAAGCTCAAGAACATCGAGTCCGGCAAGACCGTCGACAAGACGTTCAACGCCGACGTCAAGGTCGAGGTGGCCAACGTCGACAAGCGGACGATGCAGTACCTGTACAACGACGGCACGTCGTACGTCTTCATGGACACCGGCAGCTACGAGCAGCTCGAGGTGTCGCCTGACATCGTGGGCGACGCGAAGAACTTCATGCTCGAGAACCAGGACGCCGTCGTCGCGACCAACGACGGTCGGGTGCTCTACATCGAGCTCCCCGCGTCGGTCGAGCTCGAGGTCCAGCACACGGACCCGGGGCTCCAGGGCGACCGGTCGACCGGAGGCACCAAGCCGGCGACGCTCGAGACCGGGCACCAGATCAACGTGCCCCTGTTCATCACCACCGGCGAGAAGATCAAGGTGGACACCCGGGACTCGTCGTACCTGGGCCGCGTCAAGTCGTGACCCCCAGATGAACCACCCCACGAGATCGCGCGCAAGCTCCCGATTCCGCGGGGGCCCCCGGTGAACCACCCCACGAAATCGCTCGCAAGCTCCCGATTCCGCGGGGGCCCCGGGTGAGCGCCCGGTCCAAGGCGCGCAAGCGCGCTCTCGACCTGCTCTTCGCCTCCGAGGTGCGGGGCCGATCCGCCGTCGACGCCCTCGACGAGGAGATCGGCGACGCCACCTCCGCGCCCGGCGGCCGGCCGGTCGCCGACTACACCGGCGTCCTGGTGCGCGGGGTCAGCGAGCACCAGGCGCGCATCGACGACCTGCTGGCGACGTACGCCCAGGGCTGGACACTCGCGCGGATGCCCTCGGTCGACCGCAACGTGCTGCGGCTCGGGGTGTTCGAGGTGCTGTACGTCGACGACGTGCCCGACGCGGTCGCGGTCTCCGAGGCACTGCAGCTGGTGCGTGAGCTCTCCACCGACGACTCGCCCGGCTTCGTCAACGGCGTCCTGGGCAACATCGTCCGCGACAAGGCGACGATCACCGCCTGAGCGGCCTCGTGGAGGACGTGCGACTCGTCGCGGTCCTGATGCTCACGATGCTGGTCGCCGGCTGCGCCGACGACGACGCCCAGCCGGCGAGCGGCTCGTCGTCGCGCCCGTCGCAGGCCGCCGCCTCCGAGTCAGGTGGTGCGACTACCAACGCCGCCGGGTGAACGCCGTGCTCGGTCACGCGACCGGACGCGCGATCCGGCAGGATGGCCCGGTGAGCCAGCCCCGCACCTCCGAGCCGGACCTGCCCGAGCTCCCCAACGGATGGACCGCACGGATCCCCGAGCTCGACGACCTCCCGGCTCTCGTCGCGCTGCGCATCGCCGACCAGCAGCCCTGGACCGGTGCCACCTCGGTCGACGAGGCCGGCATCGAGTCCGAGATCGCCGGCCCGGCATCGTGGACCCGCCGACAGCTGGTGGCCGCCGACGACGCCGGCACGGCGCGCGGATGGATCACGGTCCACGACCGGGCCGCCGGACGTGCCGTCGTGGCGGGCTACTTCGACCGCACCATCGACGTGGTCGACCGGATCGCGGACGCGTTCTATGCCTGGGCGGAGGGACAGGCGGTGGCGCTTGCCCGGCTGCGCGGCATCGACGAGACCAGGCTGGACGAGAGCCCGTTCCAGGATGACAAGCAGCAGGTGCGCTGGCTGCGTCGTGCCGGCTACACCAAGCGACGCTCCTGGCTGCACATGGAGCGGCCGGTCACCCCGGACGACGTCGGCTCGCTGCCGTCGATCCGCGAAGGGGTGACCATCCGCCCGGTGTCCAGCCACCACAACGGGCTCCCGGTCGCGGGCGATCTCCAGCTGGTGCACCTGATGCTGGAGGAGTCCTTCGAGGACCACTTCAACTCCTACAGGGAGAGCTTTCCGGAGTTCGTGCAGCGGCTCCGCGAGGACCCCGGGCACCGTTGGGACCACTGGTGGTTGGCGTACGTCGCCGTGGACGGCCATGACGTCCCGGCGGGTGCGCTGGTCTGCTCGGTGCTGTCCGGGGACGCATCGGGTCGGGAAGGCAGCTACGTGGAGTACATCGGAGTCAACCGGGCCGCCCGCGGACGAGGCGTCGCCAAGGGCCTCCTGCACACGCTGATCACCGACGCGGCCGAGCGGGGACGCAACCGGGTCGCGCTGGAGGTGGACGACGACTCGCCCACCAGCGCCGACCAGCTCTACGTCTCGATGGGCTGGAAGACCCACTACGTCACGGACTCTTGGTTGAAGGACATCCCGCTTGGGTAGATACCCGTCTTGAGGACGGGGATCGGCGGAGGGCAGCAGATGAGCATGTCGGCAGGACTGGCGGGCCGCAAGGCGGAGAACAGCGAGTGGCTCGACCACGCGGTTCGGATCGGGATGGTCGCCTACGGCGTCGTACACCTGATGGTCGGGTTCCTGGCGGTGCAGCTGGCCCTTGGCGGCGGCGGCACGTCAGCCAGCCAGAAGGGGGCGCTCGCCGAGATCGCCGAGAAGCCGTTCGGCAAGGTACTGGTCTGGGGGATCGCGATAGGCATGGTCCTGCTCGTCGTCTGGCGCGTCCTCGACGCGACGTTCGGCCACCAGGAGAAGCAAGGCGCCGACAAGCTCAAGGCCCGTGGCGCCTCGGCGTTCAAGGCCGTGATCTACGCGGTCCTCGGGTTCACGGCACTGAAGATCGCGGTCGGCTCGCAGAGCCAGGGCGGCGGCTCGGAGACGATGACGGCCAAGGTGTTCAGCTGGCCGGCCGGCCAGCTGATCGTGATCGGGGTCGGGCTGGCCATCCTCGGCTACGGCGGGTTCATGGCGTGGCGCGGGTGGACCGAGAAGTTCAAGGAACACCTCGACGCCGAGGGCAAGAGCGGCGAGACCGGCGCGGCATACATCCTGTTCGGCCGGATCGGATACATCGCCAAGGGGATCGCCATCGCCCTGGTGGGCGGACTGTTCCTGTACGCCGGCTTCACCCACGACCCGAAGAAGTCCGGCGGGCTCGACCAGGCCCTGCACAAGGTGCTGGAGCAGCCATTCGGGCAGCTGCTGCTGGTGGCGATCGGGGTCGGCATCGGCTGTTACGGCCTGTTCTGCTTCGCGCGGGCGCGGCACCTGTCCCGGTGACGCACCGATGACGCGCCGGTGACCGTCCCGCGTGACCGGTTCACGGGCCGGATCGCGGGGGTGGGCACGACCAGCGGCGTCCGGGTCGTGGTCGGCCGCTGGGACGATTCGCCGTGGGGCAGGTTCGCCGACGTGATGCTGGCCCAGCCGGACGGGCTGCGGCTGCTGCTCGCGCCGTCCGGGGAGGTGGCCGAGTACGTCGCGGCGACGTACACGTTCGACCGGGTCGTGCTCGGGCCGGTCGCGGTGACCGACGACGGGTCGGCGTGGTGCGTCACCGCACCGGACCTGGTGATCCGGCTTGACGTTGGCCGGAGGCGAGCGCTCGGCCGGCTGCTCGGCGTCGTGCCGCGCCCGATCTCGACCTCGCCGTCGTGGGCCGCGGTGACCGACCCGGTCGCGCGCGTGGCGCTGCGCGGCGTGCGGACCCGTGGCAGCGCAGGCAACGGCCGCCGCGAGTACTACGGCGCGACGGACCTGCACGCCGTCGACGCGGTGGAGGGCACCTGGCGGGACGGCCCGCTCGGCGGACTGGCGGCCGTGGACCCCGACCCGCGGTTCGGCTTCGGGTCCACCCCGCGCCGGCCCTCGGTCACCTCGCTGGTGACCACGATCGTGCGCTGACTGCTTGACTGACGCCATGGCAGAGAACAGCTGTGACGTGGTGGTGGTCGGTCTCGGTCCGGGCGGCGAGGCCGCGGCGACGGAGCTGGCGAAGGCCGGGCTCTCCGTGGTGGGCGTCGACGAGCGCCTGGTCGGGGGAGAGTGCCCGTACTTCGGCTGCATCCCGAGCAAGATGGTGATCCGGGCCGCGAACCTGCTCGCCGATGGCCGCCGCATCGACGGCATCGCCGGCAGCGCCGACGTGCGGCCCGACTGGGCACCCGTCCACGCACGGATCCGCGACGAGGCAACGGACGACTGGGACGACACGGTCGCGGTCAAGCGGCTCGAGGACGCCGGCGTGCGGTTCGTGCGCGGGCACGGCCGCCTGACCGGCCCGCGCACCGTGGCGGTGGACGGGGAGACGTTCGAGGCGGCCAGCGGTGTCGTGCTCAACACCGGCACCCGCCCGGCGACGCCGCCGATAGATGGCCTGGCGGACACGCCGTTCTGGACCAACCGTGACGTGCTGCGGATCGACAGCCTGCCCTCCACGCTGGGCGTGATCGGCGGTGGCCCGATCGGCGCCGAGCTGGCCCAGGCCCTGGCCCGGTTCGGGGTGCGGGTGACGGTGATCGAGGCGGGTCCGCACCTGCTGGGCCCTGTGGAGCCCGAGGCAGGCGCCCTTGTCGCCGACGTGTTCGGGCGCGAGGGCATGGAAGTGCTCGACGACGCCACGATCTCGCGGGTCTCGTACGACGGGCAGTTCACGGTCGCCGTCGACGGCAAGGAGCTGACGTTCGAGAAGCTGTTGGTCGCTGCTGGTCGCACGCCGAACATCGACGACGTCGGCCTCGACGCCGTCGGGCTCGCGCCGTCCGCGCGCAGCATCGAGGTCGACGACCGGATGCGCGCCGGCGACGGGCTGTGGGCGATCGGCGACATCGTCGGGCACGGCGCGTTCACCCACCTGTCGATGTACCAGTCCGCCATCGCGGTCGCGAGCATCCTCGGCAAGGACGGCCCGGCCGCCGACTACCGCGCCGTCCCGCACGTGACGTTCACCGATCCCGAGGTAGGAGGCGTCGGGATGACCGAGAAGCAGGCCCGGGACGCGGGGTTGACGGTGCATGTCGGCAGGACCGACCTGTCCGCGTCGACTCGGGGCTGGATCGCGCATGCCGAGGGCCTGATCAAGCTGGTCGAGGACGCCGACCGCGGCGTGCTGGTCGGGGCGACGGTCGCCGGGCCGGCCGGCGGCGAGATCCTCGGGATGCTGGTCACCGCGGTGCACGCCGAGGTGCCGACTGCGACGCTGCGCACGATGATCTATGCCTACCCGACCCTGCACCGGGCGCTCGAGCCGGCGCTTGCCGACCTCTCCTAAGCGGTTGCGGCCAGCGCCCGTCGTACGGCCTCGATGCTCCGCGCCACGTCGTCGTCGGTGGTCGACCAGTTGCTGACCGCCACCCGCAGCACGCGCCGGCCATGCCAGGTCGAGCCGGTCATCCACGTCGTGCCGTCCGCCAGCAGGGCGTCGATCACGGCGTCGGTGCGGGCGTCGTCGCCGAAGTCCGTGCACACCTGCGTGAACACGACGTCGTTGCGTACGGTGGCGCCGAGATCCGCCAGACCCTCGGCGAAGCTCGTTGCATGACGGCAGAGGCGGTCGACCAGGTCGGCGACCCCGGTGCGGCCGAGTGACCGGAGCACCGCCCAGACCGGAAATGCGCGTCCGCGGCGCGAGAGCTCCAGCACCTTGTCGGACGGCTCGAGCCTGCCCGCGTGCTCGAGGATCAGGTATGGGCCCTCGACACCCATGGCCGTACGCAGGTGCTCGGGTTCGCGCACGACCACCAGACCGCAGTCGTAGGGCACGTTGAGCGTCTTGTGCGCGTCGGTGGCCCACGAGTCGGCCGCCTCGTGTCCGGCGACGAGGTGCCGGTGCCGGGGCGAGGCCGCCGCCCATAGCCCGAAGGCGCCGTCGACGTGGACCCAGGCGTCGTGGCGGTGCGCGACCGCGATCGCCTCGGTCAGGGGGTCGAAGGCGCCGGAGTGCACGTTGCCGGCCTGGAGCAGCACCATCGTCGGTCGCTCCGGGCCGGTCTCCAGCAGGCGTTGCAGCTCGTCGACGCGCAGCCGGCCCTGCTCGTCGGCCGCCACCTGCTCAGGTGCGCCCAGGCCGAGGTAGCGAAGCGCCAGGTCGATCGTGTCGTGGCGTTCCGCGCCGACCAGCACGCGCACCCGGGGGCCGCCGCTGAGTCCGTCGTGCGAGACGTCCCAGCCCGCACGCCGGAGCACCGCGTCGCGGCCGGAGGCGAGCCCCGTCACGTTCGCCGTGGTGGCGCCGGTGACGTACCCGATCGCGGAACCTTCCGGGAGCCCCAGCAGGTCGACCAGCCAGGTGGTCGTGATGTCCTCGACGGCGGTGTGCGCCGGGGTCATGCCGCGCAGTCCACAGTTCTGGTCCCAGGCGCTGACCAGCCAGTCCGTGGCGAGCGCGGCTGGATGCGTGCCGCCGATCACGAACCCGAAGAACCGGCCGCCGGGCATCGCGGTGAGGCCCGGGGTGCAGGCGTCCGCGAGCAGCTGCACGACCGTGTCGGGGTCGCTCGGTCCGTCCGGCAGGTCGGCACCGAGCCGACGGGCGACCTCGGCGGCGGTGGCCTGCGGCGGCACCGGACGATCGGCCAGCGAGTCCAACCAGGAGGACGCCGCGCGGTGGGCGGTGTCGAGGGCGGCAGCACGCTCGGGCATGGCCCAATAGTTCCACCAGTATGTGCCATCAGTATGTCCCCGGCGCGGGTCCGGACGCCCGGTCAGCGATCAGAGCCGGAGCCGCGCTGCGTGGAGGGCGTCGTACGCCGGGCGGCAGGCGTCGGCCACCGCGGCGTCGTGCGGGGAGAGGTGGACGTCGCGCGGCCGCCATGGCTCGAACCCGGTCGAGCGCTCGACGGCGTCGTACCAGTACGGCGCCCAGACGCCGTCGCTCTCCCGCGGCCCGGCCGGCCAGTGCAGCATCCGGTCGGTGAAGGCGATGCCGAGCCAGTCGCACAACCAGCGCAGGTAGGTCTCGGGCGACCGCAGGAAGTCGCCGGCGTCGACCACCGGGGGAGACTCCGGCATCGCCTCGAGCAGACGCACCTGCTGGAGGAGGCCGATGTCGGCGGGCTCGCACGCCTCCCGGGAACGGACGTACGACGCCACCACCTCGGCCGGGTCGCGCACCAGCAGCACGTTGCGGAAGTCGGCGATCCAGCCCAGGTCGGCGTCTTCGGCGAGATGGTGCGTCATCTGCTTGGCGTAGTGGACGTCGGCGCTCACGTGCGCCCGGAGCCCGCGGACCACGTCTGCCGGGTCGGTCGGCTGGGAGGCGATCACTGCGTCGCGGCCCGGGTGGTCGATCCCGGTCCGGGCAAGGTAGGCGGCGTAGAACGGCTCGTCCACGACGACCGTGTCGGGTCGGTTCTCCCAGGCCCGCATCATCGCCGTGGAGATGTTCCGCGGTCCGCTCCACATCGCGACCCGCACGGTCATCGGCTGCGGGCGGCCACGTCCGCCGCCACGTGGTCCTGGTAGAGCCGCTGCAGCCGCTCGACGACCGGGCCGCGTGCCCCGGTGCCGATCCTGCGGCCATCCACCGTGCGCACCGGCACCACCCCCGCGAAGGTGCCGGTCACGAACGCCTCTGCGGCGTTGTAGACGTCGGTGAGGCTGAACGTGGTCTCGCGGGCGAGGAGGCCGTTCGCCCGGCACACCTCGAGCACGTTGCCCCGGGTGATCCCGCCGAGGCAGAAGCGGCCGTCGGAGGTCCAGACCTCGCCCATGCGCGTGACGATGAAGAAGTGCGTGCTGTTGCAGGTTGCCACGAAGCCGTGCGGGTCGAGCATCAGCGCCTCGTCGGCTCCGGCGGTGTAGGCCTGGATGCACGCGGTGATGTCGTTGAGCTTGCTGTGCGCGTTGAGCTTGGGGTCGAGCGTGTCCGGCGTCGCCCGTCGTACGTGCGTGGTGAACAGCGTGATGCCCTCGGTCACCGTGGCCGAGCTCGGCTCCTTGTGCTCGGCGACGATCACCACGGTCGCCGGGCCGATGGTCACCCGCGGGTCCTGGTAGGGCGTGGACTTCAGGCCGCGGGTCACCATCAGCCGTACGTGCACGCCGTCGCTCATGTCGTTGGCCCGCAGCGTCGCGTAGATCGCGTCGGTGATCTCCGCGCGGGTCATCCCGGGGTCGAGCAGGATCGCCCGTGCGCCTTCCTGGAGCCGGTCGAGGTGCCGGTCCAGGAACGCCGGATGGCCACCGCTGACCCGCAGGCCCTCCCAGACACCGTCACCGAGCACGAAGCCGGAGTCGAACACCGACACGACCGCGCGGTCCCGCGGCACCAGGTCACCGTTGACCCAGACCAGCACCTCGGCGTTGCGGGGGTCGTCGGCATGGTCATGGGTTCCGTGGGCCATGGCGCCGAGCCTAGGACCGCTCGAGCGCTGGAGTGCTTTTCCCCGGGCAGCGTCGCTGACCCGTCGCAGATGGTCACCGTGAGCGCGCTGACCCGTCGCAGATGGTGACCTCCAGCCCGGTGAGCCGTCGCAGATGGTCGCCATCTGGAGTTGGCGCGCATCGCCATCCGCGACGGGTCGCCCAGCTGCCGGTCGCCATCTGCGACGGGTCGCCCAGCTGCCGGTCGCCATCTGCGACGGGTCGCCCACCTGCCGGTCGCCATCTGCGACGGGTCACCCACCTGCCGGTCGCCATCTGCGACCCTGAGTAGGGTCAGCGGCGATGAGCGACGACGAGCACGGCTCCGGGGGCGAGAGCACGTTCACCGTCGTGCTCGCGTTCTTCGCCAACGCCGGCATCGCCCTGGCGAAGACCGTCGTTGCGCTGATCACCGGCTCGGCCTCGATGCTGGCCGAGAGCGCCCACTCCTGGGCCGACACCGGCAACGAGGTGCTGCTGCTGGTGGCCGACAAGCGCTCGCGACGCGCGCCCGACGAGTCCCGGCCGCTCGGGTACGGCCGGGAGGCATACGTGTGGTCGATGTTCGCGGCCATGGGGCTCTTCGTCGCCGGTGCCGTGGTCTCGGTCTGGAACGGCGTGACCAAGCTGTTCGAGACCAGCGAGGACACGTCGTACTTCTGGGCCTACGTCGTGCTCGGGATCGCATTCGTCCTCGAGGGAGTCTCGTTCGCGCAGGCCTACCGGCAGACCCGGAGGGAGGCCCACGGGCTCGACCGGCGGGTGGTCGAGCACGCGCTCAACACGTCCGACCCGACGCTCCGGGCCGTCTTCGCCGAGGACTCGGCGGCGCTGGCGGGACTGGTGATCGCGACGCTCGGGATCTTCCTGCACCAGGTGACCGGTGATGCGGCGTACGACGCGGTGGGGTCGATCCTGGTCGGGATCCTGCTCGGGGTGGTCGCGGTGGTGCTGATCAACCGCAACCGGTGGTTCCTGACCGGCCAGGAGAGCAGCCCGGGCATCCGGGAGCGGGTGCTCGGCGAACTGAAGGCGATGCCCGAGATCGACAAGGTCGCCTACCTCCGGCTGGAGTTCGTCGGTCCCCGGCAGCTGCTGCTCGTGGCGAGCATCGACCTGACCGGTGAGCAACCCGAGTCGCACGTCGCCTACACCCTCCGCGAGCTCGAGCACCGGCTCGAGCAGAACCCCAACCTCGTCGACGCCGTGCTCACCCTGGCCACCCCCGACGAGGCTGCGCTCTAGCGGCCGACCTGTTACTGTCGGCCGCGATCGACATCCTTTAACGAGCCGTCCTGTGAGGCGGAGAAGGAGGTCCGGCACTGGTGTCCTTGTCCACACCTCAGCCCGCACCCCACGGTCCGACCGATCCGTCAGCAGACGGTGGTCGGACCGTTCTCGATTCCGAGGCGATCTCCCGGGCGCTGACCCGGATCGCCCACGAGATCCTCGAGCGCAACCGGGGCGGTGAGTCCCTGGTCCTGCTCGGGATCCCGTCGCGCGGCGTCCCGCTCGCCGAGCGGATCGCCGCGAAGATCTCGGAGGTCGAGCGCGTACACGTCCCGGTCGGCTCGCTCGACGTGACGATGTACCGCGACGACCTGCGGATGCGCCCGGCCCGCACCCTGCTGCCCACCCAGATCCCGCCCGGCGGGATCGACGACATGACCGTGGTGCTGGTCGACGACGTGCTCTACTCCGGGCGCACCATCCGGGCCGCGCTCGACGCGATGAACGACGTCGGCCGCCCGCGGTCGGTACAGCTTGCGGTGCTGGTCGACCGCGGCCACCGGGAGCTGCCGATCCGGGCCGACTTCGTCGGCAAGAACCTGCCCACCTCGCTGGCCGAGACGGTCGCCGTGCGGCTCGAGGAACACGACGGAGAGGACGGGGTGTCGATCCTGTGAAGAAGCACCTGCTGAGCGCGGCCGACCTGAGCCGCGACGACGCCGAGCTGGTCCTGGCGACCGCCGAGGAGATGCGCTCGCTGGCCGACCGGCCGATCAAGAAGCTGCCGGCGCTGCGCGGGCGCACCATCGTCAACCTGTTCTTCGAGGACTCGACGCGCACCCGGATCTCGTTCGAGGCTGCTGCCAAGCGCCTGTCGGCCGACGTCATCAACTTCAGCGCGAAGGGCTCCTCCCTGAGCAAGGGCGAGTCACTCAAGGACACCGCCCTGACCCTGGAGGCGATGGGCGCCGACGCCGTCGTGGTCCGGCACTGGGCCTCGGGCGCACCGCACCTGCTCGCGCACGCGGGCTGGTCGAAGTCCTCGGTGGTCAACGCCGGCGACGGCACCCACGAGCACCCGACCCAGGCGCTGCTCGACGCGTTCACGATGTGGCGGCACCTCGCCCCGTCCAACGGGGGAAGCCTCGACGGCCGCCGGGTCGTCATCGTCGGCGACGTGCTGCACAGCCGGGTGGCGCGCTCCAACGCCCTGCTGCTGCAGACGCTCGGTGCCGAGGTGACCCTGGTCGCACCACCGACGCTGCTGCCGTACGGCGTCGACACGTGGGGTGTCACCACGTCCTACGACCTCGACGCGGTGCTGCCCAAGGCCGACGTGGTGATGATGCTCCGGGTGCAGCGGGAGCGGATGAACGCCGCGTTCTTCCCGACGGTGCGCGAGTACAGCCGACGCTACGGCATGGACGGGCGCCGGATGGCGACGCTCCAGGACCACACGATCGTGATGCACCCCGGCCCGATGATCCGCGGCATGGAGATCACGGCCGACGTCGCGGACTCCGAGCGCTCGGTGATCGTCGAGCAGGTCACCAACGGCGTCGCCGTCCGGATGGCCGTCCTGTACCTGCTGCTGGGCGGGTCCGAACCCGCCATCGGAGGAGACGAGTGAGCACGTACCTGATCACGGGGGCATCGATCCTGGACGGCGAGCCGACCGACGTGCTGATCCGCGACGGGGTGGTGGCGAGGGTCTCGACAAGCTCGACCACCGGCGGGGCCACCGACGAGGCCACCGACGAGGCCGCGACAGGCTCGACCACCGAGGTCGTGGATGGCACCGGCATGGTGCTGCTGCCCGGGCTCGTCGACCTGCACACGCACCTGCGTGAGCCCGGCCGCGAGGACGCCGAGACGGTCGAGACCGGCACCATGGCGGCCGCGATGGGCGGCTTCACGGCCGTGCACGCGATGGCCAACACCGAACCGGTCGCCGACACGGCCGGCGTCGTCGAGCAGGTCTGGCGGCTGGGCCGCGAGGCCGGCCACTGCGACGTCTTCCCGGTCGGCGCGGTCACGGTCGGCCTGCAGGGCGAGCGGCTCGCCGAGCTCGGCGCGATGGCGGACTCGGCGGCGCGGGTGCGGGTGTTCTCCGACGACGGCAGGTGCGTCTCCGACCCGGTGCTGATGCGGCGGGCGCTCGAGTACGTCAAGGCGTTCGACGGGGTGATCGCCCAGCACCCCCAGGAGCCGCGGCTCACCGAGGACGCCCAGATGAACGAGGGCGAGCTCTCCGGCCGGCTGGGGCTGCGCGGCTGGCCCTCGGTCGCGGAGGAGGCGATCATCGCCCGGGACTGCCTGCTCGCGGCCCACGTCGGCTCCCGGTTGCACGTGTGCCATGTGTCGACGGCCGGGTCGGTGGAGCTGATCCGCTGGGCCAAGTCGAAGGGCTGGAACGTCACGGCCGAGGCCTGCCCGCACCACCTGCTGCTGACCGACCAGCTCGCGGCGTCGTACGACCCGATCTACAAGGTCAACCCGCCACTGCGCTCGGCCGACGACGTCGAGGCACTGCGGGCGGGGCTGGCGGACGGCACGCTCGACGTCGTGGCCACCGACCACGCGCCGCACCCCCACGAGGACAAGGACTGCGAGTGGCAGGCCGCGGCGTTCGGGATGCTCGGGCTGGAGACGGCGCTGTCCGTGGTGCAGGAGGCGATGGTCGATACCGGCCTGCTGACCTGGGCCGGGGTCGCCGAGCGGATGTCCTACGCGCCGGCCCGGATCGGACAGCTACCCGGCCACGGGCGCCCGGTTGCCGAGGGCGAGCCCGCCAACCTGGTCCTCTACGACCCGTCCGCGCGGCACGTCGTCGAGGCCTCCGAGCTGGCGTCCCTCTCCCGCAACACGCCGTACGCCGGGCGCGAGCTGCCCGGGCGGGTGGTCGCGACGTTCCTGCGCGGCAAGCCGACCGTGCTCGACGGCAAGCTCGCATGAGAGACGGCGTCCGGATGATCCCGGTCGAGTCCCCCTCCGGCAGCTTCGAGGTCTGGACCCGCAAGACCGGCGACAACCCGCGGCTGCGACTGCTCCTGCTGCACGGCGGTCCGGGCGCCACCCACGAGTACCTGCTGCCGATGGAGCAGGATCTGGTCGACGCCGGCGTCGAGGTCCACTTCTACGACCAGCTCGGCTCCCACTTGAGCGGCCAGCCTGACGAACCGGTCCTGTGGGAGATCGACCGGTTCGTCGACGAGGTGGAGCAGGTGCGCGTGGCACTCGCGCTCGGCCGCGACGACTTCGTGCTCTACGGCCAGTCCTGGGGCGGGCTGCTCGGCATCGAGTACGCCGAGCGCGTCCTGATGCCGACCATGGACCAGACAGCGCTGGCGGAGATCAAGCGGCTGGAGGCGGACGGCGAGACCGACGACCCGTCGTACGAGCAGCTGCTCATGGAGCACCACTACGTGCACCAGGTGGTCCGCCGACCGGCCGACCAGTGGCCCGAGGAGGTGGTGCGGTCGCACGACACGATGGACCCGGCCCACCTGCGGTGGATGGCCGGGCACGACCTCGAGAGGGCCGACGCATGAGTCTCGACAGGCTCGACCACCGGGGGAGGCTCGACCACCGGGGGAGGCTCGACCACCGGGGGAGGCTCGACCACCGGGGGGCGATCCTGGTGCTCGAGGACGGGCGCACGTTCCGAGGAGAGTCCTACGGCGCCGAGGGCGAGACGTTCGGCGAGGCGGTGTTCTCCACCGGCATGACCGGCTACCAGGAGACGCTGACCGACCCGTCGTACCACCGGCAAGTGGTGGTGATGACCGCCCCGCACGTGGGCAACACCGGCATCAACGACGACGACCCGGAGTCGTCGCGGATCTGGGTCAGCGGCTACGTCGTGCGCGACCCCGCGCGGGTGCCGTCGAGCTGGCGCTCGGTCCGCTCGCTCGACGACGAGCTCCGCGCCCAGGGCGTGGTCGGGATCAGCGGTGTCGACACCCGAGCCCTGACCCGCCACCTGCGCGAGCGCGGCGCGATGCGGGTTGGGATCTCGACGCTGACCGGCGACAGCGACGACCTGCTGCAGCGGGTGCTGTCCTCCGCGGAGATGACCGGCGCCGAGCTGGCCGGCGAGGTCTCGACGACCGAGGCCTACTTGGTGCCCCCGGTCGGCACGAAGCGGTTCACGGTCGCCGCGCTCGACCTCGGGATCAAGGCGAACACCCCGCGGATGATGGCCGAGCGCGGGATCGAGGTGCACGTGCTCCCGGCCACCGCGACGCTCGACGAGGTGCTCGCGGTGGGGCCCGACGGGCTGTTCTTCTCCAACGGCCCGGGCGACCCCGCCGCGACCACAGGCCAGGTCGAGCTGCTGCGGGCGGCACTGGAGCAGGGGCTGCCCTACTTCGGGATCTGCTTCGGCAACCAGCTCTTCGGCCGCGCGCTGGGCTTCGACACCTACAAGCTCACCTACGGCCACCGGGGGATCAACCAGCCGGTGATGGACCGCACGACCGGCAAGGTCGAGGTGACCGCGCACAACCACGGGTTCGCAGTCGAGGCTCCGCTCGACGCGCAGACGCAGACCCCGTACGGCGTCGCCACGGTCAGCCACGTGTGCCTCAACGACGACGTGGTCGAGGGGCTCGAGCTGCGCGACGCAGACGGTGCGCTGACCAGCTTCTCGGTGCAGTACCACCCGGAGGCCGCCGCCGGACCTCACGACGCGGCGTACCTGTTCGACCGTTTCTGCGACCTGATGGAGGGCTCCCGGTGAGTGGGGTCGTCCCGGTGGTGCGCACCCCGCCGCCCTGCAGGTCCAGGTGTGCGCGTCTGTTGAGATGTGCCTCCGGCCCCGTTCAGTTGCGTGTTACGGCCCCGGCCATCGGGCCGGAGACACATCTCAACGTGCCCCATCACCGCCCTGCCGCGGCTTCAGGTGGCTTTGGGCTGGGTGCCCGGGGGCGTGACAGCGAACGCGCACTGGCAGCTCACTCCCAGGAGGTTCTCGGCTGATGCCCAGGCGATCTGACATCGAGAGTGTGCTGGTCATCGGCTCGGGGCCGATCATCATCGGGCAGGCCTGCGAGTTCGACTACTCAGGCACCCAGGCCTGCCGCGTGCTCCGCGAGGAGGGGATCCGGGTGATCCTGGTGAACTCCAACCCGGCCACGATCATGACCGACCCGGAGTTCGCGGACGCGACGTACATCGAGCCGATCACTGCCGAGTACGTCGAGAAGGTGATCGCCAAGGAGCGCCCCGACGCGCTGCTGGCCACGCTCGGCGGCCAGACCGCGCTCAACGCGGCGATGGCGCTGGACAAGGCAGGGGTGCTCGAGAAGTACGGCGTGGAGCTGATCGGCGCCAGCATCGAGGCGATCGACCGCGGCGAGAACCGTGAGTCGTTCAAGAAGATCGTGGAGTCGCTCGGCGGCGAGGTGGCCCGCTCGGTGATCTGCCACACCCTCGACGACTGCTTCGCCGCCTCCGCGGATCTCGGCTGGCCGATGGTGGTCCGCCCGTCGTTCACGATGGGCGGCACCGGCTCCGGCATGGCCTACGACGAGGACGACCTGCGCCGGATCGCCGGCTCTGGCCTGGCCGCCAGCCCGACCACCGAGGTCCTGCTCGAGGAGTCGATCATCGGCTGGAAGGAGTACGAGCTCGAGGTGATGCGCGACACCGCCGACAACGTGGTGATCGTCTGCTCGATCGAGAACCTCGACCCGATGGGCGTGCACACCGGCGACTCGATCACCGTCGCGCCGGCGATGACGCTCACGGACCGCGAGTACCAGCACCTGCGCGACCTCTCGCTCGGCATCATCCGTGAGGTCGGTGTGGACACCGGCGGCTGCAACATCCAGTTCGCGGTCAACCCGGCCGACGGTCGCGTGGTCGTGATCGAGATGAACCCGCGGGTGTCGCGGTCGAGTGCGCTGGCCTCGAAGGCCACCGGCTTCCCGATCGCGAAGATCGCGGCCAAGGTG